>Ga0208407_1000014_pt1 | contig 84870 bp, 128 predicted proteins | sample ETNtaG_9_FD_185775 | JGI IMG/M metagenome (GOLD analysis project Ga0208407, IMG submission 185775) | Marine microbial and viral communities from oxygen minimum zone, Eastern Pacific Ocean - ETNP201406SV69 (SPAdes) (version 2) | ecosystem: Environmental > Aquatic > Marine > Oceanic ...
GGCTGTTGGGGTGGGCGAGGCAGGCGCGTTAAGTGTTAGGAATGAAAGGTAAATATGAGCACCTAATGTGAACTTTGTGAGCAAAGGTGCGAAGCTCAAATTGAGCGATTGAGCGTAGCGATTGAGCGAATCATTGTTACATATAAGGTGTGTTATGCTAAACGAAATAGGTGAGATCCCTGTCAGGCATTAGATTTGACCAGGGAAGCGAGGCGCGATGCGGGGCAGCGGAGCGATGCGGCTCAGACGCGGCGGTGCGTGGGATAACTGTTGTCAGCGAAGGCTAGGCGTGGTTGCAGCGCGGTGCGGGGCCCAGCGTGCGGTGCGTGCTAGATGCGTAACATCCGCGTGCCATGGTGGACTTAAGCAGCGGAATGCACGCAATTGTTAACACGTAATTAACAGACGTACCCCCTCCGCTTACAGCAGAATCGGGGGCACTTACAGACGACGCAGCGACGCGGCCACAGCGGCGCGGTGCTTGACGCATACATCTACGCATTCGTAGACAACAGAGCGAGGCGAAGCGATGCGAGCGGAGCGCTGCATGCGCGGCCACTCACGCTTGCTACGCAGGTAACGCAGCGAGGTGCGAGCGAAGCGAGCGCCGAGCGGGGGCAAGCCTATGTGCATGTGCCTCTTCTTTTTTTGTTTAGCGCCCATCGCAAAATGCGAGGGGTGTTTGATGTATAGCGCGCGGCGCAGCATTTTTAGGGACGACCCCGCGAGAACTCATAGGGAACAATAAGGAGAGCTTATATGAATCGAAAGGCTTAATTTTGCCCATTTTTTCACTATTTTTTGGCAGTTAAGTCCTTCCGCGAGAGATGCGGATAATTTGAAGTATTTAGAATTGTTTTATATAAGTATTTAGCTGGCAGTTAAGTGGCCGAAATTTCAAGAGAAGAATATTACAGACGATTTGGCCGTGGGGAAGCACCACAGGCGCGATCAGTCCCCGGCCTTCCTACTCCACAGGAGAATTACAAGTACACCACGCAGCAAATTGCTGATGAGATTGCTATCCAAGAAGAGCTTGCCGATGCAATGCAATCTCGGCACGATTTAGGTAGAGATCGGGATCGAATGGTGAAAAGGGTCGACATGAGAGACCCTTCAAAAGTTCGATATTCCAGGAGTTATGGCCAAGGTGGCTTTGGTGCTGGACCACGCCAAACGCAGCGTGAACAGGCCGCAGCGGTCGCTAAAGGCATTTCGCGCCAGAATCTTGCGGATGCTGCTGGTGATAACTCAATCAATGCTCTAATTCTCAAAGTTAGAAATGAAACAGGCGTAGAGCTTTCGGGGCCTGAAGCTAAAAGATTTGGGGAATATCTCTCTGTTCCTGGAATGACGACAGAAGATGCTCTTTCAATCGTTAAACAGGAGTCTTCTGGCGCTAAGACCGTGTCTCCGCAATTAGTTGAAAGCATGGTGGGGTCTGGAGAGATTCCTCAGAGTCAGATCGATCAGGCGATGAATCGACTAACTAGAGGCATGGATCGCTCTGGTTATGCGGATATTGACGTTATTGAGACTGTTTTAGAGAGTTTGCCGCCTGAACAGCGCAAAGAGGTGATGGATACCTTCACTCCTCAGGAGTTATTAAGGGTGGTAAGTGAAAGTGAGGGTGCAGATATCGCCGCAATGACTGGAGCCAAGAAGCGCGGTGGAGCTGGAATGATCGATCCGTACCTAGTTCCTGTCTTAATGGCCAGTCCTACGCAGGAATATCAGGGCGCAATGCAAGTTCCTGTCGTAGGAGGCGTTTTCAATGAGCAAGGAGTAGCAGACCCAAGAGGTAGGAGAGGGGTTCTGCTTGATCCGACCACCATGGAAGTGGTGATGCTGGACCCACGCGCTGAATTACCCCTTGATGTAGCTCAATCGATGGGCCTTATGAGGCAGAAGACCTTGGCCCAGAGCCAAACCGGTGCCCGTGACGAGGCTGTCGGCGCTCCAACACGCGAAAGGAATCCATTAACCGGCGAAGTTCACGGATTTAGGGCGGCAGATGACCCATCAATCGCCCGAACTGGCTCTGTTTTTGGTTCAGTACTGGACCCTCGCACTGCGGACGCGGAATTAGCGCCAATGACGCTCGGCGGTGCTATTCAGAACATCATGAATCGCGGAAAAACCCCTATTAAGGACTATTCCGATGACATGGTTGGGATTATTGAGGTGCCCGGCAAGCAAGGCTTCCCGGAACCTGTCCACGTTTTGCTCGATGCAGCGGGTAATCCAACCAATACACGGGTATATCCATTAAAAAATCAGCCATACGGACCTGAAGCGGGCGTGAAGTCTTACCGCGTTGGCCAGGATTACGGATATAGGACTGAAGTTATGGGTCAAGAGGCTGGATATAGGGAATTAGCCCAATTACTTGAGGCGGCAACGGGTAAGCGATTAGTCGTCAACGAACGAGCCAGCGCATGGGACAAGGGAGTCGCAGGTGTTCAGCGTCGAATGCTTGAGGCTTCTACCGATCCGCGCAACTTGAGAGGTCGACCCGATAAGCCTCTATCTGACATTGTGAGATTACTGGAAGGTGGAGCCGCCATGGCACCATCTGATGTTGCATCACCTCTAATGGCGCTAGACGACGGTGGCGTTTACTCGAGTATGGCCGGTCCAGAACTTAATCGCTTAGCGGCAGAGAGAGGAGCAATTGCAAGTCAATCGTCGAATATCCCTCAAACAGGAGAGATAAGGACATCTCAGACGTCGATGACGAACGCACCATTGCCAACCGATCCGCCAATTGCTTTGACCGATGACGTGCGAGCAACGATCCCAGCAGCTGCGCTAGCTAACATTGAAAAAGGAATGCAAGCCCCAGCAGGCAGTCCGTCTCGGAAAGGAGCGGAAGATTTCCTGCGCAGAAGGATGGCCAGGCGCTGACTCTAACTAGCCATGAGTAATCAAAAACGTGAAGACGCTAAGGATCTCGCGAAAGCCTTCGAGAAGATGGATAAGCCTGCCAACAAAGGAGGCACGGGCGGCACATTCACAGCGGCTGCAACAAAAGCGGGCCATCCTGACACACCTGAAGGCCGCAAGAAGTTTGCCAACGAGGTATTAAGTAACAAGGAGGAATACTCTCCTAAAATGGTTAAGAAGGCTAATTTCTACAAGAACATTATTTCTAAATAAGTCAGGCTAAGATGGTCATAAATACTGGGGATTCGTGTGACGTATAGGGGGCTTAGCGCGGACGAGGCTGCAACAAGATATGCGCTCCTACAGTCAATTAAAGCGAAGGCTGCCACAGGCGAAGTCCCTGTATTTGGTGGGTACGACCAAGGCAGCCCATCTAGGCAGCCTGACCCAGAACTTGGTACAGACCGCTTTGCTGGTGATGCACTGGGAAGCCTGGGACTAAATGGCAAATTTGGTCTAGCTACTGACCAGAAAGAAAATCAAGATTATTTCAAAAAATACACTGAGCGACAAGAAGGTGGCCCCTTTGCCTTGATGCCGATGCCGCCACCAGAGGGTGGTCCACCGCCACCGGAGACGGCCTGATGTCTGTCTTAAGGTTTGCAATGCATCCCAGGGTTTTGAAACTATTGGGTGCTCTAAAGAAATCTCCACTAGTTCCTCAGGGTGCTGGTGAATGGGCGTGGCGATTTGGTCCTGAAGCCGCTTACGCAGGATTTTCCGCACTCAGCGCCCCGGAAGGTACGTCATTGGGACACAGGCTTGGAATCGGACTAGAAGACGCAGGTATTGGTATTGGCGCTTCAATCCTTGGTCAGACTGCTGGCTTGGGTCTGGCAGGCGGGATTGCTCGCGCTCGTCGGATGACCCCAGCCGCCACAAAGGCTTTACAGCGTCAGGCTGTCAATGTTGGCGATATGGCGTTGCAGTTGCCAGTGAACTACTACGCGCCTAGACCGCTGCTGGAAAGTGCGTATGAAAACGCACAGACAAAGGCATTAGCAGTGGAGGAGGCGAAACAGAGGGAACAGCAGGAGGCGATGATCACTGCTCTGCTGGGAGGTGGAGCAATCGCTGGCAGAACCCTTTCATCCCCTGATCTCTTAACTCGTCTCGGATAATGGCAGAGGTCCCAGCAGATTGGAGAGAGGTATTTGGCCAGGCTTTTAGGGCTAGTCCCAAGCGATACGCCAATGCATTGCGATTCGGCGATTACGAGAACAGTCCTGTCTACGACATGTTGGCCAGTTCTCCAGGACTTAGTTATCTAAGACAGCACCTGCCACAGAACCTTGGTGCAGCACTTCCGAATGTTCGACTACCGAACGCCGTTAGCAATATTCCCCTTGGTGGCTACAGCGCAGAAGAGGTAGAACATTACGCCGAAGCCAGGCGCGCAGATCCTGATCTCAGGCGATATACGGTTCAACGTGGTTATGTACCTACACCTGGTTTGGATAGTGAAGTCAAGATTGGGAATAACTTCAAGGCTGGAACTGCACAAGCCGCTGGTGTCGTCGCTGCTGACATAGCGACCGATGGTGCACGCAACATCTGGTGGTTCTTGAATGCTCCACAAGCCTTGAGCATGCTGGCATCTCAGCAGACAACTAATCTTGCTAGCCGGGAATTCACCGGTCGCGTGCCGATGATCAAGAATCGGAACATGCGAATGGCCGCCGCCGTACCTTCGTGGCTAGGTATGTCATTGGGTATTGGCAACTTCTCCAGGGAGCCTGGATATAAAGCCGTTGTCCCAAGCGAGGAGGATCCCCGCGAGACCGCTAATCCCTTGGCAGAGGCAGGCTCGAGATATTTTTTGGGCCGTGCTGGCAAGTTGCTGCCATACGACGAATTCGCTAAAGAGCGACCTAATGTCTCAAGAGCTGAGTACAACGCTTACAAGGGATATTTGTTCGGAAACCAGTGGCCACTTAAGGCGACGATGGATGGAATCCATGGCCCAGAGATTAATTTCATGGGTAAGACGATTCCAGCTACGACAGCATTATTGCCCGCCGCTGCTGGCTTGATTGGTGCGCGGCATGGAATTAAACGAGCCGGTAAATATTTACGGGATACAGGTGGATTTGATCGCCAAAAATTAGCTAGAAATAAATATGAAGGAATTCGCCGCGAGGTCGCATCTGAAGTCGGCAGGGATGAGGCGATGAAGAATCCACAAGTGCGTGAGGCTTATAAGGAACTTGCTAAACAAGAAGAGGCTAATGAACTTGAAACTCTGAAGAGAGTTCTCGGATGGAGTGGTGGCGCTATCGCAGGGGGTACTGGTGTTGGCCAGGTCCTAGAATCAATAAGACGATCAGGCGGCTCTAATGATTATTTAGAGGAAGTATGAGTTTTAAACCAGTTCCAGGATATAGCCGTCAAGCTTCTCAATTTAACACCACCTTTTTAGGCGGAATGCCTCAGAGACAGATGGCACTCGAGAGGGCGCTTGCGTCTAAAGCATTGAGAAGTAAAGCAGTCATGGAAGGTGCTGAATTAAAAGCTGATGCCATGGAGTATGCAGGGAAGCAGGCTGGCGATGCTGCGAAATGGGGAGGAATTATGAGTGCTGTTGGTTCTATAGGTAAGGGCATAGTGGGCGGACTCGGCAATATGGGGGGTGGCGGTCTTGGGGATATGGATGCATATGCCACAGACCATGGCATATCTACAGGGCATGCCACAGCGATTCACGACGGCGGCACTTTCTGGACTACGGATATGCCAGTAAACTCATATATACCCATTCGTCCTGGCGCAACAGACAACCAAATCTTTGGAACTCCTACTTGGTAATGGCAAATACTTTTTCTCTTTCACCTGAAGAATTACTAGCTTTCAAGAGAGCTAAGGAGCAGGATTCGGCTGCATCGATTGGAGACTTCTCCCTTGCAACGACTCCGCAGTTATTGGCACAATCCAAGGCATACAGCAACAGCTTGGACCCTATGAAGGGAGGTGGTTTCGACATGTCTCCTATCGGAATGGATCCCGCTGTTCAATCAAACGTAGGAACTCAGGGCATCTTGGGAAGCAAATTAGCGGAAGAGGAGGCGCATTTCAGAATGGCAGGAGACGCTTTAATGGCACAGGCCCAAGTAGAGGCAGCAAAGCGTCAAGCAGCGGCGCAAAGGTCTGCCGCCAAGAGCAAGGCTCAAGGCTCGAAAACGGGAGCCATTATTGGAGCAGTTGGAAGCGTTGGTGCGGCTGTTGTGGGCGGACTGATCTAAGGGTGTAGTTACGTTTTAAGAGCTCTTATTGGTGCTCTTAGTTGTTAGATAAACTCGAACGTAGCCATCAGATTATTGAGTCTGCACGAAGGCATTTCGACTCGACAATGGTGGCCTGGTCTGGAGGAAAGGACAGCATGGTCCTCCTTCATATTTTGAGGTCGGTTGGGATCGATCGACCGGTGATTTTCTTTCGCGAGCCATGGCAGCCAGCGAAGTATGAATTCCAGGAACGAATCATTCGTGATTGGCAGTTACTAGTTCATACATGGCATCCGTATGACACGGCGATGCAGCAAGAGGATGATGAGTTTGAAGTACAAAACTGGTATCAGATCAATGGCTCTCAAATAACCTGCCCCACAGGTATTGTCGAGCCAGTGGATGATCTCCCGTGGGTCTGCGGACTGGAGGTATTGCATAGACCCAGACAAGATCAGTTGGTAGTTGATCAAGTCGATGCGATCTGGATAGGACACAAAGGTTGTGACGCTGACCCGATTCTTGGAGGAGACGCTGGTACTCGCATCGAGACAAGGGTCCTTCCGTCTGGTCTCACATCGTTGATATTCCCATTAAGGGATTGGTCTCATGCAGATGTTTGGGAATACATGGAAAAGAATGATGTTCCTTTCGATGAGGACCGTTACGAGAAGGTTGACGGTGAATGGAGAGAACGGCCAGCGAAAAGAAAAAATGCTGATTACGTGCACGCCTGTACTCTCTGCTTAGATCGACGACCAGAAGCTCCTAAGTATGTTGAATGTCCAATGTTGGATATGACGATTGAGAATATCTCAAGCAGAGTGGCATGGTCGCCCCAAGAGAAGGAGACTTATATGTATGACTAGCTATTAATTGTTGATAACAACTAGAATCTTTCTATAGGCTTATTGTGAAAAGTTTTGGCTCCATACAGCAATAATTGGCAGTCCGACATCCTCGGCGGGGCGCTTGCGCCGATTCAGCCTCCATATACGCCGGACCCTGCCAAGGTGATCAATATTAAAACCAATCAGCATGTGCCCGGAGGCGGTAGTTGGCGTCTGCCTAAGATGCCAAGACTTGCCATGAATCCAGAGCTAGGGCAAGCACTGAGGAAAGTAGGAGTCAGAGGAGCCCCCGCCTTGGCCACAGTGATAGCCCTGGCTGATGCTGCTGGTGAACTCGCAGACTCTGATGATCCAATGGGACGTAACTTCTCTGAAGCTGGCGGCCAACTTGGTGGACAGGCTGCTGGTGCAACCTTGGGCGCAATACTTGGGCTTCCATTGGCGCCTTTCACGGCTGGATTAGCGCCTGTGATTACTGGTGGTATTGGCGCCATGCTCGGTGGTGGTCCAGGGAAGCAGTTGGCTGGTGGAATCTATGATTTGGTGACTGGATATAAACCGTTAACAGCTGAAGATAAAGCTCGTAACGAGCTAATGGCGAATGAGCGGACAAATATGTTGCTCACTGAGGAAGCGATGAGAATTAAGTTGGCCGATGATCTACAAAGACAGCAGGCGTTGCTAGAAATCAATACCGCTTACAACTATCAGAACGCTCTTAATGCACAGCGCGCTGCCAATGTTGACGCAGACAATCAAAGATCTGCTGCAATGCAGGCTTATCTCATGGGACTCTAATGCCATTTACTCCAACAGTTGCTGCTAATTACGCCGCAAATTGGCGTCCAGTGGGTAAGGTCCCTGGCTACGAGGGTGTAAAGAGTGATTTTGTCGCCAAGGAGTTAATGGCGCTCCCCGCGCTGCAATTCGCTGCAGAGATGAATTTAGTCCAGGAAGCCTTAGGGGCCAAGGCTGATCTCATTGAGCGGAAAATGATCAATGAGAATGTAATGGATCAGCTGGAATTCCAGCAGGCAGCACAAAATAAGGCCAACAAGAGAGCATTAGCCGCGAAACTTTTATCCGGGGGTGCTGGGTCGAAAGGTATTAAAGCAAAGGATCCCAGAGCTGAGCAATTACTAGATGAACAATATAATGATGCCTTGAGATCTTATCAAACTGGTAGGCGACCGTCTTCGACTGGTTATATACCTAATGACGCTATTGATGCGTTGAAAGTTCTCCAGCAAATGGAAGCCAAGGAGGCTCCGCCCACGTTTTCGAGCTCTTCGGGAACTACTGCTTCACCAGAGCTGCCTAACGTGATGTCGACTCCTGGAAGCAGGCTGACTCAGCTAATTAAAGAGAATCCTAAGTTAGCGGAAGAGTTGTACAAAAAAAGTCTTGGCCAGGATGTCACTGTGCCGGAATTACCTAACCTTAAATAAATCATTAAACCAATGGGCGTTACTATTCAAGGCCTTGTCGAGAGGATGGTCGAGCAAGGTAAAAAGAAGGGAAAGACTAGAGCTGAGATTGAGCAGGAATGGGTCAATAGGTTGACCGACGCTGGGGCGACTATCAACGAGAGGACTCCTTTAGCTAATCAAGAGGACCTAGATATTCGTAATACTCAGAGAAAAACGGAAGTTGGCCTTACGGATTTGGAGCGAAGGTCTACAACTGATGCGAGTAGGTATGAGTATGACCAAGTAATCAGTCCGGCCCAGCTCGCAGCGCATCAAAGGAAGTTGGAATTGCTTCAGCAGATGCAACAGCCTCAGCTGGATACCACTCTCAAGCAGGAGCAGATCGGCACAGATCGATTAAAGATGCACATCGATGCTGAGGATCGTCGTCAGTCCGCCGCGCTTCAAGCACAGCAAACGCAGAATATAATGAATCTGATCGGAGCTGGATTGCTAACTTTTATAGATTGAAATTATGTCATCTTTAGCCTATAACTACGGCACGGTAGCCGGAAAAATGTATAACGAGGGCATCCAGAACCTCGTTGATCTTGGCAATAAATATTCAGGCAATGAGACGATCGGTGGCATGGTCGCTGGATCTCTCGCGGATACATTCAGGACCCAGGCCAATACAGGCCAAGCATTGGCATACAACAATGCATTCCTAGGTAGCCTTGCCAATTATCAGCAGGGAATGGAAAACCTGAGGACAGGGAACACCATGAAGCTGATGTCTGCAGAGGGTCAGATTGCAGGTAACTTGATGGATAAGCAAGGGGGATGGCAAATTAAAGGAATTCAGGAGAAAGGTAGTCAAGAGCGCTTGAGTCTCGGAGTTGCTGGTGAAGAGCAGCGGAAGGGCATGGTTACCAAGGGGCAGCAGGATCGGCTAGGAATACAAACTGCCGGACAGCAGGAAAGATTGAATATTTCTGAGCGAACTAATCAAGAGCTCAGGGCAAGGTCTGATGCGAGAGGCGCCATTAGATCTACCGGTCGCCGCTTCTTCGGCTGATGCCATTAGACGCTAAGGAGCAAATTCAGAAGTTCCTTTCGGCGCTCGATCACAGTCATCGTGAGGGCTTTTTAAGTTACGTCGAGAACACCTACTCGATCTATGAGATTTGGGTGTATGCCAGCGTCTTGGGGTATGACGGCAGCTTCTCAGCTTTGCATCATTGGGTTCAGGATAATTATCCGAAACTCAATAGACGTGAATTGATGTTGGCGGAAATCGTTAAGCTCGAGGCTGATATTGACTATTTAAGGCAGCAGGTTCACGCTGACCTCGTAAAGCCTGACGCAGCCGCTACACGCATTGCTCATCTATCTAAGGAATTGCGGGGGCATGTCGTAGAGGTTGAAAGGATGACGAAGGGCGTTGATCGTCGTGGATTGATATTGGCAGGCGCTGATCGAGTGATGAGGGAATTGCGCGCTATTTTCAAAGGGAACGACGATGTAACCGATGCGTTGGACCTAGCCTATGAATCGGTCTGGGCGGTTCTTGTTGATGAGCGGTAATTCTCTAGCTTCAAAAGAGGACGTTGAGAAAATGATCGACGCTGCTATGGCGAGACATAACCGCAACGCAACTCTTGTCTCGATGGCAATTGGTTTTGTCTTGTTAGGTTTCTACGCAGATGGAGTGTTTCGTGTTGTCGAGAGATTATCTACATGAGTCAGGAATGAAGGGGTGATGTATGCCCAGCAGTTCAATCGCTTTAGCACGTCGACGTAGTGCACAGTTAGCTGCTCAGGCGATTAAGAAGCAGCCGGAAGTTGTTGAGATACCTGACTACGTCTTTAAGGCAAGGAAAAGCTTTCCTTACTTTTGCGAGTTAATGGGCAAACCTCCTGCCCGTCATATGAAGGTATGGCACAAGGAGTTTCTGACAGGGCAAAGCAATGATCACCTGCAAGATATCGCAGGCCCTAATACGTGCCTACTGAGTCCCAGGGGTAGCGCGAAGTCGACAGAGATCGGTCTGCTTATTGCTTGGCTTATTGGCCGTCATGCAATGGCTAAGAAGCTGCTGAGAACTTTATATGTTTCGTACAACGTTGACGTAGCGAGGAACAAGAGTGCTGCGATCAAAAACCTGATATGCAACAAGGATTATCAGGAAATTTTTCCGACAGTTCGATTATCAAAAGCTCGCACGAGCGATGAGCTGTGGTCGATTGATTTCGATCATGCAGAGATAGATGTACGGGGTGAGGATGCTTTCACCGTCGCCTGCGCAGGACTGAAAGGGACGATCACGTCCAAGAGAAGCTCTTTGATTGTTGTTGATGACGCTATCAAGTCTGCCGCTGCGATTGCTAACCCGGACATACGTCGGGAGATGGAGGCAAATTGGAACAATGTCATCGTGCCCACCATGTTCCAGGGAGCGAGGGCAATCGCTCTTGGGACTCGCTTCCATTTCGACGATTTATTTACGACAACCTTTTGCGAGCAAAAGGGCTGGAAGGTCATCACGCAGGCAGCGCTTCATTACGACGACGATGGACGGCCTAAGTCCTATTGGCCGCAGATGTGGTCTGTCAAATACCTACTCAAGCTTCAGAACGAAGACCGAGTCGCCTTTAGCTATCAGTATTTGAATCAGCCCGTAAGAACTACGGAGCTAGGGATTTCCCCTGAATTATTTGTCAAAGCAGAGGTTCCTGAGACCTATGACACGATTGGTGTAGGGATTGACCTGTCCGCTGGCATGACTGAGCGGAATGACTGGACAGTGTTCACGCTTGCTGGCCGTGTAGAGGACAAGGTCTATGTCATTGACTACAAGCGAATGCGCTCAATGGGCAATGTGGAGAAAGTGGAAGCGCTTTGTGAGTTGCTAGTTGAATGGAATCTCTTGATACAGGCGGAGGATGGGACGTATCACCAGACGAATTCTCCTGTAGTGATATGGCCAGAAGTTGTGGCATATCAGAAAAGTTTTGAGGGAGATCTCAAGAGAATACTTTTCAATGACTGGCAGCTTTACAATTTAAGTGTTAGCCCTGTCAAAGGATTCCGTGGCGACAAGCTCGCTCGTCTAAGGGGTATTTTGGGTTTATTCCAGGGCAAGAAAATTATCTTTAACAAATATCGAGACTTTAGTTGCATGGTTGATGAAATTATCAACTTTGGCCATGCGCCACATGATGACTGTGCTGACTCTTTGAATATCGTTGTTCAAGGGCTAATGCGTCGTGGTGGGGCACAGATTCAGTGGACCTAAAATAGCGCTATGAGCAGTTATCAAGAGAGATTTCGGCAGATCCTAGAGGCCGCACGTAAGCGTGACGGCGGTTCTGGGACTGACACGATGATCGTGAACAGTCACTTAGCGCAGATGAAGCTTTTCATGCTGCGTCAGGGACTGGAATTTTTCCCGGCACAAGACACCTTTGGCTTCCGCAAGGCATTTTTAACGGATCTCATAGAAGAGAATGAAATTGATTCTCGACTTGAAGGAATCGTTGATGACTTCTTGATTGATGGTAAGGGGTTATTTTATTTCAGACCTGTAGATGACACCTACAGGATTATGTGGTTTAGCAAGGAGAATTACCGTGCTTACTACGATCCATCAGGAGGCCTAGAAGAAGTTGAGCTGATTTACAGCTTTACGGTGCGTAGTGGCTTAGGGACTTTGACTGTTCCTGGCACGAACGAGGGCTCGATTCGTTACGTCAAGTTAACGGTCTACAAGGATCGAATCACGGAGAGCATTAGCAATGAGAAGCCATCATTCGATGCAGGGATATCGACTCTTGCTTATGCGCCGAACCAGACCAGAACATTAACGAACAGCCTTGGCTTTATCCCGGCTGTCGAGGCGTTCAATACGATGCGATCCACCGGGATGGACGCCACGGGTGACTTTGACTGGCTAGCAGAGCAAATTGTTGTTCATGACGACTTAGTCAAGAACATCAGGACCAATATCCATTTCTTCGGTAACCCAACACTTGTATCCAGTAGGCCCAAGCAGGACCTAGTCGTTTCTGGGGACAGCGATGGAGCGAGGCCAACAATTAGTTCTCAGGCGGGCTTTGCCTCCGCGAGCAGGGCATCGACCAGAGTCTCAGAGCCTTTCGGAGGTAGTTCTATTGGTGGCATGAAGATCCCTCGGATCATTGCCAACATTGAGCCAAATGATCGAGCCGTCTTCTTAACTCCAGACGCTGTATCTGGCGATCAGAATCTTTACCAGCGTCAGTATCGCGAAGAGGTGAGAACCGCCCTTGGAGGTGTAGACGAGCTAGGCATATCCGCTGGGGCCACGGCTTATGAGATTAAATCTCTATTCGGGCGGGCTGCAACAACCGCTTCTCGCAGATGTAAGGGACTTTTAACTTATGGTCTTTGCAAATTATTGGGCTTGATTGTTTATCACGAAGAGCAAATCTTCCGTGATTCCTTTGCAGCAGCGGCAGGTTTAGAGCGCCCAATACCTCCAATTCAGGAGGAGTTTCCAGACCAAAATGAGTTTGGGATGGCGGTCCAAGCTTTTGGCACCGCAATGGCAGACTATAAAGCTGCCCTGGAAGGAGCGATTGGCGAGGCTATTAATACACAGAATCTGCCACCTGGAGTTGTTGGGTTAATCCCTGATGGCAACCGGAAAGTTGAATGGAGATGGAAAGGTCCAGTTTTTGAAGATTCCACAGAGGATATACTGAATGCAAGTATTGTTGTAAGAAACCTTCAGGAACTTGGTGTAAATAGCATCGAAGCTCTTAGGTATCTCTTCCCGGATAAAACTGATGAAGAGAGGAGCGCAATGCTCAGTGGCTATCCATTCAGGATGGCTCAAGCCACTCAACAAAGTATTGGAACATTCTTGTCGCTAATAGAGAACATGCGACAAGTTCCACATCCGCAGGCTCCTGATTTACCAATGCTTGCGGATCCACGATTAGACCTAACACCCTATGTATACAGGGCACTTGATTTCTTAAAACGAGAATTAACTTATGCAGGACAATACAGCGACGCTACAGGCACCGGAGACCCAGCCGTCCTTGATTCCATCGAGCGCGCCCGCGCCGACAGCGGTTTACCCGCAAGCGCCGGTCCAGAGCGCCCAAGCTTCATACCCGACAGTTTCGGCGCCACCACAGCAGGTGGAGCAGCAGCAAGCGGTCCAGGCTTACCAGCAGGCGACACCGGCTCAGGAGAACCCATGGCAGCAGGCGTTCCAACGCCTCAGCGACAGTTTGAGCGCGAGGCAGCCCTCCCAGCCCCAGGCACCCTCATCGGCGCCGACCCAGTATCAGGCCCAGCCGGACAGCTACCAATCTCAGGCGCCCCAGTACCAGGCGGCGCCTTCCGCTTCGGGGATGCAGACCTATCTGCCGCCAGCAACGCAGGCCTATTCCCAGGCGATACCTCAACAGGCCCCGAGCTCGACAAGCGCTCCAAGCGCGAACGTGAGCGACGGGTATCTAAACGCAGTAAGTCAAGAAAGTCTTGAAGTCCTTAACCACTTCGGCGCTGAGGCACCTGCGCTTCTGAATCGCTACTCATGCGTAGTCGAGGATGCATTGCTCGAGCAAGCTAAGCAAACAAATGAGACTCTTGGACAGCTCCAGACATTGGCTGGCAAGTTTGAGGGCGCTCAGAGTGTCATCAAGACAGCAGCAGAGGACAACGCGGCGTATCACGTCATGTTGACTAATCCAGACATGCTCGCTGAGTACGTGGGCGATTTCTTCGGTCCTAATGGTCCGTATCCAACCGAGACAGCTCAGGATCGTCTAGCTGCTGAAGTTGCCGCTAACGATGCCCGCTTCCAGGCTCCTCCAACACTCCAGGCTCCTCCTCAGCAGGCCCCTGCTCAGCAGGCTCCAAGCTTTGAGAGACCCAGGATGGATATGCCTGCTCCCGGTGTTCAGGCCAGAGCTGGTGAGGCAGATTTCTGGGCAACATTCTCAGCAATGAGTGATCGCAATCCAGCCGCTGCTTGGCAGATGCTGAATCAGGCAACTCCTGATGCATTGCGCAGCAAGGTTCTAGTTTCCGAAGCTTGAGCTAGCTAACAGATATTTACTGCTGTCAGTTGTTTAAATTGGCAGCAGTTTTGTTTGTAAAATTATATTGAGCGTTTAAACGCTATTACTACCCCAAACCGAGACCACGGGGATAAGTCTCTCATCCTACAAGTTACATTCGCTCTACTACTTAATGGCTACAGCTCTTAATAAGAGCAGTATTCAGAAAAGCAGTTGGAACGAGTTTTGTGATTGGGTTACATCGACGAACAATCGCCTCTATGTGGGGTGGTTTGGCGTCATTATGATTCCATGCCTAATCGCAGCCGCAACTTGTTTCGTCATTGCTTTTATTGCTGCTCCTCCTGTCGATATCGATGGGATTCGTGAGCCCGTTGCAGGCTCATTCATGTATGGCAATAACATCATCTCAGGTGCTGTTGTTCCATCTAGTAACGCAATAGGACTACATTTCTATCCGATATGGGAAGCCGCCACTGTCGATGAGTGGCTTTATAACGGAGGCCCGTATCAGTTAGTTATCTTTCATTTTCTTATTGGTATCTGCGCTTATCTAGGTAGACAGTGGGAACTGTCTTATCGACTAGGCATGCGCCCTTGGATTTGTGTCGCTTATTCTGCGCCCGTCTCAGCTGCCCTTGCAGTATTCCTCATTTATCCGGTCGGACAGGGGAGTTTTTCTGACGGTATGCCGTTGGGGATATCGGGGACGTTCAACTTTATGTTGGTCTTCCAGGCCGAACACAATATCCTCATGCATCCTTTCCATATGCTGGGAGTTGCGGGGATGTTTGGTGGCGCTCTCTTCTCTGCTATGCATGGTTCCTTGGTTACGTCATCTCTCATTAAAGAGACGACCGAGTCCGAGTCTCAGAACTATGGATACAAGTTTGGACAAGAGGAAGAGACCTATAACATCGTCGCCGCACATGGTTACTTTGGTCGACTAATTTTCCAGTACGCCTCATTTAACAACAGTCGTTCGCTGCATTTCTTTTTAGCAGCATGGCCTGTGGTTTGTATTTGGTTTACGAGTATGGGAATTAGTACGATGGCCTTCAATCTGAATGGATTCAATTTCAATCAATCTGTTCTTGACACTGAAGGAAGAGTCGTTCCTACATGGGCCGACGTGTTGAATCGAGCTAATCTTGGTATGGAGGTTATGCATGAGCGTAATGCTCATAACTTCCCACTCGACCTTGCAGCAACCGAGACAGCACCAGTCGCTCTTTTGGCTCCAGCAATCGGATAACTGAATCTATCGCCCCGGTTAACGGGGCTTCTAATTATGATGATCCCCCCTAATCACACAGCGGCAGAGTTGAACAACGCTCCAAATGCTGAATCTACTTATCAGGCAAGACTTTCAACTCAGCAATCTGTAAGCAGGGGTGGAGTTCTGGGAGAGATTAATAACGCCCAAACTGGCGCTGCGATGATGGATGGTGCTCGAGCTCAGGAGAGCGCTCAGAACACAGTATCTAATGCAGCGAATGCTTTGTTAGCGTACAAGACCACAGAGATGCAGAAATCAGCTGGTGTAGGTGGCGGTAAAGAGGAAATGTTCCAGTACGGACAATCTGTGGCTCCAGGGGTGACCGATCGCAATCAGATGGCAGCAGTAATTATGCAGTCACTTGGCCTGGCATAAATAGATAACATTAATACATAACAACTCCTCTTGGCTGAATGCGACTTGCTGGTAGCGAGGAGCTTTATTCGACTTTAAAAGAGCAGGATAAGGCTAAAAGGCTGAAGGACTTTTTCACGGCCTATGAACGGCTGCAGTCGTCAGGACTAAGTGATGAGCATGCACAGCATTACGCGATAGAAATGGCAGAAGGTCGCGAGCCAATGGTTAAGTTGTCATTGCGCTTTGCTGGCATATATGGCGATTCGGACGAGGACAATCAAATTAGCCGCGAGGATGATCGAGGAATATGAAGGAATTGTCCTTGACGCATACTTAGATCCAGTAGGTGTCCCAACTATTTGTGCTGGATTAACTCGTTACTTTGATGGGTCTCCAGTTCGCATCGGAGATGTGTGCTCGGAAGGGGTCTGCAGAGGTCTTCTTGAATTACAGATTAAAGACACGTTGCTACCTGGATTGGAATCAATCCCAGGATGGAACCGTTTCGGAGAGATTCGCCAAGCCGTCTTAGTTTGTTTTGCTTGGAATTGGGGAGGTAATTTCTATAACAAGTCTGGTTTCGAGGAGATCTCAAAAATCCTCAGAAAGGGTGTAAGACGGCCTGAGTTTTATAGAAAAATGCCAGAGGTAATTAGTCTTTATTCAAAGATTGACGGGCGCTCTATGTACGGCTTGAGGATGCGGCGCAAGCTCGAGGGCGAGTCCTGGCAAAGAGAGGACGACGGCCTGATGTCATTTGCCGCACGTGAAGACACCTGCCTCAAGCGCGCTGCAATTCAAGATGACTACCTGTCTGATAACGGTAAACAACCTATTAAGAAAGGGGAGACTATTGCTGTCACAAGGTTTGAAGAACTGCCAGCAGACAGCCATGCGTGGATAACCCTTCAAGGTTCTGGCCAGGAGTGGGCTATCTACGTGCCTGATTGGTCCTGGGAATCAGCGACTCAGCCTGAGCCCAAGAAGTGTGAGATTGATTGGCACGATTTTGGTGCCATGGTGAGCGAGTTCGTCTCTGTTGGCGAGATTTTGCAGTATGACTCTCGTCGGATTTCTTCTATCTCTGGAGAAGTGGAGCAGGCGCTGGTCGAGCTCTGCAATGAGTTTGATGAGCTACGGAAGGCGTGGGGGACATCTATATGTATCTTGTCGGGATTCAGGCCTGAGCCTTATAACACTGAGCTAGGAGGGCAGCAAGGTTCGTATCACACCAAGGGAATGGCCTTAGACCTCTATCCGCTTGACGATGAAATCGATGATTTCCACGATTGGCTGATTCAAAGATGGAGCGGTGGTTTTGGCGATGGACGGAATCAAGGGTTTATTCATATCGACATAAGAAAGCACGGGCGCTTCCTCTCTCGAACCGGCACCCGCCCTGCTGCTGTTTGGAGTTATTGATCAGTCTCTAGACGACCTTGATTGCCATTGCACCAATATTGAACTGCACGGTATCGCCAAGAGCTATATCAACGCTACTGGTCAGGGTTCCAGAGGCGATGAAGTCCCCTCCAGTTACATCGTCCCAGATCCCGAAATGTGTAATTGTTGTTGTGACGGTATTAACAGCGCTAGTCGTTATTTGAACGACAATAGTGTTTTTAATTTCAAACCCAGAAGGACTCGCACCTGTAATCGCACCTAAGTTTGTAGTTGCCAATGTAGTGCGGTTTACGGATCCCGTAATAGATGCGGTCGCGTCACCATTCGTCCCTGCTATGCCAGGATCTGCCGTATGCAGTGTTATGTAGACATTGGTTAATGCAGTCGGAAACGGCTGAGCTTTAATAAAGCCAAGGATTTTCTCTGCAAAATACTGCGAAAACGCCATTCTGAAGTTTGCTCTATTGTTTTATTCTGGCAATTAAATTTAGATAATTGTCAGCCTATGGATAGCCTCCACCGGAGGGAGGTGCTGAGCTTAAAGTTCCCGAACTTTGGTCCGTTCCAGTAGCTGGACCGGAGATGCGCCAAGTTGCTTTTAATCGCCCATATGGATCCATTGTACCCCCAGCAGTTCCCTTCATAATCGTCAAAGTGATATAAGGGACACTCTGCGACTCGGAGAAGCCTGTAAGAGCTTTTACTTTACTGGGTATAGGTATTGTTCCTGAAGTTTGATTGGATAATAGGGCTGTACCAGGCAGCTTGACCAGGGCTATACGTGATGTGCAAATCAGCTCGCCTTTGATTGATCCTTCAAGTGATCTGTAGCGTATGACTTGAATCGTCACATTGTATGGCAGCGCTTGCCATTGTGAGTTGCTGATAGTAAAGTAATAGGTGCCAGTAGGCAGTGTTAGTCTTGACTCCTGGATGTTTGTGTTGATTATTTCGTTGGTATAAGCAAACCCGTCTGGGGATCTTGTGATTTGTTTCTTGTCTTCTCCTAGGAGGCCAACTGAGATGTATTGATCTGTGTATTTTGAGACAGGATTTTTATTGATTCTTATATCAGACTTATTAGTAGAAGTGACCTTGAAGTAAAGAGTATTAGTACCGCGCTCCGTGCCTATGACTCCTTTCAATGTTGCAGCCAAGTTGGCAACTACGCCGAGATCCCTTGCTTTTGCGAAACTGTTATTTTGAACATATTCAGGACGTAAGAAGGAAGGCCCGGTATTAACACTACCGCCGTATCCACCCTTAATACGTGCTATTGAATCTGATTGATTTGGAACTTGGAATCTGGTCATTAGTCCTCATAAAGTCGACATTCGTCGGCGTCTGGATTGTCCCTGCAGTATTCGAGAAATTTTCGCCTTAGTTCAGGAATGCCCGACAGGTCGGAATATCCGTAATGGAGTTCCTCTTCGTACAGGCCTGTATTCCTTGTGTTATTAAGAGGACTGTGAGCCATTGATTGCCCAGTTAGCTCAATGTTAATGGAATAAAGAAATCCAGGTGTCTCAGCACGAGAGCGACTCGCCCTTGAGATCTATTACCAGTTCAAGGAAACTATAAAAACTTGAACTCCTGGAGGTGGGGGTTGTCCTTGACATAGTTCAACTTCAGGACACCATCACGCTAGACCTTAACTGGTTTTAATTTCTTTCTCATTGATTGATGTGTGTATGGGCTGATAAGAGAAATAAAGTCATCCATTATTTTTGCCCTGATAGAAATATGTGTTATTCGGCGATCATTGCTACGAGTACAGGCATCGATCCCTAGATCCTGGATCCACTCGACCATGGTTTTGTACTCTTCTGGACTCCAGCGACCGTTGATATGTCCACGTCTACCGATGTATTTCCCTTTGTCGATCCACAGAGCCGTTAGCCCAGGTACGCCGACAAGGTCGAGGACAGGTCTTGAGATGACCCTTCTATCTCTAGGGCATAGAAGCTCGTAAGCCCTCCATAGTCCTTCCCCTGTGAGTCTGAAGCGCTCTAAGTCGTAATAGCCATCAGTGGCTATCCGGTCCCTGTAGCAATCAATAGGCCCATCGTGGAGAGTGCGAAGGCTGTGGAGCTGGTGACCGAGGTAGGCGCGATGAACTTCCGATCTTGCTATTTCAAGCCAAGGCCTCCGCCTCCGCCCCTTTAATTCGATCTTCCCGTCTCCCAAGCTGTAACTCAGTGCGAGCGCTACGAATTTTGCCTGCATTCCAACATTCCGTAGTGAAGAGGTGTTTACGGCTATGTGGAGCGTAATCAGATAGAGCCTTCTTGATCTTTTTGGCGCTTGACTTGCTGAAGGTAAGACGTGGACGTGGTGAATGTTCCTGCACAGTCGAAGTGGCACCTGTGAGGAGCTCGAGCCATCGAGAGATCAAATGTGCCTCTGGCGCCGTCGCCCCCACCCTCGTGAGGAGTACCGAGCCATCCTTCATTGGCTTTGCTCCTTCTGCCCAGCACCATGCAGCTGCTTGAGCCCCGAGAAGGTCTAGGGCTGCTTGTGTGACTGTCTTCTCTCCAGTTGGGTACAGGAGGTTGTAGATGGGACGCAATTTATTAGTGCTAACACGAAATCTCATAATGGGAGTCGTCTTCCCATTTGCTCTGACTCTTGTTTTGTAGTGAATAATTTGAGCATCTGTAGGGATAAATTCGCGGAATTCCTTTACTTTTTCCTCTAGGTACGCAGAGCTGTTAGCACCCGCAGTAATGGTCAACTGGATGTAACCCCCTGCAGGAGTGCGGTATGCGACGAGGCTGCCATCGACAAGCAACAGCCCCAGCACGCCTCGGACGTCAATTACATCCAATAGTTTTTCCCTATAAATAATATCTATAGTAGTAACTAAGCACGCATAGCACGTGTGATTTACACCTTATACGCTTAGGAGAATTGCATCCCAATGTGGATAGACAATGACTTCCCCAAGCTGCTAGGCGCTGAGCTCTATAGGCCCCATCCTGGTTATATCATCGAAATGGCGGTTGAACCCGTCGTGGTGCATGACTTCGCCAAGCAACCCGGCCAAACTGTTCAGCTAGATCGTTATCGCTTCTGGGGAAATCCTGGTAACAAGGACTCCCGCGAACGAACTGCTGATCAAACATTAGGGACGGCGTCCAGCAGAAATATTGTTAAAGACAAGGTATTAGTAACGCTGAAGGAATACACGGGTCCTGCCGATCCTACAGACGCTACATCGCCATCGACCTTCAAGGTGGCTCGTGAGACCTTGCTCACGGCTCAGCGCCTACTGCTTGATACTGGAAACTTAAATGTCTTCCATCAGAGCATAGGTAGTTTGACCCTTTTGGATGACTACCGCCGCTGGAGAGATCGCGTTTTCGCTGATGAACTATTTAAAGCGGAAGCCAATGGAGCCAGCTCTGGCAGCCAAGGTGGATACTACTATCCGGGCGGTTTAACTAGAGCAGCAGCAGCTCCATTCCTGACTTACGCGGCTGGGGCGAGCGCCAAATTTGACGTAAAAACCGACCTGCTCGAGGTTGTTAAAGACATGCGGAAACGCAATGTCCCCACCTTCGCAGATGGTTATTATCGAGTGATTGCAGATCCAACTGCAATGATGCACTTGCGGCAAAATGACGCGTTCAGAGAAGTGGCGCGTTACGCAGGACAAGGCCAGGTTAATCCTATGCAGCCCGAGTTGGCACCTAACGCCAGCTTCTTCCAAGGAATGGGCCCTGCATATGGTCAAGGAGGCTTCGTGGCTGGACAGCCGGTCATGCCAACGGGATTCCTCTTTGAGGGGTGCAGATTTTTCGAGTCAACAAACCTGCCAGAGAAGTCATTACAGGTCAGTATCGCCGATGCAGCTCCTGCAATCGTGAGCACTGTTACTACAGCAGCACCCATGCTATTCTTCGGTCCACAGGCCGTTGGCGTCGGGATTGGTGGTAACAATGCCCAGATACTACTTAATAACAATGATGATTTTTCACGTTTCATCATAATGATATGGTCGCTCTTTGCTGGTTTTGAAGTTCTCAATAAAGACTTCATCACTGTGGCCTATTCCTTCGTCTACAACACTTAATAGAGGAGGTATTTACCAATGGCAAAGAAAATTTATCCAGGTAACTGGGTTAACACTCTCAGTAGCTATCAGGGACAGCCAGTCGTGGCGTTGCCTGGTAGGACATATTTCCACAAGATCGGATACGCGCTAGTAGGAACTACAGGCGCTGCTTCATTCGATATCACCATCCCAAGCCCAGATCGTCGAGCTGATGACAAGCCTCGCGCTGACATCAGTAGCCTGATCGTGCCTGCTGGCGCATGCGTCTACCACGTAGGTATTCGGGTGCCCGACATGCGTAAGGACCGGGCTGTCGGGGATGCCACTTCAGGCATTGTTGGTACAAACACCAACCGACTGAAGATTGGTAGCGCTGTTAATACAGCAGCCACTGGCGCTATTACGACAACTGTGATTGGAACCGATTCTTCGGCCATCGCAATTGCTAATACAACCGCTGCACCCACCTCAGCAACGACTGGGATCGTAACTCCAGCAGTTCTGACTGGAGCTTTGACCCTGAGTCTCTGGGTTACAGATAACACTGGAACCGCAGCTGGGGCGAACATCACTTCAACCGTCGCTGGGGGAACTCCCATCATCGCTGAAGTTTGCTATTACGTTGACGATGCTGCTCCTGAACTGGACAGCACAATCGTTCCTTTCGTAACTGAAACCTAAGGGATAATTTTTCCCTATGATGAAGGCGCTTGTTAACTCAGGCGCCTTTTATTTTTCAATTTATGGCGTTATATCAAAATACGAAAAACGGCCAAATCGTTGATTTCATCGGTCATCACGATAAAGATTGGGCCATGGTCAAGAACGGCAGCGGCCATGTTAGTTATGTCGCCCTGGCGGACCTTATTTCATATGAGCCTGGTAAAGGTAGAACTGGTGACGTGTTGGAGTCACAGTCTGCAGAAAAGGCGAATGACGAAGACAAGCTTCCAGAATCAGCCATTCCTCCTGATGTAAGGCTGAATTTGAATGTTGCCACTGCAGAAGGTATTGCCAAGCAGGTTAAAGGTATTGGCTATGCCACTGCCAAGAAGATTATCGAGCTAAGAACATCGCTACCTGGCGAGAAGTTTAAGAACCTAGATCAACTGCGCAAGATAGGTCGTGTTGACTGGGATGAGGTAATTGCAGAAGATTTAATTTATATCAGCTAAGAACTTAGAATAACGTGTAGCTTACGTTGATTATTTTTGGAACTCAACGCCTACGATAAGAGCCGTTGCAGGTTCCATCTGGGGTATAACACTGGAGCGAATCTACCTGCTGGCGACATTGCTCGTCTAGAGGAGGCGATGGCTCGCGTCCCTGATAGTTATTACTACGATCAAATAATTAACCACCTGTCTAGGTGTGACAAGACTTGGAGATTATCTCAAGTCTTTTTAAGTGAAACACAGCCACAGCCATCTAGGGTTGAGCGCATTGAGGGCGACTCGAATAGAGCTATATTCAGTTCTGACCCGCTAAAGGCTGACAAGGATTACAGGGAAATCTATTTGCGAGAAGTTGATCGTCTCGCAGAAACACTTTACGTGGCTAACTATCGTCGAGAGGAAGTTCGGCGATATGCATTTGATCGCACTGGCTCGGAATTCATCATGGCCGTTCCGGGGCCTGCAGACACAGCCGTCGGGACTCGAATCTTGCAAGCACAAGGCGCCATGAATTGGAGATAATTTGATGGCTGCATACACATTGGAGATGATTTAATGGGCTACCAGACAACTAGGAACGGTGTTCCAGGATACGTAGGGGACAATGATGTGTTCTACCCGAACAGAGGAGAAACATCTGGCTACAACGATGCATCAGCTGAGGCGAAGAGTCTCTTAGCTCTTAAGGAAGCACAGGAACTGGAAAAATCTTTAGCCCGTAATCAGCGTCAGCTTGATACTCGCAAGCAAGGCGTTAACTTCAGCAAGGCTCTAAGAAGTTTGGTTGGCCAAGGCGGAAGCTTGGACCCGATGCTTGCAGAGATTGATGCCGCGCAAGAGATGAATAAGGGCCAAGTATATAATCAGCGGCGAGCCGTTGATCAGCTAAGAGTTAGACAGGGTATGGATCCGCTTTACAAGTGGAAGGATGGACTCAACCCGGCACAAGTCTCGGTAGACCCTGCCGCTCGCAACGTTACTCAAGTAACTCCAGGGAGTCGAGCTCGTGATGCCGCATACATTGAGATGGCTCAACAGCATGATCCCGACTATTGGAGTCGAGAAGAGAACGCGGCGATCAACGCAGCAACATTGGCGAATGAAGATCGCACAGATGGAACCTTGCGCGTTACCTCCGACATGGAGGGATACGAGGACCGGGCTGATATTCAGGCATGGCTCGCCGCGAATCCAGAATTGAAAGACCGGTTCCTTGCGGATCGAGCAAGAAAGGCAGAAGCCGGTCTGCTTCAGCCCAACCCAAACGTCAACCCTGACACAGCTGCTCTTGCTGAGGACGCTGGTCGGACTGTTGAAGACATGACCAAGATCCTTTCTCCAGAAGGATTAGAGACAGTTTTCAGTCCACAGCCTCCATTAAGGGATGAGCCTCTTTGGCCAGGACCTGGGGATCCACAACCTCCTTCAAATCAACAGCTTGCGGAGACTTTCATTCTCGACAAGATGGGTCCACTTGCGGGTGGCTTGGGGCGGGTTGATCAAACGCTGGAAGGTTTGGCCGGTCAACTCGGTGGATATTGGGGTCAGGAGAAGGCGAAGAATATGCCGTTCGGAGAGACACCAGTCCTAGGTGATTTGATGCAGGACTACGGAAGGACTAAGGGTACTGAGGCTGGGAAGGATGAATACAATAAGAAAAAGCAACAGCTTAGGCAACTATTAATGGATCGTATTCCGGTCTCTTTGGTTAATTTTCAGCGATGAATCAACATCAACAGTTAGCCGCCTTAATGCAGGCGAAGTACATGCAACGAGTAGAGGAACAAAAGCCAAGTGCTGATTTAACTGTTGCTCGTCCGCCGGTATCTGCAGAAGAGAATCGGATGGAGGCCACGGCACCGTTAAAAGAAGGTGCTTTAACTCAAGCTGCTTTCACGGGAACTACAGGCGGCCTAAGTATGCAGCCACAAATTGGTGGCAGACCTGATCCCACCGCTTATAGAGATGCTCCTGGGAATGTTCCTAAAGACTTTGCTGGTCCTTGGGTAAATGATCTAAATCCTGCCAGTGAATTTACACGGCAGAAAAGAGAGCAATTTCAGCAGCTAATGGCATTAGCAACTCAGGGAGGTAACCAGGCATGAGCTTCGCACGGGAACAAGATCCCACATTCATGAAACATCGGCGAGGTCCTGTGCGCAGCCCTCGTATTGGGGCTAATGAGTGGTACAGGGATACGGCAGCCGATCAGTCGATCAATACCTTTTTCACTGGCGCAAAAGGTGGAGTGCCCAACAATCCACAGAATTACGGATCATTCATCCCTAGCAATGGTGATTATGTTCTAAGGACTAATCCCTATGGAGATGGTGAGAATATCTTCAAACCTGAGCAGCCGTTCATTGTCAAGCCTGACCAATGGGGTGACAGGAAAAATATCTTTGCTCCAGCGAAAGGGTTTGATCAGCAGCCGAATGTTGGATGGGGTACACCTGCAAAAGGAATGAACACAGGTATCAGTCCGATGGGATCTGGACCTCAGCGAGATGTTCCCAAGAAAAATGAGAAACAGGATAAGAAGAATTCGTTCAGCTTAAGCGGTGGAATGCCTGCTGGAGCGATGGGAGCAGGCGTAGCTGCTGCTGCAGGACTCAAGAAGATTGGAATGACGGTGCCAGGGTTTTAATCATGATGATTCGACCTGGCACGCCTAAAGAAGAGGCGGACAGAATGTTGGATTGGTGGCATGGCCAATTCGACGACGTTAAGCGCAGAAATCGAGAGAGTGCTCTTAACTGGAATTTTGAAGCCCATGGCGAGAAGGGATTAGGACTTAAAGATCTCAATCAGATGTGGCGTCAAGGCTTTTCTCATGATGACGTGAGAGCCGTTCACGAGAAGGCGAAGAGTGAAGGGCGAAATGTGGGTCCAGGCTTCCGGGATTACATGAATACAGTTAACCAACATTCATCTAATAGTTCACCTTCTGTCTCAACAGCCTCGCATGCTAATCCAGGCAGGCCCAGCACTCCATCGCCACAGGACACTGGTTGGAGGCGGCAGCCTGTCACTCAGTCAGGCCCAAGACAGGATGGCTGGAATCAAGGAATAGGTCGTGATTGGGATCATGGCGCTCATGGAATGTCGGGCTTTGGTGGTAAAGATTTTGAAGCAATGAGGAGCAAGGGTTATAGCGACCAGCACATTCGTAATGCCATAGGCTCAGCTCGAGAGAAGGGTCTAAATGTTGGCAAGAGAGTGAGGGATTGGGAAGCTACAGGGATGTTCTAGTTGTATTAAATAGCACTGAAAAAACCAAGCTAAACTTGACAAAGATGGAGGGTAATTTTGGCGACAAGTAGTTCAAATAAGATGCCGCTATTGGTCGACAGGCCAATGCATTCATTTTCGACGATTGGCAGTCAAGCAGCATTAACGGATTCAACCGACCTGAACACTCCTGCAGGCGCAGGGTGTACATTGATCGTCGATTGCTCCGCAAATGATGGAGCCATAGTTGATAGTCTTTCAATTATTGCGAACGAGGCTTCTACAACTGCCTCAACGGTCCTTGCGTTCCTCAGTGTTGCGACGACTACAGATTCTATTACTGATATCAATACGGTAGTAGTAGCTAGCGCAACGATTGGTTCAACTGCCAAGGGCGAGCGGACAAATATTCCATTACCACCGCTTTGCGTTCCAGTACCCAACCTCGGCGGATCAACAAGTGCTGGTGAAACTGATAAAAAGAATACCGGACTATATATCCCTTCTGGGGGGCTTTTATACGTTGGACTTGATGTAGCTCTATCTAGTCCTAATACCGATACACGGGTGCATGTGTTCGCTCAGGGAGGATTCTTCTAGTGAGCTTGCTTAACTTTCAACGTACATGGGATGATGGCCAGCCTGGCTGGGGTCGGCATTCGTTTGACGATGCTATTAGGGCTGGCTATTCAGGTGGCGATATTGCTGCGTTCGTTAATTCGGGACAGATTCGCATTGGCCAAAAAGCACAGAACATGGCGTATGGGGCCGGTGCAGCGTCAAGAGGTAATGCGCAGGCTTTAGCCGCTCAGCAGCAGCAGTTCGATTCACAGTTGTCGAATTACCAAAATCAGCTAAGTGATTACACAAATCGGATAGCAGATATCACCGATAGATACACTGCGTCTCAAGGAGAGGTTGGAAGATTAGAAGCTTCAGTAGCCGATTGGACCGGTAAGTTTCAAGAGTCGCAGGCGGCATACGAGGCAGCTAAAGCGCAAGCAGATGCATACAAAGAAGAGGCAGTTAGCAGACAGTTATCAGGGCTAAGGGCTGGAAGTACTGCCGCCGGAACTGCCGGTGCTAGAGGGCCTTTGGATCTTACTTCCGGTAAATCTATATATAGAAGTGGTGGTCCAAAGAAAAATACATTCGTTGAAATCAAAGAAGAGGTTTCTCCGACAGATAGTGTCCTCGCAAATAAAGGGCCGGTAGTTCAACAGATCAGAAGTGTCCGACCCAATCCTGCGAGTGCCCCCGCAACGCCACAGGCAGGGGCTGTTGCAAGAGGTGGCACTTATTACGCATCAAGGTTCGGTTAAATGTCACGTACAGGAATCGGCGCTGCATATGTTCAGCGGCAGATGGCACAAGGACGCAGCCTGGCGTCCATCCAGCAAGAGGCTGCAAATAAGGGGTACACGGTCGGAGCTGCGGCTCAACAGATGTTCTCCGGTGGAGGAGGCGGTGGGGGTGGATCGGCTCCCGCTCCTGCCCCAGCACGCACAGGTATTGGCGCTTCATATGTTCAGAGGCAGATGGCACAAGGACGCAGCCTGGCGTCCATCCAACAAGAAGCTGCTAACCAGGGCTACACGGTTGGCGCTGCCGCTCAGGCAATGTTCAACCAGGGAGGAGGAGGCGGCGGAGCTTATAGCTCAACTGCCGGAGGAGGTTCAGGTCTCAATTGGCTAAAGCAATATCGAGGACCACAAGGTGGCAGGGAAAGCACTAACTTTGGCGCTGCCGCACTGCAGAGAGCTAGAGACGCTGGGCACAGCGATGCAGATATCCAGTCAGCAATTGCATCAGGGGGATGGAATCTCGGTAAATCGGCACAGCAAGCTCTAAGTAGCGGTGGTTCAGTCCAGGACGCACTGAAAGGACAGCGCAATATTTGGGCTCATTACAGCGGGTCTGGCGGTGGTTGGGGTGCAGCTGCTAATGCTCGTGCCTTGGGGGCAGGGCTGACAAGGTCGGAGATCAGGAGCCAGCTCGCTGAGAGTGGTTTAAGAATCGGAGAGGAGGCTGCTAAAGATCTCAACGTCCACGCTCAGCAGACCACGCATATCCGTCCTGACCATATCAAAGATAAGTACGACGGGTATAACACGAGATACGTGATGATGCCTCGTGACGTGAGGGTTACTCATCTCAACTATGACGAAGGTGATCCTCGCAGATACAGCACAGGCGTTTACTCGGGTGGCGGTTATTCGGACGCAGCTCTTGCCAACTTATACGGCAACTTCGACCCCGAGGGAGGATGGGACGGTCCTTATAAACATGGCACTCGAGGCACATACCAAGACGCCGATTGGGACTACAACGTCGGTGGGGGTATTGGCGTAGACAGCGGACGCCCGAACTTCTACTGGAAAAATGCGGACGAGGAAGCGTTAGGGAGGCACAGCGATGCATGGCGCGGTCATGGCTATGACGGCAGGGAGACATCGCCAACCGGATACCTATCAGGTCGCGGAGATCTGCCTAAGAACACGGGCTGGACTCAGGCGTATCAAGAAGGTCTAGATGCCGCTGCGAAAACTTATGACGATACTTTTGACAAGGAAGTTCAAGAAGGCGGAGGACTTGAGGGTTATTCAATTGGGGTGAATACTGGAACTCCTGCTCCTGAGCAAGAATCTGGGATAGGAATTGAAGTTGATGCAACAGATAGTGTCATCCAAGATGATGACGAACCAGTAGTTAAAATTATTAATAGCGATCCAGATCGTAAGCCTAGTTCCGGTAACTGGACTAATCCTCTGGCTAGTGGTAATTGGTCCGGTTATTACGCAGATAGGTTTAGTTAATGTCTAACTGGTTAACTCAATTTAAAGGCACTCATGGCGGCCTCGGTCTAGGGCCTTACAACAGGGCAAGAGCAGCGGGATACAGCGCCGCTCAGATTGCCGCCGCATTCCCAGGCTCAGGACTGCCCGCGATGGGCTGGAGAGCTCAGGCAGCTCTAGGTAATGAGTTACAGCAAACATCACAACGTGCTGCGTCCGCTTCAGCAGCAAGTAGTGCTGCCGATAGTTATAGAAGACAATTAGATGATTACAGCGCTCGGTTCTCGGATTTAACGAGTAAGTACGAGGGCGCAATGGCTAAACAATCTGAGCTGCAATCTAGTGTTTCCGAATGGGAAGGTAAATGGAATAAATCTCAAGCGGATTACGAGAAAGCGAGGTCCGAGGCTGATGCCTATAGAGAAGAAGCGGTTGATAACCAGCTGGACAGGATTAGGACAGGGGCTACAGCTCAAGGGCAAGCCGCCGCTCCATCAGCAGGCGTCACGAGTGGTGCAGGTGCCGCAGTCACGTTTGGCAAAGATGATGATGGGGTAAATGTCGAGCGTAATATTCAGGCCGAGGACAGCGTGCTCTCACGGAAAGGACCTGTTGTTGAGGTGATGCGTAGAGCCGGAGCGGGGACGCCCACCAGAACTACAAGCTTGACAGGTGCATCTACTCGTGGCACTGGCTCTGGCAACTATTACGCCAGTCGCTTCAGTTAATCGCTAATGGCTAAGGGCTTAGGCGCAAGAGTGGATCGAAGGTTTGGCCTGGGTTCACTCTCGAGGGGAGAAGGCGTAAAAGCTAAAGGTGTATATCCACAACAAGGAAAGGGTTTAGGGGAATATGGAACGATTAAATTTCCAACAATTCTTGAGGCATATGATTACAGGAGTGACTTTAATCGTTGGAAGTTAGGGCAGGAGTATCACTACGGTACGGGTAGGGGTTGGGCAGACCTAAAGATTCGGTCTATAGCCAGGTTCAATCCTGGTGCCGTATCCGGTAGATCTCTTGATATTGTTACTACGTTCCCCAGTCATAACAGCCCAGAGAAGACTTGGTATGTAGGGCTGAGGACACGTGGTTCTATTATCCTTCCACAGCCTCTAAGTTCTTCTGCGATCACGTTAAATACGAGTGATCCTGATCCAGCGAATCATACCTTGGTGTATGACGTTAGTGCAGTTTTAACTCCTACTCAAGTTGGCATATTCCAGATCTTTGTTGGAGATCAATTTGAAGACACTGCAAGTGGTCCGAATTATCCTGACGACTTAGTACCTAACGATGTTGGGAGCGTTGCGTTAACTCTTATTAGTGCAAGTGTTGGCGCTATGACGTTGACATTTGACCTGTCTCGCGCTTACGGAAGAGTTGAGCGTAATGGGAATGTACGTTGGAAAAAATATATTTATGATCCCTCATCTCCTAGATCATGGAACACTAGTAGTGGTAGGCATCTTTGTTCAGCACATAAATTATTCTGTTGCTGTCCAGATCACTTAGGCGGACAAGTTGCGAATCTTGAATATGTAGAAGGAGAAGCCAATATAGGCACATTCCCGTTGCCAACCGCTATGAGAACAGTGACGGCTCCCTGGGAGAAGCAAGGGGTTGGTTACTACCGTCAGTGGAGAACATTGCCTATACGAATAGACGAGCGTCGTGAGTGCAAGCATATACACGCCATGAGATGGGATTGTGGAATTCCGTGGGAAGAGCCACTAGATTATCCGACTGAATCTGACAATAGTTCTCTTTCATTCAGATCAGCTTTCGAGGAAGAAGAAGACACTGACTTAGTGTTCGAGTATTTCAGGAAAAGGCAAGGCACATACGACAGATACCTCTTATCTCTGGCCGAAGTTGTTGGAATTAATCTTTTCCCTGGAGGAGACCCTAGGGAAAATATTCGATCAGATCCCCGCCCTATTTTTTGGAACGATGGAACAGAGCCGTTGGCTATCTGGTGTCGTCAGAATGATTGGTGGCTAAAACGTGGCAGTCAAAGGCTTCGTATCTTTAATGCAACAACTAATCAATTTGAATCAACAGTAACGGTGGGCGGGGTTCCCTTCCCGATGGTTGAAGTTGTTGGGGAGAAGGATCCCGGCGCACCAGTTATTGTGAAGTGAATCGGAGATAGAATAGCGACGAGGCTCTTTTATTTTTTAGGGTTTTTTAGCGGCAATTATGGCGGGATACAACGAGAATACCGCTGGCATTATCGCCGCAATTAATGCATGCATTGTTGCTGCAGGGGGTACATTGACGTCCTATCCATCTAATACCGGCGGCATTATTAGTGCATTGTTAGCACTTGAAACTGCTATTGGCAGTGGAGGAGGTGGCGGTGGTGGTGGCGGTGCGGCCATAACGATCCCTCTAACCGCTGGTGAAGCGTTGGTAAGAGGAGACGCTGTTTATCTAGCAACTTCAGACGGCAAGGTATATAAAGCACAGAACGACAACAATAGGGAAGAGGCAACAGTTATTGGTCTCGCGGCTGCCAATGCAGCGTTAGATGCGGAAGTCGGTGTCGTAGTCAGGGGTAGGTCTTTTGCGAGGGAAGTGGGCTGGTCAAGGGTGTCATTGTTATGTGATTTTGATGTTGACACTACCGACGCTAGTGACATAAGTCATGCGCCGCCTACGAATACAGAAACGACTATCGATTCTACGATTAAAAAGTTTGGAGATGGGAGTGCAAGATTTAATGGCGATGCAGAACTTGTCTGGGCGTCTGATTCGTCTTTAGAGCTGAGTGGAGATTTCACTATTGAGTTTTGGCTGTATTTAGATGCTTTGCCTGGCGCCAATGGAATGGTGCCTATCTCGAAAAGAAATTCCAGCACAACAGAGGCTGGTACGTGGGGCATCAAGGTGCAGTCTTCGGGGGATATTGAGTGGTGGGAATGCCACGGATCTATGACTGGCTATTCATTCGGGACGGTTACCGCTACTACTTGGCATCATGTAGCGATCAGTCGAACAGGTTCTACTTTAAGTATGTATCTTGACGGGGTGAGCGGTGGTAGCCATGAGGACACCACTGATTACACCAATACAGCTAGACCTCTTCGGTTAGGGCGATGGGGTACGAACTTCGATGAGGGATTGGAAGGGAATATAGATGAATTACGTATCACTAAGGAGGCGGGACGGTATACAGGCTCCTTTACTCCTCCAACGACTGCATTCACAGTTGGGACGGAATTTACAATCGGCACTGAATATTTCTTGAGTGCTACGTCAGGAGGAATTACGTCTGTTGCAGCATCAACCTCCGGGGAATACCTCACTGCGATTGGTGAAGCGATTAGCACTACGCAGATTGACACTCGACTTCAAGCGCCCATACAGAGGACCTAATGACTAAGCGTTATCCAGTTGTTTATATCAATGGATTCCCAACAGAGAATCCTGCAACAGATACAATCTATGGCGGTGGCAGGGTTGATGTCAGTGCAACCGCTCCTACGTCTCCCCAGGATGGAGATATGTGGTATGACACCACGAATGGGGTATTAAAGGTTTATATCGGTTCAAGTACATCTTGGGTGAATGATTCAAGGGCGCTATTCAAGACAGGGGTAGCTCCTAGTACAGGAATGGAAGAAGGCGACTTTTGGTATAACTCCACCTCTACTACACAGCCCTTTAGCATGTATATAGGAACAAGCTGGGTTGGCATGTCTGGCACCTCTGGTGGAGGTGGTGGAGGTGGTAGCTCTATCAGCGAAATCTTGGCATTTGGTTTTTAATGGCTTCTTTTAAAAGATATACAGGAACACTTGGAGATGCTACCTGGCCTTCAGGGTTTACCTCCATCTACACAGTGCCCACTGGTAAGAAATCTGTCATCACAGGAATCACAGTATGCAATACCAGTGAATTTGAATTACCCGTCAGCATAAGAGCGCAGGCTGGCGACTCGCAATGGGACAAGGTCTCATTACTAGCTCCTTTTCAGGACGATTACGAGGACAAGAGCTCGACTCCACTCGCAGCTCCAACAAATACCGGTACGACTCTCGATTACACGAAATCAAAATTTGGAACCGCAAGCGCACGATTCAATGGATCCGCAAACCTTTCATTCGCGGATGACGCAAGCCTGGGATTAGACGCAGACTTCACTATTGAGTTTTGGTTTTATACGGACGCCATCCCGACTACTAACGCGGCTTATCCATTATCTAAAACGGCTTCATCGCTTGGGACCGCCGGGACGTGGAGTTTTGGGATGTCAACATCGGGGCTAATAAGTTTTTACGATAATTCCGGCGGTTCTCTGGTATCTATAGGAGATCCCGGTACTGTTACGGCTGAGACTTGGCACCATATTGCTATTAGCCGAACAGGGACAACATTAAGAGGATTCCTTGACGGAGTATTAGGCTTTACTGCAACGAACAGTACTGATTGGACCAATGCCCAGGCTCTCCTGATTGGCACTTCGGCTACTGGTACTTCGCCGAATATAACTGGAAATATTCAAGATGTTCGTATTACTAAGGGCTTGGGGCGGTACACATCAGCGTTTTCAAGTCCTGGCAAGAGATTTGGTATTGGTGAAGGTAATAGGTCCTTCCTGTCCGATGTCCGCGTTCCTGCAGGTGAATCAATTAAAGTAATAACAGCAGAGAAAGTAGTTCTGGAAGGTGATGACACCGTCCAAGGGACCGCCCCTTTAATTGATGGCGTTGGTTCTGATACTTACGATGTTTGGCTCTCTGTCTACGAGGATGTTTAATGGCAGCGATTGAGTTATTAAAGGAAGTAGAGACTCCAGGCATTACAGAATTTCCAGAGCCGAGTGGGAAGAATTGTTATGGGATTTCTTATAACCGAACAAACGGTAGTTTGACAATCGTAAGAAACAGCGGCGGGTCCATGATGCGACTGAAGGATGACGTTATAATCAGTTCAGGCGACTACGCAAGCGTGGTGTGGTCGGATAAATTGTTGTTATTTAGCTTCCCGCCTGACGCTTCTTCCGCAATTGCAGGCCACCTACAAGTTGAGATCGTATGAGCACCGTTATTGACCTAGGGAAAATTCGTTTTTTCTATCGAGGAGTTTACGACTCTTCGACGCTTTACGAATACAACGATGTTGTCAAGTCTGGAGGCAACTCGTATGTTTACATAAATAACACTTCGACTATAGGTAAAGCACTCACTGAGACGGATTACTGGAGTGCCCTAGTCGACGGGATGAACTCGACAGGCGCCTGGAGTAGTGCAACGGAATATGGCCTCAATGATATCGTCACCCATGGTGGCGCGATATATCGCTGCACAGCTGTTAATACTAATCAGGAGCCGCCTAACGCTTCTTATTGGGAAGTATTCGTCCAAGGATACAACCACAGAGGTGCTTGGGTTACATCCACTGCTTACAAGGTAGATGACGCTGTTACTTACTTAGGTCAGAGTTATCGCTGTACAACTGCCCATACCTCTGGGACATTTATTACCGATCTCTCGTCCAACTGGGAGCGATACGCTAGTGGTGTATTCGATCGGGGTGCGTATGCGACTAGTACTGCTTATTACATTGGCGACTTAGCTTATATTGGATCCGTCCCGAACAGGGACATTTACATGTGCACGGCGGATCACACTTCAGACTCAAGTGCTAACCCATCGGGAAGCCCAGAGAGCGCTAGCTGGACCATTTGGATTAATGGCCAATTAGTAGGTAGCAATGCAATTAATGCTTACGCTTATTTTGCTGGTCTATCCGGTTGATTTTTAAAAAGCTATCTCCAGGTCGAATCAACTCCGCAAGGAGAAGGGCTTCCAGTGCGAACAAGTTGAAGTCCAGGTCCAGTACCAGAACCATGTTCAATGCTCTCGAAGAGCGGAATTACTTAAGAGATCGAATCGCCATCCATAACTCGCCTAATGGGGGTGGAGACTTTAAGCAGATGTAGTTAATAGCTTCCTCTATACTGATCAAAAGAGGTGTTCGATCACCTTATTTATTGCATTGACATAGTATGGCCTCAGGAATAAAAGGGCAAGAGAAGCCGAGTGGGGGCACTCCGACTTTTGCAACCTCGGAATTATTTAAAGCGACAGCGACTACCACTGTTATCCTGTCGTGTTCAAACATTACTGCCGCTGCAGATCCAATCTTTGTAGCTTTAATCCCCGGAGCGACATCTACCAGTACTGGAGCTATAAGCGATAAGCATTGGATTGAAAACGGTTACTCCCTTGCAGCTAACACGACGCTTGAGAGAACTGGCATCGTGATGGAGACGGATGCCCGTCTAATCGTTGGCAGTACTGGCGGCAATGTGAGCTTCTCTGTCTACGGATTGGAGTCCTGATAAATGGCTACTTACGCAAGACTCGATAGCGCTGGTCTCGTGATGGAGACATGTGCGTCTGACCCCACAAAATTGTTTCACCCTGATATTGCGAAGGATTTCGTTTCGGTCCCCGACGAAACGGTAACGGGTGGCACTGTATCTGGCGGCAAGTTCACAGCATATGTTGCACCTACGCCCCCTGCGATACCGGCAAAGGCAAATGAATTTGTTTCAAAGCCAAGATTTCTAGAGACCCTCCCTTCAGCAGAGCGAATCGCTTTTTATGCAGCGAAGGATTCTGATACGGCTGTAAGCGATTTCCTGCTGATGCTTGATAGTAGAAATGTTGTTGACGTGAAGTCAACGGAAAACATTGCCGCGTTCGACGCATTTGTAACCTCTAAATATTGGTCCGCTTCAACAGCAACCGCCGTTAAGGCATTGAAGGAGATTGGCTGATGGGACGTAGATTTCCGGGAGGTGGTTCCAGCGGTGGCGGCGGTGGTGGTTCGATCGGCGAATTTAATCAAGTAGAAGTGTTCGGCATTAAAGGCACTTTCTCTTGGACGAAACCCACCAATATCGCAGGCGACCGAATTCTTATTCATGTATGGGGCGCAGGCGGATCGGGCTCATGCGGAGCTAGCCAGCATTATGAATGCTGTGGTGGCGGTGGCGGTGGATTAGCAGTTAAGCATATAGATGTCTCTGTCTTGGGAGCAACCGAGACAATTACTATTGGCGCAGGCGATGGAACCTCGACTGGGAAAGGCGGTACATCTAGCTTCGGTAGCCATTGCTCCGCAACAGGCGGAAATAGCGGTGCCAATAACACTGACGAGCTCGGAACAAGCGTAGTTCGTCCCGATCAAGGCGCGTATTTCTACGGCCAGGGTGGAATCGGTACAGGTGGCGACAAGAATGCCATTGGCGGCTGGGGCGGCTGGGGCTATTTCGCCAGTTCAACTAACGCTGGCGGTGGCGGCGGTGGATCTGCTCCAGCACCGTATGGCCACAGTCCTGGCTTCATGGGTGGAGCTGGGTACACCTACGCAGGCGGCGGCGGCGCTGGTATCGGAGGCATGGGAGGAGCAGGCGACTGTCCAGGTGGCGGCGGCGGCGGCTCTGCAGGCCCTGGACAGAACTCAAATTCAACTTCCTACTTCTCCTGCCCCATGGGTGGCCCTGGACTTAACGGCCCTGCAGGTGCAGGCGGCTCTGGAAATCCTTCATACGTCAGTTATGGCGGAACCACTGGGGAGCCCGGCCAACCTGGCGGAGGTCATGCAATTATTGAGCCCAACCTGCTCCTGTTCGGTGGAGGCGGAGGCGGTGGAGGCGTAGGTAGTACTTTCGGCTTAAGCGGTTACGCCAAGGGATCTCCCGGCGCTGGCGCTCCTGGCGGTGGCGGTGGCGGTATGGGTTGTACGACGACTATTGTTTCACATGACTGGGCCGCGCCCGGAGGAACACTCGGCGGCGGCGGTGGCGCTAACCATAATTGTCACGCTGGTTTCGGCGGTAACGGAGGTGGCGGAGGAGGGTCCGGCTATGGCGGCCAGAACTTCGCTGGCTATGGCGGTGACGGTCTGATTATCATCCAGTACAAGGTGACCTGATAATGGGAATTTCTCATAACTACCTCTACGACCAAGTAGAAGTCTTTAGCAACGAAGGCACCTTTACGTGGACGCAGCCATCAAATATCGACGACAGTAAACCTGTCCTCGTCCATGTTTGGGGCGCGGGCGGTACTGGCAGTGATTACTACGTGTACACAGCTATGGGCGCAGATCCTGGCCCTTGTGGTGGCGGCGGCGGCGGCCTTGCGGTTATGGAAGTCGACGTGTCTGCACTGGGGGCGACTGAGACTATTACTGTGGGCCAGGGCAAGCAGATGCCCGATGTGGTCGGAGGTACATCTAGCTTCGGTAGCCATTGCTCCGCAACAGGTGGAAATGGTGGGGCATGTAACACGCAAAACACGTCAGGTAAGTTTCAGAACGACACAGCCATATCTCCGATTATTGCGAATCCGGTTGCAGGGACTGCTACAGACCTTGGCGGACGTCAAACCGCTATTGCCCAGGGTTACGCAGGCCCTGGACAAGACTATTGGGGACAGGGTGGCATGGGTATCGGGGGTGACATCAATCGTCGAGGCGGTTGGGGTGGTGTTGGTTACTATGCTGCCTCAGACAATAACGGCGGTGGCGGCGGTGGATCTGCTCCAGCACCGTATGGCTGGTCTCATGGCTATGACGGCGGCAGGGGGTACACGTATGCCGGTGGTGGCGGCGGTGGAATAGGCCAGGTTGGATGGGGAGGCAATTATGCCGGAGGCTGTGGTGGTGGATCCAGTAATCAATTACAGCGGCCAAACCAGGGTGTGACTCACTACTACGCCCCTTCAAATGGAGGTGGTGCCTTGGCTGGTACTGCAGGGTCAGGTGGAAAGTCCATGATGGTCTACACAAGTTATTGTGGAGATGCTGCTTACAAGACTTACTCTGGAGACGGGCTAGCTCTTATCGAGCCTAATCAGATTTTCTTTGGCGGAGGCGGAGGCGGTGCTACTTGTGACTACGCCTTCTCGTCTGGCATCAACTACAGCTTTCCCTCTAGTGGAGGCCCAGGTGGAGGAGGCGGTGGCGCCGGCAATGTTAATAATGGCCTTTATTTCTACAATATCGGCGGCAATGGCGGAATCCTAGGTGGTGGCGGTGGTGCATGCCAATACATGCATGGAGGTCACGGCGGCAATGCAGGTGGTGGTGGGGCTGCTGGCTACTATTCTGGAGCTAACACCCCAACTGATGATCGCGGGTCTGCAAGTAGCAACAGTTATATGTGGTACGGGGCTGGCGGCAACGGGCTGGTTATCCTTCAGTACGCAACCAAATAGCTTTTATTTCTTCTTAGGAAAGATATCGTTCAAGGCTTTAACAATTAATTGAATCCAGGAGTTGGATTGAAGCTTGGGATTGAGTGCAATTAGCTCACTCCCTGCTGCAATAATGATGCTGAAGATGGCTATATGTTCTGCAGACATTGTTCATTAGCTTGATAAAGAAAGTCTAGACACTATCAACTACAGGGAGTCCAGACCGTCTGTGAAGGGGATATCGTCCAACCCAAGGCTTGGGGTTGTGCCATATTTTTCTAGTGCCGCCCTAGTGAATTCGACGATTGTCGCCAGTGCGGGTGACGGGAGAAAATCAGCTTCTAAGCCGTATTCGTTTTTCAACCAAGTGCGGTAGAAACTTCTGATTTCTTGGTTTGTTGGGATTTCCATGTCCCATTATGGTCTGTCAGGGATAGCTTGCAAGAAGTGTCAGGCATTGCGAAAGCAAAATGCAAGGCTAGGCTGGCATGAGCAATCGGAGTGCTATGGCTGACAAATACGCACGAGACGTGCAGCATGACCGGAATCGGGCGGCGTACATGGATTATCTGTACGATCTTTACTCCAGGGACGAGGCCCCGCTGGGATTGAGAAGTACCTACACGGGGTTGGCCGAGCAGCATCGAAAAGTCTTAGGCCAAGCGGTAATGGATGAAAAGATCTTGGCACTCGGAAAAGAAGTTATGGACGAGGAGGTCGCGACATGGCATGAGAGGGCAAATGCCTCTTCCGATCAGACGGCCTGACGTCAGGATCAGCACGCATTCTCAGCAGATTGCAGCGATGGTTGCAACTCGCGATTTTCTTTTGCGTCTCATGAATACAAAAGAAACGCCGCGAATCCCAAGAGAAGTGCGGAGAGAAGCTCGAGCATTGTTGAGACATTATCCCCCTGCAGATCAGTTGAGGCCTGCACTTGAGAAGGGGTTTAATGATAGTTTTACCTAGAATAGTTGCATATATTGTGCATACGGTTTTTAGTGTGGCGTACCAGTTACCAAGTGGAGTCCCTGCTGCAGGCGGAAGATTGGGGATCGAAGGAGATGGTATGCAGATGCTGGCCATGGAATTAGGAGACATTCGCAATCAGCAGGCTGCAATTAATGCATTAAGAGATGAAGCAATGAAGGAAGCTTCGTTGCAACTTGGGGGAGTTGACCCTGAAGCCCTAGAAGCTCTTCAACAACTTGAATCAAGCGCGCCTTTACCGGGGACTGGCGACAGGAGCGGACTTCAGTCCGAGCTTTGGGGTAATTGATAGCAAATTTCTAATTAGTTAATTGTGTATTGGCCTAACAAAGAAGGAGAGAAATGGACTCATCCAGTTTTGGGTCCAGGAATGCAGGGGCACGATCGTCCTCTCGAGTTTGAGAACCCGGTAATGAAGCCTTGGATGAAGTCCGAAGTTGTGCCGCTGGTTGCACGAGATTCAGATTCAATGGGTTGGTGGATGGATGAGATCCCCAAAACAATTGATCCTCAGTACATAGATATTGGAGGAAAAGGGGGATCTCCTTATCAGCCATATGAAGGAGATGGAATGCCCCCAGCGTTTCCGCGGCCGCAACCATCGAGGATGGCAGGAGTAATTCCTGAAGTGGCTAAGTTGATTGCAACACTACTTACGGGTTGATGGAACGCGAAATTAGTCGCGAAGAATTCGAGAAGAGATACCCAGGCCTGGTAGCGACCAATGAGGATATAGAAAAAGTTGTAAATATTGTCCCAGAAATCCCCTTTTTAGATGATCCAGACAACAGCTACAGAGACTTCGATCGATAAGCAGCATCAGAAACTGATAAGAATCTCTCAAAAAGCAGGGCTTTGTACTACTAGGGCCAAGGCTCAGAAATTAATAAGGAAGGCCGAGAAGGCTCAACGAAAACTGGAGCTTAGTCAATGAATGAATTACAGATGGCAATCATCTTCCCGTATCTCCCTTTCCTGGGCTTTCTCTTGGCGCTATTAATTGCTGAGTTCCTGGATAGCAGCGATGACGATGATCAGGATGGTGGGACTCCAGCCCTGGCCTGGTCTAAGGGGTGACCCGGCATTGTGACTACGAATGAAGTCACCAATGTCTTTTAAAAAGTCGTGCAAATCCTGAGGACGTCTTCCATTGCCGTCCACCGAGGTCCTTTATGGATTGAAACGAAGGACACCCTCTCCGTTGCAGATTCCCTTGATTAGCGTCCACCAAGGTTCGCTGGGGACTAAAACTTGTGTTGTAGCAGTCGTTTTGAGCGCTATCGGTCCAGCCTGATTTCCACTGGAGTCCACTGGAGTTCGCTGGGAATTTCCTCAATGTCTTGCAGAAAGACGGTCATATTCGCCAAATGTCGCTCAAAAATGGCTCGACTTGGTGGTTAGGGGCGGTAGCGTCGGTCCAGCTACTAGAAAAGCCATGGCCGCAATGACAGACCGGGAAGTCGCCTCCCTCCCTGCTAACTCAAAGCTCTATGTGCGATCTCTTGGCAAGAGCATGTTTGTCAAGGTTCAACCTAACGGCTCGAAATATATTGTTTGGCAATATCGGTTTCAAGGGGCTCGGCGTAATTTCCATCTTGGAACTTATGGAAAAGAGCCGGGGCAGATCAGATTAAAAGAGGCTCGTGAGATTCGAGACAGGATGGAAGTCCGACGTCGAGCAGGTGAAGATCCAGATCCAAGAGTTAAATCAAGAAGCGGAATACCAGTTGACGGTACGGCGAAATTCTCCGTAGTGGCTGATAAATGGATAGCGAGCGCCGTGAAGAGACTGGCTGAGACCACTATGAAGGATTACAAGAATCGTGTGCACAATCAATTATGTCCTGTCTTTGGAGATCATCAAATAGGATCGATTACCAGGGCTGAATGTATTGAGTACAAAGAGAATATCGATGCTCGAGGTGCTGTCGTTCAGGCTAAGAAAAATTTCAAGATACTCGAGCAAATTCTTACATTTGCGATGGATAGGGAATATATGCAAGAGAAATTAAATCCTGCCAGGAATTGTGGCGACCTGAATATTAAGAGGGCAGTTCGACATTCTCCAATGCTTAGTTTTGAGGAATTGCCTAAGTTTCTTGTGAAATTATCCAGGAATGAATTGAATCGCAACTGGACTATTGTCAATAGCCTTAAGGTTATTTTGTTAACCTTTCAAAGAGTTGGTGCGCTTATTCCAGCTCGTTGGGATGAGATTGATATCGAGAAAAAGATGTGGACTATTCCCCTGGAAAGGGTGAAGAAGTCTGGATTAAGTTCTGATCACTTGGTTCCTATCTCTAATCCATTGGTCCATGTCTTACTCAGACTGCGTGAGTTAAATCCACATAGTGATTACGTTTTCCCGAGATGCGGGGATTACGGTATATCGACCGGAAACAAAGATCCTCATATCAATCGATCCGCCCCTAATCGACTGCTTAAGGACATGGGATACGAGGGGAAGCTTGTCTCCCATGGGGTTCGAGCGATGGCAGCGACGATCGGCCAAGAACAATTAAATATCCCTTATCACATCATCGATATCCAGCTTGCCCACAAGCCAGGCACCTCTCACAGCAATCGCTCAGTGCGGCAGGCCTATGACAGGGCAGTTTTCCTCGAAGAACGCATTGACCTCATGGAGCGATGGGGAGCATTGCTAGTTGAGAACGGCTTAGAAGCCTGTTGAAGGCAGGGTTTAATCGATCTGGGAATTGATCCAGTCGTTTATATCCGACTCAAGCCATGCCACTCTCCTGATCCCCGCAAGCTTCTTGGGGCGGGGGAAGGTGCCGACTTTCATCCTGCTGTAGATCGCAGATTTACAAAGGCTTGTTCGACGACAGACTTTGTCGATTGCGAGCAGTTTCGCGTTCATGACTTCTCCTGAGCGTGCCCTTCTCTGATCAGGAGGCAGCGTGGGCCGAATTGAGCCTTGACCAGCCTCCCCGCCTCGTAGCGGTTAGCAGCCTGAATATGCGTGTAGTACTTTTTGTATTCCTGTCGGACCAAGAACGTATAGGTCTCGAGGGCTGCGGTCGCTGTTTCCACTGTCGTTCGGGAATGCGCACGCAGTGTAAGCCGTTTCAGGCATCCTGCAAGCTTCTCATCTTAGGAGAAAATATAAAAGAGATATTTTGCACCCTATAAATAGGCCTTTAAATTAAAGCAACGTCTGTTGATGCATGACGCCGGAGTCATCGGAGCACTATGTTTTTAATCTGCTTGAGCTCACCTCCGCCTCCGCTAAGCGTCGTTTTAGAGAATCTATCAAGGGAGAGTGGAGCCATTGCTGTGCATACTGTGGAGTAAATGCCGCTCTAGTTAAGTTAACGCTTGATCACGTTCGCCCACGATCCTATGGCGGTAGCAGCATGCGATCAAATCTTGTACCCGCATGCAGTCGATGCAATGCCCTTAAGGGTTCGGAGAAAGACTGGCAGAATTGGTTTAGCCAGCAAGAGTTTTTTAATTCGCAGAGAGCAGCCAGAATTGAAGAATGGATACACTCACATCACGGTGAATTATCTAACTGGAGATTTTTAGGTGGAGGAGTCGATGGAGGAGAACCTAACAGTGGAACAGGAATACCTCTTAAGGGCGATTGCCCTGGAGGCGCAGGGGCTTTCGCGGGAGGAATTATTCAACGCACTACTCAATTGTTGGGAGGCCAGGTTTCGGCAGAAACAGATCTTTCTGGCGACCTGTCGCAGCGCGGGGTTCGCGTTCAAGTTGGACGAAGGGGCAACTATATTTACGCCTGATAAGATAGAAGACTTAGAACAAATCTTTGGATATGTTCCAACGGCAGAAGAAGCCAATGATTACATGAAGTCAATGGTAGAAACTGCCACAATGGAGTTAGACATGGACGAAATAGTCCTTGAATCAGAAGAGTAATTAATGTCAATTAATTCATTAACACGCGATCAAATGATCGGTGTTTTAAGGCAGGCTGGCTGGGAAGATGATTATATCCCCTGGGCTCTGGAGGTTTCTCGTCGTGAGTCGGGGTGGCAGCCTGGAGTTGTTAACGACACCTCGTCGACCGGTGATTTGAGCTACGGCCTTTTCCAGATCAATATGATCGGAGGAATGGGGCCGGAACGTCTTAAGCGGTGGGGATTGAGTAGTAATGAACAGCTCAAGGATCCAGTAGTGAACGCCAGGGTTGCACGTGATCTACTAAATAACCAAGGACCTAGGGCCTGGAGCGTCACTCATGGAGGGGATATCCCTTTCCCTGGGCGCATGGAATACACCCCTCCCAAGAGCTACCTCAAGGGGCAGGCATCAATGGGATTGCCCGGTGCAGCCCATGCTTCAACAGGAGATGTTGCGTCGGGGGATTTGGGTGGTGTTTTGGCCACCACCTTTCCTGGGTCTGATGTATCTGGCAATATTCAAGATCGCATCAAAACTGCGAGGATGGACGCACTTAGTAGTGCACTGGCTGGGACGTCAGGAGAGACTGCTTCCACAAAGCCGGGAATCGAACGACGGCTAACAGCACCGACTACGAAAGGGTATGAGATCATTGAATATTTGACAGGTGATCGGGGGCATTCCGGTTATCGAGATGATCATGCGGGCAGTAATTATCACGAACACTTCGCATTTAAAACTCCAGAGGGAGCCAGGAGGGCTGCAGCTCTCTTGAACAAGGCAGGAGTTATCACTACTGAGCTGAAAGGAGTGAATACAGTTGGGCAACATTCTCCGAATTCCTACCATTACGTTGGCCAGGCATTCGACGTTCCAGGCCATCAGTGGGATGTTGGCAAGGAATCTGCAGGCTCGAGGTATGTCAGAAAAGTCCTGGGCTTTGCGTAGGAGTGGTTACATTACTGAATAGCTAATTACAAAATCTTGATAGAAGGATTTATCGCTGGAGTGGCTGCCGCGACGATTGGTGTTGTCTCGAGTCACGGCCTTTCTGTTTATTCACGCCAGAAGAATATTGCTCAACGAATTGGAGTTCTTGAGCAGACAGTCCCAACCTTGATCCGTCGCGAAGAAGTTCAGGCCGCCTTCCAGGAGATGGCTCAAATAGAAGGACGTCGGATAGCAGAACAACAGCAAGTACGTTCTCAAGAGGTCTTCGGCGGAGTGCAGACAGCGAGGTCGCAAGAGAGGGCCAATCTGAACGCACAGATCAATGATCAGCTTTCAGATTTAACCCAGCGCATTAGTGCTATTAACGATCAATTCGGCCCCTCACGTTAGAGCGATGTCAAGACCTAGTCGAGTTGACTTGCTCGGTAGCTTCTTCCCTGAGCTAGTCGACAAAGATAAGAGCAAAAAAGATCGCAAAGCATCTGCCAAATTCGCGACCTTGGCGGCGGAATTAGTTCTTGTCGATCAGATCAAGATGTTTGACAAGGGCTTAAAGAGCTACGGCCCAGGAGTTCTATGCGTCAGATGTCAGAACAAGAAGATGGATTGCGAGTACCTACCGGTGTCCATTCTTGAGGAGGACCAGGAGGATGCGCAAACCAGAGGTGACACTGACATCCACGACACCTTGAAAAAGGGTTTAGAGCTTGTCGGAAATACAAATTTCGACAAGAAGGTCATCTTGATGCTTGTGGACGACAGCCGTTTCGCCTTCTATCCGGTGACTCGTGACTTCCCCGCTAAGGATGTCCAGGCAATGTTGGAAGACTACGTCTAGCCAAAGCAGACACAGTAGTTAAGTTCCGTGGGTCGCGCACGCCAGGGCTAACAGTATGCATCTGAGAAGCTCTGAATTTCCTTGGCAGGAATTTCAGACACCGTCAGGGGAATGGTATTGCATCTTTAGATCAATCGTCTATGACTCTTGGCTCATGTGGCTCGATGTCCTTCCAGAGGATCTGGAGCTACGAAAGCGGCTAAATCAAGATCAGTTTGACATGATCAAACTACTCGGTAAAAAACTTGATCTATTTCATCGTTCGCTGCCTGACTATAAGCAACTGACAGAGTCTCCATTTAATGTGTCTTGCTGGTGGGATCCAACCAATGAAGATGAAGCTTGGAATTCAGGACGGAGCTGCCTCTTTTCGCTTGATGGTTATACCAGTGACGAGCTGGTTAATCTTCTACCTAAGCGGAATCCCTTGGTATTAAAGGTGATATCAAAGAAATTTATAGAAGCATCACTACCTGCGCCCAAGAAGCCAGAGACTATGTCCCAAGTTCAGGGGAGTCTTCCTCTTCCTGAGGAGGCGATGTCCGTGTTGTCTTGATGATCTCGTTGGGGTCTTCCTCGAAAAGATCGCCAGTTTTTGGATCTCTGAATCCGTACTCTTGACTGTACGACGTTCTCATTCGACCCATTTCAGCCCGGCCACCAAATACTCCACTACCTTCTTCCTTGAAGAAGCGATTCTTCTCTCTTATTGCTTTCGCCCGCTCCCTCAAGACATCTAGTCCTATATTGCTAGTTTGCCTCGATGGTGGGAGTCCAGTCTGGTTGGACGCAAGGCTCTTGCGACCGCCTGTACTACCACCGTAATCCTGAGCATTGCGAGCCTGTTTGTAAAATCTTGATTTATATCTTTCGACTAATCTGTCCGCCTGCTTCGATCTGTCATTAGATCCTTTGACTCCGTTGTAGAAACGGCTTTGACTGTATCGTTTATCCATCCTTCCATCCTAGATGTAGTTACATTTATCGAATGGGAAAACGAGTCGATCGAGTTGATCTTGCCCCTCCAGAAGACGTCGTACTTGCAGCGCGTTCGGTTCTTGGAGCGATTGATTTAGATCCATACAGCACGCCTGAGATCAATCGATTGGTTATCTCTGCGCGTATCTATGACAGAGACAAGGAAGACTTAAATAATGTCATCGCCAAGGACTGGGATGCGCCAGGCGAAAGAAGAGTATTCGTAGCACCTCCCGTGGGTGCTGCATGTACCCGCCGCTTAATTAATAAGACGCTTCGAGAGTACAGGCGAGGATCAGTCAAAGAGGCACTCCTTTGGCTGGCTCATAACGAGACAATCATCAAAGCCCCGTGGGTATGGGATTTTCCAGTATGCATACCGTTCAAGCGACTGAAACCTGTCTGGTGGGACGATGAGTTGGAAGTTTTCCGCAAGGTTCAACCTTCTGATTGGTCGGCCATTTGTTACTTGCCGCCGACAGAATCAAGTAATGAATATCATGCCAAGCTTTCTAGGTTCCACACCATTTTCAGCCCTCTTGGTCGTATCGTTGTGAACGAGATGAGCGGTGAGGGAGACTGGGAGGATTCGTATAAAGCCGTGATGAAGCGCTCTTATAACTACAGGGAGTAAACCATGGCAGGCAAAACACGTTATGACCTCGTGCCATGGACGGCTATTGGAGAAATAGCTGACGTATTAGCTTATGGCGCTGAAAAATATCAGGCCAATAACTGGTGCAGAGGCACGGAATGGTCAAGGTATTTCGCCGCTTTATGCCGTCATGTTTTTAGTTGGTGGAGCGGCGAAGATAAGGACCCAGAGACAGGCTTCTCCCATCTAGCCCATGCTGGTTGCTGCTTGATATTCATGATGGAATTTCAGCGCAACCAATGGGGAACTGATGACCGTTTTACAGGGCCAGATAGCGAGCCATTCACAAAGCATGATGGCCGGTCACTCTAGGTTTAATGGGAGTAAGTGTGTTGAAATTCGATAGCCACTACATCTAGTAATTGTTCTAACATTTCAATCTTGCCGAGAAGGATTAGATTCTCATTATCTTCAGAAAGCTCCTCACAGACAGTAGTCATGTTTGTGTGTGAGGCAAGCAGTAAATGTAGTAGTCGCCTGTGTTTATCGGAAGTGATTGGTGCTTCAAAGCAGTCAAATGTATCTGGTGAGGTGATATCTATTCCATAGGCACCGTAAGCATCCTTTGCGTCAAGCCTTGAGTTTAGTGTCATTTCAAATCGACATAAGAGGTGGTCTTCTGCAGTAACTATCCCAGTGTTCGTAAACCTCTGGAGCCCACCTTTGAACTTGCAATGCAATCATTTCCATGATTGTCAGCACCTCGTAGGAGCTGCGTGAATTGAAGTTCAACTCGAGAGTGTCCAGCCAGTCTCGAAGGCTCCCCGTAACAACTGCATTCTGAAGGTAACTACTTATTAGAACAGCGGCAGCGTGTTCTCCCGATACCTTGTCCTCTTCAATTTTATTGAGGTAATCCAACGCTGAACACCTTGATTCTGCCAACTGGTGCTCATATTGTTTGACGGTCCAGTGATAAGTCTTGCCTAGGCCATCTCTATAAGTACAGCCAGGAGGCCTTACATAGAAGACGTCCTCAGGATGCATCGCCCCAGTGGCAACCTGCATGATTGCTGAGTGAAGACGTCTCAATGATTGGACGTCCATTCTCAGTCCACAGTTGTTATTGCGAAGAGATTCGATCGTATTGTGGTCTGCTCTGATACTTAGAGTCATTGATGGATGCTCTAAGGGCCCCCAGAGATTCCGATCACGCTTCAAGACATGAGCAATAACCGCGATTCCAGCATCGTCTTCGGCGACTGATGAGATCGCGGGGAAGCTCTCGTAATCACTCTGAACTGCTGCAAGGGCTACGCATTGAGGCATTTCAGTCGCACCTACTAGCTCGGTCTTGAATGGAGTAGGAGGCAAGTGGTTGGTTCAACTGCATCAAACCTAAACCGCGTCTCTCGCGAGTGCAAGCTGTTTCAGGCAGTAGTTGCTTTTGTTATCAATCCTTCCATTCCCACACAGTAATGGCCGAATCAGCTGTAGTTATATATAACCAATAAAGTATGTGTCTCAAGGTGACAGTTAAGGTCTTTAATTTGTAGTAACATTGTTGATGTTTACACTCCGTTACGGAGATCATGAATACTGCTAAATCACTTCTTCTCGCACTAGCCTTTTCTGCTACAGGTCAGGCTGCGATGGCTGATATCTACCTGAATACAGAAGTCAACTCAGGCTGGGTAGGTTCGGATTACCAGGCTGCCGTTACAGATTTTCACGTGGGATTTGAAACTGCGAGCGATCGTGGAGCTTTTTATATCCAGGCTGGGCCAAGCTTAGTGGCTGTAGATGGCATCGATAATGAAACAGAATTCAGCGGCAAGACCGGCGGTTCTATTGGTATTACCGAGAAACTCTCTGGATATGGTGAGCTGAGCTTCATTACAGGCGACGACGACAATTCCTACGGCGGTAAGCTCGGCGCTAAATACGTCTTCTGACTAGACTAATTGCGGTCATGTTTAGCCCTGCTAACTAGTGGGGCTGAATATCAGTCTTAAGGTTATGCGTAAAGTTCTAGATGGAATAGCTGTGCTTGCCCTGTTAATTTCAGGGGGTATAGCTGGTGTTGGTGTTTACCTGTATTTGTATGTGACAGATCCTGTAAATCAGGATAAAGCGAAAGCATATGTCATGGAGCAGGTGACTGGCGCATTACCAGAATTGATCGGTGGTGCCATGCCTTCAATCCCCTCGGTGACAGGTCCTGCCATCCCACCACTAGTTGGTGGCGATGCTGATGAAAGCTTGCCCTCGGACTTCGCGGTGCCTGAAAAGGTATTCCCCTTCTAATGGGAGCTATAACGCCTCCCAGCAGAATCAGTTGCTGGAACTATCGAGTTAAAGCGGTCGTCAAAATTGTCGACGGTGACACCCTCGACTGCGAATTCGATCTAGGTTTTGGCATTACTAAGACGGAACGAGTCCGTGTTGCAGGCGTTGATACCCCAGAGAAACGAACACGAGACCTAGAGGAGAAAGCGCTTGGCATCGACGCAACCGAGTGGCTCACGGCGAAATTGGACCCTGTTACTAGCGGCACTTCTAACCTGTTCATTAGGACTCAACTTGACGGTGGGATTGGCAAGTATGGCCGCGTTCTGGGCTGGCTCTACCTTGACGAAGAGGGAATGTCCCTGAACGAGATGATGATCCAGGAGGGGTATGCCTGGGAGTACGACGGTGGTACTAAGGACAAGGACCTGGAATCATTGAGAGTTATTCGTCGATCCAAAGGCACTCTTGTTGAGGTCGAAGACGAGCCCAGTTTGGAAGAGGCATTAATCTCTCTTTAATTAGTCATGCCGACTATTCCAGGTATCGGCATTAATCAGGTCGATATCGGCATCAACGAGATTGGCATTCCTGATGTCGATATCCCATTGCTTGAGAATTGGCTGACGTCGCCTACAGGTGCGCTACCAGAGGCGCCTCCTGTGACGGTGATCATAGGGACACCGGTCGTGGAGGTCCCTGGATGCGTTAGGGCTCATAGAGAATCCAGTAAATCCAAGATCCTCAGAGATGATGACCCTCGTGGCGTTCAAATTCTTTGTGACGGCAACATGCCGTTCTTCGATCCACTGATTTATAGCCCTGAGGAACTGGTCTTCACTACCCCAGCAGAGGTTCCGAAGGTCAACCCCGGCGAGCCAGAGAAGCCAGAACCAGCGAAGCCTGAGATTCCAGCAGCAGCGGCACCGCCAGTCTTGCCGTGCCCCCTACCTGGATCACTGCCCATTGGCTCCAAGAACAAGAGCCAGACGGCAATTATTCTTGGCTATGAGATCAAGGACGGCAAGTGCGTTGCTATCGAGGAGCGGCTACCTGTTGTCGAGATAATTAATAATCAGCTGCCAGAAGTACCTGTTGTAGTGACGACAGCAACTATTGCCTTGGTGGCAACGACAGCGGCGGTCCTAGCAAAGCCCCTTGGTGACTATCTGTTGAAACTGATAAAGCCGACAATAAAGAAGGTTGTAAAGAAGATTGCGGCGATTCGAGGGAAGACAAAGATTCTTTCGACTGCACAGAAACGGGCTGAGCAGCGGAGTCTTCGGAAGTAGGCACGGTGTGGCGGTGCTGAGGCATGCCACTCGGCGGTGTTCTGACCACAACGTCAGCACAAACTGAGAAGTAGGGGGATTTGGGATGGAAAAATATTCCAGCCTTTTTCAGCTCTCCACAGTGGCGAAGTCTTGCCACCTCAAAGTCAAGTCGCTTGTTTGCTAGTAGTTGTTTCTTGAAATTAGTTTGAGCGTCAGCCGCCTCCTTGCAACGCCTTTGTAATCCGCCATCGAGAGGAAAACTTACAGTCGCACTCAGCCCAGCACTCCACGAATGAGAGTCCTTCTGCCCTGTTCTAGTTGGGACGTTGTAAAGGATTTTCCCAGGCTCGTCAACTACGCCATCATCGTCAGCATCTAGCGCTGAATAGACAGGAGAATCGTAGTAGTCCTCATAAGGAAGTGAGTAACTTAAGGCTCTAGTGATATACGGCGTAATGTTTAACGTTGGGCCCTGGCAGGAGACACCGTCTCCATAGGAATTGTTGATATAGGGGCCTTGTAATACTTGGATTGCCTGATTAGTGACGGACCCAGAAGAAGTGGCCACAGGATTAGCGGTGGCAGAGACACCGCCAACATCACCATTAGCGCGTGCAGGTTGGGGTAATAACGCAAGGATTGAGAGAATTATTGCTGGAAGACAGAAGTTGTCTCTGTGATTGATTCTATCGCGGTGGTTCTTTCTATTCGAGTGACTTGTGAAAGTCCGGGGCCAGAGTAAGTTTCCGTGAACTGGAATGCGGCCCCTGGATTTACTATTGACCAGTTTGGTTTTTGTGAAATATTGAGTCCAGTCCATGTCGATTTAATCCCATTATTATTTTGGGTTGATTGGCTAACTGCAGAGGGACTTAATGAGCCGCCAGAGGGCTGTACGTTTGTACCGGTAACAGAATATTGCCAACCTGTCGCATAGTCTATTGAAACTATATTCTCGGTAACGTTTGTCGTTTGCTCTGTTCTTGACGACATTTGTCCCTGAGAAAAATTGGGAACAATAGGAACCGCTTCAGCAGGGGCTGCGAAAAGAAATATAAGTAGGATTAATCTTTTCAATACGGGTGATTTGGGTGGGAATTCTCAAAGGCTAGCCTTACTAAATAGCCGAGCAAAACTAGAATTATGAAAATGGCAATGATGTTTAATAGGAGCAGCATTAGTCATTTAACAGTGATTTCGGAGACGAACTGGCCTGTGGCCGTGGTGCCAGCTCCTCCCGCTGTAACACTAACAAGTCCAGCCGATGTAATCGTCCCCGCGAGATTGCCTGCGACCCCGCCACTTTGCGTCGTAACCACGCCGAAAGCCGGCATATCTGCCACAACTCCGCTAGCAACATCTACGCCTGAGCCGATAGCAGGGACTGCATCTCCTTGAACCCATCCCTCGGAAAAACTGAAGGCACTGCCCGAAGTATTCAAATCGTAAGTTCCGACTTTCATCGTCGCTGCGGCTGTTGCTGAACCAGCCGTTAATCCGCCGAACACGGAGTTATTGGCCGCACTTACTCTGATGTTATTGCCGGACACGGAATAAGTACTTCCAATACGCTGAGCCTGAGTCGCTGCACCGTCAACAGAGAGCTGAGTTGATGTTGAGAGACGATGAGTTATGTCGGCTTGTACTGGCCCCGCAGCCAAGAGCAATAATGCCCCAAGCATCCACTTCATGTTCTTGATGCAATAGTTATTTACTTCATGCTATCTAAATCACAAATAAGCCTTAGAGATATTAGTAGCAAAGCCTATCAATGTAACTCCAGCTGCGATAACTGCAGCTACTGAGATTACCCATTTCTCTACAGCTTTGAGTCGCTCACGTAGCTCCTCTTGCTTCTCTTCTAAGCGTTCAATCTTAAGCGCTTGAACAACTAGCCGAGTTTCCTGTGTGGCATCAATTGATAGTGGATCGGTCATGATTCTGCTGGTGGTTTTTGATCAACAACTTGTGCTCCGAGAATTTTAATCGGAGTTTCAATCCTTATTGTTTGATACGTACCGCTTTGAGTGGCCATTGCAGTCTCCATTTCCGCCTTGGTCATGGGCTTATCTTTCTCCTCAACTTGATAAGTTCCATCGCCCTTTTTGCTGCCAGATTTTTCTAATCCAAAACTGGCAAGTCCTCCCGCGAGCAAACTCGCAGGGAAAGTTATATCCTGTTTTTCACCATTAGTTAGACCAGGTATCTGGATATAGTTAAGCGTCACAATACCGCCGCTCCAGACAACAACAAGGAGCCTGACGAGTACGCTTATATATTCAAATTGCTCCTCCTTATCATTTAGCTTTTCTTTTAGATTCGCGATAAGGCCTTTCTTCTTAGGCTCATCGTTATCCCCTTTGATCGGTTGACGCTCTGCAGCTGCATTCATTCCTAGAGTTAAGGCAACTGAGATTAATAATAGTCACTTATTCTTGGCAAAGATAACATGCTTGGATTCTTATTATCGACTACCATTGCAACAGCTTCGCCACCTATTCTTAGCTGCGAAGACTTCCATTGGTTAACGCACGATCTCACTGAGTTAGGTATACCCACTTCGACACGAATTGACATCTGGCTAAAGATCTCCAAAGGAACAGATCCCAGCTGTTTTGAAATTAAACAAGACGAATGAAAAAGTTATTAGCTGCATTTATTGCCGCCCTCTGTATTGCTAGCCCTGTACAGGCCGCAGACCCTGAGATCAAATCTTGGAAGACATATCATTCCCTTGGGTGCTTGTTACTGAAAGAATGCACCGATGGAGTTGACAGAATAAGAAGCTCTTCCGATTTAGCCGGTCATTTCACGGCATTCGAGGACAAGGGCACTAGATCCGAATTCGATGAGCTGGTTCTGGCGCTGAACATGAGTGGAGTGGGCGTATATATCGCCGATGAGAAATATTTTCCAGATGGCACCCGTGGCTCATATCACACTCCATCGAATAATTTCTTCTTAAATAAGTATTACGCTCAGTACCCGCATGTTGCGATTACTGTTATCCGTCATGAAGGCTGGCATGCAGCGCAAGACTGCATGGCTGGAACTATTGATAACTCGATGCTTGCAATTATCCATAACGAGGAAGATATTCCCGGCGTATGGCGAGTGATAGCAGCGTCTACTTATGACAAGTCCCCACTGCCCTGGGAACAGGAAGCATTATGGGCCGGTCATACCCCACACATGACAGCCAAAGCCCTGATGGCTTGTGCTCGAGGTCAGATGTGGGAGGTATACACTCCTACGCCAATGACAAAGGAATGGCTAATCGATAATGGATACATTGAGCCCAAGGTTTAATAATTCATGGGTTCAATCTTCTTTATTTATAGCTTTATCTTCTTACTTACAATCGGAATGCATGTCACTTGGCCGGTTAAACGGAATCGTTTCTAAGCGATTTGGTCTGAATAATATTCAAACATCTCCTTAGCATCCCCCAGCTCTGGCACTGCACCGACGAAACGGTCAAGGTGGAATCTGCCAGCTTCACCTATCTCTTCTGCTTCTAGTGCGGCTTGGCGGTTTAGGCCTGGAACAAATCTCTTCGCATACCATTCGCCTGTCTTATTGCCATAGTCTGCGGCATCTTGGATCCCGTCCCCTGTGGGCACGAATGGAATAGCAGCCTCTGCCCTGGCCGCATCGGTTTGATCTTGGTCCCATGCCGCCCTGGCCTCTACCAGTTCATTGGATGGCGCTACCGCCGCAGTCTCGCCGCCGCCCCCAGCCTCTGCCACTTTCTGTCGATACCAATCCCCAACAGCTTTAACTTCTGCATCGGAATCAACCTGCCCATCAGTGACCTCCTCGGCACCTTGATTCCATGCGCGCTCATTAGCTTCAGGAATCTCGGCCATCATGGCGTCCTCCCAACGCCCCTTGATTCGTCCGAGCCTATGTTTATCAGTTCTCTCGAATATTAGAGAACCTGCAGGATTGTGATTGTTGGCCATTATCTATAAGGAAGATCTCGTTAAATGCATGTTAATTAATCAACCTATCTGGTCGGAATAATATTCAAATGCTTCTTTTGCGTCTCCAAGCTGTGGCACATCGCCAACGAATCGAGCCAGATTGAATGCGCCAGATTGACCCATCTCCTCTGCCTCTAATGCGGCCTGTCGGTTCAAGCTTGGAACGAATCTCTTCGCATACCACTCACCTGTTTTATTGCCGTAATCCGCTGCATCTCCTACTCCATCACCTGTAGGAATAAAAGGAATAGCCGCTTCGCCCCGTGCTGCATCAGTTTGGTCTTTATCCCATTCCGACCTGGCCTCTAACAATCTCTCTCGAGGCTGGACAACCGTTGGCTCTTGAGCTTGCCCTTGTCCTTGTCCTTTTCGGACGGCCAGGTCAGCCCAGTCGCCATACTCGCTATCAAGGTCTTGAACGCGAACATCAAAACCTTTTGACCGCCATTCTTCGGCGAGCCTCTGCATCTCCTCTCTAGTCCCAGCCTTTCTGTTGTCGAGACTGGTTACAGTTCGCCAGGCGCCGTCATCGTCAACATCAGAATCTCCCTTTGAAAGTGATTCGTACCGTTGCGAGTATTCAGCATCAGCTGCCCCAGTACCTTTAATCTGCTGAGCCTGATTTCCCTTGATCCACGATTCCGCCCATGGAACTTCACCTTGGGGGTGACCAGACAACCATCCAGGTTCGTAAAAGCTAGACATAATTAATTAAGCAATTTTATCTGAGTAGTACTCAAAGAGTTCCTTTGCATCTCCGAGTTCAGGAACTTTGCCCATAAATCTATTCAGCGCGAACGCTCCTGCTTGTCCTATCTCGTGAGCCTCTAGATCTGCTTGAGCGTTGAGATCGGGGACAAATCTCGTAGCAAAGTCAAACCCAGTAGCGTTTCCATAATTGGCCGCGTCTTGTATGCCGTCACCGGTAGGGACAAAAGGAACTGCGCCCTCTCCTCGGCGGGACTGGTATTGATCCCATTTATTTCTCGCAGCTGTAGTTTCAGCAGTGGCCGTGTCGATTGGCGGTGGAGCGGGCTCTGCCTCTACTGCTGCTACCGGCTCATCCTTTGCCACAGGGTCATGTGTATATGTCCTTGTAAAGACATCCCATTTAGTGGTTGACGGGCTGTTAGGGCCGTAAGTGGTCCAGCTTTTATTCTCGATATTTGATATCGGAGCACTGGCGAATTCGCCCTCATACCATTCATCCCTCCCTTTCCCCATGCGGGATATCATGTCTTTCCCGCCAGTCGATTGCTTAAAGCTCGTCCTAAGGCGCCCGCTAGAATCTTTTGTCTGAGTTAATCCACCCTTGTTGTATTTATTGGCCAGTTCCTGTGCAGCGCTGTCTAGAACTGCATTGTTCTGGTGCAGGGCTCTGGCAATGTATCGAGTTAGGTCTGATTTTTTGTTAGGAACTAGATATCCCTTGGTCTTGCCGAAAGCCTTGTCTAGCGATTCATAGTCGCTCTTACTGAATCTTCCGTCAGAGGCGAGATCAGTAGCTTTCTTATAAAGTTCCTCACGACGTTTATCGTATTTACTCCCCATCGCAATCTGGCTAAAGATACTGTCTTGTAACAGTTTAGCTTTAGTTAACTTCGTCTTCTACCGCAACTTCTTCATCCTCCAAGTATTGAGAGGCGAACGCTTTAGAGTCGAGTGGGCCATCTGAGTGAAGGCGAAAATCAATCCAAAGCTTGTTATTCTTTTCGATCCGTGAAAAGTTCTTTGGATCCTTCTCACGAGTTGTTTCCAGAAACGATTGCGTCTCATGAATAAGTTTATGAGAGCTGAATTCCAGATCGACAAGTTGTAGGTGTCGATTGTGGAAATAATGAGGCACGCCCTTTATGCGTATATGTAGGGGATTACAGCAGTTATTGTTTCCGCAAATGTGCTTAATAGGGAGTCTGCCAATATCACCCCACGTAAACCAAGTAGCAACTCGCGGACTGCTGTACTGACGTCCCTTGTTCCAGTGCCGTGGAATAGGGAAATAGCTGGAGTTAGCACGAGAATGCATCTGTCCTCTCCAAGGCCAGCATTCGTCTGGGTCTCCAGTTTTGATCTCTACGAAAGACCAGAACTCCAGGAATCTGCGTCGATAGGTTTTATGGATTCGATGAACATCGAGAGTCAGCCTGCCCTCTGTTAATGAGCTAATGCATCTGACGCATGCATGGCTGTCGTCATAGCGCGGCACCCTGCCATCTTTCGAGCCGATCGAGTGTTCGGCGAAAGGACAGAGAGGCCCGCCCTCTATTCGAGTGTGCAGGTCAGGCGGAAGAGGCCATTGAGCCATTTGATATCAGCCGATTTTCACGATCCGATTCCTCATGTGTTTTGACGGAGTCTTCAGTCCGTCCCAAACGACGTAGACAAACTCCATCCGACTACCTCTTTTATTGATCTCTGTTTCAACTCGTTCAACGCGACCGGTGCGTGGCTTGCGATTGCCAATGTTCTTATCCAGTGATGTCGCTTGGAATTTCATCCTGGCTCGTTCACTGACGCGATCTCCAACATGGAAAGGATGTAGCTCCGAGGCAAGAACGTTATTAGTCATGTGAAGAGAGGGAAGCCTTTTGGAGGTATGTACTCACCACCTAATGCCGTGAATTGCTGTGCTAGTGGCAACAATTGAACTTGTGTCACCGGCCACAGCTCGTAACGAGTTGATTGCTCAACGGCTACTGGCAGTAGGGCCTTGTTCCAGCCTGTTCCCTGCACGCGGCCAACCACGAAACCATTCCGCTCATCAGGAGCATGGGTCACGCGATGGCCAAGCTGGAAATCAGACATTCATGCAAGACGTGGTAAGCAGCTTGTTAATACCTATCTAGAAATAGATATCAATGCAAGGGCTGTTCTTCTTCTATTGCTGGGTTTATTGGTCCGCTCATCGGGATCCGTGAGACTGAGACGCCTGCCTCAACAAACATCTCGCGGGCTTTGCTAAATGAGTCCTGCCATCTAATTGGCTCTACGAAATCTGGTACAACAATCTGCGTGACATCTGCTTGTATTAAAAGCGCAGCACAATTACTACAAGTAAATAGTGGCCAGACATAAACAGTTGACCCTGCTAAGCATATACCAGCCCTCGCTGCATATGCTACGCAATTTTGCTCAGCATGTATTGTCATTGCGAGTCTAGTCTCGCGATTTTTCAATCGAGCATCTGAATCCGTGACGCCAGATGGTAATCCATTAAACCCTGTAGCGAGTATTCTCCTGTCTCGTACTGCAACAGCTCCGACCTTAGTGCTTGGATCTTTACTCCAACTAGCTACATGTGAGGCTATAACTAGAAATCTTTGAGACCAATCCTTGGGGGCTTTAGGCGCTTTTATATTGTCCATACTTTTAGAATGGGTATCAAAGCAAGCATAGTTTTAAGTAGTGCTCGAAGCATCAGTTCTCATTGCATTGGCCGGAGTTGGCGCACTCTGGCGGATGGCTTATGAGCAGGGAAGTATGAAGCGAGGAATGGATAGCATCATCAAAGAAATCCAAATGTTGAGAGCGGAAGTTCACGACGATATCCGTGGCCTGTCGAAGAATCTTGAGGACCACGAGCACCGCCTTAGAGCTATAGAAAATCGCAGGCGGTAAGACTAAGTCGAAGTCACGTCCGCGCCAGATCCAATTTCAGTTTCCTCAGGGGTATCAGGCCGCCAACCTCCTGTCCAAATAAGTCGAGCAGCTTTGTTGAGACCGTCTCGATCCATGTTCCAGTTATTCATAACGGTTTCCAAATCTTCCTGTAGGTCATAGGCCCCAGGGAATTTGTCGTACCGAATTATGAGGCGAGCGCATTCCGTGATGTCTTGCTTTTGCGGGTCCTCCACTGTCAGCAGGCGATCAACAATCTTCCTTTCTGCGTAGTAGAGGGGGTGATTCTGAAAAGTCTTCTGCTGCTGTGAATGCATTGAACCTTCTCTTACACACAGAATGTAGCCGCTCGCTAGAGGATGCGCTGATCAGACGCCAACTAGTCAGGGTTTTCGGTGGCGTCTAGATCTACTAGTACACCTCATTTTCTCGAGATCCATTGCAGGGGGAGGGATCCGACGTTTCTAGTCACGAAGGCGGGCTTTCCTTAACCTTTCTGGAGTTTTTTTCTCCCCCTTTGGTTTTTAAGGCTAACCGTCAACCTGAGCTAAGTATAAGGAGTCTGAATAGGGAGCAAAGATTAAGGGAGCGGAAGAGGAGGCACGCAACTTTCCCCAGAGAGGTTAAGGAAAGCATGCCTACTCGACTAGTTACATGAGACTCATTCCCTGCTAATCGATTAGAGCGAAGATAGGTGTCTATATTAAGACGCGCAAGAGAGAAGAGCAGAGAAGCAGCCATGAAAAAAGCGGCCCTGACTAGAGCCGCATGATAAGTCTCAGATGATTATTAAGAGACTGTCTAATGTTGTCTCACCCAGGCACGATGTTGGGTGCCGTTATGGGTAACTCTCTTGGGTTTCCACCCCAATCTCTTCAGAGCGTCAGTGATCGGTCGAGTCATTGTGCTATGGCGCTCAATGCCAACTTCCATCTTCTCGAAGATCTCGTCAAGGAGCAGGAACTTGCCAATCTCAAGGTTGCGAGCTCTCCAGGAATGCACGATGTATGGATTAGAGGCCAACAGTTTCTTCAGTCGCGCATCAACAGGGTTGTCTTTAGTGAAGCTGTCGATGTAGCCAGAGATGTGGCTTAGCTCAGCACTGGAGAAGTTGTGTGTTGGCTCATCGAGATAGCTCTGATAGGCAGCAGCCCAGATTGAATCTCGGTCTCGTTTCAGCCTGTCGAGATCAATGATCTTCAGATTCGGATCCTCCTTAGATGGCACCTTGCCAACGACGACGATTGGCATGAAACGTCTATTACCTGTGGGGTCGCACAGGAAGTCAGGGCTGTTGGTTGCGCCTGCTAAGACGAATGAACGCGGGAAGTTCTTTTCGTTCTCATATTTTCTGGCACTGCGATCGACAGCAACGCTCACGAGGTTCTTGAGTTCCTCTGTGTATTTTCTCGAGAAGTAGCGTTCTGCCTCGTCTAGTACGCAGATCCAACCGGAATGCAGTGCGTGAGGGCGGTCCTTGAGATATTCAATACCCTGCTGGATTGTTGACGCCCATGGATAGGTTCCAGGGTTGTTGTTGTCAGGAGGCGTCAAATATTGGAAGAACGTGGATTTACCAGCGTTCTGCCCGCTAATAAGGATGGGCATCCAGTCATGTTTGCAGCCTGGGTTCATCACCCTGGCCACTGCACCCACAAGGAATCTCTTGATAATGAGATTCGCTAGTAGCGTTTGACCGTCTGGCATGAGTGGATTCTGCAGATCATCAGCAGGCGTCCCTAGTAATTCGGTGGCGAGGTTATTGAAATAGCGACATGGAGTAGCCGATGACACGCAGTGCTCGAGGTATTGCTTGACCGGATGGAATCGCTGCTCATATCCCATGACGGAAGCGATGTCATAGACCAGCGTCTTATTGAATGGTGTGTTCCTTCCAGTCCAACCTTCTGGCCCTCTACGTTCTTTTGAGAGGTGGACGTATGTCGTGCTGATGTCATGGATCTGCTTTGGCTCCTTAAGCCCGCTATAGATCAGCTCCTGCGTCATGAGATTCAGGCGCAAGTTTGGATAAAGGACTCTGAGCCGTCTAGTGATTTCGTCAACGGTGTCCTCTTTATCTCCACCTCCTCGTTTTTGACGATTGCCTAATCTCGTTTGATCGGGTGGTTCATCAGATTGATCATCTTCGAGCTCAGCAGCGCTGATGATCTCTGGCTCTGCAGTTGAGCTCCCGCTAGCAGGTCTTTCAAGTGTGGCCACACTCGTATCAAACATGCTTGAGGTCGTCGCACCTTCTGAGGCGTATTCCTCCGGTTCTCCTATGAAGTCCTGCATGGTGTATCCAGCCACACCTTCAATCTGAATTCCCCATTGCCCAGAATTCCTTAGCTCTTCCGGGAGCTTCAATCTCCAGTCAGGGTCCTCCTCGTTCGCCATGTTGAAGAGAGCGCCAAGGCTGGTGCCTTGAAACGAGTAGAAGCATTTCTTGGATTGAGTGCGATAGGCGTTTTGCCCTGAGCCGTGGTGACCTCTTGACGCCCAGTCACACCACGTATCCCAGAGTGTGTCTCCTGCTGTCATGACGGCGGCAGTGACACGCTCGAATTTCTTGCGACCTCCTTCCGCCGATGGCTCGATAATTTGCTCAAGGACAAACCGAGCTCGCTGCAGCGTTAGGTCGTCGTAATCCTGCTCTGCACGACTGAAGTATTCCTTTGTCTCTCTTGCCGCTGTCTTGGCCGCGTCTAAATATTTCTGAGGCAGGACTGCATCCGGCTGCCAAAGAGGGCACTCGGCCTGGTCATTCCCGAAGAAGATTCGACAGAGGTCGCTACAAGAGTCATCTGCTCGGAGTTCTGTAATCAGCAATAAGAGCAGTTCTTTATAGATCCCGCTATCCGTGATCACCTCTGGTAGCCGGAACAGAACTCGGAAGTGATCGCGGCCATCTTTCCCATGGCTGGCCGTCGTGTAGACCCATGCTGCGTGTGAAGAAAGGGGATGCGTTTTGAATTCTTCTAGGGATAAATTCTTATCGATATCAATACCAATTGTTTCAGATGATTTAAACGCTGCATTGCATCGATGATGAGAGGTCATCTCGGCGCAAATGAAGGCACCACCATCCTCGACATGCCTTCGTATGTCTGCGATCTCGCCCGTAGCACCCTTCCAGTTAGAGCCGAAGCTGGACTGGAATGGTTGCTTATTATGGATGGTCGGGTGGACGCTGTAAGAGATCAACGGACTGAAAGAAAGGGGATATTTATCTAGTTTGCCAGTTCAGTCAAGGTGAGTTTCAAACGCAAGCCATGGTGTGCATCGCCTTTGAGTCAGAAATTAACAAGCTATTTAGCGTGGGCTTTTATGCCTAGGCCCCTCTACTTGTCAAGCAAACGGTGCGATATAGACATTGGCCCATATCCAGTCGCATTAAGCATTTCTTCTCTATTAATCTGTCTTGCAAGCCACAAGACAAGGTGTATGGTTATAGCAGCCGTCCCTGTTGAGGTCTTTTGTTAAAGGAGGTAGAAATGCCAACCAACCAAGACATCAGGCGCTCGTTTGATTTCCAAGATGAACCGGAGCAAGATTTCGTCCAGGAGCAGGTCGAGCGCGGAGATATCCCGAAGGATCAGGCGCAGTGCTACTACCATTTCCTTGCTGCCTTGAACCAGGCGCAGGTGGTGAACAATATGTCTCAGCGAGCCTTATGCGAACGCCTGAAGATATCAATAGGCACAATGACCAAATACAAAAGGGCGCAAGTCCATCCAATGAATGTCAAGAGCTATATCACTGAAGCCTTGGCAAATGTTCTTGGTATTTCGATGAATGAGCTATTTCATTTTTACAGAACAGGCTCTTACGAGACTCCTGCTGTCACCAAGGATCAAGTTTATGAGTGGCTCAAGTCAGAGGCTGGCCAAGAGGATCTAAAGGGAGCACTCCTTCTTTCGTCGGAGTCGCTAATCGCGCTTAACCCTGACAAAAGTGCTCCTGAGCAGGTGGCTGAAGAGCTCAGACTTGATATATCAGATGAGGAAGCTGCTGAATATGGTCGTCATCTAGCGGATGTCTTTAATAAGCATGGTCTTGAGTTGATGCTTAGTCGCCCTGAAGCGTGGAATGAACTCAAGGAGACGCATGCGTGCAGAAATGCTGAGGGAAAAATGCCTGGCTATACGGAAATATTTCAGAAGGTCATGGCTAGGCATATGGATTTAACAAAGGAGCATTACGTGAAGATCGTTACGGAGTTCGGATACTGCCCTGGTTTTAAGGCTCTGGAAGAATGGACTGGCCGTGTTTTACCAGAACTCAAGACAATCTGACAGCAGTAGTAGGTTGATGTACTAAGATTTCTTTGATAGAGATTTCTTAGCGGACCTTGGAGAAGGCCCGCTTTTTCTTTGCTTTTTCGGCGGCTCCTCAGGCTCTCCCTTCTCTTTTAGTTCTTGGTATTGGCGCACACGCTGCAGCCATCGGACGTGGAATCTATCGAGTTCATCTCCATGTAAGAGGAAGCTTTGGTCAATCTCTGGAGTTGACACCAGTATCTGCGCGCAATCAATATGTATTCCAAGTGTTTCCTCGATCGCTAAGGAATAAGCAGCTAGCTGTAGTCCGCATTTATTGAGCTTGCTCCATCCAGTGAAATTCTGTCTGTTGTTCTCCTTTGGGAAGTAGCGACAGTAAGGTGAAGAGCTTGTCTTGAAATCCGCGAGGATTACAACATTATTTCTGACACCTACTAAATCAGGACAGCCGCAGAATCCATACTTGTGAGACCAGACGCGACTAATGCCATCGCTACCAACGCAGTGATCCCATTCATTCTTTAGTGGTTTTTCTGACCAGAGAAAATAATCGAACTTATCGAGATGCTTGGATAACCCGTTCCAATAAGGCAGGTATTCATCTGGCAGGTCAACAGGTAAGCCTCTGATGTAGTTCTCGCAGGCACCGTGGACAGCTGTCCCCCTGGCTGCTGCTTTCTCGAGTCCTCCTGGATTATTTTTTTGCCAATTGCTTAAAACCTTTTTGGAGTGTGCCGAGCTGGTTTTACCGAGGATGGAGGTCACGCTTGGATACGCCTTGTCTGGCATGTCTGTTCGGTAGAACCGCTCGCCATTCACCTCAAACCGCGTTGGCAGTGACATGAACGCCGTAGCTTTCAACTGAATGTAACCAGTTGAAATAGTGCAAGTGCTCAGAAATGCACGGCTAGCCAATAAAAAACCACCCGATAAGGGTGGTATTCGTATTAATAGCAGTAGTTAGTCTTCTTTTCTCGCGGTTTCCTGGGAACTTTGGCCCTTTGATCGGCTTTGAATCGCCTGCGTTCGGAGACGTAAGTAATTGCCGTGGCTTTAAAAGCTTGGAATTCGTTGTCGGTGGGATTACTAAAGAGAGCAGTTCTTAACTCCAACTGGGAGTCAGAGAGAAGAACTTGTGCCGCTGCTTTGATTTCCTCTCGTGATAAAGCCCAGTACAGGAGGCGGGAGCCACCTTCCTCTTGGATTACTTTTGTGAGGCTGTACGAGATACTGCCATTAGTAGGACGACAGCTATCAAGAGTAAGAACCTTGTAGCCGTAGTCATTTAGTATTCGTTTCGCCTGTCCCATGGGTACATCTTTTCGGGGTGGCGCGGAACAGACCATAGCCGTGCAAGAAGTGGTAAGCAAGATTAGCTTTGTCTTGCAAGGCCTGGCAGTTATTTGCTGATCTTGTTCATAAATCTAGAAAAGAAGTCTTGACCACCTTCTTGGTTCTCCTGTTTATTGGAGGAATCAGATCCTTTGCTACTAAGCCAATTCATAAATCTCGAAAAGAAATCCCTTGGATGAGGATCAGCTGACATCAATTTGTTGCAATTACTTGCCTATTCTGCCGATTTCTCCCAGGGATCTTTCATGAATGCGAGGCTTTCGGCGATTAGATCCTTGCCGCTTTGTTCGCTCCTGTAGGCAGACAGTTCCTCTAGTACCGTCTTGGTTAGAAGGGTGCCGCCTTTCATCATCTCTTCCATTCCAATATTATCTTTTTTAAGTCTGTCGGCTAGGACCGGTGCCAGCATTGCGACGTAGGAACTGGTGAATGTGTCCGGCAAGTAACCGTTGAAGGATGCGCCGCCTGAGGTGAATCCATTCACTAGATAGGTGAGATCGCCCAGTTGAGCGCTTGTCTTTTGGGCTTGTTCGTTTAAGTCTTGAAGCAGCTTTGAGATTTTGACTAGCTCGGCAAGGACGAGTTGGTTGGACTCAAAGAGGGTTAGGTTTTCCTTTGGTGTCGTAGGGCTCATGGATAATGGTTGATCCAGAAAAGAAGCGGATTAGAGACAGTGCTGCCCTTTGTGCTGGAGATATCTTTTTCCATAGAGGAGCAATGTTCTCATATCCATATCGCTCGATAAGCGATTGAACATCTTGCTTTGTTTTAGCTGATTCGAGAGCCCGTAAGGCGGGGTCATTATCAGAGTTCAACGAGGAAGATTGAGATGGGGCTGGAGTCAACATACCTAGAGCTCTTGATTACGTTTGCTTCTTTGAGTTTTTCGATTGCATTGAAGTCGTGCTCTTCTGCTGGCCCTTCTCTGGTTTCGAGCGTTTCCTTGTTAACTGGGAACAGGTATTTGTAGGCGCGCCAACCAGGGAAGTATTGAGTGGGGTTATTCTTTAATTGTGCTATGTATTGGCGCAGCACAGAATCTGTGCTGTCGTCTATATCAATATTGTCTAATTCCTTATGGTCCACCCTGAAGTAACTGGAGATTTGTGGCTCGAGCCGACTGTCGGTGAGCATCTCAGGCTTGCCCAGCTGGTGAAGATCCTTGACCATGCGACGGAGGACGACCTGCGAAAGACCTGTAAGATGCTCGCCGAGATTGCGTTACTGAAACAGCCTTGCGTGATTCGCTACCTGACGAGAGAGGCTGCCAAATGTTCTGTTGACTTTGTTCTGTCTGAGGAGGTTCAGTCGCAAATTTGGCACGCAATGTCATTTCAGGATAGTGATGGAGAAGAAGGTAGTGCATTGTGAGAGAGACTTGTGTAACGTTTGATACACCCTGTAAGAGAGGGTATAGAGAGAAGTACCTATCCCCACCCATCGTCAGGCATCTCATCGCTGAGCTCCTTATCGGCGCCCAGCTCATCTCTTGCTGTTGGTGGCAGGCCTTCAACCTTGGCGTCAGCTGGTTTTCCGGCGAATGGATCCGAACCACTAAACAGGGCTTGTGTCCAGATGCCGTCCTTTGCTTTCTTCCAGTTAGCGATCTCTCCTTGGGTTGGTTTGGCTTGCACGGTGTGTGCTGAGTAATACCTTGCAGGCTTGATCTCCGGGCGCCCAAAGATAATCTTGATATTGAGCAAGCCGTCTGGTGTTAGCGCGGTGTCTTCCCTGGCAAGCGCTTGCTCGAGGTCCTTTAGAACCCCTGGCTTGTCGATTGTTACAATTACGATATTTTTCCGTTCTTTGCAGATAGCCGGGAACGATACGAATTTGTCGGGAGATTTTTTGTCCTCGGCGGGGACTTCCTTCTTGGCCTTCTCGTCGTAGCGTGTTTTGCCTGGGCCATGGCCAAACTTGTAGTCGATCTCATCGATGTAATCCTTGAGTAAAGGCTTGACTGGAGATCGTTTCGGTTGCCCGTCAACCCAGTAGACGAAGCCATGAATCCAGTGGCCATCTTCAAACGTTCCACATGGACGCAATGTGATCTCTTCGTCTTTGGATAGGCTGCTGAGATTGAAGTACCGGTTGTCGCCAGTCTTGTCGTGGTATTCAGCAGGGAAATTAAAAGGCATTGTTAGTTAGCTCCATTGTTCTTGTGAACCGAAATCGTCGAAGTCAGCGCTTGCATCCGGTGGCTGGCTGAAGTCCTCGGTCGAGTACCCAGAAGCGCTAGTTTGCTTCGCCGGATCTTGCCTTGAGCCTGATCTTTTGTGAACTCGGATCGTCCTACATCTGACTTCGACGTAAGGAAGACCCTCGCTCGTTTTCATCGGCCAAAGCATCCCGGTGATTTCACAAAGCGAACCCTTGGGAATCTTTTCAAGCTTTGGCATCATCCATGGTTGAAAGCCTCTGAGTTGATACCAGTCGGCTATTTGTTTTACCTCTGTGTTCGGGGAAGGTTTGACATAACGATCAACCACTAATGCGCGCCTGATAGATGTCCCTTTACCGCTCACTTTGCCTTCTTTCCCAAGGTTGCCCACGATTACGACATCGTTGATGTATTGGTCTTGGGATGCAGGGCAAAGAGTCTTAGCGAAGATGATCGGAAGATTAGTCTTCTCTTCCAGAATCATCTCTCCAGTGATCAGTAATCGGTCCCCTGCTTTGCACTTAGAGAAGGGATCTGCTGTGGGCGAGTTGGTCCTGACCCTTAACTGGATGTCAATTGGGTCTTCTGACGGGGTTTGTGCGAAGGCGTTGAGGACTTCGACATTGTCAAAAGCACCCTGACTCGGAGGGGATTTGAGGACCAGCGTAATGGCTGCGGTAGACAAGCACCTCCTTCATATGCAAGGAAAGGTAACCGGCATTGAGGTGAGGTCAACCCTACTCAGACAGAAACCACAGTTTCTTGCCCGCGAGAGTAAACAGTAAGCCACTCCGGGATGGGAGGAATAGGTTCCGCTGTTTGAGGCATGACCAGGATGACGACCGAATCGTTATCACCTTGGATCCTCATGGGGCCACCATCGAACGCAGAGAGGACCACAGAACTGTTCTGAGCAGTTAACCCCTTAATGGCTTTCTGTAAGTAATTAGCGTCGTACCGACCGGCTGTGGCGCTGGTTGACGGCAACCCTGACCAACGCTCGAGGATGGCCCTCAAGGTTTGGGCCAGTGGTGGAAACTCAATCGAGCTATAGAGAAGTGGAACCTCTACTCGATCATTGGTTGATTTGCGGTGGGTGGTGACGATCGCTGTGTTAGCAGGGGAAGGTGGCTGAGCAGGACATGATTCTGTGATCCGGTTTGATCCGATTGTGATCGTCCGCTCCGCCGTTTTAATTCCTCTGCATGCCTTAATGAGATCGTTGTTTGGCAGGAGTTGAACCGTCTCGTCACCGCTGCCAACTGGATCAAATGCCAGGCATGCGATCTTGCCATGATCAGTCGAGGCTACGTAGACGCCACCTCTTGGATCAGGGGAGATTTCTATTGATTGGTACGGGCTGTAGCGCCCAGCAAATTCAGCGGCAATCGCAATCAGTGCCGAATTAAGCTGCAACATTGATCGCCTCAGCGTGCAGACAGACTGCACCAGTGAGGTTAACTACATCTTCTTCCAGGTCAACCCAGCGCCATCTATACAGGTTTAGGTCATTCTCAAGGTTTTCGTTTGCTTCTTCTAGTTCTTCTCTTGAGATAGTTGGAGTCCAGTCTGGCGACAGGGCTCGAGAGTTGAAGATGTGGACGAGGATGGCCTTTCTTTTCTCCATATTTCACAGGTGAGGAGACTAAAGCTAGCTTGATTTGAATGTCAGAGAACTCATAAATATTTTTAGATCAATAGAATGAGGCGAGACGTTTTCCTTCCACGGAGAAACTAGACTAATGCTCCTCTACTGTGGTGCAGTAATGATATTCGTTACGTTATTTATAAGCGATGTATTAGTAGCTGCGACTAGTGAGTGAGCAATCGATAGATGCGTTAGTTATCGCATTGCTAGTGTTTTTAAATTTGTGGATTACTGGGAACCTAATCGGCCAGCTCTCCTTTTTGTTCCGGGGGAGATTTTAAAACGTCCACGCATTCGGTTTGGCACGTCGTGTCTTCCAAAGAGCAGTCCGAAACGCAGTCAAAGTAGGTGTCGATTGAATCGCCTGCCTCATTTGGCTTTCCTTTCTTACGTGGTTTTGATCCCATTTGCCTAACTCCAAACAGAGAAAAGGCTCGCGGGAGTCCACCCCGCAAGCCCTAGCCTTCCAACGAAATATTAGCGTCTTGGCCCCGCTAATACTCCGTTCTCGTGATCTGGGGCTTACAGGAGTGGTAGTTCGCTAATCCACGAAACGACGTTAATGAATCCTCACCCCCTTTAAGGAAGTATTCATTAATGGGCCATACCCTAAGCCCCGTAGTTTCATGGAAAGCGGAAAGCAACGATTGGGATCGACCATTAATGCATGACATTAACCAATCGCCCTTTCCTCCAAGCCCAGGTTGATTAATATCGATAGCGCTGGACGTCTAAGCGCTTACCATTGACCTTGCAGTAGAAGATTCCTCTGTAGCAGTATTCCTTTACCTTCTTTGATTCATTCTTAACCAGAGTGATTGATTCTGAACGGGAGTTAGTTCCTGTGTAGCGGAGTTGAGTAGTGCTTTCAATCATTGGTAGTGGTTGTTACAATAAGGTCAAATCGTCGAGCCTAAACAGGCCGCAACCTCAGCACCAGACGACGGGGGTGCTGCGTTTGGAGGACGTTCCATGACGACCTTGCGTTCCGTGTTCAACCGTTTCCGAAAGAAGGAGGCAGTTGATCCGCTTGCCATCTGTACGTACAGAGGCATTCGCTACCGCCCTGGCTCTCGCTAGTTGAAAGAAGGGGTGAACGGCGGCTGACACTTGGCCTGGTTCGACTTGCTCGCTGAGAGTAGGCCTCGAGCTGGGCCTTGTCTAGGTCTGATGCAAGAGAGTTCACGCGCAGTCACAATCCTTTGCGTGCTGTAGCTATTAGTTAATAATATTTAGCGACTACGATAAGAGAAAAGATTAATAGATAAGTGCACCATAGGTTTGCAACGCAAAGACTTTTAGCGGAGTTACCTACTATCCCTTTCTCTGCACAAGAGATCAGGGCTCTCGCTGAGGCTATACCTAAATCGGTCGCATGGCCCCCAAGAGATCGCCAGTTGTCGGTTGGGCAATACGTTGGGGATCCGTATAACGAGAGGCAGATGTTGATGCAGCTTGTGTCAAATACGGAGCCATATCCATTTGAATTATTTCGGCATCCTTCTAGAGCCGTTAATGAAATGGATAGGAAGAATATTCGAGCTGTGCCCGCCGAACTAGAAGCGCTCGCCAATTTAAGTCCGAGTCGAGTGCAAGAGATTGTATTTGGCTGGGCACACCCTGGATTAGATCCCAACGTCCCAGCATCGGTATCAATGGAGAAGATGACTGGAGCTCCTCCGATGGCAGGAGGACTGGCTGAGGCCTTCCCCAATCTCGTAGATCGTGCTGGTCTTCAGGCTGGTGATCTTCTAGTGAATAGTCCGGTAGGGCTAAACGCTGGTCAGTATGGTCGAGCCAACCTCTATATGGGGGCAGGATTTGGACCCCCAAGCCGCTTTGGCACGCAGGTGGCTCGAGTGAATACTGCCGGTGGAATAGATCCTGTCTTACTGGCAAATGTTCACGAGGAATTTGCTAGAAGGCAGAAGATGAAGCATGACACCCCTCATAGGCGTATCAAGACACCAGCTCAAGTAGAAATAGAACGAGCTTTGGCAGAACGTGAATGGCAGTCTATAGAAGATGCGTTGGGACCTACTGAAGAAGATATGCTGGCGATTATGGCTGAACAGGCTCTGATGGGACCGGGATGATCTGGCAGTAGATATTGTCTGGCGCGTCAGCAAAATAATCCAGAAGTACTGGGCATAGCCAGCAGGTAGGACCCCCTGTGAAATCTAATTCGTCTACATATTTTTCCTCTGCACCCTCAGGGTATAAGCATTCAGCTTCGTACTGATGCCCTCCATCGATCGCCTTCTCAAGGCCAAGGGCAATGATCGGGAACTTCTGCGCTCTTAGCTTGTCCAAGTGATTGAATAAAGTGAAAGCTTGTTGGGCTGACTCGAAGTCATTCGTAAAGCGAAGCTGAACCTTCTCACTAGGCGGAAAACTGGCCCAAGCCAGTGCTTTCTGTATCACCTCAGTGGTTGATTCCACGAAGGGCTCGGCGACTAATCCCAGCTCTTCATTGTCGAAGCAATAGCAATCTTTATAGGATTCGTGAGCCTTGGGGTGATTGAGGCGGGCGGTGATGGTCTGGATCATGAGTCGAGAGTAGTTGATAGAGATAGAGAATAAAAAATCCTCACTCAGCTCCTTGGCTGGCGAGGAATGCGATCGTTGAGCTTAGGGTTCAGACTTCTATGTAGTCCTCCTGGTGGCTGGGGCTATACAGTTTCCCTGGCCTACGGAAGTAGGGACCTGGTTGTGGTAGATGAGGATGGTCGTCAGGTACGTGCATTGAGACACTGATGGTTCTGTAGCCTGAAGCACGAGTTATCCAGATGTCTGCCGCTGGATCAACTTCCATGGAACAGCCATGATTGAGTTCAACTCCTTTCAGTTCATGCTTGGCGACTTCAACGTAATGTTCGTCGGTTGGTGTGTTTAGTTCATAGTCATTGCTGTCGATAGGGATGAATGGGTTCATGGGTTTAAGTTCGGTGATTGGATTTGTATTCAGTGGTTAGAAGTTCATGCAGTTCAAACAGCTTCTGCCTGACATCTGCGCTGAAGTTACCAATGGGTTCATTTGAAAGATCAGATCCCATGTAGTCTTTCCACATTGCGATGTTCTGCCAGGGAATGTTTGCCTGGGTGCTTTTAATCCCTGCAGCCTCTTCTATTAGCTGATCAAGTTGCCATTTGTTTTGGGAAATCGCACTCATGGATTCATTGGATAGATTTGGGTACTGATTTACAGGTTAGGCAGGATTATGTTGCAGTTAATTAGAGGAGGAATCAGAACTCATCTCGTCAGGAGTTAGAGCTCTTATACGAGATTGAGTGATAACTATTTCCCTGTCGGAGTTATCGAACTTGACCCGGTAGGACCAGTGGGTTCGACCGTTCTTGTACTGTTTCCGAATTAGTTCCAAGACCGTACCAACACTGGTGTCATAGAGGGCACTTACACCGGTTGTCCTTCTAGTGACTCGATCGTTTTGCTTGAATCTCGCTCCAACTATTGCGCTGGTCCGAGTGGTGCTGAGTCGATTCTGTGGGAGGACTTGCATTGGCGGAGAAGAGTTCGTCGGTTGATGGCCAGGGAGTGACGATCACTATGGCCAGGTTGAGAGCGAGTACTGAAAGACAGATCAGACGATCAGGGTTCGGATTGATCATCGATGAATTCTTCCGGCGGTGGTTCGCTGTCGTAGGTAAAGAGGTTCCATTGGAGGAAGCTCATGGGCTCTGTGGTTCGCCCGCCGATCCAGCTGCGACACTGGATGTAGGCTAAGTAGCCTTTGAATCGTTCGTCCTCGGATGGTTCTTCCGACCATTGAATTGGTTCGGTCATGATCATGGACATAAGCGCTTAAGCGAATGAGATAGGTAGCGCCAGGACCCTATTGTGCAAGCCCTGGCATTCAAATCAAGGAATAGTTACAGACTGTTCACACAGTTAGGTATAGATCTCGACTGGGTCTGTCTCCCAGTTCATTGGCATGTCCTCTTCATCGGACGTGATGTTGATTGGATGGGACGCTCTGGTTCCCGGTTCTAGGGCTTTCTGGATGCGAGCAAAGGCAGCCTGGTTCTGGTGTACGTCTCGAACGCCCCAGAAATCTGGATTGGTGACTTTGATGTACCCCCCTTCGACCTCGCAGAAGAGATAGAGGTTGAGGAAATTAATCTTGTATTTATTACCAAGCTCTACCTTCATATAGCCACTGTTGTATTTCAGTGGTGTGTCTTGATTATCAATAGCCGCATCTAGCCCTGCTAGCAGAGTGTGCGGCGTCCACTGATAAAGGCCTTCGTATCCGTTGGCTTTGACCCTGAAGTCTGAGGTCAGTCGTCCCTCTTGGAAGTCGAGGCGAAGATAGTCCCCTTGCATGCTAAGCCTGTGTAGCTCCTGAAAATGCAATTCATTGCTTTCGGTACAGACTTTTTCTGCGAATGTCCTCCCATACTTATAGAATTTCCCGTCGCTAACTCCATAAGTTTCTGGCTCGATTGTTCGGATGATTCCCGACTCTGGTCTGGTGGCAAGTGAGGTGGTCATAAGCGAAGCAGTGAGCGTATGCACTGCTGAAATTGGGCAACAAAAAAGCCCCACTAAATAGCGGGGCAGATCTAACTAAAGTGATGGAAGGCTACTCTTTACTGATGCAACTTTCCGCGCCAATCAGAGATGATGAGCATTCAGAGAATCTGCTTGTAATCCCTCACGAGGAGCAGGTGATTCCTTGTGGTGGTCTAATCAAGAAGCTCATCACACTGGCTGCATTCCTTAAGGAGTTGGAGAATCAGTCACATCTCATCCATTTGAACTACGAAGGCTCTAACTTCTTGGAGGTTCATGCCTTCCTGAAGGATCAGTATGAGGCGCATGTAGAACAGTTTGATGTCATCGGTGAGTTCGTTCGGAGCCTAGATTTCTGGATGCCAATGTGCACCAATGGTTTACGAGAGGCGCTCCCTTGCTTTCAGCATGTTGATTCTCACGATGGTAGGAAGATGCTGACTATGTACTATCAAAACCTTGAGGACCTGTTGGTTCTTGTTGAAAACATTGAGCCCACTGCCACTGAACTCAAGGTGCTTGATGTGGCGAATTACATGGCTGAGCTCATGGCTGCAACGAACAAAGCTGCTTGGTTCATCAAGGCAACATTGAGAGGTTGCTAGATGTAAATTAGAAGTGTGTTAAAAATAGCCAGGATAGATTGATGCGGTTGGCATTAGATAAAGTTATTGAACTGTATAAGACGAATCCAATATTCCAAGATCTAATTGAAACGACGGCAGCGACAGGTGCTTTAACTGCTGGTCAAGCAGTGATGTCTGACATGACGCCAGAAGAGCTCGCCCTGGCAGCAGGTGCTACCTTCGGTGCTGGAATGATTGGGAGACCTATTGCAGGGAGAGCGGGTCAGTACTTAGGGAAATATGTAGATAAGAGATACCCAGAATTCGGAATGCTGACCGAAGAAGTGATGAACGAATTGAAGGAAAGTGCTGGACCTCTTAGACCATTGATAGAAGCAAAGCTTGAACCATACAAGCACTTAGGAGGAGCTGCTCAGTATTTCAATTTAATGGGCAGAGGTTATGGCGATAACATCGCCCAACTTGCAGTGGCATTGGCAGCTCCTGGAGTTTTAGGCAATAAGGAGGAAGTGGGGTAATCAGGTGACAACTGATTCTGGTTCTTTTAATTGCTTCTCCGCGGCAAACCAGGTATCTGAGGATTTGGGATGAATCACAAACTCAGGGATTGGGCCAATGCCTTTCGCATAGCAATCATCTAGCTTAGCTAAGCGAGCTGGGTCGTTTTCGTAATCAGTCATATTCATAAACCACCGAAGAATGTTTGTACAGGCGTCGTGAATTCTGTAGTAATCGGTATCATTACCGATGATTAAACTCATCTCTAGATCTGTTGGATAATGCCCGTAAACACGACAGCTTCCTCCTTCTGGATTACGTTTGATCCACAGTTTGTAGCGAGAGACACCACCATCATTGTTGGTGTACTCGCCAGGCGTGTAGAGCCAGAGCCCATCAGTGAGCTTCTCAAGCGATTTGATGAATTTGATAGGTGAATAAGTCATGGGTCAATCAGGTGCGTTGGTTTCGATGAACTTAATAGCGTCACTGACATCGTCGAAGATGTGATCTTTGTCTCCGTGAGACACAGTCACTTTCAGTTCGTCATCACAGCTTGTGTAGTGGAACCTATCGTCATCGTCAGCTCTGCTTTCAAACTCATAGAGCCCTTCGAGGTCATCAATTTCGCAATAACCTTTACTGTTTTGGCGGATGTCAATTCGGATGTTCATGGGGCAATGGTGATTAATTAGAACAGGCTTCAATTGCTTGACTCTTGCGGTTTCCATGAGCAGGGAAAGTGATGACGAATTTTCGATCAGCCCTGCTGCATAACGGATTGCCGTTGCCGCAGGTGGCGCATTGGGTGGCGCCATTGTCCACGCTGTGAGGGCATTCCACAAAGCGAACGCCGTCGTGAGTGTATGAAGTGGGGAGGTTTTCCTCTGTCACGCAGCAGACTGGCCAGCCTTCCTTGAAGAGGTTGGCAGCTTGAGTCTTGCTCTCTGTTGAGAGGTTGATCGTGAAGCCCTTGCTATTACTCCATCGAAGAAGCTTTTGGTTGTGTGGAGTTAGCAAGTGGTGGGTGTAGGTCCACTTCTTCGCGAGGTGTTTTAATGCGTGAACGAATTTCTTGAACAGGGATTCAATGATTTCCCCGTTCACATGCCATTGATCTCCGACGATGCTGCCCCTGAACCAGTGAAATGGTTCAAGCTTTGCAACGTCCTCGATAAAGGCTTCGAGTGGTTTCCCCCACTCTTCTGCTGTGACATTGTCCCAGTGGAATCTTGTGCGCCCACCATCTCCGTAACACCCTTTCTCCTTGAGAGGGCATGTTGGAGGGCACGATTCTCGAGAGGAATAGCTGACCGCAATGGGGCCGGTTTTGCTGTTGCTAGCAGTCTTGACCAGGGCAGAGTACATGGTGCACCGCTGAAAAGGGGCACGCACGAAACCCCTCCACTGGTGAGCGAAGGGGTTCTCTGTTTATTCCAGGCTGATTTTGTCGTTCAGCTCTGCGTATTTCTTGGAGTGTTCGATCCACTCCCAGTACCCAAGGCGAGTGCCTCCATTGAAGACTTGGATTTGCCAGGCTTCGACTGGATAGGAAAGGTCATTACTCCAGTGACTAATGGGTTTTGGGTCGGATCTATTCTGTTGTTTTGAAGTCGGACTCGTTCCCATGGAGTGTGATTCCGTCTGACCATGTGAGGTCGAGGCGTACTCCATATGGGTCGCTAATAAAGTATTCAACAGAAGGATACCTGCTTTCGGTTACATTTTGGTCTGACGGGTATCGACCAACTCGATACTCTTCTGTCATCCAGTAGACAGACTGATTGTTATCTACTGCAGTTTTGATTTCATCAAGGGTCATAGCAACTACTCCGTGCACGTAATGAAACGACACCAGATCAAGTCTTCCTGGTATTACATCTTCTGGGGTATTACTGCGGTGGCCGTACTAACTGGGCAGATCTATGTCGGTGCTGGCTATAGGATTATGGCCGAGACGATTAGTGGTCTTAAGAAGTCTTGCGCGCCAACAGATATGCCCGGATGGATGATGTATTCACGATAGGATAATCTTCTCCTTAGTCCTCCATCCTTTGCGATCTACCCAGTCATTGAACTCGGCCTTCGCCTCTGGCGTCATATAACCAAACAATTTATTCATTGCGTGGTTCAAGGCATAGTTCTTGTCGGCAAATTTATCCAGCTCCTGACCACCATGCAGTGCACAGACAGCATCCAGTAGGTCATACATGGGAATGTGCGCGCGGATGTTCTGCTGCTCTGAATTCATGGTTGAAGTCTGGATTGAAATCGTTGTTGTATTAGCTGTTGTATTTCTCGTTCGGTATACATCGGGAGATCGCCTGTGTCTTGTAGCTCGGCAATGACCTCTTCTCGGATGTCGTTATATGTCGACTCGAGAAGGATCTCATTTGCAAGTGTGCTCATTAGATGAATGCAAGTTAGACATAACCAGCCTCTGGGTTGTACTCCGGCTGATAGGGAGTATCTGGTTCATTAGCCTCTGCCTGAACTGGCCTGACATATTTCTCGTAGAAATGATCTATCGCGTAACTCAACAGAGCTCCCGCTGCAGTGGTGGGTGCTACTTCTTGCGCTGAGACTGGAACAGATACATCGTTGCCGATGATGATTACTGTCCCAGCCTTGGAGCATTCAGTGAGAGCAACCAGTTTCCCACTGTGTTCGGGCGAGAGTCGGACGTTGATTTGGAGTCGATCCTGTGTCATGACATTGAGCCTGTTCTTGCAAGGTAGCTTCCTTTGGTGAATGCATAGCCTTGTCGATGTAGCGAAGGGCGACTTTTATAGTCTCCATGCTCACGCCATCAGGATTAAGAGCCAGTTCCTTAAAAGCTTCCTCTTCAGTCACGAAAATCATCCTCCATAGGATCGAGTTCGGAGTCAGATTTGTAGCGCTCAGAGAGGAAGCGGGCATAGACTTCCCTGAATTGTTGCATTCCTCCTGCGTCATTTTGGATGCGCTTAACCATTCCCGAACCGCCTGGTTTGATTTTGAGGATGTCTTGCTGCGGTGGAAAATAAAAGACGTTTACCCCGTTCTTCTGTAGGAAGCCGTGGAATTCTTCAGGGGTGATGCGGTTATCCTTGCGAAGCTTTTCGATCAGTCGTTCGTAGTCTGGAATATCATCGTCAGGTGGTTGCGGGATTGAGCACTTGTTTTGCGAAGCAAGCACCATTACATCCAGAAGTTCCAGAACTATTTCGCGATCGTCAGTGTTGAGTTGAGTCATTGAGTTTTGGCTTGTAGAGGTGGAGTGGTGTCGCTGATCCAGGGTTCAATGGTCATGTCCTTAATATTGAACTTCTTGTTTTGCCAGTTGACAAATACATCGTCAAAGCCCATGTCTTCCAATTCTTTGTGGAGCTGACGTTTGACGTCATCGCGACTGGTTCCAACGAAGTCCATGATGTAAGTGCCATCACAGAAAACCCTGTAGTAATTAGGAGCCGAGTTCATTCCCTTCTCAACCAAGGAGCTGGTTCGCCTTTGTCTAGTTCCTCGAGCTCCCGCCCTGCCGCCTCAAGGTCCGTCTCACAAAGTTTTACGAAGCGGGCTATTTCTTCGTTGGACTCTTTGACTAATTGCTTGGCCATTTTCTGACAATAATCGACCATGTCGGGAGCTAAACGAGAACTAAAATGACGAGCGAATTCCAAGGCCTTGATACAGTTTTTCATGTCGCCAGCCCTGTGAAAATTTTCAGCGTCAACTAAAGTCATCATCAGGCAGCCTTCATCGGTTTCCCAGACAAGATCAGTTCCCTCTGGATAATCTTTAAATTTCGGCTCTGGGGATTGTGTGTTGGTCATGGGTTAGAAGAGGTGGATTAGTTGAGAGTCAGCAGGCGTTACCGTTGCTTCCTTTCAAACGCGATTTCATTGTGGATAACGACTTTTTCAATCGTGTCCTCGCTTAGCTCTGGATAGTTTTCCTTGAACCATAAGATTTGATCCAGAAGTGTAATTACCCTGGATGTTTTCTGGATTTCCAGGTTGCTCTTACTCATTGGCGCTTCTGTAGCGTCAGGCTTGGAGAGACCTTCGTCTTCACCGAAATAAGCGCCGTATGTTTCGTTGTGCAGATCAGTGGAAGGATGGTTAATGAGCTCTTGATTCAAGATCTCATCCTGTCGCTCCTTGAGTCTCGCCACGTGAATCTTGCTTCCAGTACCTGGCTTTAGAAAAGTTGCACTTTTATTGGGATCAAAGAAATAGTCAACGCCTTCTTCTAGTACATACCCTTTCTCTTTAGCCATGCGAGCGAACGGCGCTTGCTTGTTGATGAAATTGATCACTCTCTTTTTGCCGTCGTCTTCTCTATTTGCTAATTGAACGAAGACATAGCTATAGCCTCCGAGATTTTCTTTGCCGGGTTTGCTTGTATCAGTCGGTGCAGGGTCAGAACTGACAAAAACCTTTTCGACCACTCTTTGTTTTGGCATGGTTTGATAGAGATAGAGGGATAGTGTTGCTGGAGGTAATTAAGAAAGAAGCCACATTCTTCTGGAGAAAGAAGCAGGTAGTTACCAATGCTTCGGAAGATTGTTGGTGGATAGCAGAGATCATTGATCACCTGCCATAGCTTCTTACTTGCGGTTGCTCCAGCTGGTGTGACGCACAATCTCTTGCCGTCACTTGTTGGTGAAACGAAGAGAAGCAGTTTGTTCATCTTCGCTTCGGTAGGTCAGGAAGTACGACCCTTCGGCTTCGTCCTCCCCCTCCCAAATTGCGAGTTGGTTCGCCCGTAATTTCTATTTGAATGACCAGCCGCGATGAATAGATCGGGTGGCTGATCGAGGGTGGTAACTCCGTCGAGGGTTCCAAGGACTGCGTCTGTACATTCCTCCTGGGTACTAAATTCATAGACCCAGGTATGTTGCGTACTTGTGTCATGGAATTGCAGTGACTTAGGGTTGTTTCTGTAGTTGTCGATGATGTAAGGGCCGCTGCATACGGCAGAGTCCATCGTCAACGAGCCGCCTTGCTGACCGGACCACATCACATACATGCTGCGTTTGTTGGCATGGATGGAGTGCGGCGTCCAACTCGGCGGACCTGAGAAGGGCGTCAGTTTCAGCACGCAGTGCAGCCATGAGATCAAGACGCCGAACATGCTGAGAACGGGAATCATCCATAGTGACTGAGATGGCATGCACATAATGGCCCAATCACGGCAGAATTGGAAGCCCTGGCTTACAAAAGTGCAAACCAGGGCACGAGATCAGACTGCCACTGGCATCTCAGTAGGCGGTTGACGCTTGGCTGCCTCGAAATATCTTTCGGCCTTCTCCTCTTCTATGGCTTGTTCGGCCATGATCGCCTTACGTTCTTCCTCCTCATAGTCGTCTAACGGGCAAGGTTCGATTAGTTTCTTCGCCGCTTGGATGTCTGCTTCCATTTGAGCAGCGATCGTTGCGGCGTGAACGTAATTCACGACCTTCCCTCCGAGGATCCACTGTCGTCCCTGAATTCGCTTCCCTGTGGATAGAGTTGCGAAATCTCCGGGGATGTCTTGGCCGATCCATTGTGTGATGTGATCGGATTTACCAAAGACTCCAACAGTTGTATAGAGGGCGCCCCTCCCTTCGCCCGTGATGGCATCAAATTGAATGTGGCTAAAGCTGTTGCCAAGCGACTCCTTGTCACTACCTGCGTAGGCCCTGAGAACGAGTGTTGGTAAGATCTTCTTTACGGCTTTCGGTAGCCATCCTGTCAAAGTGAGATTCATTTGTTAGATGAGATAGAGAAATAAAGGATCAAATAGACAACGCAATATGCACTGCTGAATTGATCCACTAACAACACATAGAATGTCTTTATCGATAGCAAGTAGGGCAAGCATGCTCAATAGAATTAAAGGCCTCGATGAAGCATTGAGGCGTAAGATGGCTGAGCGAGCCTATGAAGCACGCGCCCGGCAGGTTGCAAACATTGAGGCAGATCTAACTAACCGCATGGGTGCAGTTAGGAATGATGCTGGCTTTGATGAGAATATTCTTCAGAGTGTTGCCGCCAATATCGGACAGAATATAAAGCGAGATCCTGTAATGGTGGCAAGGGATCTGAGGGATTCATATGGTAAGCCAGGCCTGAGTGATGACAGCCCGTCCTACAGAGAGGATCTCATTAGGCAGGCTGCAATTCAGGCTGGTGCTGGCCCGATGACAGCATTGCAATCACGGCTATCAGGCACTGGTGGTGGTGATCGTGCTGTGCAAGCTGGGGTTTACGGCAGTGGTGTTGCCATGGGTATGACTGCCGCTGGCCAGGCACTGGATGCCTTGCGTGACTACATGCAGGACGGCCTTGCTCAGATGGAGGAGAGGCAGTCTCCTCTGAGTTCGTAATGACTAAGCCGGAAGAATGGGAGTGTCCGCTCTGGCATCAGGTATTAGATACCCTGAACGAGAGCGGTCGCACTGAGAGCTCGTATTACGTCATGGCCGAGGAGGCCGTCAAACTATGCGACAGGGAAAACGATCATGAATGACAACGATTTCCCGACGCGGTTTGCTGGCGAACGTCTTGGCATTGATCTGAGAGAAGGGCTGACAGATCATTCCATTAAGAGCTTGCGCCAGAGCATGCGCCTCGGAGGAGGCATTCCGAGTTCTCTGATGAATTCATTCAATGAAATGGCACCAGAGAATTCGTTTGGTGTTTACGACGGCACGCAGCCCGAATACACGTTTGGAGTTTAATTATGAGCAATCTTGTAGCTAACAAAGAAGATGATGATTATGCGAAGAGAAGGGAGGATACGATTCGGGCACTGACAACAGTATTCGCTGGGAATTATCCAGGCCCTCTTTACGCACCTCATCCTGATAAAGAGAACAAGGAAGTGGATGGTCCTTGCTCTATGGACGAAGGTTGAATTGATTAGTGCAGCAAGTCTCCCAGGCCGAGGTCTTGCCAAGGGAATTTACTCTTCTCTTCGAGTCCGGGATCAATCCCTTTGAAGGCGTCATTCTTTTGATGCCAATCAGCGAACTCACGAATGAGTCCAGCAAATTCCTCATCTGTTGAGCATTGCTTTGTCGTGCAGTCCCCTTCGACATAAGAGAAGAAGATACGGCTTTCGGGATTAGCCCAAGCGCCGTAGTACGAAGCATCTGACGCTGTATCTAGCTGAGCAAAGCCTCTTGAGCAGAGGAGTCTGTCGTAGTGGTGGCGATTGGATTCGTTGAATTCCTCAGTGGTGGTAATAGTCATGAGTGGGTCCAGAGTTCTAGTTCGTTGTCTCCCTGCGAAATTAAATCCGCCCCGCTATTTAGAAGTGCCTCTGCTTGTTCCTTACATCGTTCGATTGTTTCAGGGCTCAAGCGAGCGGCAATAGAATCTGCCATTTCAGTGCACTCACGAGACTTCTTATCAGTGGTAGCGGTAATAGCGAGGTAAAGGGCCAAAACTAAAGCCCCTTCTGGTGTTTTGATCATGAGTTGGTGTAGAGATTGTTGACAAAGAAATCCCGACCAGCAGATGCCAGCCGGGGTGATGGTTATCAAGCTCCGGGGTTCATGGGTATTCTTCGGTGGGGTTATCTGTGATGGCTAGATCCAATATGGACTCAGAGAGTGTCTGAATGTAATCTTCTTCTCCACCACAGCCGCAGTTATTGAGGGAACGGTGGACGTATATCCAGCCCTTCTCCTCTCGCTCCTTGTGATTCAGGGACTCCCAGCCCTCCGTCTTTTCAAGTACTTTATTATTTGCGAATGCTTCCTTCTCCTCTTCGGTGAATTCCGAATCTGTTTTTGGGATGCTAACTCCGTGATCGCAGAATTGGTATGAAAGCCCTTCTCCGAGAAGCACGTACAAGAAGTCTGAGAACTTGCGACGTTCGGCTTTCGCTGTTCGAGCTAGCAGTTCGTACTGCTTGTCTTTGAGTTGAATTGAAAGTGTTTTCATGAGTTGGTGTAGAGATTGTTAATAAAGAAATCCCGACCAGCAGGTGCTAGCCGGGATAGTGATTAAGCGCTTGGAGAGCATGCCTCAATCATCTCCTTGTCGGAGTCATCGGCTATCTGGTGCAGAAGGCCGACCTGATCTCGGTCATAGATTTCACCGGGCTGATCCCGGTAAGAATCAAGACGCTTTTCGATTTTCCTCAATGGTTTTCTTAAGTGTTCGAGAGACATAAGAGCTATGCAAACAGCATGCACCGCGAAATCGGCGCACTGACAAAGCCCCACCTTGTGGCGGGGCGATGGGTTAGCTGTTGGTCATGGACCTGAGCCGCTTGAGTTCGAGCTCTGTCTTGGAGGCTGCAAGGCAAATACCTGTTTCCAGGTCTTTGATTACTTGTCGCATAGCAGCCTCTTCTTCTGGCTCCATTATTCCGCGCTCGGTGTAGTCGTTAACATTGCCGAGCAGTTCGTGATAGAGCCAATCGCATTGCATATAAGACAGGCGGAGTGTTATCGGACGCGCCATACATGGCTATGAGAGGACACTAAAAAAGCCCCACCTTGCGGCGGGGCAATGGGTTATTTACGGAGTTCCTCTTCGGGGATCCAACCTTTACGGGCTAGTCGTCGAGACCATTTCTGGCTCTCCAACTTTTTGCCATACAGGTAGGACCGAACAGATTGCCCGTCCTTAGGTCCAGCCGACTTCAGTTTTGTGGTCCTGAAGGTTTGAGCAGGAGTCCAGGAACGATTAGTCCGTGGCATTAGGAGACAACTGCGAGGTGAGGGGTCGAGGTCTCGAGAGCCTTTTCGGCCTCGGATTTCTCTTGTCTCACTGCATATCCTTGCGCGGTTTTAACGTCGTTGAGAAGTTCGCACAGGAAGTCGATCGTCTCAGGTGTCGCGTTAGAACCATCGAGGATGTCTCCGTTTGCGTTGACACTTCGTTGGATGAGGTTGAGAACAATTGCTCGGTACTGAGCAAGTTGTTCAACACTCTTGTCATAGAAGGTCATGATGAATTGCTGATAGAGGACAGTGAAATTGCCCCACCAGCCGAAGCTAGTGAGGCAGAGATATCAAGCAGTAACAAGCTCTGCCACTGGTTCAGCGGCAGGTTGTACTACTTGCTCAACTTCGGAGGGCTCAGTAACAACCGGTGGCTTGGGCAACGGGTTGATTACTTGGCCGTAGTAGGAACTTTTGTAAGTTCTACCATCACGGTCCCGGTATGGGAACTCGTAATACTCCACAGCGCAGAGTCGATTATCAGAGGCAAGGATGTCTTCCACTTTCTGGATGTTTTCATCGAAGAAAGTGATCTTCCTGGAGGGACCGTAAGCACGCTTACCGTTTTCCAGCTTCCTACCCTTAGTCATCGAAACCCGAATAGCTTTCCGGTTCTTGATGACTGGGTAGTCGACATCTCCCTCTCGATCGCTCATCCAAAGAGCGGTCACGGTCTCATTACGTTGCCCAGCCCCTTCGAGCTGTTCCGTAAGATCCGCATTCTCCTTAGCAAGCTCCTCGATTCGGGCCTCGAGTTCCGCTTTCTCTGAGGTGAGCTGTGCGATGGTGGGTTTTGCCACGTGAGTATCCGGCCTTTCGACCGGGATAGAGATTGGACGACCAAGTGCGACAACTTGGCCAAGCTCAGGCAATACACATTGCGAACAATATGCACAGCTGATTGAGCTCACTAAAAATGCCCCACCCGGTTAAACCGAGCAGGGCAAGTGGTGATGGCGCTAGTTAGCTGCCGTCCTTAGTACAGCTGTCATCTTCCGCGCATCCTCTATATGGGGCTCTACCATCTCACGAATGGTGATCCCGAGGTTGCGCGTCTGCTTGACGAGAAGCCCGAACTCATAGTTATGGACATCCATCCGATTACGAAAGTCTGTCCAATAGGCCATGGGTGAGATGAAGGTCTTTGAACCATTTACAGGTTCGTATTTGGCCTTCATCTGAGCAAGCTCTGCATTCGCCGCAGCCAGCTGTTCTTTGAGGGGTAGTTGCTTAGCCATTAGCCTCCGGCTGTTGGTTTTCTATGCACTGCTGATTGAGTGCACTCAACAATCCCCAGAGTGTGGGGCGAGAGACTAGGTAGCGTTGGCATCAGGAGTTTCCGTAGATGCATCCGCTGGCGGTTCAATAAATGCATCCTTCCTGGTCAGTTTGTCCAGTCCGTCCGCAATTGCCCGCAAAGTCTTGGTGATACCAGGTTTGACGAAGAAAAAGGCCTCAACGACAACGGCGTAGGCAACGTATAGATATACGGCGACCTGACCGGCTACGTCTTTAATCTGCTGCCATAGGCCGTCGTAGTCGTAGTCCTTTACAGCCTGGAGAAGGTCTTTACCAGGCTCAGTTTCAGGTGGTGTGGGCTCAGTCATGTGATCAAGGTAACTAGTTCTGAAACGGGAGCATGCACGGCTGAGTTGGTTCAGCAAAAACCCCCACTTAGCAGAGCCGAGTAGGGGTTTGGTTAGTTGTAGTTAGTAGGAATGGGCAAGCAACCAGCGCCAGGTCTTCTGATCTTTGTCATTGTCTGGATGTTTGCCTGCCCGTATCCCCGCCTCTAGGAGGACCTGTTGAAAGTCACGATGTGAATCATGAGTTTTACAGTCGGTCCATCTGGAAGGATTAACCATTTAATAGCACTACTTATGTACTGCTGATAAGGAACAATTAGAAACCCCCGAATACATCCAGGGTAGGACGATCGGGGGTGCAATTAGCAGGGGTAGGGCAATCCTGAAGCGTGAAACCATGCGAAGCCTGTGGGCCAGACAAGTCTCTCGAATATAGAGACTTCTGCGGATGGAAACATCTTCTGGAGTTGTTGAGCGCAGGCCGAGGCCTCCTCAAGGGTGACAAAGTTGATGCGTATAGTGTCCACATCGCCTTCGGGAACGTACACAGTCCATGCGGGTTCCATTTCCATAAATGCATAGCTGATAGAGGACACTAAATAAGCCCCACTCCGTATAACGAAGTAGGGCAAGAGTTCAGGGAAAGTAAATGCTTTGAGCTTCAAACTCGCGTTCGCGCTCAAGCATCTCAGCCTCAAGTCTGGCTTGCCAGGCCTTGAATAGCGGAGAATTACGCCGCGCTCTCCAGGGGGACAACCTGACGCCAGTGATGCGGACGTCACGCTTGGCCGGAAGAGCTAGTGAAGAGTTCACTATGCACAGCTGATAGAGGTCACTAAAAACCCTCACCAGCATGGGGAGCTGATGAGGGGTAGGTGTTATTTGGCAGGTGAGGCAGGCGTCTTTTCATGGGAGAACGCATGCTTAAAAGCCGCCTTTAAATGGTCGAACCTGGTGCCGACTCGGAAGCCGTCTTCCTTGTAGACGCCATCCTTATCAGTGACGTAGACGAGCTCGAGGTTCATCCAGCCGTCGCCTGAGTAGTTGCGCAATTTAATCATGGAATGCACAGCTGAATTAGGTCACTGAAATAGCCCCACCTCGTCGAAACGAAGCAGGGCTGTTGATTACTAGGCGGCGAAGAGAGAGCTCTTCTTATGGTCCGTCCAGTGCTTACGGGCCTCGGAGATGGTGGCCATCTCACTGCAAGGGATAGCCCGTCCGCCCTTCAGGGGTTGGGTGGTGATGTGGGCCATCCCCGCCTTCTTGTTGATGCTGTAGATGTAGACGCGATCCTTGAGTTGGAGAACGTATGTCATCTGTATGCACAGCTGATTGAGGACAGTGAATGAGCCCCACTCCGGTGAACGAAGCAGGGCATGATTTATCAGCGGAGTGTGTAGTTCCACAGATAGTTGGGATCGAAGAAAAGCTGCACATCCCCGCCGACATTGAGGTATCGGAGGACGAGTCCGGCTACCAGGATGTGGGCTATGAATAGATTTGGCTGCTTTTCAGCGAAAGAGGCAAAGGTGCGAATCATACGAATGCACAGCTGAGTTAGGTCACTGAAATAGCCCCGACTTACGTCGAGGCCAGGGTTGTTATTGAGGCAGTCTTGAGTAGCAGGCTTTCGGGTGGCCGAGCCTGGCTTTCAGCTGCCTGTAGTACTCTCGTCCGCGTTGAAGGCCACAAATTTGAGTGGTCACGCTGTCCATGTCTTTGTATTCATCGACTTGGGTGTACTTGACGGTGTTTCCATTGATCTTGAGAGAGTGGCTGATGGGACCCCATGAGCCATCTTCGGTCCAACGGATGAAAGTCATACGAATGCACTGCTGATTTTGGACATTGACTACTAATTAGTAGACGTTGCCACCTCCCCTGTTGGGGTCCACTTACAGCGGCTAGTACTGGTGTTCTTATGAACAAGGGGCAGTGAATGGCTGTTGGGGTGGGCGAGGTAGGCGCGTTAAGTGTTAGGAATGAAAGGTAAATATGAGCACCTAATGTGAACTTTGTGAGCAAAGGTGCGAAGCTCAAATTGAGCGATTGAGCGTAGCGATTGAGCGAATCATTGTTACATATAAG
>Ga0208407_1000015_pt1 | contig 84317 bp, 70 predicted proteins | sample ETNtaG_9_FD_185775 | JGI IMG/M metagenome (GOLD analysis project Ga0208407, IMG submission 185775) | Marine microbial and viral communities from oxygen minimum zone, Eastern Pacific Ocean - ETNP201406SV69 (SPAdes) (version 2) | ecosystem: Environmental > Aquatic > Marine > Oceanic ...
CTGCGGCACCACCAGCACCACCAGCACCACCAGCCGCACCATCCCAAGCCCCCCCGGCTCAAAACCCTCCCAGGACCTCCCCACCAAAGGGAAGGCCACAGGGCAAGAAGAGGAGACCGGCCCCGAAAGGAAGGCCACAGGGCAAGAAGAGGAGACCGGCCCCGAAGAAGGGCAAACCGGGTCAGCCCCCAATCGGAAAGAAGAAGGGTGGCAGAATCAAGATCAAGCTCGGCCTGAGGGCAAAGAAACTGTCTGAAGAAGCAGACGAATACACGGATCAGATAGGTTGGACCACATCTGGAGCAGAGACTGTGCTAAGCGATCTGAAGGACATCGAGGAGGTGACCAAGAAGGAGCCAGAGATAATCACACACCATTGCACCATGTGCGGTAGTAGGATGCAGATCCCTCGGCCAAAGAGAGAGAGATACAAGGTCATATGCGCACACCCAGAATGCGGTCACGAAGATCAGATCGGCTTCTAATGAGGCCGAAAACAAGGCCATCCCGCCATGGTGAGACAAAATGAGAAGGACTGCGAATGTCCCGGCAAGAATCAACATCATCGGTGAACACACAGATCACTTTGGAGGCATGGCGCTTTCGTTCCCAAGCCAGCATAGGCTAGTACTCTCTGCAAGCAGAGCCCCCAGAGGTAACGGGGACCCGACCGTCATGAGACTCTGGGAGGCTGCAAGGGGGTGGGAGGCCGAATTGGCAATCCACTCGGACATCCCAATCGGAGCAGGCATGTCATCTTCCGCCGCTCTATGCGTAGCGATTGCAATGTGCTCCGGGAATTCTGATAGCGAGATGGCCGTCTCGCTCGAGGCACAGAGAATTGAACATGAGGTTCTTGGTTCCGATTGCGGCCTCCTCGACCAAATCTCAATAACCCAATCAACCAAGGGGCATGCCACTTTGATTGACTTTGAGGACATGTCCGTAACCGATTTCAGAATCCCCTCTGACTGGCACTTCAAACTAGTTGACACCGGGATTAGAAGGAACCTAAGAGAAACCAACTACAATAGCTCAGAAATCAGCAACGAGACGAGGGAAATGCATGCACTTCTGGAGAGCGAAAGGGTCAGAGAAGCACTGCATTGCGACGTAAACAGGCTCGGGGAACTGATCAACCAATCTCATACGTCAATCCGGGACACCATCAGAGCTAGCACCCCAGAAATAGACAAACTCGTCAAGGAGGTCCAAGGAACCCCCGGAGTCCTGGGAGCGAGACTGATGGGCGGTGGACACGGTGGCATGATCCTCGCACTAATCGAGAACGAGGAGGTCCTGCCAGGTGAACTACTACTGCCGTCCGAATCAGCGTTCTTCGAGGAATCGGCCTAGTCGGGAAAGTCGCGCAGGCGACCCCATGTCCCAGAACGGAGAATCATCCAAGTGAGCGGCAATCGATCCTGCCATGGACTTGTACACTTCCCCCTCCCAACTCCAAGAACCATCCTTCCCAAGTCTTTCCAGAACTGACTTCTCGATGACGCTAGTACCCGCCTCGTACCCATTCAGTCCCTCGGTCTTCAGACCCCACTTGTCATATCTCAACACACGACCCCTTCCGTATTCGAGATTGTAAGAGGAGTGACCGCGCGTCACCGTCATCGTCATCTCGCAACCCGAATCAAGATGAGCATCAACGAGATTTCGATAATCGATCATGTGGAGGTCATCACCCCAAAGAAGAACGAAACGATCCTCTATCAGGCTCCTGGCATACCACAGAGCACCTCCTGTCCCAAGGGGGCGCGGCTCCCTGAAGAAGGTCAACTCAATCCCATGGTGCTCGAAGCCCTCGAAGCGGTCCCCTAGGTGACCGGTCAGAATCAATGCCCTGCTGCAACCTTGTGATGCTGCCCAGTCGAGTATGTGAGATAGAATTGGCTTCCCGCCGACTTCTACGAGCGCCTTTGGAGTACTCTCCGCAATCTCCCCAAGCCTGGTTCCCAAACCACCGGCTAGTACGACCACCTGGGGCATCGACACAAAGCCCACCTCCTCTCTCATGAGACTACCTTACGCCAGGGCGTCCTCTGATTCGACGGCAACTCCCCTTGGCATGTACAACTTGACTAGGATTGAATTCACAAACGCTACCAGCGCCGAAATTGCTGCAGCCCCAGTCATCCCTTCGACGAAGGCATGTTGAGCGTTTTCAATCAACTCCATTCCAATGGAGTTTCCCTGGACCAACAACTCGTTACCTATTCTGATGGCAGCAGGGAATGACTCGGAAACCAATCCAGATTGCGACTCGAGGCCAGCGGGAACGACCATCTCACTCTGGTATATCTCATTCACAGCACTTCCTACTATTGCGATGCCAAAGGCGCCCCCAACCTCCCTGCTGGCGTCATTCGTGGCACTACCTACACCCGCCTTGTCATGAGGAATAGAATCCATCACCATCGTCGTTGAAGGTGCCATGGTCAAACCCATCCCCACACCGATCAGGAAGAAGATTACTGCGAGCGTCCAATACGGCGTCCCCACACCCACAGTGGTGAAGATCAGCATCGCCGTCCCAATTATTGCTAGACCGAATGAAACAACGTTATTGCTACCGAATCTTTCGCACAACCTGTCGCTATTCGCCGCACTGGGCATAAGTCCTAGAGGCAGAGGCAGGAATCGCAAAGCTGCCTCCAAAGCGCTCCTTTCCCTAACCAGCTGGAAGTGCAGCATCTGGGTGAACATGAATGAGAACATCACGAAGAATGCTAGGCTTATCGCAATCAAGCCGAGGGAGAAACCTCTGTTTCTAAAGAAATCAATCGGGAGCATTGGGTACTCTGTCTTTCTCTCCCACCAAACGAAAAGGAAAGTCAGGACCACTCCGATGGTCCCTAGTGACAATACTTCGACACTTGTCCACCCCAAACTCGGCCCCTCAATTATTGCAAAGAGAACAAAACCCAGGGCTCCAATCGAAAGCGCGCCTCCGACCGGGTCCATCGGGGAACCAGCCTCGTCCCTGGAGTTTGGAACAAGAAGGATACAGAGGACCATCGCCAACGCGATAATCGGCGGATTGATCCAGAAAACTGCCCTCCAATCGAAGTTTTCCACCGCCCAACCACCTACGAGGAGGCCAATCGGAGCTCCAACCCCGGCCATGCCCACCCATACGCCAACAGCCTTCCCCCTCTCCTCCGGGGGGAAGACGACGACAATTACAGAGAGTGTTGCCGGCATCACCAGAGCCGCACCGAGACCCATCAGGCCCCTAGCACCGATTACCTGCTCGGAAGTGGTGGCATACTGGGCAGTTAACGCGGAGACCAATCCCACGATTGCAAGACCGACCAGCAACGCATGCTTTCTCCCGAACCTGTCCCCGAATGCCCCCATCACGAGGAGCAAACCACCGAACACGATTACATATGCATCCATAATCCACTGCAATTCGGTGTTATCTGCCCCCAAATCCTTCGAAAGCTCAGGCAGGGCGACGTTGACAGTGACATTGTTGAGGAGGGTGATTACAAGACTCAGGCTCATTATCCCGAGAATCAACCATCGTCTTCGATGGATTGTCTCTTGGTCCACGAGCACTCCGATGGATGGGCTGCTAATAATCAGCAGGTTTCAAGCCCATTACGCGACGCCAAGGTGCAATGACGCGCTCAGCGATGGCATTGGCTACCGCGATGTTGCTCGTGCTAATGCCATTCTCCGGCTGTCTCCAGGATGACAAAACCACTATACAGGTCGAGGACGAAAAGGCACCACCGGGAGTGTTTGTCACAGGTCCGGATGGGCTTCCCGTTGACGAACTCCCACTTCCGCTGGTGTTCAACTTCAGTGACGTGGGAGAGGATGGCGCAGAGCCCAGCCTTGGAGTGACCTCCAGCGGGTGCATCTTCTTCATCGCATTCGAGAAGGTAATGCGCTCATGCGATCACGGGAGCACATGGGAGGACGTGTCCGGGCCATTGTGTGCCTTCCAGACGAACGATCCGTATGGGTGGGTCGATCCAGTGACAGACCGGATTTTCAACGTACAGATGCAGGGCCTAGAGACCTCTTGGATTTGCTGGAGCGACGACGATGGCGAAACGTGGATAGGCAATCCGCACGACTCAGGTTCGACCCCTATCAATGACCACATAAAACTGGCAACGGGCCCCTGGACCAGCAGTGGCTACGGGATTGGAGGAATCGTGTCACAGGCATTCTACGACCAAGCGGTGTACTACTGCTACAACAAAGGTGTCGGCATATTCTGCTACACTAGCTTCGACGGGGGGGCGACGTTCGAGGCAGGAGGCTTGCTAGTAGGGCTGGCGACCACGAATGGGGGCCTCCACGGGGCGATTACCTCAGCACCCGATGGAACCGTCTATGTCACACCCAGGGTCGAGACTCCCACTGTCATAGTTTCCAAGGATAACGGCTTGTCTTGGTTCGAACGGACCATGGGCGAAGACCAGGGAACCCCATACCCACGAAAGAACTCAGAGGTGGCAACCGACACGCAATCCAACGCATATCACATATGGACAGGCGCAGACGAGGGCGTTTACATGGCAGTAAGCACCGACTCCGGTGACTCTTGGAGCCAGACCAGCATGCGAATCAGCCCCAATCAAGTCATCTCAACTGCATTCCCACAAATCGATGCTGGAGATCCGGGCCGAATTGCGATAACCTACTTGGGTAGCGAGAATGGCAGCGAGCTGAACCAATCCAACATCGATGGCGAACCGTGGGATGGAAACGCCCACTACGCCAATGGAAATGTCAGCTACTACCTCTATGTCACATACAGTCTCAATGCGCTTGACCCGAATCCGGTTTTCCACACCGTCCGAGCCTCCGCCGATCCTGTCCAGATAGGAAGCATCTGCCTAAACAGTGGCGACTGTCGCGATATCGGGGGATCCAATAGGAACCTGTTGGACTTCAATGACTTACATATTGACAGAGAGGGACGCGTGTACATCGCCTTCGCTGACGGCTGTACTGGCTCGTGTGCCACGGACCACAACTCCACTCCCGAGGATTCCAGGAGCAGGCGCGGTATCCTCTGCTACCTTGGAAGCGGGCCGAGCCTTCTGGAAGGATTCGGGGTCTTGTCCGCGTTCGAATCCGAGTGACTCTCATAACTCGCTACTGATAGCAGCAGCCATGTCGCTTCCCAGAAGGGCCATGGAGCAGATGGGTTTCTCGGTCTGCTGCCTCATGTGCGATGCACTCGATGTAGCCGGTTCCACCAGATGCAAGGAATGCATCAAGGGTCACACCAGGGCCAGGGACAGGCTAACCACAGGCAAAGCCAGAACGAAGGCTCAAAGGCTCGCGAGGGAGCTAGTGTCCATGCTAGCCGACCCATTCAGCCATACAGACGACGACTCTCACGGGAAATGGATGCAAACCTACTCGGAAATGATACGCGAGCACCAACACGATCCCGAGACGGATGGCCGTGAGAGGAGGTCTAGGAGCCAGAGGCTGTCTCGCAAGACATCATTGATTCGAGAAGTAGGAAACAAGAACAGGTGGGCGGGTAAACCACCGGACGAAGTCCAGATGGAGGAGATGCGAGAGATACTCCGGGATGGGGACTCGAAACCACCAATGACATGGGACGACCTCATCCTTGAGATAGAGGAAATGCTGGACGACTAATCCGAATAGCATTGATATCAGACGATTGAGACCAGTATTCGATGGCAGCCGAGAGGGACCCCCGGGCTTGGAGGGTTGATGACGACCCACTTGAAGCCCGACAGAGGGCTAGTAGCCATTCTGCTGCAAGGGATGACGGAACGTGGAGGCAACCGCGAATCAGAATCGTCCAGATGGACCAAGGGGGCAGGATGACCTCCAGCTTCTTCGGAGATCCAAGATCCATGGCTTCTGCTTCCATGCACAAGGGCTCGATATGGCACTTCTCAAGAACGGAGATCAAACACCTGGCACTAGCCACGGGAGCATTCACACTGGCACTAGCACTGATGTTCGATGGAGGCGTGTTCAACCTATCCTCTTCCTTTCCGCGTTATTGCCTGCTCTCTCTGATATCGCTTGCACCGGCATTCCTCCTGCACGAGTTTGCTCACAAGTTCGTGGCCAAGTACTACGGTTGCTGGGCTGAGTTCAGGGCTGATCCAAGCGGTTTGAGGTTCGGCTTGATCCTAGCCGCCTTCCTAGGAATCGTATTCATGGCGCCCGGTGCGGTAATGGTCGCAGGAAATGCCACGAGGAACCAATTCGGCAAGATAGCCGTGGCCGGACCCATCACCAACATGGCCCTATGGGCGCTTGCCTACAGCGCCTGGCTCGTCCTGGGTGGATTCGTCGGACTAATCGACCTCGTCATAGGATACTGGCTGTGGGGCAATGCCATTCTGTGCGCGTTCAACATGCTTCCCTTCGGACCCCTCGATGGGAAGAAGATTAAGACCTGGTCAGAACCCATTTTCTACATTTGTCTAAGTGTGGCAATAGCCATGGTTTACATCACAACCCAGACCAACGGAATACTGTAGTTCCACTCGCGTGCTAGTCTAACGCATTCAAGACCGGCTGCTCGTCGCAGTGGAAGAAGGTCATTAGCGCCCACCATGTGATCATGTCGAGACTGTTCACAACGTTCGCTACTCCCGTGTTTTCTTCACCATAGTCCTTGCCTGTGGTATCCATCCACTGTTCCATCTCCTCGAGAGTGTCACAGGTTTGGTGATAGCACCAGTACCCGTCCACGAGACCTCCGAAACCAACGGTGACAGTGCCGAGGTTGTCCTGGAAACTCGCATGGTCGCTTCGCGCGGTGGTGTCCTCATAGACGATTATCTCGGGCCTGTCCATGTCCAGCCACACATCCGTCTTCCACGTATCGGCAGAGTATCCGTCTCCCACAAGCGTACCCATCTGGTTCTCCAGGCCCAGAGCATCCGATCCGATCCAGTTTGACAGCCCAACCATGCCTGGCTGGTCGAGACGATCGTGATTCGGCCCGGGCCCGATATAGACACGCATAGGCCACACCTCCGAGTCCTTCGGGTAGCCATCCTCGTCAATCTGGGGGTCTGGGTCACCATGGGGGGCGCCCCCTCCTCCCGGCCAGTTCACACCCGCCATGTCGAGATTGATGTAGTTGGTAACCACGACACCGGGATTGTCCTCCTTGACGTAGTAGTCGGTCCAGTAATCCGAGCCCCTCTTGCCCCCCTCTTCTCCCGACCACAGGCAGAACACCATCGTCCTCCTGCTTTCGAACTCGGCGAGGGCCCTAGCAGTCTCCATCACCATCGAAGTTCCCGCTGAGTTGTCGTAAGCACCGACCCGAGTCCCATACGACCTACTCCCCGTAACATGCGGGTCGAGCAAGACCAAGTTCGCTGGAGGGGCCACGTCAAAGTGAGCCCCGAACACCAGCCATTCGTCCGTGAAGACGCTCCCCCACTTGTAGGCGCATATGTTGTATGATTCTGGGTTCTGGTTGCCTAGGATGTCAGTGAACTCGAATCGGTGGGACATCACCTCCAGGCCGAATGAGGACAGCTCGGAAATCAGGTACTGGGCGGCATCCTCGTATGCGGCATTGCCCTGTCCCGCCCACCTGTCCCAGTATCCCGCCTTGCCGTCCACTGGGTCGAGCGAGTTAGTTGGGTCTGTGATCTCGTAAAGCCTATCGTAGACAACCCTGCCATGCACCACTCCAGATGAGTGCTGACCGCCTTCGCCCTCCGCGACGGACGCTGGCCTCTCTGATAGCAAAGTCTTCACCAAGACCGAACCACCAGAGTCCCAGCTAGCGTTTACGACGTCCAGAGTCGTATTGGCACTGACTCTGCTTAACCCGAAGCCACCCTCCCCCTCTGAGCCGCCTCTATCCAACCAAGAACTCCAAGACTCGTTCGCGTCACGAACGGGCCAATTTTCTCGACCCTCCTCTCCAACAAGCATCACTAGTAGGGACGCCCTTGGGGGAGCGAGCATGTTGATCGTAACTGACGAGCCGCTTCCTATGTCCACTACAGTTGAGTTCTGCACGAAGCCAGTCACAGGGTCCCTAACCAAGTATGGGACGAAGACAGACATGCCCCGACTCGCTTCCAATTCCACGTCTTGGAACACCCCTGCGACCAAGGTACCGGGAGCAATTTCAAGATCATCGGAAGTCAGGTTGGAGTTACTGCCCCCAAGGCATCCGCTTAGTGGGGCAGCGAGTACTACGAAAACCATCAGGAAGGCCCTCATGAGACCTCACTAAGTGCCCACCAATCTTCTCTTTATCACGATTCCATTGTCCGACACCTGAAGAACCTCGACAGTCGGTTGAGGGGGCATATACCCAATAGGGGAGGCAACTGACTCCTCAAGCGCCACAAGCGCCTCAGCCCTCCTCTTTCGCTTTCTTCGAGTCATCCTCCTCCGGGCTCTCCAGAGAACGAAAAGAACCCCCACAATCAGATAAATCTGAAGTTGGGCAATAATCCACATCGGAGTAAGCAGTAGGGTGAACTCCACGACGTCCTGACCCATTCCCGGTGCGATCTCGTAGGTGATGACTTGGCGACTTGAAACCTCGTCGATTGTATCAGAATACCTATTATTCTTGGAAGAAAAACCCTCCAACTCTATGCCCAGGGGCATCGTGACCGTGAAGAATCCATGCACGCTCAAACCCATCTCACTCGGGCCAATGTCAGATAGTCCCGATGCCGGCACCTCGATGAAGACAACTTCGGGTGACCGTACCCCTTCGGTACTCACCACGCTAGCAGAGAGGGCGTCGGTCAAACCACTCATCGCGGAAATCATCGGAGTAAGGATGGGAGACACCAGGGCGCTTGCGGGGTCGGTTGCCACGACCCCTACCTGCAAGTCCCCATCCCCCCCTCTCGCGATGCCCAACAGTTCCACCCAGGAGTTGTCTATTCCTGTAGCAATCTTGACGCTCGGAATATTCACGCTAAGCACAATCCCCCGCTCGTCACCGATAGATGCATCAGTGTCCGTTAGCATGCTATGCGGGAATTGGATATCTACTGACAAACCAGACATATCCATTGTCCCGATTCCGTTCCCTTCATCCGCAGTCAACTCATTCGAAGCATCCCTGATCAGACTCTCGATGTCTCTCCCCAGGCTCTTTGCGTAGGCAGGGAGGCCTGTGGTGTTGTGAGAGGAAAACGGAATCGTCTGCTCGCAGTAACTCCTGCCGTTATCACATAGGTCGAAATCCACTTCAAGGGGGTCTCCCCTAGAACCGATGTCAAGCAAAGCCCGCAACAGGTCGGAGGGCAGCACATCCAGATCCAAGTTGGTGGAACCAGAGTTCAGGGAATTGAACAATGAGTCAGGGACAGCGATTCTGTGGATCGTCAGGTCCACCGATAGTGCGAACTCCACATGACCTCCCTTGGAAATAGGTAGGCTTGCGAAAGACACATCAGCGAGATCTAAATCTACTTCGAGGTAAGCACAACTCTTCGAAGTCGAGGGACAAACCACGTCAGGAGTAGTGTCAGAGCAATTCTCTTCTGCGGTATTCTTGCAAATCGCATGATTCCATGAGAAAGAATCCGATCCGGTGATGCTGATGCCACCATCATGGGTCCCAGATGACCTGTAGGTCAGAACGACCGAGTCACCCCCTCCGAATGTCGAAGCCCAAGCGGGTAGCACGATTGTCATCGTGAGATCAGCATTTACTCCATCGGGCAGTAGATCCCCGATGAACGACTCCATTGTTTCATCGCTCAGCACAGTCGAGAACTGCATCCCGGAGTTCAGAAGCTTGCTGAGGTCATCTCCAGAGACGGAGTTCATGAAGCCAGACTCCCCTAGGTTTCCACCAAGCAGGTCTGCAAGGCTGAGGGGGAACGTGTGACTCACTGAACGCATGTACACTGGGTACGAGTCATCCATGGCAATGTTTCCTTCCATGCAGTAATGCACCCCTCTCGAGCAAGGGAAGACATGGGTATGGTTCAGGCCACCGGGACTCATCGGTGCCTGTGAAACGGAAGTCCAGGTGAAACCCCCCATTGCCACATTCAAACCCTCCTTGGAGCCGGCAATCGCCTGGCCTATTCCAGAGACCGGGATATTGCTGGACAAGTCTTCCAGGTCCATCAGGCCCGTGTGATACGCCATGCGGATCCCATCTGATGTGATTACAGGGATGGTGGCCTTGTTCGCTGGCATCAGGGGGGGCACGCCCCAACTAGTCAGGGAGCTGGATTGTATCTGGTAAATGCCAACCAAGACCTCGATGAACGAGTTGTCCTCGTCTGAAAGATCCACCGTGACACTGAGATCCAGACTCTTGTCAAGGGGGCTGACGTCCACGACACCCGTCCCATCGGTGGCTCTGTAACCCATCCTCATGTCCAGATCTGCTCGAAGAATACCATTTTGATTGGCGCGATTGTCCACGGTCCACAGACCGGATTTGTATTCCGTGCCATCATCAGCTAACTCATCTACCTCCTCTCCTACCCAACCACCTGCATTCGCGACAGTGGCATAACTTGGTGGCTGTATCGCATAGGTACCCTTGTGCCCAGGATTCACGTTTACATCGAAATTGGTTGTAATTTGGGAACCCATCACCAACAACCCCTCTAGTGCCGTGTCAAGGCCAGAGGAACTCACGCCATTGAGCCCATAGGTGCTGGAAATGGGAAGAGTGATGTTTACGTTTGTCGAGATGCAAATCGGCGGCTCGAATGCATTCCCATCACTGTCCAACAGAGGGTCGAGCTCGCAATCAACTCCAGACATCACTCCCGAGTCGTCGGGGAGGAAGATCCTGTCAGACCAGCTGGTGTCCGGAGTCGAAGAGCCACCCCAGTTCGACAAGAAGCTCGAGATCGAACCGTCTATCTCCGACAGCAAGGACTCCTGGATGGTCGGGGAGCCAGCGTCATTTGGGTCTGTGTTCTCGTCGAAGGCCGACCTAAGGACATCCGCAGGCAAACCATCGTTCGCCATAATGTTGTCAGACTGAAGGGCGTTGGTCATGGAAGCCGAGTTGAAAAGTCCCATTCCCGACTTGTCCCACTCCCTTATCGCCCAGGATGCCTGGAACTGTATCTCGGTTGGGCTTGTCATGTTGAAGTGGAACATCCCCTCGACCCAGTCCGTTACGTCGGTTGTCCCGTCATCCCCATCGGACCTGTCATCACAGATCCCACCTAGGGTGGAGGGGGAGTCTTGGCAGATAGTCATCTCATCGAACCCAGCGTCGGAAACCACGACGGCCGCCAATGACTGGACAAGGAAGAGAACGGATAGGATAATCGCTGAACCCCGCCACCCGTAACGTGAGTGAGCCTTAGCGTGCCGCTCAGCCATAGCGCAATGACTCTACGAGTCATTGTTAATGGATTCGGTGAGGGGTATCAGAAACAGACACGAACGGACTCATTTCTCGGTCTGCTTGTACCATGCCTCAGTCTCCGACGGATGATCATCCGCAGGCCCCTCGGTTCCAGGGGTGATGGAAACAGGGCTGGGTGCCACCTGACCGCCTTGGATCTGTATCACACGGCCTTCTTCATCGACCTGGTAAGTGGTGGGGACCTCATCCTTCATGGTGAGGGCCATTACCAAACCGATTAACAGGATAAAGATTCCACAGCATGCACACGAACCACCGCCCATGGCTCCAATGGCGCCACCTATGGCATCTTCGATAATCTCGACTACAACGCTCTCTGGAACCGCGCTGACCTCCCACCTTGACGTGAACTCGTAAGATGCCCCATCCTCGAGGCCGCTCACCGTTCCCATGTGGAGCCATCCTTCAGGGTCATCAGCATGGCCCAATGGCAACTTCCCATCATCAGTGCACCGGTCATGCTTGTACCATGCATCTCCACCGCTTACTTCCAGGTCGAACTCGTCGCACCTAACATCATCGCTAACGAAGATCAACAGCCCCCATTCTGATGAGTCCGTGTGAACGTAGGCCCCTGAGCTACCAGACCAGACCGTTTCTTCTTCGACCGAAAAAGACTCAACCGAACTTATCCCTCTGGCACCTAAGGCTGTGAGCAATATTCCGATAACAAGCATCAAACCCCCAATCCCAAGGGTGACCTTTGCTGGAGTTTGCATGGTTCTCGAAACTCTTACTCACTAACAAACTATCCGATGAAAACCGAGAGGCAGGTCAGGCTCGCATCGACCTCCCTGAACTCGGTCATGTCGATAGTCGTAATGGAGAAGCCCGCATCCAGCATCAACTGTCTTGACTTCTTGTACCCATCAGCCATGATGATCCGGTCCCCGTATGCGATCGTATTTGCCGCATACCCTTCCTCTTCCGGTATCCAAATCACCTCCTCCGCGAAAGACAAATCCTTCTCAGTAAGGTGACCCTCTGCTGCCACCATCGTGCCAGCCCTCGGGCTAGAGCAAACCGTGGTCAGGTGGAGGGTGCTCTTCGGGACATCGAATAGTTGCACGTCCATGCCCATCCTCCTAGCATGCTCAGATAGGAAATCGGCCCCCTCGCGATTCGTCCTAGTCGAGACCCCCACTAGGAATCGGTCATCGTAGAACACGACATCACCACCATCCAGGGTCGCTCCGGCAGGCATTCTGTGAATCTCGAAATTGTCTGCTAGGAAATCTGCGACGGAGTCCTGCTCACCATCCCTGCTGGGATGACCAAGATTTGGGATTACCGCACAGTCATCAAGGATCACAGCAGTGTCCTCGGTGAAACTGCAATCCGGGAATCCATCCAGGGGAGGGAGGACGACGACCTCTGACCCATGGGCCCTGAGTGCTGCGAAATACGCATCCTGCGACCCCCTGGCAGCCTCGTAATCAGGCACTCTCGTCGTGAAGTAGTTGGAAACCGCATCGGCGTAATTGGGCGAGACCTCGCGGGTCAGGGCCCGCCCTCTGGTTCGGTCGAAGGTTCCCGGCACGAACGCCCCCCGGCATACCCGTTCATAACGATTAGGAGACCGGAACCGGTTTTCCTGAATCCGGTAATCATTGACCCATCCATTATGGACGGTCCGTGCTTGTAGAAAACCGCAGAGGAGCGGTCGATGGATAATCTAGATGCACTCCTAGAAGCCAGAAACAGGCACATTAGCCAAGCGATGTCCATTGCACACGGCTCGCCGCTGCACATAGTGAGGGGCGAGATGCAGTACCTCCATGCATCCGATGGGACCAGATACCTCGATCTGGTGAACAACGTCTCTCACGTCGGTCACTGCAACCCCCGCGTGGTCGAGGCCGGCCAGAGGCAGATGGCTGTGCTGAACACAAACAGCCGCTACGTGTACACCGGTCTCACGGAGTACCTCTCGAGGCTCGCGAGCACCCTCCCAGAGGCCCTCAGCATCGGATTCATGGTAAACTCTGGCTCAGAGGCCAACGAGCTGGCAGTACGCCTCGCGAGGTCGTATACCGGCAACCACGACATGGCCGTGATCGAGGGGGCTTACCACGGACACACCGGGATGCTGATCGACCTGAGTCCCTACAAGTTCAGAGGCCCAGGGGGCAAGGGCGAGCCAGAGCCATGGGTCCATGTCCTCCCCATCCCCGACTCCTATCGCAGACCCGATTCGGAATTCATCGATGAAGCCAGGTCGGGCTTGACAGAAGCGGGCCCGGTAGCAGGCCTTTTGATCGAGTCAATGCTATCCTGCGCAGGCCAAGTGCTACTCCCAGATGGCTATCTGGAGGAAGCCAAGGTCGCAGTCAGAGGCCAAGGAGGCCTCCTGATAGCCGACGAGGTACAAGTCGGATTCGGGAGGGTTGGCTCGCACATGTGGGCCTTCCAGGAGAGCGGGGTCGTCCCAGACATCGTAGTCATGGGCAAGCCGATCGGTAACGGGCATCCGATGGCTGCCGTATTCACCACACCAGAGATAGCGTCTTCTTTCGGTGGGATGGAGTTCTTCAGCACTTTCGGAGGGAACCCGGTATCATGTGCAATAGGCATGGCAGTCATGGACGTGATCGAGGGGGACGGGCTGATGGGAAGGGCAAGTGAGCTAGGACTTAGATTCACAGAAGGGCTACTTTCCCTCAAGGACTCGCATGAAATAATCGGGGACGTCAGAGGCAGGGGCCTATTCCTCGGGTTCGAGATGGTCAGAGATCGAAAGACACTCGTCCCAGCATCCAAAGAGGCAACAGAAATCGTTGACTCCATGAGGGAGATGGGCGTCCTCATGAGCACTGACGGCCCGCTTCACAACGTCATCAAGATCAAGCCCCCCATGGTGCTCAACGAAGAAGACGTCGACGACACCCTCTCCAAGCTGGACCGGGCTCTATCAGGCAATTGACGCAACAACACTTATGCAAGGGGTTGCCGAGGATTCCGTAATGGAACAAGAAGGACAGCAATTTGCAGCACCCGCATTCAGCCCCCGCCCACAGCAGATGATGGGATTCATGGACGCCCTAACGACAGTGTACAGGAACAAGTACGGCACTTTCTCAGGAAGGGCGTCGAGATCCGAATACTGGTGGAGTTATCTGGGGTACTTCGTCGTCGCCACGGTCTTACAGATCGTCGGTTTGGTCGGGGCGATTGCCCTTTCTGGCGTAAGTGAAGGCCTTGCAGGATTGGTGCTAGTCTTACCCTATCTGGCCATACTTGTGATGATAATACCCGGGATAGCAGTAACCGTCAGGAGATTGCACGACACTGGGAAGAGTGGTTGGATGGCCCTCATCTTCATTATCCCTTGTATCGGAGTAATTCTATGGCTAGTATGGATGATCGAGGACGGCCAGGCCCACGACAATGCGTATGGAACAGTCCCCACGAACACGATGGAATAGTCAGAACCCGCAAGAACACCTTTTGCGGCTTTTTGCGTGGAATACCGAGCATTTGGCCCAGATTATGATATGGTTTTGCAACTACTCCGACTCCAAGGTGAACAGGAAATGGAGCCAGGTAAGAGCGAGAAAATGGAGCAGAACAGGAAGAAAGTCACGATGGGCGTCGTCGCACTCGCGGTGGTGTCACTGCTAGCCGGAGCATCCGTGGCAGCGACCCTGGAGGACTACGCTGCACCTGTGTACGCAGAGGCGGACCCCTTCGAGGGAGCAGTCGACGATTTGACCGGAGAGGACACATGGGAGGCCAAGGAGACCGACGGCAAGCCACTGGGCAAGCACATCAGGAAGGCAATGAAGAACCGGATGAACGACAGGATGGAGGATAGGACCGAGCACCTCGAGCAGAGGATCGACATCAACTCCAACCTAATCGAAGCCTTCCAATTCTGCCTCGATAGCGCGGACTGCACAGCAGACGCAGATCCGCTATCCGAGATGATCGAGAAGCTAACATGGGCCGTTGATGGGATGCAGGCCAAGTTAGACGGGACAGACTCCGTGACCAATGAGGACAAGGCTGACAAGACCGACGACTATCAGATTTGCATAAGGGAAGAAAATGGAGTTGTTCACTACGATTGTGACGATGAGGATTACAAGGACTGGGACGAGAGGAAGGACTGGGACGAGACAGAGAGGGTGGAGTTCGCAGAGGAGAAGTCCAGGCAACTCATGGCCGCTCAGGAGGCAATTTCCTTCTGCATGGACAGCGAGGATTGCTCGGCTGACTCAGAGACGATCAGGACAGTCATTCGGCACATGATCTCTCGAGCAGAGCACCACAGGGACTGCGCAGACGAACGAAGATGCGACAGAGACCATGACACGAGGAAGGGATTCCGAGGAAGAATGGGAGGCGCGTTCTGCAAGATGCTGGACAGGTGCGAGGACCGTGAAACGGACGAAAGACCACCAGTCCCGGTGATCACCCAGGAGATGTGCGAGTCTAGGATGGGAGTATGGACCGAGGCCGCAGACCGAGGAGAAGGCGTATTCTACTGTGAATGGAGCGAACTGGACAGAGAGTCAGAAGAAGAGGGCGACTCCAGCGAGAGTGACAGGGACGACGAGGCAGATTCGCCAGATAACCAAGAGGATTGCGAGGCTTCCGGCGGAACATGGTACGAAGAAAGGCAATACTGCCAATCCGAGTAATCACACACAACAACAGCGGCTCGATGGGTGCAACGCACCTAGTCGCCCAACATTGACATCTACGCTAGTAGGGGGCAACACATGAGTGGGTTCACCGGAGAGGGCCAGGAACCCCCGATTGACAGAGTAGCTAGGATCACTCTGGCTTTGGGCGGTTTCATGCTGATCCTCCTAATCGCGGTTCCGTTCACCTTCGAATCCGGTACATCCGGATACTTCGCCTCTTACGTGATTTACTCGCTATTCCTAACCAGCGTCGGCGTAATCATCGGGGTATCGCTGATGTGGCTAAATGATCCGCGCAGACAACCGACCCCCGAAAGCAGGGATACCCGGAGCGCCCCTCGAATGCTTTCGGAAGACCAGCAAACAGTAGTCGGAATAATATCTTCAAGCAATGGCTCGATGTGGCAGGCCGAACTTGTCAGAGAGACCGGATTCACCGACTCCAAGGCAAGCAGGCTCCTGTCACGAATGGAGGCAGAAGGCCACATTAGGAGGATTAGGGACGGAATGGGCAAGAGGGTGGAACTTACGGAGGAAGGAAACTGATGTCTCAAGGAAAGGAGAGCAATGGAAGAATGGCAATGATTGCCGTCCTAGCAATAGCGATACTAGCAATCTCTCTGCAGATTCTGATGTCAATGGAGGCCTCCCTCGAGGAGGGCAGAGGACCTCAAGGAGGAAACCCTTTCGCAATACTCTCGCTGATGCTCCTGATAGTCGGCCTAATCCTCCTGACGTTGGCTCAGATACGAAGCGGCCTTGGGCGACTCACCAGAGACAATATGCGAATAGTTGCGCTGATGGCGGCGATGTTCATCACAGGGATGCTGATAGAACCTGCAATCCCCAGGCCAAATGGCCCTCCAGCAGGGTTCTTGGGGGCCATTTTCATCCTGATCCCGGTTCTGCTAATCGCTGCGATGTTGGCACCAATGATTCCGACCAGGTCGGACGAAGAGGAGTAGGATGGACCCCTCGCATAGGGATAAGGGCCTAGAGAAGGCTCTCCAAGGTGCTCTGGACGCAGGGTCCTCGGTTTGGGCGGTCGGAGATATCCATGGATACAGGGAAGAGTTCGAGATTCTACTGGGAAAACTCGAACTCACCGACGGGGACATGGTGATTTGCGTCGGTGACTTGATTGACAGGGGCCCGGATAGCCACGGAGTCCTCTCCATGGTCAGCGAGAGTGACCGAATCTTCTCAATTAAGGGAAATCATGAGCTACTGATGTCCATCGCTCTTGGGGAGAACCCCCGTCGTCAGGATTTCTGGATTGACAAAGTAGGGGGCAGGGCAACGCTTGACTCCATGGGAAGCAGCGAACAGGAGAAGAGGGAGAACGCAAGGCTATGGATGAATTACACCGACACCCTGCCAACGGAAGTCATACTGGACCGATTCCGACTATCTCACTCCGGATACAGTGCAGACGTACCCCTCGACGACCAATCGGACGAGGACCGACTCAAGTCCAGAGAGGTCTTTCGGGCAACCTCTCCATTGGACCCACAGAGGCAGATCATCGCAGGGCACACTCCTGTTCAGATGCTCCCAAACTTCGATGTAGACCCACCAGAAGCGGGCATTTGGAGAAGCCCTGTCCTGATGGAAGACGACCGCCCCTCCGCAGTCTTGCTTGACACAGGAATAGTTCTCAGAGACCCGGCGCATCGACCTAGGATTTCTGCTTACGACCTCCAGACGGGCCGTGTCGAAGAGGTCCACAGGATCAACCAGATACTTCCCTAGGGCACGTCATCCCCTAGAACGGACCCATTCCGACAACCTCTGACCAGTCTCAAATCCGCCCAACCACAGGGAGATGCATACCAAGACCACCTGCCCCACCCCCCTCAGTGCGTGCCAGTGTCCAGCATACGTCTTCCCGTCCAACGGGATGTCGTTAAGCCACATGTTTAGATTGGCCCAGTACAGTACCAGAAGCATGAGTGTGATTCCAAACGCAGCCTCCTTCCGGAACCAAGGCAAGGCCACTCCCAAGCCCAGTAGGATTTCGAAGACCCCACTTGCATACACCCAGAACCTCGCACTCCCGAGGAGCTCAGGGACTATTGGCTCGAACCACGAAGGGTCTCGGAAGTGCTGAACGCCCACCCATGCGATCCATAGGCCGTAGGGAATCGCAATCAGGTGCTCCAGCCAATCTTCCATAAAATCAGTCCGTGTTGTCACGAACCAGCGCTAGGTGCAATGCAACACCGACTGGCATCAGCATGACTCCGAAGAAAACAGAGACTGCAGACACCCATCTCTCTGTCCCCCTCTCCAAGCACCTCTTCCACATCCATCTAGTTACCATTATGTCACCGGCAACGAAGTGAGCCCAAGCAGCAGACGCCCCAGCCCTTGTTCCCAAAAGATCGGCCAACCCGTCTAGCACGTTCCTCGGATCCAAAGATTCCATTGCGAAGTCTAGAAGCGCCTGCGGGTCCGATGCCATCAACGCCCACCAGATAACGATCGGGCCAAGGAAGAACAAAGATCCGCCCATTACAGATTCAGTCCTCTCATGCTCAGGATAGACTAGCATTGCGAACCAGAACGGTCCAACCCACATCGTCGAAAGGAAGAAAGAGAGATCGAATAAGTCCATTTCCACCTCACCTATTTCCAACTTTTATTTTTGGCCTTCTAAGGTCCTCAAACCACGGGTCTGCACCGTTCCAATCGGGGTCAACACCCATGTCAGCGCAAATCATCTTCGCTGAAATCCTCCCACTCTCGAGGATAGTTGGCAGACCGCTACCGGGGTGAGTTCCCCCTCCCACAAGATACAACTTTTCCAGTTCCTCGAACTTGTTCTGGGGCCTTCGCCACAACATCTGATCTAGTCCGTGGGCTAGATTGAACACCGCCCCCTTGTAGATGTCACGTGACGCCCAGTCATCTGGGGTAACTATCGTCTGGGAGACAATGTGGTCCTTGAGATCAGTGAACCCAAGATGCTCCATCTGCCTGAGTATCACTTCCATGTAATCCTCCTTTATCTCCTCCCAGTCAATGCCATCATGACTGCTGCTTGCTGGAACTAGAACGTAGATGGTGGAGTGCCCCTCTGGAGCCATCGTCGGATCTGTGACACAGGCGTTCTGTACATACACAGACGGGTCATCCCAAGACACTTTGTTCTCAGTGACCTCTCTCAGGTTCTTTTGGTAGTCTTTCGCAGCATAGATCTGGTGATGCGGGGTGTCATACAACTTGTCGACGCCAAGGTAGAGCATGTATGTGGAGCAGGAGTATGACTTCTCGTCCAGCTTCTTGTCTGACCACCTCTTCCTCAGCTCATCAGGAACCAAACCCTTCATCCCTGTTGCAAAGTCCACATTCATGACGTACCTGTCCGCTGTATATTCTCCCTCTGATGTTCTAGCGCCAACCACCTCTTTCCCCTCGAAGAGGAATTCACTCACGGGCTCGTTGAGGTGGATTTCGACTCCCAAACCCCTTGCAATCTCACCCATTTTCTGGGTTATCGTTCCTAGCCCACCCTCCGTGTGGAAAACTCCGTGCTCATACTCAAGGTATGCAAGGATGGTGAACAGGCTAGGCGCATGGAAAGGACTCATCCCCAGGTACTTGGTTTGGAATGACATTGCCAGTTGCATCCTCTCGTCAGGGAACAGCCTAGCTAAATCCGAGGCCACGCTTCTCCATGGACGGAGAACCCTAGAGACTCTCAGTGCCCTTCGGTTCATCAGGTCCATCGGACCCCTCCAAGGAGTATTCAGGCAATTCTTCGATAGGCGCATCTTTGTTCGATTGTCCTCGACGTATCTCCTGAATCCCTCGGCGTTCCTCTCACCGCAGAGGTCGGTAATCTGGGTGATCATGTACTCCATGTCCGTGGTCGCATTCAGGCTTCCACCCGCCCCGAAGACCAGACGATAATTGGGGTCCAGAGGAATCAGGCCAAGCTCCTCATGAGCATCCAATCCCAGAGCACCGAAGATCTCCTCAGCAATCTCTGGATAATGGAAGAAAGTCGGACCGTTGTCGAACTTGTAACCGTCCTTCTCGAAGACCCGGGTCCTCCCTCCCACATCATCCGCCTTCTCGAGGATTCTCACGCTTACTCCGGCCTTGGCGAGCAGCATCGCGCACGCCAGCCCACCAGGACCCGCGCCTACGATCAGAACTTCGCTATGACCGCTCAATCAAATCACTCCAGCCCAAGCCCCTCTCTGAACTCAACCAATGACGGACCCATCTCGGCAATCAACTTGACCTCTGGATGGGTTCTGATTACCAATCCATCCATGTACATCAGAGAGCGGATGATTGGGAAACCCTCCTCTCCGAAGTCAGCTCCCGCGTCCTCTACCGCGGCCCTCACTGTCTTCATCATCAGATCAGTCAAGCTTTGCTCGCCAACGCTCTTGTCCCCGAAACCATCGTATATTTCCGACATTCTGGCCTTGAAGCGAACCAACCTCTCATCTGATGGACGCTCATCCGCTAGCCCCAGAAGAGCCTCGAAAGCTGAGTCGAGGTCGTTTCTCGAAAGCTCCTCGAAGAACTTGAAGAGAGGGACGCTTACGCTTCGAGGAGCCTCACAAATCGCACCATTGTCGATAAAGACGAAGCTTCCCCCATCATCGACTATGCAATTGCCGGGATGAAGGTCCCCATGAAAAGTTCCCACACCGAACATGTAGGCACCGTGGATTCTGAATAGCTCGATCAAATAGTCCCACTCCAGGCTATTGTCACTGATGCATTCCTCGAGAGTCTTACCCTTCACGAACTCGGAAACCAACACGTGTTCGTTGGATATCTCAGGGTAGTACTCCGGGAATCTAAGTCGAGGCATCGGAAAATCATCAGACAGTCTTTCTTGTATCGATTTCAACTCGGAACCGCCCCTGATCTCGTTTCGCAAGTCCAGTTCCCTCGTCGTGTAGTCCTCAACATGCCTCAACAAGGCCATTGGGTTACCCACCTTCCGAAGTTTTGGAGACAGAGCTATTGCTACTCTCATCATTCTCATCATCCTCTTGACGTCTCTCTCGAACCCCTTCTTGTGATCGGCCTTTACCACCTTAACAACAACGTCTTCTCCAGTTGCCAGCCTTGCTCTATGCACCTGGCCAACTGAGGCCGCAGCGAGTGGGTTGTCATCGAACCAGACAATCGATTTGTGGAATGAGTCAGGGGCTCGTTCTTTCAGTATCCTCTTGACATCCTCGCTAGGGATGGTAGCAGCGTTTCTGTACATCTTCTGGAGCTGTCTGCACTTCTCGATGCTCAGCATATCCGGCCTCAGAGCGAAAATCTGAGTCAGTTTGACAGCCAAGAGACCCTGCTTCTGAATCCAATCAAGATCTGCCGGGCCCTCCTTCCGGATCTCTCTGAAGAATCTGAGGAATGTCAGGAGGCGCACGCCACCGCCAAAACGTCCCCCATTTCAAATTCTGTTTCCTAATCGCTCAGTATCTCAAACAACTGGGAAGCACAATCATCCAACTCGCACTCCCAAATCGTATGAACCGTCCACCCGATTTCCCGCAGTGATATCTCCTTCTTCCTGTCCCTCTCGACGTTCTTCTCGAACTTCTGGCTCCAATAGTCGACGTTAGACTTGGGAAGGCCCAGATCGCACTTGGGGCACCTATGCCAGAAGCATCCGTGGACGAATATAGCCAACATCCTGCCAGGGTATGCAATATCAGGCCTGCAGATGTATCCACCCCCGTCTCCATTAATCCTCCAATGGAGGCGGTACCCCGGAAAACCAGCTGCTCTCAGGGCCCTTCGAACGATGATCTCAGGCTTAGTATTCGTAGACTTGTTCGCAACCATCACATTGTGAACAGCAGGGGAAGACGCAGGGGGCACCTCCATTGAGAGCCCCCTATTCGCCCTGCAATGTCAGAATCAGCCACTTCTTCGGTTCCATCATCCATTCGTACGGGTCTTCCATGGGGGTATACGCACTAGGCGGAAGATGAACATTCATGCGAACTGGACAAACCATCCCCTACCTATGGGAGATGGCCCGAGCCACATGCCTCAGATAGCCATTCCATTGACGAGCGATAGTCGGCTTCCGACTCCAAGTCATCCTCCAGCAGGAGGGCCGTGGCCGCATCCCAGACAGCAGTTAGAGCCGGAACCCAGTCTCCTCCCTTGTCACGGCTCTCTTCGTCGAACCTCCATGCATCCGACTCAGTCCTTTCGTGCACCATCAGCCATGCCCAACCCATCGCCGATTCAAGCCCCCTCCCTTTTCTAGCCATTGAGACTGTAGAAGCAACCCCATCCTCCGCAGCCTTCCTGACTAGCCTGTCTGCGAATGAGAGTGGGTTCGGCAGGTCAGAGCTCTCCCAGGGAAGCCTGTCCAGCCTCATTGCCGTGCTAAGCGAGTCATTGAGTTCTCGAAGGAAAGCTCCGAAACCCTGCTTCCTCTTAGCTTGGCGTGAGTGAACCTTCTCAGCCTCGCCCCCTGTCAGCTTGTACATCGCTTCGAGGATTCCCATCCCATGGTCTTCCCAAAGCGAGACTAGCACTGGGTGGCAGGACGACTCCTCGAACCTAATTACCCGATCCTCCAGTTCGAGGACCACTCCGTCGGACCGAACATGCAGACCGCCATCAACGGAGTCGAGGACGCAAGACAAAGCCCTACGCTCGTCCTCAGTCCCTCCCAAATGCTCGAGGAATCCGTTCCTGTCATCCTCTGCGAACCAGCTGTTTCCAACGACGAAACCGTCGGAAATAGAGTTCAGGATGCTGGCCCTGCATGCGCGAGCGACTACATTATCTTCCAAGGACATCTTTAGCCACGTGCCGAGGACTTCTCCCACCCTCTCACTGCCCTCTTCGGGAAGGGGCCTGTCTTCCGGCCAACCCTCCGGACTCCACATCCACGAGGCCTCACAGATCTCGCCCAGCTTGTTTGGTGGCATCATCGAGACTGCTATGCTGCGAGCCAGCGGTTCGTCCGTCTTAGCGAGGGCGGCCTGCGAGAGGCCGACCGTCGTACCATCGGAGAAGTCCAGCTTCAGCCACCCATCGGGAGTGTCACTACCAGCCTCAACGATATCCTTGCTAAGGCCGACCGACCACTTGCAATTCTCCCCTTGAAGGTCCACAGAGGTGTTTTCTAGTGTCCATCTCACCCATTCCGGTGGCGGTTGCGCTTCGAAGCCAGTGAATACGAACCCACCGTCCCATGAGAAGAAGTATTGCCCGGCCTTGGCATGGTCGTCCCACACTAGTAGTCTAAGCCTGGGGTGGTTGAAGTTCTGGATTCCAACGAGGTGTCCCGGCCGACCACTCCCCCTCTTCAGGTAACTCGCATTCCCATAGACATCGCTCTTGAACACAGATACCGTGCTCAGATCTTCCTCAGAAGCAGCCACTAGGCTCCCAGCTAGAGAGCGAGCGACATCTCCACCGCTCCTCTTGCCCATCCGCTTCTTGAGCCACCTGACGTCATTCCTCTTTGATGAGACAGCCTCCAACTCCCTAAGTGTCAGTGCCATAGGGTCCTTGGAGCCGAATAGGGAGACCTTGCCGAGATCCCCGACTATTTCAGGCAGAAAACCCTCGGGGTTATCGAGCAGTGCATCCAAACTCTTCTCCAGCCTTCTCTGGATTTCCCTCGAAGCCTGTTTTATTCCCCTTACTCTCAGCCTCTTCCTTCTGTTCTTATCGCCTGGGAAACGAACTTCTGCAGGTGGCTTGGCCATGCTATCGAGACTCCGGACACGAGACTAAGTCTTGAGTTCGTCGGGCCACCTAGGATTCTTTTCTCCTAAGAAAGGCTTCCTTCTCGTTTTCACTCATCTCAGAGGTGATAATTAGGGTGTGCACGTATCCTCCCTCGATAACTGAGAGCTCGCCCAGAGTCCCCGAAGAAACCCTTTGCCTCGTCGTCCCGACATCGCTCAGTAGAATCCCCTCCCACTCTCTCACGTCCGAAGCAGATGCATCTCCAGGAGCCTCTTCTCGGTATCTTTCGGACATTCTTTCGAGAATCGAGACCGCCTGTTGCGGACTCATCGGGGTGGGCAGATCGAACCCCATGCCAGTCGGATCAAGATCGAGCAGAACAAGAGTATGCAGTCCATTGCTTCTGTTAGAACCAATCATCTTCAGGGGAGAGGTTGCCAAGTACTCCCCATAGGGATAGGGGAGCGTCACCTGCCTCCCGAATTTATAGGACTGCAACCCAGATAGGGAGACGGCCAGTGACGTTGCCGACATCCCCGGGACAACTTCGAAGCCAACGCCGCCCTCCATGCATCGCGCCTCTAGGTCGATGTGGGTTGTGGCCTGCATCGGATCACCCACGACCAACAATGCAACGGGCATCTCTCGAGCCTCCTCCAGCAGGATTCCGGGATCCTCAACTGAGGGCCTCATCAACCTCTCCCAAGGTCCCACCTCCGCCTCCAGACGCTCCTCTTGATCCTTCGGAAGAACTGCCGTGTACCCCTCAAGGTACCTCTTGCTACAGCCCCTTGCAATGCTCTTTGCCTTCTTCGTCATATGCCCCAGATCGCCTGGACCTATTCCGATTAGCCATAACCCGGGGGAAACGTCCTCGGAGGCCATCATCCATCGCTCATGCTACAACACACATCAATCTGATTGCGCTCAGAACTTCAGGCGAAAAGACCCCTTCTGGCCCAACTCAATCCCAGAGAAGTACTCTTCATCCCTAGAGTCGAACGGATCCATGGAATAAATCAGGTCTTTGCTGTAAGTCTTGTACAGATAATTCACCCACAGGAAACCTCTGTTCCCTCCCGCAGAAAGGAAGTCGCCCCCGGAGATTCTCCTGATCTGCCCGAGAACCGCCTCTATATCCGTGGAGAAGCCGAGTACCCCTGTCTCCATCACCACGAAGGATCCATCTTCGAAAGCCTCCCAAGCTGACATGTCGTTAATGTCCATCCTGTTGCAGGAAGCGCATCCGTTCAGGTCCACCGTCACATCACCATGTTCACAGTTCGGGAACATGCTGGACATGAACTGGAAGTAATTCCCACTGCACGGGTCACCAATCACCATCAGCCTCTTGTTTTTGGTATGGGACATCTCTTTCGCTGCTCTGAAAAGCCTCTTCGTTCGAAAGTATCGTGCAATAGGGGATATCAGAACGCTCCTAATCACAGTTGCTAGCCTCCGTCATTGTGAAGCGATGATGCCTCCCGGCACTTCAACGTGATGCGCCACTTGAGAGTCCCAAATCGCTCGGTCGAGGAGATTCTAGCCGTCCTCAGAAATAGGGATTGGCTTGCTCCAGGGATGAGGGTATTGCCCGACGAAGAGGGCAATCACAGACTGATACCATTGGACCCCGGTGCTCCAGTCGAAATGACAGGCCCTCTTGATTCCTATCAGATAGTCCTTCACGAGGGATCCATGGACAAAAGGGTGGACTCAGATTGGTGGAACCACCTAGCTAGCATCGTTGACAAGGAAGAGATAGACAGATTCAACGAGGATTGGCCCTCTTCACATGAGTTCATCTCAGACATGATGGTTGTCAGAGTGGAGGAAACCCTGGACAAATACACGCCTCAGATTGCCAAGGCGAAGCTTCTCGCACATCCTCACATCAGACTCATCCTCAATGACGAAGGCGTACAAGGAGAGCTAAGGATACGCTCACTCACGCCAATAGGTGCTAGAATTGGAGAAGAGATCGTTACAGAAAACATCCCCGAATCCGCCAAGTCCACTCGAGTTCAAGTCAGGGAGTCAGGGGTATCCATTTCGTGCGATCCGAACAAGGCCTATTTCTCGACCAAGCTCCAGACAGAGAGGCTAGAGACCCTCGCGCTCGCCAAGGAATTACGAGAGATTCTGCAACGCCCGATAAACGTCTGCGACCCGTTTTGTGGAGTAGGCCCCGCATTGGCCACGCTTATCGCGGAGCCGGATTTGGTGGGAAACGTCCTCGCTTCGGATCTAAATCCCGAGGCAGTGAGGCTCCTCTTGGATAATCTCAGAAGATGGGATGGCAGAGAATACCCAGCACAACCTTCTCCAATTTCCAGAGTCTTCGAGGACAGGTTAGTCGGCACCGCAAACGCCACCGAATTGAGCCAAGACGAAAGCTTGGCAGGGCGCTGGGACTTGGTTCTTGTCAACCTCCCTCATCGAACGATAGAACTCATGCCCTCCCTTGTCCCTCTCCTTGATCGGGCCACCCCTTCGATGATCAGAGGGCGGGTAGTTGTCTCGGAAAGCGAGATTGGCACCGCCAATGCTCAGATCAAGAAATCACTGCCGGCAACACTCCATGGGTTTCCCGCTCCATCACTCAGGGTAAAGAGAGACTACAGCAGTTCGCTCAGGCTGTGCTCTTTCGAAGCGTGGATTTCCCCTGCGTGAAGGCAGTATTTTTTCGGGTATCACAACGGGCAAAAGAACCTCTAGAAGGGGTACTGAGTGGCGCCCCGACCGGGATTTGAACCCGGGTCGCAGCCTCGACAGGGCTGCATGATAGGCCACTACACCATCGGGGCCGGCCCTCTGTCGAGTTTGCCTCCCTTTTTCAAGGTTTGAGGGGGCATTGTTGATGGCCCAGCCGCACTCAGGGTCTGCATGGGAGACGACCGAGTAGTGATTGACGTCATCGATAACGGCGGCCAGTGGACACACCGAGAGTGGAGAATGCTACGATATCTGGGAGTGGATACGCAGATTCTTCCAAACAGCACGTCAATCGAAGAACTCAGGGAACTAGATGGCCTTATCTTGTCCGGGGGAGCAGCCAGAGTCGGACTCACAGGGGAACTTGGCAATTGCGCGGAATACCTCTCATTGGAGGTTCCTATTCTCGGAATCTGCGCAGGACACCAGTTCATGGCACGGCACTATGGCGGCGATGCGGGCGAGGCCCCTAAGCCAGAATTCGGAGCGGCGACCATTTCCCTAGTAGGTGATGGAGGCCCACTATTCCAAGGGACCCCATCTGAGCAGACCGTGTGGGAGAGTCACAATGACGAGGTTACCGTGACGCCTCCGGGATTCGTCGCAGTCGCCCGGAGCGAGTCATGCAAGGTCCAAGCAATGCAGAACGAGGATCTGGACAGATTCGGCCTCCAGTTCCACCCCGAGGTCAATGACACGGAGTTCGGATCAAACATCTTTGAGAACTTCGTCAGGATATGCAAATCTTCCAAATCCACATAGGACAGGTTGAAGAAGGCCCGGCAGTTCGCCGGCTCGGTAGCAATGAAGGGCGATCAGAACATCCTACACAAGTGCAGGAACTGCAACAGGACCGACAAGAGGGCTTACAACCCTACCTCGGAGGAGCAATGTAGCCATTGCAACTCGCCCATGGACCCCCTCGAGATTCGCTACAAGTGCGTTAACTGCGGCTTCATGACATGGGCCGAAGCCGGATCTACTGGCAAGTCCTGCCACAAGTGCGGATATCGGATTTTCGTCAAGCCCAGAAAGGACGGCATGGCCAAGGTCCTCAAGGCCGAGTAGCATCGTTGACTTCAAGTCCCTCCCCTCTCCCATACGCCCATGGCGAGCTGGCTCGTAACAGAGGCGCCCACGAGGTTCGAAGAACTGGCGGTACCCGAGTCCGTGAAGCAGACCCTATTGTCCACTAGCACCTCTGCAGATCCCCCCCATTTACTCATCACCGGTCCCGCTGGTGTCGGCAAGACTGCATGTTGGAGGCTGTTCGCGAGGCAGATTCTCGGACCCGGATGGAAGTCGACCACACACACTCTTCAAGCTCGGGATCTGGCAAGGCAGAGGGGCGCCATGGCTACGTTCGAGGAATTCCTCAGGCCAAGCGGCTCTGAGAAGGACACCCTTGCTGGCAGGACCAGCCTGGATGCATTCGACAGAGGCATTTCTATTTCCGGCCCCCAAGAGGTTGCTCCAGCCGGCGCGGAAGTCGAAGTCAGATCCGGGACCATTCCGATTAGCCGATTGATTGTCATAGAAGATGCGGACTACCTGGGGCATATCCGTCAGGCATACCTCAGGAGGATGATGGAAACAGTCGGTGCAGCCTCTAGGTTTGTTCTAGTTGCTAGAGCTCCATCTAGGATAATCGACGCCCTACGCTCCCGAAGCCAGATGATCCGGATTCCCTCCACAGAAAGAGAAACCCTCACTAGAACGCTATCTGAGATTGCGGGTAGGAATGGCTGCGAACCCGCCGAAGGGGTTCTCGAAGACATCGCATACATCTCAGATGGAAATCTGAAGAAGGCCATCTTTACACTGGAGATGCTTGACATCAGAGGACTCGCCTCGGACCGGTCATCAGTTCACAAAATGGTCCAGGCATCAACCCTCCAGGCGGGCAGGAGGCTCGTCGAGTTAGCAATAAGAGGCAAGGTAGTGGAATGGAAGTGGGAAAACCGCGGAGGAAGGAATAGGAAGGTCCTCTCTGGAGCAATGGCAGAGGTCGACGACCTCATGAACAACCATGGCCTTGATGCGACAGACCTGATATCACAAATCCACGGTGTCATCGTCGGTAGGAGGCTCAGCGTACCACAAACACTCAGAGAGGAGATGCTAGACGCACTATCGGAGTGCGACGTAGGGCTGCAGCGCTCCACATACCCGCGAATCCATTTCGAGCGTTTCCTGCATCGAACAGCAACTGCAGGCAAGCAACACGGCTTGTCAATGATATGATGGCGGGCGCGGCAGGATTCGAACCCGCGGTCCCCGGCTTAGGAGGCCGGTGCATTATCCAGGCTATGCTACACGCCCGCTCCCGCGAGCACGACCTCTTGAAGAAATGTGCCCCGGAAAAACAAGTTTTCCATAGCCTGTTGTCCGATGCCATCAAGCGGAGAAAGCACCTCGAGAGAACGTGGCAAGCAACTCTTCGGACCTCCCCAATCCATATGGCGAAGATGCCACCTTTGGCCAGAGCTCGGAAAATGCACTGAATAGAAGGGTGCGGATAAGAGACTCGCAACGAATCATGTGGACGAGAATCGCCACCATAGGGGGGAGTCGAAGTCTCAGGATCCTCTCCTCCGCTCTTGCTATTCTCGTCACATCCATTTTCGCCTCCGGATGGGGGGAGGAGTACCTTTTGGCCGGTGTCGCGCTCTTCGCAATCCAAGCGATTCTTTTCTTCCCCATGCTATTGGCAGCTTCCTTTGCTCAGATGTCTGCAAGAGACAGGCTACAGTTGAAAATAGGAAGCAACCGGTCAATGGAGGCATATCCAGGGGTCGAGCGAATCCTGAATACCCTCCACGAGAGAACGCTGAGGGAGAGGACGCGGATTCTATGCGCGGCCCTTGCCATGGGTGCCCTCAACTCGGTTGACAACTTCGAGACAGGGAACATCCTAGCATCGATACTCTACGGACTCGCAATTTTCCTAGGGTCCATCTCCATCATCAACACCCTTCAGTTGGAACGCCGAATCCCAATGACTGACCCTGACTTCCCACTCCTCTCCCTGCATGCACCAACGCTCCATCAGAGCACCCTCAAACGGGTCCTCTCAGATTTGGTCGTAGCCCATTTGGACCCCGAGACGGCAGGGGCGTGGGACGATTGGTTGATCGAATTGGAGAAAAAGGTCCGATCCAATCAGACCCCAGAATCAGCAGTTGAGCATCTACTTCGCGTCCTTCACCTTAACCATCTAGGACTCCTAGATAATGACAGGATGGTTTCCGAATCCAAGCGAGTGTTTCGAGTGGCAGCGATAGACGATTTGAATAACGATCAGTCGAAGTTCTGCTACCGGACTCTTCGAAGACTAATGGCTCACACAAGAGCTTGGCAGCCCGGACTCTTCAGGTTGATCGATCGACTAGAGGATGCTGCACTAAGAGGGCACTCATCACTAATTGAAAATCCATGGAGACTGGATCTAGATATCCCTCCAAGGTGCTCCCAAGGACAGGGCGATTTGTTCGTAATGATTCACAACCATTCGAGGAAAGTGGCCCAAATAGAAGTCGACATAATCGCGGCAGACGGAGAACCCCACCATCAGACCCTTAGGCTAAACCCGCCCGTCTCTAGACAGCCGAAGAAACCAGTGAAGATTGGAGAAGAGGGAAACGACATCGTCGATGTACTAGGCCGACTAATCGACAACTCCCTGGTATTGTGGATTGGTCTGGCATGGCCTCAGGGGTCAACAGGATCCAAGCCGATCCAAGTCAATCTAAGGGGACCAAATGGCGAGACCCTCTCATCATTCGTGGTTCAGACCACCCTTTCATCCGGTTTCAATCCAGAAGGCGCAACTGAGAAGATGTTGGATGCCGCAGTGGCCGTTAGAAGAATCGCAATTTCCGTCGCCGAGTGACATCTCGGAAGACCTCGTCAAAGCGTCACGTTCTTGTGATTGGGACCTCTGGCACGGATTGAAAGATGGAGTCCAGAGAAGTTGTGATAATCGGTTCGGGCCCAGCGGCTCTCCGAGCTGCGATAGCCTGTTCGGAGGGAGGAGTATCCCCATTGGTGATAGACGAACTCGGAATAGGATCAGGATCCGGTGCGGCCCCAATAGCCGGCCTCGCAGCATCAATTGACGAACTGAATTCCCAATCTCACATGGAGGACACCCTCGCTGCAGGAGGGGAAAGTTGCAACGAAACAACCGTCTCCAGGACATGCAACGAGGGAGTCTCAACACTCGCCGAGCTAGAGAGATGGGGTTTGAATCTAAGACGCAGGGAAGGCGGACTCCCCCATGCGTCTCCTGCACCTGGACACCAAGTCGCAAGACTAACCGGATGTGGGGACTCGACCGTCAGAGAGGTTACCAGAATTCTCGAGGAGCAGGCAATAAAGCGAGGGATTCAGAGGAATGCCGACTATTTGCCCCTCTCAATAGTATCCGATAACAACCAAGTCAGAGGGCTAGTCACACTGAATATCCCCACTGGAGAGATCGAGACATTTCAGACCAAGGCGATTATTCTGGCAACCGATGGCCACCAAGGACTCTGGTCAAACCCGAGCGAGGGTTCTGGAACCGGATCCGTTCTTGCATTATCTGCCGGGCTCGAGCTTAGGGGGATGGAAAACACTCCCAGACACCCACTAACCATCCGGGACTCCGGCATTCACATCCCCATTGACGTTCTCGGCTCCGGAGGCAGGATACGCAGAGAAAACGGCGACGACATAGGACCGGAGGAGGCTCTAGAGGGGGAGCCTTGCGTGCTCGACCTAAGAGGAATGGAACCAGAAGCAAAGGCTTGGTTCTCCCAAACGTCATCGCGAGTCAGGGACAGGCTGGGGCTGGACATCACAAGAGACGTCATCCCATTGTCCCCCGGGGTAGCGTATACCACGGGCGGTGCACCATGCGATCACGAGGGACGGGTCACCTTCGAGGAACAAAAAACAGGAGATTCGCCAGCCAACATGTGGCACACAGGCCTCTATGCTGCAGGCAGGAGCGCCAATACTGGGATGCATGGAAACTCCCCGCTACCGGGAAATATCATGCTGGACGATTTGGTTTCTGGTAAGGCCGCAGGTTCTCATGCCGCCTCATGGGTACCAAATGCCAAGTTCGGCGGCGCCGATGAAATAGAACAGGCTGTAAAGGAAGAATCAGAAAGAATAACCGCAATCAGGGAAGGAGAGGGGACGACAGCAGGAAATTTCGCTGCCCAACTCTCCTCTGCAATGTCGACAGGGGCTTCCTCGAAGCAGTCAGCACTCACTGAAATCCACAAAATCAAGGAATCGGGTATCAGACTCACTGATAATTCGAAGGTGATGAACACCGAGATGGTGGAAGCACTCAGATTGCAGGGACTAGCCTCGGTTGCTGAGGCAATCATTTCCTCTAGGTGATCAGATGGAAGAAGACCCAAGCATCTTCTCTATGATTATCGATGGAGATATCCCCTGTCACAAGGTATACGAGGACGACTTGGTCCTCGCATTCCTAGACATCAACCCAATGAGCCCTGGACATACGCTAGTAGTCCCCAAAGAAGCAACTAGAACGCTGGACAAGCTGAGCGATGAATCAGCAGGGGCTTTGGGGCGCGTGCTTCCTAGAATCTCAAGAGCGATTCTGAGGGCAACAGGGGCCGAAGAATTCAACATCATCCAGAACAACGGCCCAAACGCATTCCAGAGCGTTTTCCATGTGCATTTTCACATCATTCCCAAGACGAAGGAGGGGAAGGGTCTAACCTTCCCGTTCAAGTCTTCACCAATAGACCACGAAGAAGCAGCAAAGATGGCGCACTCAATAAGAGAATTGTTGGATTAAAACACTCTCAATAATCAAGACCTCAATCCCCCTCGGAACTCCGTGCCGGAGATGCAGGGTGCGCCCAACGTCGAGCCAGAACTCTCCAGCGGAGCAATGAAACTCCGAAGAAAGAAACTTGACCGGCTACCTTGGGACCATACTGGCAAACACCCGGGAAACCCATTCTTCTGGAAGATCATCGTCCTGATGATGGGGGTTGGTCTGCGGTATATTTTCAGAAGGAGACAATATGACCAACTTCCCGATTTCGAAGGTGGCAGAGTTCTGTCGGCCATCCACCTAAACGGCCTTGTTGACCCCACGACAATGGTACATTCTCAGGATCGAAGAGTAATCTCGATGGGCAGACACGATTTGATGACAATGCCCCTAATTGGTTGGTTCTCAAGGAGAATGGGTTCTCAGCCAGTAATCAGGAAGTCAGAGATAGATAACGGGGTTTCGGATGAAGAGTATGCAAGAAAAATCAACGACAGGACATTGTTGACAATGACGAATTGCATCGCATCGGGGCACAATGCCCTGGTTATGCCGGAGGGGAAATCCCACCAGGACTCAAAACTGCACAGATTCAAGACCGGACCAATGAGGTTCGCGTTAAACGCAGCATCTATTGCACGGTTCAGAGACCTCCACCCACCGGCACTTCAGCCGATTGGCCTACACTTCCGCTGTCACTATTGGTTCAGGACAGATGCCTACGTGGAGTTCCAAGAACCGATCCCAGTAGATGCCCCAGAAGTCCCCGGTGCGGCAGAGAGATTGGCATCGGGGGAATGGATCGAACCCCCGTCCGAACAAGTACACTACCTGCGTGACACGCTATTCTCGGCACTGACGGAGGTAACACCAAATGCCCCAGATTGGGAAACCTACCGCGCTTGGCACCTGATTGGGCACATCCGGGCTAATTTGGCTAACAAAACCCTCAGATCGTTCAAGGACGAAGTTCTTGCAGCAAGGGATGTCCGCGACTCGCTTACAGACAGAGAATCCCAGGAGGGTCTGCTGATACCGTCTATAGAAGCTGCAAACATACTACACGAACATGATTTGGACGGGCGCTCCTTAGAAGGACTGAATCTGAAGACAAGCAGGATGTGGCTCAGAGGCTTAGCAGGAATTTTCCTGATGGCACTAGCGGCTCCAGTCACGATCCCATCTACTGGGCCCCAGGCATTCTTCGCATGGTACTTGGGAGACAGGACAGACGAAGGAATAGACGCTAGGACCACTTATCACTTCCTAGCCGGGATGTTCTCACCGATTCTATTCTGGGCCCCCATGGCAATTGTAACGTCCATGGTCCTCATATCGCCATCCCTTAATTCATTACCAATCAACCTTGGATTAATCGTGGCCATAGTCTTCCTCATTCACGCTTCAAACGTAGTCTTCCTGTTTGGATATGATTGCTGGACCGATTTCTCAAACTCCTCAAAGAGTGCACGCCTAGCGTCCTCTGAAGAGGGAAAGAGGCTCCTTGAACTGATTGATGATGCGAGCGCCAACCTCAACTTGCTCTAAATAGGACCGCTGCCTGCAACATTCGTGAACCATAGCGAGGCGGCCGACTCAATCAGGTCTTGGTTGGAAGGTGAGAGGCTAGAGGCTAGGGAGGTCAAAGACCCCCAAGCAGTAATCCATCTGCACGTTCGATACCCGCCGACAAAGCAAGGACACCTGTTCAATATCGTGATTCCGAAGAATAGGAATCTCGTCCTGGTCTATTCCATCACAAGAGTCGACGAGGGGCAGCAGGAATCGATGAAGGAAATGGCCGCAGAGGTATCCGAGGACTGGGAGGAATGGCTCCATGAAACCAGAATCAGGATGACGTCATCAGATCTTGATTGGGTCTTACATGTGGGCAGAAAGAAGGATGGGGTCGCCGGACCCCTACAGGCATTCAATCTCTCAAGACCGGTGTGGCTGGATGGACTCACACAGAACGAGTTCATGCAAAGCATGAGGAAAGTCTGGCTCACAAAACTATCACTGATACACCAAATAAAGTATGGTTTCGGCAATGGAAAGGGCAAACCGGGCCCCGTTGACGATTGGGAAGGAAAGAAGTCAGGTCGTGCATCCAGACAGTCTCAAACTAGGCAATCTGAGATTGACACGGATGAGACCGGGGGCTTTGGCAAGGACTTCGACCCTCTAGAGTGGGTATGACGTCGGAAGCATTCTGCGACCACAAAAAAGTGACCATAAGGGGTTTAGGTTAAGTATTCGAGAAACTCGAATTAGTTTATGCAGGCCACCCGTTCTTTCGACATGGAAGGAACATCGAGCAAGAGAAGCGGCATCACCATAGTCCTGCTGATGTTGCTCAGCATACTAGCCTCATTCTCTTCTCCGGCCAGTGCCAGTGACATTGTAATCACCGATCCAATAGAGGTTGTACAGAGCGGCGTTCACAATGACAGAATGATGGCCATGGATGCGGACTCAGCGGGAAACGTTCACGTTGTCTGGAGCCGTAACACGAATCACCTGTATTACAAGATGCTAGACCCGAGGGGAGAAACTCTGATTTCAGAGACCCAGATCTCCGATCCGGGAGCCCATCGAGCATGGCACCCAGACGTGACTGTTGACCATGATGACATGGTCCACGTGGTTTGGACCGATAGGGCCGGACAGTACAAGATAATGTACACTCTTCTCGACCCATCACTAGACGATCAGAATGGCGACTCATCCTTGGACTCCACCCTGTCCGTAGTGCCAAACGACTTCGAAGTTGCAAACAACCCGCAGAATCGTGACTGGCCTGCTATTGACGTAGACTCAGAGAACAACCCCCATATCGTATGGGAGGACTCATTCGAGTCCCTAGAGCTATACTACCAGCAATCACAGATATACTACAAGATGCTTTCAGTAGACCAAGTCGCTAGAGTAGTGATAGTAGAGATCGATAACACGCTCTTGACTCCGATTCTAGGACAGAAAGGACACCCAGACATAGCAGTCGACATCAACGACTTCGTACAGATTGTCTGGGATGATACCAGAGGCGGTCAAGTTGAGATGGTCGTCCCAATAGACACCTCAGGTTCGATGAACGCGGAATGGGCTGACATGTGCGCAGTATTCTACGGAGGAAACTTCGCCAGTGGAGGATATTTCATAGGACTTAAGCCAATGCTGGTCAGTGCCAATATGAGCGTATATGAGACGCTCTATGCACTAAGTGGAAATTGGCCGGCAGCAGCGACCAGCGGAAACTGTGCCGATGCTTACCAGACTGGTGGCTCTGGGAGCCAGGGTCCGAGAAACACCCCACTCGGTCCGGGCGACGCCTCGGGCGGAATCAGGGAGCTAACAGAGGTCGTTTACAATAACCAGGCTACCAACCTCCCAGCAGATGGCGGGTACTATAGCGAGTTCTGGGGCCCAGCAGCAACTTGGGCGTGCCTATCATACAGGGACATACAGGGTAGACAGGGACTAGCAGCAAACCCACCTACTGCACTTGACCACCGATGGAACGACAATGCAACACGTGTCGTGATACCGATTTCCGATGAGGGTCCTTACGGCGGTACCCCAATGGACAACGACGACACCTCGAGCATTAACCAAGCACACGATGCATGTGTCTTGGCCCAGACTAAGCCATACCCCCTGTGGGCCGGCTCTGACACAGCCGTTGGCAGCTACATGCTGGATATGGCCCAGTGCCCAGTAGGCTCTGGCCTCAATACCAGAACGTGCAATGGTGCGACAACCCGTACTACCACTGCCGAGGGGCAAATGTACCAGTTCCCAACCACTGCCGGCTCTTCTTCTGAGTTGGAGATCATGGTCGAGGCAATGGTTTACCTGGCCACGAACAATTCACGTGAGATCTACATGACAGTTCTCGACCCCCACTCCCTATTGGAGAACCCATGGCCAGGTTGGAGCCGAGGGGATCCCGGAACCGAGGCAAACCAGAATGGATACTATGTAGAGGACCTGGGGCCATCGGAAGACGAACAGGGATATGGTCACCTAGTAGTCGTGAATGACACCCAGATTACCAACAATCCAGCATACAGTCTGCACCCCTCGATAGCTATCGATAACTCTGGTAACACCCACCTCGCTTGGCAGGACGGGCGACTGTATCCGGGATGCGAAGGTCGCACCGGTGGAATCGACATCGAGGGGGCCTACGAGGTATACTACACCAGGCTTCGACTAAGAGGGGCAGCAGAGTGGGACGGAGTCCCCGAAGGCCTTCCAGCCTACGGAATAAAGCAAATCGCTTCGAGCGCAATTTCGAATCCAGAACAATGCGAGGGGGCCTCCGACGAATATCCGTATGCACCCAGCTCCGTAGCCCCGCAAATTCTGACTGACTCATTCGACAACGTACATCTCTCTTGGATTGATTATAGTTATACTGAGTGGCAGGAGACAATAATGTACGCCAGACTGAACAATACCAACGAAAAGTACCCACAGGGGTTCCCGTTAAACTCAGCAGCTTCGTCAATCCTAGATCCATGGGAGGTTCGCGAGGTCACCAATTGGACATCCGACAAGCTCGGCCCGGCCATGTGCCAACCCGAATGCAATACCGCCGACGGACATCATCTGTTCCCAGATTTCAACCTCGACAGAGGAATGCCTCCAGCTTTTGCCAATGACCTTGGCAGCGGAGCACACATCGGATGGTCGGACAAGAGGTGTGACTGGCAGGGAGCGAATGCAAACAAGTGGACCCTCTGCTATGTTCACGTCCTGACTGGACTAGTCGACCTGTCTCTCGCTTGTGATGAGAAAATACAAACAAATGCAAACATAGAGGGATACCCGTACGAATGTCCTACTGACGCCGAGACATTCTACCACACAATCCAACCGGGCGAACTTACAACCTTCAACATCACAATCGCGAATCCGACCCCCGGGCCAGCAGAGTTGGTCAGGGACACGTTCACGCTCACCATGGACGGCGTCCCCAACAATTGGACAGCCACTCTTTTCTACATGACCAACAATACTCCAATTTTCGACTCGACCCCCGTTTTCCTAGACGGAGGAGCCATCGACCCACTCTACCTCAGAGTCAGAACTCCTACGATATACCAAGCGAAAGACGACGAACTGGCACAGATAAGCATCATCGCCACATCTGCAAAGGACCCAGCAATCCGCAACAAACTGACCCTCCTGACTCTGATGGATGTGGTTCATGGAATCGAACTCGACACTAGCCACTATCAAGTAGACGTCGAGCAAGGAAAGTCAGCAGTATACTCGATTTCAATCAAGAACACTGGAAACGTGTATGACACATTTGCATTCTACGATCCGACTACCTTGGAGGGACAGAATGAGTGGTCATTGCCGTTTGGTTGGGGCATAGACTTCCCACTCCTCATATCCCTCGATCCAGGACAGTCTGTCACGCGAAACCTGAAGGTGAGCGTCCCAGAATCTCAGGACCCAGGAACGTTCGCTATCTATCTCAAGGGGTGGTCTACAGGAGAACCGGTTCTTTCTGTCGATAGGGGGACCTTCGATGTTCTAGAGCTGTGGATAAATGTCTCAATTAGGACAACGGGGAATATCGTCTTTAACATCGGCGATACGAAGTTGTACGTCCTGCCGGGAGAGTGTGCAACCTTCCCAATCGAAGTGAACAAATACTTCACTCCGGGGCACATCGTCTTCACGACCCCGGGTGCTCCGATGGATAGGCCATCAGATGCCGACATCAACTCTTGGAGATTCGACCATTGGACTGTCGATTTGGACTTCTCCGAGTGGCCGGGCAGCCCATCATCGGCTACTCAGGACATTTACTGGGCTCAAGTGGGAACTACCTACACTGTGAACGCAGAGATGTGCTCACCATTCAATGCAACTGCCGGAATAGGGGAGTCAGTCACCGTCAGAGCGCATCTGGATGGGACCCCAAAGGTCCGAGACTCGGTGTTGATTCTGACTAGCGTGATCCAGAGATACGAACTAGAGTCAACAGTCCCAGAAACCATCGTCGACCTGTATCCCGGGCAATCTTACCAGATGAATACAACGGTTTCCAATCTGGGGAACGGTCAGGACAGGTATGATATCACCATAGAATCAATTGTGGATAATCAGGGAGGGGCCCATGTTTGGGATATGGACATCCCCAGGATTCTGTTCGAGGAATTGAATAGGGACGAGTCACAGACCGTACCGATTTTCATCAATGTGCCAGTGCAGACACTCGCAGGCGATTACACGATTACTTTCAACGTACTGAGCGAGGAGCCATTCCCATGCACAGAGGATCCTTGTGAGGGGACGAAGGTTCAGGATCAGATAGTAATCAGAGCCACAATCATAGAATTCCATGACATGCAAATCTCACTCGATCCAACGGTTGAGAGCAAGATAAAGACCACAGCACCAAGCAGAATCGTCAGGTACACGCTAAACGTTTCCAATATGGGGAACGTCGACGACCAACCGACAATCCACAATCACACCTATGATGATGTGACCAATGTCTGGTCCGTGAGGCCTGGACTAGGCTCCCTCAGCACTTGGGAAATCGATTACGCCTTACTGGAAGGATTCGGCACCGAGTTCCCGTTGGAGATGCCATGCGTCGAATTGACAGTGGAAGAGGAGAATCAGTTGCCACAAGGAGGCCCAGATTACTGCTATGTCACTGCTTCCAACACCGTCACGCTTCCAATGATGAAACCATACACCACATTGCAGTTGGTGGTGATAGTGACCGTGGCACCAGATGCATCCCTAACCGACAGGAACCTAGGGATCAAAGTGATGTCTGTGCACGGTTCCTCCGATCAGGGAGGAGATTTCGATGAGACCGAGGTTTGGACCGACTCATGCACCTTAGATGCCAATTCAGACGGCCTCCCCGACAACCTCCCACCCGATTGCGATACCAACGAACAGATTCTCGAGATGCGACTAAGAGCTCCCGATTTGGTTCTCGAGAGCGTCGTAGCACCGGTAAAAGAAGCCGCGATCGGAGAAATGCTCTCCATCAACGTCTTCATCGCAAACAGGGGCAATGCCCATGCTACAGACGTGAACATTATCCTGTGCAAAGACCAGTCAGAGTCTGACATCAAGAGGAACGGTTGCAAGGAGGAGAACATCGTATACAGGCAGATTGTCAACGCAATCATGCCAATTGGCCAGTCCGATACCGATCTTTCCGATCCAATTACCCTGCTATACATGGTCGAACCGGGGAATCACAACATAGTCGTCGTTATCGACCCGGACAACAACATCGTAGAGACAGACGAGAATAACAACATCGAGAGGATTGGGAATATGAAATCCCCACTAGGCTCACTCGATGTGGGAAGGGAGCTAGTCGTTAGGTATGCAGTTCCAGCCATCATCGTCGGAGCCACATTCTCCCTCTTTGGAGTCGCGGGCTACGTAATTTGGGGAAGGAGATTAGAAGCTCTGGCAAGGTTCTCTGAACTGAGCAGCCTTCTCCCAGGCTCCGATGACGATGACATGGTTTTCTGACCTACTTGGCCATCCACCAAGGCATAGGGACCGAGTCCCTCCCAGCAACGAACGTCCCCGAATTCGTTGCGAAGTCCCTCATCAGCCTCTCCCTCAGGGTATCCATCATCCTCTCAGCATCCATCGACTGGATCCTCATCCCTTGGGAGAATGCATCTAGGTCCAGAGGCCTCCGCGGGTGCCTCATCATTGCATGTGCGAGTTGACGCTCCTCGTACGATTCGAAACTCTCGTCGACGCTAGGAGATACTTTGTGCATGACCTGCTGATGAAGCGCAATAATCGAGTCCCTCTGCCTGTCAACACTCTCCAAAGCAGCATCCAACTCTGACAGAATCCCCATTGCGTCAACCATCGGGAGAGTTGTCCTAGATCCGATCCTACCGACCACTTTGTCGAGATTGCTAGGCAGGCTTCCGGATAACCGCATCCCCCTCGGCATCTTCCGATGTTCGGCCCTAAACAAGTCCGGCCCTAGGTCTAGCCTAATCGAAAATGACTGATTCACCCGGTAAACCTTCTTTGGAGGGCCTCCTTTGTCTGACTTCTTGATCTCAGAATCTACGAAGCCAGCCGCCTCCAGAACTTTGAGATGCTTGACAACCGCTTGCTGGCTCACATCAAGTAATTCAGAGAGTTGAAGCGGATAATGAGGCTCTTTTACCAAGTGCCTGAGTATGTCCCTCCTCGTGGGATTCTCCAGTATGCTGAGGGACTCATCGAACCCTACCATCACTTGCCAACTCAAGGTTGGGTAGTCAACACCCTCTAAAAACCCAATCTAGATGCTAATGATGATTCTTGGGTTCCTTTCACCCATCGTCCCATTTCTTCCAAGTCTCATCGCTTACATCCTCTTGGGCTTTTTTGGGAGCATCACCCTCGTTTACCCAGAACGGGCTTGGAGCCTCCACGGCCCCTTCCAAAGAAGAAGCCTCACTCGGGGAATCATCCATTATTACGCTTCCATTATCGATTATCACGAATTGGTCAGGCAACTTTCTTTTGTCTGTCCAAACCATGATTGCTAGAATAATGCCAACCAGGCCAAGGGGGGATCCTATGCAGCATCCAATGTAGAAAAGGTACATCCAGTAGTTTCCAATCATTTTGTTTGCGGACACCTCGTCGTCAACAAGCCAAAGATTCGAATCCCCTTTATTCTCAAGCGTATAGTTGCCCTCCAAGTTTTCGAAAACTCTCACCGGAGAGTAGGCCGTCTCTCCGTCCGCACCTATTCGTGTCGGATCCAACAATCCCGGACTACTACCCGTTACTTCGACCCCCTCTCCATCAAAAAGAATGAGATCGGAATCGGGTGATTCACCTTCGGAGACCCTCAGAGCGGAAACAATCGCCGACTCTCCTATGCTGAAAGAAACAGACTCTCCCGGCCCTAATTTTACGATATTGTTGGCCTCTGGATCGTATGATTCAATGAATTCATCAGACACCTGCCAAAGTGAAATTACAGCCAATAGGAGAAGGGCCGACGAAGACGCTGTCGCTATGCGAGCCCATCGCCTTCTTCCTGCAGACACAACCTCTCCTCTAGCCACCCATCTATCAGGGTTGTTTCAGTATGTGATTCCTAGTGCCCCAAGCTTCTCCGGCAGGTAGGTGTCCGTAACGAAGTCTAGTCCGTATTTGGCAAGGGACTGCTGCTCTGCCTTCTTCCCAATCTCCTGCATCAGTTGGATCTGCTCCTGCCACCATCCTGTCGCGAAACGCGGGTCGGTTAGCTCCGCATTCAGAGCATTCAAATCTTGCTTGGTCAAGTCATCGCTTGGTAGGTCATAAGCCAGGATGTCATCTGCGGTTATGCCCAGATAGGTTGCTTCCTTCGTTGCCAGGTACTCTGAGATGTGAGCCGTCTTTATTGCACCATAAGCAATGCTCGCATAGATTCTAAACGACCACGGATCGCAGTCTGCGAATACCATTATCGGCTTGTTCCACTGATCGCTCATCCGTCTCATAATCCTCCTCGTAGATCTAGCCGGTTGTCCTTTCAGATGAACCAGCGCGCACCTCGCTTCCTCGTCGAAACCATTCTCGACGAGCCTGTCGAACATACCACCCGTCTCTATAGCCATGACGAAGTCAATGTCCTCATCGACCATCCTAAGCTTCTCAGACTCTACATTGTATGGCACCCCATATCCAGAATCACCAACATCGTCACGACAGTTTATCCTCATCCAGTCGCCTCTGCGATTCCTCTCTTCAAACGTCACATTTCCAATTATTCTGGCTCCGTCTTCCTCCGGCCTAAGTCCAAAGTCCTCCCTCAGACACTTGGTTACTATTTCCAGATCTTCGGAGACACCATTGCTCTCATTCTGGCTCGAGAACTTTCCGTGACCCCATCCCTCAGAGATGTAGTACATCTCTCTGAGAGTGGAGGTCTTGCCATCAGATATCATGCCCTCTATGAATTCTGTGATGTGCAGAGCCCTCAGAAGTTGTCGAGCCGAACCCAGGGAGGTTGCATCCCTAATCGTCTTCTTCTTCCCATACTTGTAAACTCCCAGATTCTTGTCGAACCCGATATTGGACTTCGACCTCACGGGGAGAGTCATCGTTGGGGGGTTGCCCTTCAACATCTTGTCATGCATTTCAGAGGCGACTCCATGCAGTGCATCGATCACCTCTTCCTTCGTCTTCTGTCTGTCCATCGTCATTCAATTCCCTCCGATTCATCCTTAGCCGAGAAATCACCAAACAGGCTTGTCTGACCCTCTTCCAAAGACTGGGGCTGCGAGACCTCGCTCTGTTCCGCCCTTTCCTTGAGTTGAGAGATCGCCTCCCTCGGTGCCTCGAACTCTGATTCTGCAGCCTCTAGTGCCTCTGACTTCCTTAATTCCTCAAGCAACTTCTCGTCAATCTTGGTAGCTCCGATTACTTCTCCGTTGCCTCGGTAGAAAATCTCCGCATCACTCCATTCTCCCTTTCTTAGGCCCGAGACGCCGAAGTGAATCGTAGTAGCAGAACCGGGGTTAAGCGTGTCCAGCCTCCAAGCCCATAGGCCATTAGCCTGTTTACTCCCTCCAAGGGCGTTCTCGGCAATCGCCGTCCCCTCGCTCTCGGGCCATTTGGCTAGAATCGTGTACGCCCTTGCCCTAGCAGTGTAGTTGTAAATAGTAATAGAGCAAGTCGCAAGCTTCCTCTCGTCATCCCAACCTAGCTCTTCTTCACAGAATACAGCGTCCATTATCTTCGTGATTATCGGGGCTAAATCGGGCTCCTCCCTCGATAGCAGTTCCGAGGACTTCTTCGAAATTTCAGGTAGAATGATGTTGATCAACTCGAACTTCTCTCTGGCTTTCTTTCTCTGAGAACTCTTCTTCAGATGGCCCTTCAGACCCCGACCAACCTCCAGCATGGCCAGTCTAATCTCTTCGAAAACCTCTTCATTGTCTGAAACAGCCTCTTTTGCCTCGCTGGTGAATTGCACGTTTGTCGATGCTAGGTGAATTAGGACGGCCGCAGGCCCCTTGGGGATTCCCTTACCACCGGGGTGATCCAAACCGTACCTCTTCCAATCCACGGCCTCGAGCGCTTTGGTGAGTAGGCAACCGCCCTGTTGATACATCAGTGGTACCCTGTTTGCAAACCGCAGAACTTCTATTGGCCCATCCGCACTAAGATCGCCTCCAAATACCAATCCAACCTCGATCTGAAATGGATTCCCCTGTGTAACCTTGGGGCTTCTGGTAATGGTCGATGCGAAACGAGAGTCTATGGCCTTCGATAGACCCTTTTTGATGAGCAGGTCCTCTATTGGAGAAAGACAATCAGTAGGGGGCGAGAGCAACTTGACTTTCCTGAAGGCCGTAACCATTCCCTGAGCATCATCTGCAGAGATTCTCTTCGGGCTCCTGCCTTCGTCCAATCCGGCTGCTGCAAGGATTTCCCGTGCTGCCCGCATACTAACCCCAGAGAAATTGTGCCTTAGGAAAGAAGTCATCTTCCTCTCTTCGGATTCTCTCAACATTCTCTGGAGGGATCCTAGTTGAATCCCATGCGGGTGGGGGCGTATCTCGCTAACCTCACGTGGCAACCTCTCGGTAGTCCTTTGCCAGTCCCCTTCTTCGATAATGCTCCCATCCCTATCGCGCACAACTAGTGATATGCTAGCATGGGGATTGACAATCGAGGTCATCCGAAGGTACTGGTGGACCGATTGCCTTCCTCTCTGATACTTTGCTCTCATCTCGCACTCTACCTTCAATCCATGAGAAACGCTTTCCCCGGTTTTCTCATCCAACCATATGTCCCTGGTTTCGCCTGATTTTGTTGCCCGATTCCTCCTTGTGTCGATACCAAGTTCAACGAACACAGCTGATGAGTCCTTGGCAATCTTGGAGACTACCTTTGTCTTTGAACCGGCAGTCAATTGGCTGTACATCACCACTCCAGTGATGCCAATTCCTTGCTGGCCCCTTGTTTGTCTTATTGCATGAAACCTCGATCCCAGCAGAAACTTCCCAAACACATTCTCGATGTCCTCCCTGGGTATTCCAGGGCCGTTGTCTTGCGTGATAAGCCTCAGCCTGTCTCCCTTCATTCTCCGGATTTCCACATTTATTTCCGGCAGTATCCTTGCCTCCTCGCAAGCATCCAGGGAATTATCCACTGCCTCCTTTACAGCCGTGATGATTGATCTCTGAAGGGTGTCGAATCCAAGGAAGTGCTTGTTCTTCTCGAAGAACTCGCTAATCGAAATCTGCTTTTGTTTGCTGGAGAGTCTTTCTGCAGGGTCCATTCATCCACCACCACCAAGTCCTCCCTTGTCCGAATGACGAGGGGCTTGCAAGGTAGCCCTTGCCCGCCACGAGACCGCTATTGAACAATGCCCCAAGCTCTACCCGGAGTCACCCGTTTCAGAGGAATATCTCAGGATGCCATGCCGTTATTTTTCCAGTGAACGCACTGGTCATTACTGTGAGGGGGCTTGCGAGGTAGAGCTTCCCCGGCCCCGAGCGACCCTGGAAATTCCTATTTATCGCTGAAACAGTAACCTGCTCTGGGTCATCGCTAACCCCCGGCCCCGCTCCTATGCAAGCCCCACACCCGGGATCGATGAGTTTCACGCCTGCCTTCTCGAAAGTCTCCGTCCAACCCATACTCATTGACAGTTCCTTCACAGACTTTGACCCGAACTGGATGTAGCAATCAACATCTTCCGAAACAACGAGGCCCGCCTTTAGTGCAGCCTCGCAAACCATAGCGTAGTAGGAGAAATCATCATCCTTGCCTGCAGTGCAAGATCCAGCATAGGCAATATCAATCGCAACATCCCCCAACTCGTCTATGTATGCTCCGTTTGTCGGATCAGAGGGGACGCCCTCATCGGGATTCCCAGGATGAGCAACCATAGGCCTGATCTGTGCCAAATCAATTTCATGAACGCCACCCCCATAAATCGCCCCAGAATCTGGTAAAACGAAAGCCTGCCTAATCGAAGCCTCATCGAAATCGCCTCTACGGGATCTCAACCACTCCACTGTGACATCATCTGCCTCGCATATGCCAGTCTTTGCACTGCATTCTGTAGCCATATTACACAGAGTTGCCCTTTCATCCATCGAAAGGCTCGCAAGCCCGGATCCCCCAAATTCCATACTCCTGTCTAATGTCTCTGACTGTGCTGCAAAACGCCATAGGATATGCAGAATCACATCCTTGGCGGTGCATCCAGGATCAAGCTCACCGATTAATTCGAAGCGAATACTCTCTGGAACCTTGACGAATGCGAATTGATTGTGAATCAGATTCGCATACTCTGTCGAACCAACTCCATATGCTAGTGCATTGGAAGCACCACCCATGCAAGTGTGAGAGTCGGTAGCCTGAATGAAGTCGCCTACGTCAATGAACTCCTCTCTAGCCACTTGATGGCAAATCCCCGGACTAACGCCGTCCTTTGCGGAATAGTCCCTAACCCCCGTGTGTTCTTGGAAAGCGTTCTGCATATCTCTCAGAGTCTGAATCTTATCGGCGAACCTTCCGAACCTAGGGACTCCAGTAGCATATAGCAAATGATCTTCAAAAACAGCAAATTTCGAGGGATTAGGGACGTTGTAATCATCCCCATACTCGTTTTCCAGGAACGTATGTACCTGGGCTGTAGTGAACTCATGGGAGTACCCGCCATCAACCTGAGCTAGCACCGCATCCCCCGGTTTAACGAACATTCTCTTTCCGTTCAATCCCAGAAGTTTGTTCGAAACCAGCTTCTCAATCATGGTCATCGGACGATCTTGCGTACTGAAATCGGGTAGATCCACAGTACCTTCCTTCAATCGCTTTGCAAATGGAAGAATCCCGCCATTCTCAAGAATTAGACCGCTTACTGGATCATACTTATCCGTAAACTCAGACAGTGAAACGCTCTCCCCGTTCTGGAGCCTCTTCAGCATCGCATGATCCCCCATCAGCTGCCCTAGATTCAAATTGTTCCTCTCGTGAATAGGGGCAAAAGAGGCGGCGATCACTATCCTGATGCCGGACCATCTCTCACATTGCGGAGCAGTCTCCCTACTGGAACCCGTACCTTTCCTATGTCCCGAGACGATCACCTCGAAACCACCATCAATCAAAGATCGCGGCTCGAAAACCCTGCTCCCTTCATGCATCAACCCAGCATACGCATTCTCCGCGATAGTCGCCGGATCATGATCAAAACAAACCCAAGCCGGCGTCATTACATCTGTGTTGATGTCGTCCAGCAAATCGTCAACGGACAGATCATCCATTCTGAGATCCAATCCTTCGTAGAGTTGCTTTCGAATCAAATCGAGGTCCTTTGTTAGGAAGAGAACCCTTTTTCCATGAGTTAGGCTGACGTTCTCCGGTGGCCATCTAACCTCGGTCATTCTACCCCTCTAGTACTCCCAAGGAAGAATCTTATTTCACGATTCTCGATGTCTCCACAACAGATTCCCATTCTAGAGAAATATTTTGTTAATGTTATAGCCTTAAATATGATGTCTTTCGCGAATTTAATACCTTTTTTGCTAAAAGGGGGGTGAGGATGAATGTCATACCTTGTTGAAGACACCGTAAAATGCGATGAATGTGGAAGCCGACAATTGAAGAAGGACGAATCTAGAGGAGAAGTTGTCTGTGAAGACTGCGGCCTCGTTCTGGAGGACAAGGTGATTGACCAGGGCGCAGAGTGGCGCGTCTTCAGTCCCGAGCAAGGAGATCAGCGTGCAAGAACTGGTGCACCCATGACAGTTATGCTGCATGATAAGGGACTTTCCACAGATATCGACTGGCAGAACAAGGACTACTCTGGAAAGTCGATTTCCAGCAGATACCGGAGCCAGTTCTACAGGATGAGGAAGTGGCAGAAGAGATCACGAGTCAGCAATGCCACCGAGCGAAACAAGGCAATGGCTCTAGCGGAGCTAGATAGGATGGCTAGCCGATTGGAACTCCCAAAGACGATCAGAGAGACCGCCGCGGTCACCTATGGAAAGGCAGTCGACGCACGCCTTATCCGCGGTCGTTCGATTGAGGGCGTAGCTGCTGCAAGCCTCTACGCTGCATGCAGGATCTGTGAGAATCCAAGGACCCTTGACGAGATAGGCGAGGCAAGCCGTACTGGACGGAAGGAGATCGGCCGGACCTACCGATTCATGGTCCGGGAACTCAGGATGAAGATCCCACCGACCAAGCCCGAGGACTATATCCCCAGATTCTGCTCCGGTCTTGATCTGGACGCAGAGGTGCAGGCAAAGGCCTACGAGCTAATTGCTGCCGCTCAGGAGAAGGAGTTGACAAGCGGTCGAGGACCAACCGGAATCGCTGCATCGATTATCTACATCGCAAGCGTGCTTTGTGGAAAGAGAAGGACGCAAAGAGAGGTTGCCGAGGTGGCCGGTGTGACAGAGGTCACAATAAGGAACAGGTACAAGGAGCTAATTCAGAACCTCAATATCGAACTTGAGATCTGAAATCATTGTGCTGAGAGATAATCAGTGATCACTCCTGACTCACCAGGAGGGCAACGAATCAAGAGCAGCCTGTAGTGGAACCACATTCGTTGCACTTCAGGCAAGTACCGTTCCTGACCATCTGGCTCCCACCGCAATCGTCACAGATGTCCCCAGTGAAACCTCTCTCCTTTGCAGCCTTCCTGGTCCTCGAATCCACATCACCCATAGCAGCCTCCAGGGTCATCTGGACCTCGCGCCTCGCGCCCTGACTCCTGGATAGGCCCTGCTCAGTAACTTCGGGCCTGCTTATAGAGAAGGGATCCAAGTCTTCTTCTTCGAGAGGTACGTGAGCAAGATCATCCCTACCAGCATACTCGATTGCGAGCTCGCGGAAGACCCAGTCGATGATGCTCGAGGACATCTTAACTCGGCCACTTCCGCCCTCAATCATTCCACTCGGCTCGAACTTTGTGAATGTGAATGACTTCACGAAGGCGTCGATCGGCACTCCGTGCTGCAATCCTATTGACACCGCGATGGCGAACTGAGACAGAAGCGCTCTCCAAGCAGCACCCTCCTTGGAGGTTAGTAGGAAGATCTCACCGAGCTTCCCATCTTCGTATTCCCCGGTGATAAGACGTACGCTGTGACCACCAACTCTGGCCTTGAAGTTCGCTCCCCTCTTTCTGTGTGGGAGAGGCCTCTTGGACGCGATGTAGTTCTCAACAAGTGCCTTTGCAACTGGAATGGCCACCGGCTCCGGCAGGGGAAGAGCACTGGCCGCTTCCTCGACCATCCTCTCCACTACTGTTTCCTCCTCTTCCTCCTCTTCGAGTTCCATCGAGTCAACTAATTGACTCATCAGTGGCTGTGACAGTTTGCTACCATCTCTGTACACCGCACAGGCCTTGTTCATTGTGGCATGACTGAGGTTGTATGCCTCTCTGACATCCTCTATTGAAGCATCAGAAGGCATGTTGATGGTCTTCGAAATCGCTCCAGATATGAAGGGCTGGGCAGCCGCCATCATCTTGACATGAGCATCCCATGCGATTGACCTCTTTCCGTACTTTCCACAGGGAGTGGCACAGTCGAACACAGCGAGATGCTCGTCCTTCAAACCTGGTGCTCCTTCAATGGTATTGTAACCAAAGATGTGATCGTTCGCTGCATCAATTTCCTTGGGTTTTAGGCCGATGAATCCCAGAGTATCGAAAAACGGATCATCAACTTGGGCCTTGGTCACTCCAAGAACGTCCGTGCAAAACTCCTCACCAAGGATGGATGGAGCGAAAGCAGACCTCAGATCGAAAACGTCTCCCAACTTACCTTCAATTGATGCGAGCAGAGCATCATCGAATCCAGCACCCTTCAGTCTTTCAACAGGAAGGCTTGGGCAGTCACCAAGCCTCTTGGTGCCCATGATGTACTCCTCTATTGCGATAGCATCGCTTTCAGAATAGCCCAGTCTGCTAAGAGCATTGGGAACTCCGTGGTTGATGATCCTCAGAGAACCGCCACCGGCTAGCGTTTTGTACTGGACTAGAGAGAACTGGGGCTCCACACCCGTAGTATCTGCACCCATTACCAGACCTATTGTTCCAGTCGGCGCTATCACTGTGGTCTGAGCGTTCCTGAACCCGTGCTCCTCGCCTTCCATTAGTGCCCTGTCCCAGCAACTCCTTGCTGCGTCCAAGAGATCCTTGGGGCATTTCTTCGAATTGATTCCCATTGGGGATACCGTCAGACCCTCGTACTCCGAGTCGGGTGCATCATATGCAGCCCTTCTGTGGTTCCGCATGACTCTGAGCATGTCGCCAGCGTTCCTTTCGTAGTCTGGGAATGGTCCGAGGATGGATGCCATCTCTGCACTTGTGGCGTAACTCTCGCCGCACATTATCGAGGTTATCGCACCACAAATAGCGTAAGCTCGTTCGTCATCATAGGGAATCCCCATGTGCATCAGCAGAGACCCTATGTTGCAGTAACCAAGACCGAGGGTTCTGTAGTCGTATGACCCCTTTGCAATGGACTCGGAAGGGAACTGTGCCATGAGCACGCTAATCTCCAGGGTCGTGGTCCAGAGTCTGACGCTGTGTCTGAAATCCTCGACATTGAACTTATGCGTATCCAGATCGTAGTAGTGTAGGAGATTGATGCTCGCTAGATTACATGCTGTATCATCTAGGAACATGTATTCTGAGCAGGGGTTCGAGCCGTTGATCCTGCCAGCTTCCGGACACGTGTGCCACTCGTTTATTGTGGTGTCAAACTGGACTCCCGGGTCAGCGCATGCCCAGGCAGTATATGCGACCTTATCCCACAATGCTCCAGCATCGAGGGTCTTGCACGGGACCGGTTCCCTGCCCTCTTCCGCCGCCGCCTCTCTCTCGGTTCTGAAGTAGAGATTCCATTCTCCGTCGGACTTAACCGCATCCATGAATGAGTTGGGGACCCTGACCGAGTTGTTGCTGTTCTGACCGGACACAGTAGCGTAGGCCTCACCCTGCCAGTCCGTGTCTAGAGATTCGAACTCCATCCCCTTCCATCCCTGTTCAGCCAGATCTAGTATTCTCTGGATATGAGCCTGAGGTACGCTATCGTTGATTGCGCGGACCATTGCCTTCCTAAGGCCTAGGTTTGTTTTCTGACTGAATCTACCTTCGTCATCTCCAAACGACCAAATAGACTCCATTATAGAGTCCGCGTGCTTTTGCAGAATCGCACTTCCTATTACTAGAGCGGAAACCTTCTCCTCCTCCGACGGCTTCCAATCGATGTACTCTTCGATATCGGGATGATCTAGGTCCAAGGTGACCATCTTTGCGGCCCTTCTCGTAGTGCCCCCAGACTTTATCGCACCAGCAGCCCTGTCCCCGATCTTCAGGAATGACAGTAGCCCACTGGAGGTCCCACCACCGGACAGAGGTTCGCCTGCACCCCTGATGTTGGAGAAGTTGGAACCCGTCCCCGAACCATACTTGAAGAGAAGAGCTTCACGATTCCAAAGACCCATTATCGAGTCGGTCCCACCCACAAGAGAATCCGATACAGACTGAATGAAGCAGGCATGTGGCTGAGGGTGCTCATAGGCGCTAGTGGATAGGCCAACTTCTCCAGTCTCCGGGTCAACGAAACTGTGGCCCTGTGGCGGGCCCTCAATTCCATAGGCCCAGTGAAGCCCTGTGTTGAACCACTGGGGGCTGTTTGGTGCAGATCGCTGACTAGCAATCAAGTAGCACATCTCATCGAAGTACGCGCGGGCATCTGCCTCGCTTGCGAAGTATCCGTACTTCCAGCCCCAGTAGGTCCAGGTCCCTGCGAGTCGACGGAAGAGTTGCCTTCCATCAGTCTCACCACCCATTCTGTCGGAAGCATCAATCGATTGCAACCGCTCATGATCTGGCTCACTTCGCTGTAGCCAAATGGGAACTCCATCTTCGGGAACGCTTCGAAGGTGCTTCGGAACACCTGCCTTGCGCAGATACTTCTGAGCACAGACCTTCCCCGGGACTCCTGAGAATCCCGATGGCAACTTCACTCCCTCTATCGAGTCTGCCATCGAACCATCAGGATTCCTGATTTCTACGTCCATGTCAATCCAATCGAAGGCTTCGAAGGGATCTTGACCTGCAGACGTAAATCTTCGCTCTACGACCAACCCTTTCTCAGCGTCAGAGCCATCTCCTGAGGACTTAATTTTACTCTGCATTCTTCATCGCCTCCCATATTTTCAGGACGGAAATGGGTCCGTCTGTGCAAGGGAGTTGCGCTTCCGAATGGGGGGTGTTTAATGCTTAGTATCGAAGTCACCATTGAGATGACTATTTTGACGAAAAAAATGACAGTTCCATTTTCCTGAAGTATGGATAATTATGACAATCTAGGATTCCATTTCTAGAGACCACTCCAAGCTGGCACCCGAACGCGTAATCATTATGCCAACGCTGCAGTGCTTTTCGTGGCTGCTTTCAACAAGGCGCCTAACCAAGGTCTCGGGCACATCTCCCTTGACGATGTATTGCATTCTTACAGCGGTGAATACCTTGGGGGACTCTTCTGCCCTATCTGCTTCGATCTCTACCTTGATGAATTCCACATTTTCCTTTCTATGCTTCAGTCCATCGATTACGTCAATCAGAGAACAGGCAGCATGCCCGTGTAGAACCATTTCCATTGGGCTCGGAGTATCCGAACCATAAATTTCGAACCTCTTCCCTCTGCCTGTGGTTCCAACATATCCGGAACCTGGGGTCCAAATCACTTCGCCGTTCATGACCTCTCGACCCAACTCACCCCCTTGAAGGGTTGGCTTCATCTATGCCTCTCCGGTCGGAGATGATGAAGGGCATGTCAGATAGCGAGCGTATTACAATTTCGAACGGTCAATTGACGGTTCCAAGCAACCCCGAAATAAACTACATCGAAGGAGATGGTATTGGCATAGATATCACACCCGTAATGATCAGTGTCGTCGATAGCGCCGTCGAAAAGGCCTATGGGGCCGAGAGAAGAATTCACTGGTCCGAAGTGTTAGCCGGCCAGAAGGCATTTGATGCAACAGGAGACTGGTTGCCAGAAGAGACCAAGCAATCGATGAGAGACGGCCTAGTCTCGATCAAGGGCCCTCTTACGACACCAGTAGGTGGTGGAATTAGAAGCCTCAACGTGGCACTCAGACAGCAATTGGATTTGTTTGCATGTGTTAGGCCTGTCCGATGGTTTGAGGGAACACCTAGCCCAGTCAAGGATCCGGGTGCAGTGGACATGATTATTTTCAGAGAGAACAGTGAAGATGTCTATGCTGGGATTGAGTGGGAGGCCGGAAGCGACGAAGTCCGGAAGGTAATCGATTTCCTCCAGAAGGAGATGGGGGTGGACAAAATTAGATTCCCCGAGACCGCAGGCTTGGGAATCAAGCCGATTAGCAAAGAGGGCACAGTTAGAATAGTCAGGGCTGCGATAAAGTACGCCATAGATAATGACAAGGACTCAGTCACTCTTGTTCACAAAGGAAACATAATGAAATTCACAGAAGGAGGATTCAGAGACTGGGGATATATGCTGGCAAAGGAGGAGTTTGGGGCCTCCGAGATAGACGGCGGACCATGGTGCGCCTTCGAAAACCCAAATACTGGTACAACGATCACCATCAAGGACGTGATAGCAGACGCAATGCTCCAACAGATCTTAACGAGACCAAGGGAGTATGGGGTACTCGCTACAATGAACCTCAATGGCGACTATATCTCAGATGCACTAGCTGCTCAGGTCGGAGGAATAGGCATTGCACCAGGCGCCAATATCAACTACGACACAGGAATCGCAATCTTCGAGGCAACTCACGGAACCGCGCCTAAGTACGCAGGACAGGACAAGGTCAATCCAGGAAGCCTAATCCTCTCAGCTGAGATGATGCTTAGGCACATGGGTTGGACGGAAGCAGCAGACCTGATTGTCAAGGGGATGGAAGGGGCGATTTCCTCGAAGACAGTGACATACGACTTCGATAGGCTAATGGACGATTCAACACTTCTTTCGTGCTCAGATTTCGGAAATGCCATAGTCTCTCACATGTAGGCCCGATACAATGGACGAAGTCCGAGAAAGAATGCTTGGATTGGTAAACAAAGCAGACTCCTCAGAGAAACCCCTGTCATGGTTCGAGGAACTTTATCTGATCTCAAATAGAGACAGGGGGCAGATCCCATGGGATTGGAAGGAGCCTCACCCCTTCTTGATTCAGTGGTCAGACGAAAACAATACTCCTGGAAGAGCCTTAGTTGTCGGCTCAGGATTAGGGGAGGATGCTGCTTTCCTGTGCAAAAGGGGGTGGAAAGTTACTGCTTTCGATATCTCCGAAGAAGCAGTAGAGTGGGCAAGGCATCTGCATCGGGATTGCGATATTGACTGGGTGGTTGGCGACCTACTGAACCCGGAACAGGGCTGGTTTGGCGAATACGACTTGGTGCTGGAGGTTCATATCCTGCAAGCAATCCCAGAACACATCAGAAAAAGAGCATACACAAACCTTGCACCATTGCTCGCAAGTGGGGGGGAGATGGTCTGCATAGGAAGATTGGCAGATGAACCGTACATAGAGGAAAGCGGGCCTCCATGGCCATTGACATGGGATTTTATCAACCAAATCGGTGGCGATTTGGAAGTGATCGAGAAACACTCTGGGATCATACCCGGCAAGGAAGGAAAAAGATACCGAGCGGTTTGGAAAAACGCATGATAGACTCCAATCCACTAACGATCAGACCACATCTGAAGCCAAACTGCAATATTCCTAGAGACGTCATCTTTCGAGACCTCTCTATCCACCACACCTGAACCATCGATTGGTTTAATCCGGCACCCACAGGCATTTGCATGCCCCCCTCCGTCAGGATCCAAACGAGTCGCTAAACCCGTCAGGTCGTATATCCCGCCACTGCGATGAAGGAACGAATTGGTGTAGAATGATGCCGATACGGGGTAATTGTCACCCTCGCCAAACTTCGCACCCACGTCCCCATGAATCACCATGCAAGCATCACACTCGTCACCTGCCATGGCGGTAACTTGGTACCCATTAGACCTGATTCCAGTTCCATCGAGCCTCACGATTGCCATCCTGTCTTCAATAAGCATGCTATTCCTAATCGACTCAATGAGGACTTCCATCTCCCTCTTTTTATCGAAAATAATTTCTGAAATTCCCGAATCAGACAATATCATATCGACTGAATCCCCCTCCTGAAGGCGCTCAAGAATCTTCATTGCAACCCCCTCGCCGGCGTCGATAACTCTGCTAAGCCACAGGACTGGGTTGTCAGACAGGTATTCCTCGCGCGAAATCGCACCGCTATCGAGCTTGTCCACCCATCCCAGGAGATCCTCGAAATCCGAGAGGTCAACTCGTTTCGAAAATACGTCGTATGCAATCCTAGCTGCGGACGGACTCTCCCTCCAGATTATCATCGGGCCTCCAACATCCTCCTCTGGTTTATTCGATTGATGGTGGTCGATACTCAGACCACAGTCACGATGCATCGGAAGGTCGCAAACGGCTGTCCAGCGATCGATAACCTCGTCGAAAACACCCGCTCGCAACTCCCCCGGATGGCCGAAGATGACATCCGCATCCGTCCACCAACGTCGAAGAATGGCACCGGTAACCACTCCGTCAAGGTCGCTATCCGTGACAATTCGCCTAATATCCAGATCGAAGACGCCCTCTGCCACGTCATTGGGCAAATGGTCACGCCCATGGTGGTTTCGGAATTATGAAACAGATTCACGGAAGGTTTTCATCCTCAACCACAACATGCTACTCAATGCAGAGCAGACCCGGTCCACTCGAGACCTCTTGCGGTTTCATATTGCTTAACTACGACAGCATTTTGCTGCTCCAGTATCCACAGGGCCATTGGAGCTTCCCAAAGGGCCACGTGGAGAAGGCTGACTCCGATCATCACTCAACTGCTCTTAGGGAACTCACCGAGGAGACCGGAATCTCGGAAGTAAGCATAGACGAATCGTGGTGCCAAAAGACCGAGTACACATTTGTTAGGAGAGGCAGAGAGACTCCAAAGCAAGTCTTCTGGTACCTTGCTGAGACGGATGAAATCGATGTGAGCCTCTCTCACGAGCATACCAACTATCTTTGGCTTCAGTTGGATGATGCCGAGGAGATGATTACCTTCGAACAAGAGAAGGAACTCCTCCGCTCAGCCCGGGACCATCTCCGCTCAAGCGGACGGAATCTATGATTCAGACTCTCTTTTCCCAAGTGGGGTCCACAAGGTCTCCCCCTCTCCCGTGTTCTTCGCTATCCACCTTCCTAGAACAAAGAGCCAGTCCGAGATTCTGTTTAGGTAACATATCACCTCATCTCTGACAGACCCATCTCCTTCAGCGTCTCTCAGCCGACAAGCCTCCCTTTCCGCCCTCCTAGCAACGGTTCTAGCCACATGTAGGAAAGCAACCGGTGCGGTCCCCATCGGCAAGATGAATGACTCCAGGGGCTTAAGATCTTCAATCCACAGATCCATTTCGTCAACCAAACGGTCGCACTGTTCCATTCCAACTAGCGCCATTTGCTCAGGGAGTTTGCCGGGCGGACATGCACATTCTCCACCCAAATCAAAGAGCTCCTGCTGCACTCTCATCAAACCCTCGTCGGCTTCATCGGGTCGATGGAACCTGGTAACCCCGGGCATTCTCCCGAACTCCATCCTGACCACACCCACCTGGGAATTCAACTCGTCAATTGTTCCAAATAATCCAACCCTGAGACTTTCCTTACCGACTTTCGAGCCGTCGAGGAGGAACGTTTCGCCTCCATCCCCGGTCCCAGTATGGACCCTGTTTATTCGGACCATGGATGTCGGACGGGTTATACTCTTTCAATCACACTCAAAGTCGAACTGAAGCGACAAGCCCCTCTTCCACCGCTTTTGTCCATGAAGAATCCACAGACTCCCATCCACCTAACTTCTCTAGCTCTGCGAGATTCCTGCCCTCATCCTCCGAATTGCCAAGATGCCTATGAATCAGAACAAGTGCAGCGAAGCTCATCGAATTTATCCATTGATCCTCTACGTCCCATGACCTTTCAAAGTGAGCTATTGCACCATTGGGTCCGAGAATAAGGCCCCTGTGGATCTGCCTCAATCCCGACTTCGACCATGCTATTCCGGGCACCCCAATTACCAAGCCCCTGAATGCGAGGTACAACTCTACGGTCACCATTGTGCTGGCCAGAACGAACGAACCGATTTGCTCCGTTTGAGTGGCTACCTCCCATCTCGAGGATAGTAGGCTAATGCCACCAACACAGAACATTATTCCAGCAAGAGGGGCCACGATTACATCGGTCTTCATCACACTCATATCCCGGATTCCGGAAACAACGAAAACCCCCCCAACAAATACTGAGATTGCGGCAGGAAGATCCCCTCCCACTTCTTCTGGGCTGGTGCTAGATATCCAGAGAACCAGGGCACCAGAAAAAAGTACCATGGCGAATCTGTTGCCCCGTTCTGGAAAAGGCTGCAGCCTGCTGAGGTAGTAGCAGTACCCACCAAGACCAAACATCAGAACAACCCAAAGCAGCATCTCAATCCTCCACCTTGCTACCCCATCCAGCCTTCCAAAAACCCTCGTCATCCAGTAATTTTGACCATTCAGAATCTTTCGCTTCGATTAGCAAATCAGATCGCCTTTCCAAACCTTCGAGAAGTGGCTCGTCAACCTCTCCATCAGAATGCGCCTTCCTCCACTTTTCCCTAATCTTACTAACTTCCAACTGTCCCTCCGCCCTCTGGTCAAAATTCCTCTCACAGCACTCCCTAAGATCCTGAATCCACATCTTCGAACCCTTGATGTGCGGCTCGCTATGGAAAACCCGCTTTCTCCTGAAAGGCCACCACCCCATACTGGGGTGGACGCCCATGCCGAATGACTTGATGGTTTGTGAAGCCCTAAGTGCCTATTTCCACACGAGGCCATATGGGACGAGTGATCGTTCACCTCGATAGCGCCCCCAAAGATAGGGACATCGCCTCCATACTGTCTGGATATCAGAAAAGGACCATGTCAAGAGGGATAACAGTACAATTTTCAAATTCAACAGACGCCAGAAAATACGAATCAGAACTATCAGAACTTTCCGGAAAACTAGTCCTGCTAGACCAAGGAGGAGTTGAGATGACCAGTGAGGAAATGGCAAAATGGCTCAAATCAGCAAATCTTGACAGCAAAACAACAAATTTAGCAGTGGGCCCCCATGATGGATTCAGTGATGATATGAGGAAGTCTGCCGATCACACAATCTCCCTATCCAAACTAACTCTCACCCACGAAATGGCCGCTGCTTTGCTTTTGGAGCAGTTATACAGAGCCTCGGAAATCAACAGAGGCTCACCCTACCACAGGAATTGAACAACCGAGATGATACATCGGCGTCACTGTGATACGGAACCCCCCATAGAATGCCACCCATTCATAAGCACGTAGAATCGGGCCACCAACCTACCCGAGGGTAAGCAGTGATTTGCATGACTAGCAAGGAAGAGAGAAACACGAACAAGAGAATACTACCAGCGATTTCCATCATCGCATTGATGCTTCTGAGCACACAGCTCTCAATCCTAAACGAATCAGGAGACTCCTCCCAGGAAAGAACGAGAACCGATGACACCCCCAAGAGGACAGCCTACCAGCAACTTGAGCAGTTGGGGGGGCCAGTGCAGGGAGAGAGTCAAGGCCAACCAGCAACCACCAACCCATCTCAAGCAGCAGCATTCCACGATCCTTTCTACAACGATCCAGCCGCTATTTACGGCAAGGTCTCCGACACCTCTGCATTGACTCTCGACCCGAGCTACGGCTTTTTCTTGGAAGAGACAAATACAGATGATCACGACAATGACGGTATTGACGATCTGAATGACCTGGACGACGACAACGATGGGATAAACGACCTAATCGAGAGGTTCGACGGCTGTTATGGAACAGATCCGCTGGACCACGACAACGACGGAGTCCGTGACGAGTTTGATTGGGACGACGACAACGACGGTATACTTGAGGGACCTGTGGACTACTCCCAAGGAAACGACCCGTGGAACGTCTCCACGGACAGGCATGTAGAGCCCACCACAATCCACCCATGGACCGGGCAGCCAGTTGGATTCAACTACCTAGTAGACCAGAACCCAATGGACCACGACAACGACGGAATCACCGATGAGGACATCGACGGCTCAGGAAGGGGCTCCTACGACGAGGACGACGACAACGATGGGAGAATCGATCAGTTCGTCTGGCCATGCGATTTCGACTCTGATGGCATTCAGGACTACTTCGATCTGGATGACGACAACGATGGAGTAGACGACATAGACGACATCCATCCATGGGATTCCACTCAGACATCACTCATCTCCTCCGATCCAGACATCCTATGGGATGACTGGCAGAGATGGGACCCAGAGGACTACGGAGAATACGTGGATGGACTCGACTACGTTGCCCTTCACGCACTTGAGCACCCCCGGCAGCAGGCATTCACGGAAATCGTCGATGGTGACCTAGACGGAGACGGAATCCCCAATTTCCTCGACCCAGACAACGACAATGACGGCGCCCCAGACTCCTCGGACACGGATGACGACAACGACGGCCTCGCAGACATGTACGACGTCGATGACGACAACGACGGAATCCCAGACTCATGCAGGCAACTGGACACGAACGGGGATGGACAAGGCGACTACCCCACACAAGCGTTCAATGGCTCGGTTGTCGACATACTGACTCCTGGTTCCGATTGTGAGATAGACTACGATGGCGATTTGGATGATGATAGATTCAGGGCTATCGACGCGGATTACGACATGGTATGGGACTGGCTGGATACAGACATGGGAGGGTCCGAAATCCCTGACAACTTGATGGGCGGTTCGCAGCCATGGGACCTCGACGACGACGGTCTTGAAAACGAAGTTGACCCATACCCACTCAACTCATCGGCAGAGGTAGCCACTTGGGACTGCGCCAGCGTTTCCAACCCAAACCCCCAGAACCCCAGTGACAAATGCGTTCTCTGGAGAACCTCCTACACCGGATTCAATGACTGGGACGGAGACGGGTTGAACAACTGGGTGGACATGGATGACGATGGGGACGGGATCCTCGACTGGCTCGACATCGACCCCGACTGCGACTTGGACAACGATGCGGACCTCCACGAACTAAACGGATCGAAGTACAGGGATGACGGTGCAAACGACATCGATACCGACGTGGACGGAGACGGCCTGGCGAATGACGAAGACTGGGACGACGACAACGACGGCATCAACGACTTCTACGACCCCGATGACGGGAACTGCGGAATTGTCGACACCGACAACACAGACAACTTCTGGGGCAACAGCTGGCCACAGAGCGATGGGGACGCAATCGACGGATCCGAGGACAGCGACATTTACGCAGCAATCCCCAACTTCTACTGGAACCTCACATGGGGATTCAACCCATTCAACGAGGATAACGGCTTCATGCTGGACTACAACGGATATGACCCGACATCACTTGACACGATTAGCGGAGCAATCCCGGAGATGTACTGGTTCCTCATGATGAAGTGGAGCCCCTACAACGGTGGCAACTTCTTCGACATCGACGACGATGGGGACTCACTAGTGAATGGGATAGATGTAGACCAGGACGGTGATGGGATGCCTGACTGGTGGGACCAGGACGAGGGGAACGATGGAGTCCTGGACGTCAATGACGTCAAGATGGGGGGAACCCTAGATGGGAACTCCTGTGGAACAGTGATTCACCCCAGCCTATCAGGCATTCAAGAGAGGTGGTGCGGGCACTTGTACGGATATGCGTTCATGGCCCCCCTGCTGACTCCGACACAGTCCGGGGGACAGTCCTTCACAGTCCCATACAGCACCAGGCCAGATGCAGAATGGGACGACGGGGCATACGATGGGACAAACCACCCCACTGGAATGGGCAGCTGTGACAGCAACTGCTTCTGGTTCACTTTCGATCCGACCAGCAACCCATCGCCATCCGTGGCCTACAACTATCAAGACATCAAGAACAACAGGGACCTTTGGATCGCCTATCTCGGCGTCACCCAGTTCGGATTCTTCCAATGGACTTCCGACAATAACGGGAACTTCTTCCCAGACGAGATTGCAGACGATCTGAATGATGACGTAGACCCGGACATCGATTGCGGGCAGCCAATGCCTGAGGTCTCATGGACTCCAAATTGCATGTACAATAACACCAACGACCTCGATGACGATTGGGACATAGTCTACGACCACTTCGACGTAGATGACGACAACGACGGTATTTGGGACTACTTCGAAGTCGACAGCAACGACGACCTAGACGACGACGCAACCATCGAGGAGCCGTATTACTTCACAGGAAGCAACTGCGAAGACAACGACGACGACGGTCTAGACACAGACCCGGACGACGACGGAATCTACCAGGCGGTCTGGGACCGAGGGGTCCTCGGACAGTCACTCCTATTCCCCCAGTACTATGACGTGGACAATGACAACGACGGAGTTCCCGACGGGGAGGATCCGGACGACGATAACAACGGATTGCTAGATGAAACGCAGGAGGCGTTTCCGGGTTGCTTCACAGGGGAGGAGCAGAGCACATGGGACCACGACAACGACGGAATAGTGAACTGGGCCGATGACGATTGGGACGGCGATGGAATCCCAAACCACCTCGAGCTCCAGAACCTTAACGACACCAATGGTACGGCCGATCCAATTGACGACACGTGCTGCCTGAACTTCCCGATAGCACCTTGGGACCACGACAACGACGGCATCAGGGACGACTTGGACGATGACGACGACTACGATGGTATGAAGGACGAAGACGAGGTGATGCTCTGGCCGTCCCGGTATGGTTCAGAATCGACAAACCCGTGGGATCACGACGACTTTGGAGGCGGAGTCGGCCTCGCCGACCCGTCAAACAACTCGACCGGGCCCGACTACTTCGACGTGGACGATGACAACGACGGCAGGGAAGATGCCGATTGGAACAACCCTACCTCCGGCGACTGGCCCACGCCAGCCAACAAGATAGAGGAGGCCTCCGGATTGAGCTCCGATTGGGATTCAGACAACGACGGCGTACTAGATCCCGACGACAAGATACCCACTAGAATCACCCTGAACACGCAGTCGGTTCTGTGGTTAGACGAAACGACACCAGCGATTTTCAACGGCTCGGTCTTCTGGTTGGATGACACCGGCTTCGTCCCAGCACCGGATCTTCCTGTACAAGTGCACATCAGGTACACCGAGAATGGGACCTCCGTGATAGAGACGATAGACGTGCTGACCAATGCCAACGGCGAGTACGTCGTTGGGCAATTCCTGTTCCCCGAGGACATCGATGTAGGGCCCAACACGACCTACGAGGTATACTCCGAGGTCACGGAGATGTTCATCCACGATTACAGCTCAACCCTGACGGACTCCGATGGCGATGGTATCGGAGACGCCGGATTCCCCGTCGAGGTCAGGGCTAACACCACCATCGGTTTCGTCTCAGGGCAGAGATTCAGGGCCGACGAACAGCCCTTGAAGCTCGATTTCAAGGTCCACTACACAGCAGATTACAACCGTGGTATTTTCGACAACAGACTCCCATTCGCACCAGTCTCATTCACAATCAGCGATCCCGGTTCTCAGTTCGGCAACATCACCGAGCCTACGGTATACGATGGATACGGAAACGGGTACAGGGCCGACTCAGGCGGCTGGGTCTCTCTGGCTTACAACCAGTCAGTTGACGTTTGGGAGCAGGTGCAGTGGAACTCCCTCTTGGACAACGGCCCCGGAATTCCCACAGGCGGATATGAGGAGATTGTGTGGAACCCATGCACCCAGCTCAACCCAGTGGGATCACACTCCGTTCTTGCGTCCTACGAATACAAGAACACCACCCTCCCGACAGGGGACTACAGCTTCATAGGATACGCCAGACCAGACCTTGGGGGGTGTACGGATGACCCCTACGAATGGCCATGGGCCCATCTGGAGGGATCCAAGACTGACACCTTCTCCATTCGCGCGATGCACAGGATGTACATCGAGGCGGAAATGTTCGCACCCTCGTTCAGACCCGTCTACTTCTGGGACGCTACCCAGTTCACGGGCTCGTCGTTCGGCGCTTGGCGCGCCCTCTTCCATGCACCATCTCTAGCAAACGCAGGAACCTCGTTCGAGGATGCTAGCCTTGGGAAGTCATACCCGATCCTATGGGACGGGACTCCGGCCTCTCTGTCAGGAATCGCAGCAGGGGCGCTTTCCCCCTTCTTGTCCGCCAACGGGACCCATTGGACGATCACGCTCCAGAACGGGGCCGACTTCGACTCCCCGCCGTGCGGGCCGGTCGATCCGCTCGTAGCTTCAAGCGAAGTCCGATGCGAGATAGTGCCCGAGGTCTTCACCGAAGAGGAAATACGAGTCATTGGCCACGTTTGGAACAGGACCTTTGAACCCGCTTACATGGTGAACGGGCAACCTATTCGCGTAGCACTTCAGTTCGACTTCGATCAGAACGGGCTGTTCGTCGGTTCAATCGAGACCCAACACAATTTGCCGCCGTCACCAGTCGAGGGCCTAGCCACGTTCGACTACGACTTCAAGTGGATGAGCCAATACCAAGCGGGCACATACGGAGTGAGAGCAGACTTCGCCCAATCTGACTACTTCTTCACAGGAGATCAGGATCAGGTTCTTGCCGCCACCGGGGCGTATGGCAACGTCTCCGTGATCGGCACGACAGAGTTCAGAGAACTCAACTCCCTGCCTCATTTGTACAGGGGGCAGAATACATCGGTCCAGGTTCGACTAGTCGACAACGCACGCCAACCGGTGCGTGAGGTGCCTGTGAACTGGACATGGTCCGAGGATCAGTCTAGCGGCGTCTCAATCACCGACAACAACGGCTACTTCAGAGTGAACCTCACGGACATTGAGAACCTCGGGAACTACACCCTCGGATTCACGTACCTTGGTGACGAAAGACGACAAGGAAACCACGCTGAAGTCAGCCTATGGGTCGTCTCTAGGACATACATCAACGTCCAAAGCACGAGCCCAAACATCAGATCGAATGGCGATCTGTGGGAATTCACCGCTGTCGTCACGGACGACAATAGGACCCCGTTCGAGAAAGACGGAGGGCAGGTGCTGAATAGCTGTGCAGGGGAGATGAAGGGCCCGAATGGGAACGACCTAGGAGGCAACGTCACGGTCATCTTCGAAGGAATCGACTTCGAGGATAGGACTCACAGGCAGATTGTATCAGTAGAGTGCCCCGCTTCAGGGTCAATTGGCTACGGCCGATATCTAGACCCCCAGCTTCTGAAGGATGACCCATTCTCTTTCCTCCCAGACGGGTTCGGTCCGGTGAACGTGATTCTGAGGTTCGAGCACAACCTCCCTCACGAGGGCTGCGACCCCCTAGATTCCGGTATGCTATCCACCTCGGGCGCATGGGACCCCTGCGTCACCATACTGAATAGCGATCACTACAGAAAGGTCCTCCAGTTCCAAGTAGACGGCTTCAGCCTGATTGGAAACACAGAACTCGATGTCGATCAGCAGATAGTATACACCTCGGAGATAGATCCGGACACGGGCCGGATTCTGGAGAAGCCGATGCTCGTAACCGGCCAGCTAACCGACGAGCTAGGAGGAAACCTATCCAACAGGCAAATCAGAGTCACCTTCGAGATGGGCTCGATGATTTTCGACCCGATAGAAAACAGGATGAAATTCAGAGCAGGAGACACCGGCATAGAGGCCTGCATCCCAGGCGCAACCGACGTGAACGGATTCTTCGACATAAACTGCCCATTGGCAGGAGTAGATGCCGGGATGGCGAAGGTGAAGGTGGAGTACAACTCGTGGGACCCATTGAACAACGATCGCTACAGGTACAAGAACAAGACACAGACGATGTTCTTCCCGGTTTTCTCGAACTCCACAATCGACGTCTCTGAGGTAGGCCCTTTCAGATCCGACTACCTGACTTACACGTTCCCAAACGGTTCGACATTCGATGTGCTGTACCTCAAAGAAGCATTCCACATAAACGCCAAGCTTTCCCAGTCGAACGGAAAGCCAGTCGGTGGAAAGTGCGTCAACATCTACCTGGATCCCGAGGTGAACACCAGACCAATAGCGACAGCGTTCACCAGTGATGGGACCGGGGAGTTCGTTTGGTACTCGGCCAACCCCGAGGACAACCCAAGTAGGCGGGGCGTCGAGCCAAGCGGCAACAACCTCGAGGGATTCAGGACAGTAAGAGTGGCATACGAGCCAGAGAAGTACGTTCCCGGCGGATGCGACTATGAGTCACTGGAGCCGAACCCAGTCCTGAACAGCTCCATCGCCGACGTAGAGGTCCTGGTCAGAAGCAAGGTGGACATCCTACTGAAGGAACACTGGTCGAGCCCAACCGGATACCAAGAGGGCGACATCATCGCCGGCGAGGTCGCGATTCTCAGGGATCGTCTGGACCTTACAGTGGAGGGACAGAGGGTCGAGTTCCACAGACAGTTCTGGAACGGTTCCGGATGGCAGACCGAACGCGTCGAGATCTTCATCACCAACGAGAGGGGTTCAGCGAACTTCTCATTCCCATACACGGGGGAGCTAATCCCAGGCCAACCAGAATGGTCTGCACCCGGAGGCAAGTGGAGGGTCCTGGTCCATTTCGAATCGGCCGATGCGAACAAGCCTTACTTCGTCGAGAAGTGGCTGAACAGCACTCCCGAGATTAAACTCGGGGAGCCGCCATCCTCTAGCAGCGCCGGCCTTTGGTCAACCCAGATACTACTCCTGGTCGGCATCTCCCTCTCCACCGTCACGCTAGTCGGCGCGATGATGTACAACAACTACAGGGAGAGGCGCAAGGTCGAGGTGCTCCGAGGAATACTGACTGACGCCCTGATGTCGCTCAAGGCTTCCAACAACTACATCGAGGCTATCTTCTCATGCTACAAGGACCTAATCAAGTACTTCAGGATGAAAGGCGCGATGAAGAAGGTCTTCGAGACCACGAGGGAGTTCGAGGACGTCATCAACAACATGCTTGGAGGAATTATCCCACCCGAGGAGCTAGACATGTTCTTCTCCATCTTCGAGGAGGCCCGATACTCGGACCACGAGATCGGCTCCGAGGAGAGGGACAGGGCCATCCACATATTCCAGTCGATGATAGGAAGGATGAACAGCTCGCTAGGAGACAGCATGCTAAACAGAGCATCCGTGGCCGAGTCTTCCCTGTACGGTCCATCCGTCAAGGCAGGCCAATTCGTTGATGCAGAAGGAAATGTAAGGTTCGCCGGCATAGACGATGCCGAGGAAGACGACGGGTTCCGAATTTGACACAGACGCGGAAGTGGTGCTGCTTTGCCGCCCCTAGGGGCGCCCGCAGGATTCATAACACCGACTTGGGTGGCCGCGCTACCTAACCGTGAGGGGATGCTATGAGCAAGCCAGACAGGAAGACCAATGCCACACTGGTTTCCCTCATTGGCGATCTGAAGGATCAGGGTCGCTCAACGGGTTCCCCGATCTGGAGGGACACCGCCTCAAGGCTGGAGTCCAGCAGGAAAAACTGGGCCCAACCCAACCTAAGCCACATCTCCCGCCACTCTGCAAAGAAGGAGACCGTCCTCGTCCCAGGCAAGGTCCTGGGAAGCGGGGAAATCAGCGGCGGTCAGACGGTAGCAGCATTCAGCTTCAGCGACGGCGCCAAGACGAAGATTGAGGCATCCGGGGGAAGAACGCTCAGCATCAGGGAACTGATGGAAGAGAACCCCAATGGCAAGGGGGTGCGAATCCTTGTCTGAGTCAACGATGGTATTCGATGCCACTGACAAGATCCTAGGCCGCCTGGCCAGCCGCGTTGCCAAGGAGATGATCTCAGCCAGGAAGTCTGGCAGGCAGCAGAGAGTCATCATCATCAATGCAGAGGATGCAATAGTCTCAGGACCGAGGACCAAGGTCCTCAGCGACTACAGGGCGAAGTACAAACTCAACCACGCAAGGAAGGGGCCCTTCTTCCCAAGGATGCCTGACAAGATAATCAAGAGGACAGTCAGGGGGATGCTCCCATACCAGAAGAACAGCAGCGGCAGGGGCGCACTAAGGGACCTAAGGGTCATGATCGGCACCCCGCAGAACCTCTCCAAAGACGAACTTCCGGAGGGCCATGAGTGGGGCTCGACCGAGCACATCATCCGCAATACCCCTAACAAGTACGTTCGACTCGGAGAGATCAGCTCCCACTTGGGAGTAGACGCATCGAGATGGGGAGGCGAGTGAATTGGCTAGGAAGAAGACGCCCAAGGTAGTGAACACTAGCGGCAAGCGCAAGACAGCGATCGCACGAGCCACCATCAAGGCAGGCAAGGGAAGGGTCAGGGTCAACGGGAAGCCAATCCACATCATGGAACCCGAGCTAGCTCGGAGAAAGGCATTGGAGCCAATCAGGATCGCCGAGGCCATGAACAGAATAGACGGGGTGGACATATCAATCGACGTCAAGGGCGGCGGACAGATGGGCCAAGTCGACGCAATCCGCACTGCAATAGCCCGCGGGCTGGTGAAGTACAACGATGGTGCAGAGGGCGACGACGAGGAGCTCAGGGACGAATTCGTAAGGTTCGAGAGGAAGATGCTAGTAAATGACCCGCGTAGAAAGGAGCCCAAGCATCAAATGGGGCGCGGTGCTCGAAAGAAGTGGCAGAAGTCGTATAGGTAGGTGAAGAAATGCTAATCCCAGTAAGATGTTGGAGTTGTGGAAAGGTGATTGCTCACAAGTACCAGGAGTATCTGGACGCTGTTGAAGAGGGCAAGGACGCAGGCCAGGTGCTACACGACCTGGGCTTCGAGAGATATTGCTGCAGGCGCATGTTCGTCGGGCACATCGACCTCATCGACGAGGTCGCTCCCTTCAGCATCGACAGGCAGCAATGAGGTCCGTCAGGGCTTTGACTGATTGCTCGCTCGCAGTGAGCCCAACAGGGGCCTGTAGGTTAGTTTGGCCTATACTTCGCGGCTGGGGGTCGCGCGACCCAGGTTCAAATCCTGGCAGGCCCACCACACCGCCTCACCAATGCAAAAGGTCAGTTTGAAGGCCCTCGCCCCCTTTGCACAATCATGGGTGATGGCAACTCAGAGGAGGGCATCCCCGATGCCCGAATCGAATGGCTGGCGGAGCAATTGGAGAAGCACTCCGACCTATACTACAACATCGCCGAACCGGAGATCTCCGATGCAGAATTCGATGCATTGAGGGACGAGCTTCAGCACCTTTCGCCCGGCCACCCACAATTGAGCAGAGTCGGCTCCGACCCACCCCCCGGCTCGGCAAAGGTTGACCACCTGTTCAGGATGATGAGCCTGGACAAGGCCACATCGGAGGACGAGGTATCGCACTTCGTCGCGGAGACCACTGCCAAGGGGCGCAGGTTCGTCTGCCAACCGAAGCTCGATGGGTCCGCACTTTCCCTGGAGTACCGTAGAGGGAGGCTGGTCAGGGCCGCGACCAGAGGGAATGGGAGGAGGGGGGAGGATGTTACTGCAAACGCAAGGAGGATGATGAACGTCCCAGAGAAACTCGAGTGGAGGGGGGATTGCCACGTTAGGGGAGAGGTTGTGATGCCCCTGCAACTGTTCAGGGAGAAGTACTCCGAAGTCGCACCCAACCCCAGAAACCTCGCTGCAGGCGCGCTTCGCCAGAAGTACGTAGATGCTGGGAAGGGGAGCCCGGAGGACCTGAAGTTCCTGGCATATGGCGTGGAGTTCCCTGCCGAGCAGGACCGACACCCAGAGAGCCCAGGACCCCCAGATTTCAAGCTCGACTCCGAGGTCATCTCCTGGATTAGTGAGTTGGGGATAGAGGCGGCTGGGAACAACGTGGTCTCCGGGGAAGACGACCAATCCACGACAGAAGCCATTCTCGAAGTGACAAGGGAATGGTTCCAGTCCCGAGACACCGCCGAGTGGGAGATCGACGGCGTGGTGGTGAAGCTGGACCGCCTTGACAAGAGGGGGCTGCTCGGAGAGACCGCACATCACCCCCGCTGGGCACTGGCATGGAAGTTCCCCCCGGAGGAGGCGGTCACCGTTCTCATGGACGTATTCTGGCAGACCGGGAGAACGGGAAACGTAACCCCAGTGTCGCGCGTCGCACCAGTAGTCGTCTCCGGCGTAACGGTCGAGAACACCACCCTACACAACAAGGGCGAGGTCGAGCGACTAGGCATCATGGTGGGGGACCGGGTCAGGGTCGTGAGGAGAGGCGACGTGATCCCGAAGATCACAGAGGTGATGGGGAGGGCGGACGAGGGCGACATGTCAGGGAGGTCCCACTCGGACGGCACCCCATTCTCAGAGGAACTCCCCGCTAGATCCGAGGTCTCAGTACCGACAAAATGCCCTCGCTGCTCAACGGATCTCATCGTGGACGGGGCCTTCATCCGATGCACGAACATAGGATGCCCGTCCCGCCTAGAGAGGGCGATACTTTACTGGTGCAGGAAGCTCGGAATGGACGGAATAGGGGAGAAGCTGGCAGAACAGCTATGCTCATCCGGACTGGTGTCGAGTCTGGCCGACCTTTACCGCCTCGAGCATCGTGAAAGCGAGCTGATAGCCCTGGAGAGGATGGCCCAGAAGTCAGCTAGCAACGTTCTGGAGGAACTCAACTCAACTAGGTCGATGACCTTCAGCACCTTCATCTCGGCACTAGGGCTACCTCGCATAGGTCCCGAGATAGCCACACTAGTCTGCTCCGAGGTACGGGACCTCGATGAGTTAATCCAGATGACGGAAAACAGGGAGGAGGCGGTTCGCAGGCTCGTCTCCATCGACAGGGTGGGCGAGACCGTGGCCACGCTACTCCTGGATGGCATCTCGGAGAGGAAGGAGGCGATAATCGACCTCCGTGAGCAGATCGAGATAGTCCAAGGGGGGGAAACGACCAGCGAGGGCCCCCTCTCGGGATCTACGTTCTGCATCACCGGAAGCCTCAGCAGGCCCAGAAAGGAGATATCGCTCTCCATCAAGTCACAAGGGGGCAAAGTCGTCTCCTCGGTATCCGGAAACCTGAGCTTCCTGGTCGCTGGCGAGTCATCCGGATCGAAGCTGGAAAGGGCGAACAAGCTGGGCGTCCGCGTGATATCCGAGTCCGAGCTCGATGAGATGCTAGGCGGCTCCATCCTAGAGGACCTCCCAGAAGAGAGGCAGTCCACGCTCGGCGAGTTCTGACTAACCGTACATCCCAGTAGAGGCTCCGCCGGAGTCCTGGGGAGGGTTGAGGTGAAGCGCCATCATCTCCCTGATCTGCCCCTCAATCCTCTGAGCCTCTTCCATCAGTGGCTCTGGGTCCAGTTGAACTGCGGGAAGGAGCCCATCCATGCAACCGATGATTCTGGCTGCTGCACGCGCGTCCGGTATGGTCCCTTGGCCTATCTCTCCATCTGATTCAGCGAGGATGGCCAGAGCATCGATCCCCCTCCTCCTGCATTCGCCCATCATTACGCCGGTCATGCCTCCCACGACACCCTGCTTTAGCAGGGGGACCCCGATGCCCTTCAGCAACTCATGAGTGGAATCGGTAGACCCTATCCCAAGCATCGAATCCATCCCCTCATCGTCATCGAAAATGCTGTGGCCATTTTCCATCCCGTGCGCGAACGAGTCCACCATTATCGTGGAACTGACGCCAGAGTCCACAATCCAATCAATCAGACTCGATGAAAGCGGGAGGTTCAACTCCGCAGGAATCTGGATCTCCGAGGCAATGAGAACGACCTTGTCGCACTGTTCCATGTTGCATATCGGCTCGCCCGCATAGAATCGAAGGGGCGGGAGGGGCTTGCCGTCTTGGACCAGGCAAACCGGAGGGAGATTCGGATGCCTAACCCCTCCGACCAACTCCAACTCGAGCTTTTCCACCAAGAAGTGCGCTACGATGCTACTGACGAAACCAACAGAGGGGAAACAACTCACAAGAAGAGCGCCAGAGGAATTCACACTTCCGTCAACCTCGACAAGTGGACCTCCCTCCATGAATCCACATTCCGCTCAATGGTGTTAATCGTTCCCACCCTCCCGCCTCAATTCTGCGGGACACGGATAGGATGACTGCCAACCAAGATTACCAGATATCACCGTCCTCGTGGAACAGGTTCGAGGAGTGTCCGAGGAAATACTGGCTTTCTCGCCAAAGACTTCCTAGAAAGGCCAGCATGGCTGCTTCATCGGGGACGGCAATTCACAACTCCGTGGAGGATTTGTGCAATCTGGATATTTCAGACAGGGATGCGGAAGAAGTTGGTTGGCTCGACTCAACGGCCAGGGAAGTTCTAGAGAGAAACTGGAGGGAGGAGCGGCAGGAGTTCTTGGACACCCCGAGGCACCCGAGTTGGAAGAACGAGTTGTTCAGCAAGGCCCTCGACGGGCTAACGAGTGCGCTGGGCTTGCTCCTCGAGAAGGCCACCTTGCCCAAACAAGACCTCCCTGGCGTCTCGATTCGGAGCTGGAGGCAGGTCCAGTCCATCGTGATAGCAACGGAAGCTACCCTTGAATCAGATTGCGGCAGGCTCATGGGCAGACTCGACCTATTGATCCTGGACCCCGAAAAGAAAGAGGAAGAAGGTTGGATAGTTGCAGACCTCAAGACCGGTAGGCCACCGGGTTCAGAACTCGACGAGAAGGTCAGAAGGCAGTTACTGTTCTACAGGGATATAATGAGGCAGGGGAACCCGGAAAAAAAGTCGATCGTTGCAGAAGGATGGTATTCTTCCAACGAGACGATATACGTAGCAGACGGAACCCCGATCTTGGAGGAGGCAATCGAGGCATGGGGGTCAATGGCAATCACCAAAACCCCATTCCAAGCAACCCCCAGCGAGTCCTCTTGCTCATTTTGCGATTGGAAGGCATGGTGCCCAGATTGGTGGGTCTCCAGGGACCGCGGCCTACTGGGGGTCGGGAGGACCTTCAGGGACGAAGTAACCAAGATTGTCAGACTAGACCGCGAATCAGGAGCCGCGCTTTTCGAACGAGCGACTCCCCTTGACGACGAGGGGGCCCTCGGTGGTTCGGAGTATCGGTTCGGTGCAATCCTAAAGGGGCGGGCACTAGAGAAAATCAAGCAGCTTGAGCAAGATGAACTAGACGGATACCTGTTTCTGGGGAGTGCCAGGGCCGATGGCAAGATCGTGCACATGGGGGACTGGTCTGAGATCCTCCCGTGGAAACCACTCCTAGAGTCTACTTCCAATTGATTCGAGGACTTCCTCGGCGGGTCCCCTGAACTTCTCGGGATACTCTCTCATCAACCTCCATAGGAGAAGGAGTGTCGCCCCCGCATCAGCATCCGCACTATGCGATCTTCCCAGGCTAATCCCGAACCTCTCGCAAAGCGAACCTAGATTGTGTCTGCCGGGAACCCCGAAACTCCTCGCAACGACCAGGGTATCGACTATCGCTAGGGGGGCGGGCATCTCCTTGCCGATCCTCATGCATTCCATTTCCATGAACCTCCAATCGAATGCGATAACGTTGTGGCCCACAATTACAGCACCATCCATCAGATCGATCATCGAGTCTAGGTGTTCCTCGAAAACACCAGCCCCGCGAACGTCGCTATCCGAAATCCCATGCACCTTGCTCGACTCTACTGGAATCCTGCAGCCAGGGTCAACCAGGGAATTCAGATTCAAATGAGAACCATCCGAATCGCTCCCCACCAGTGCGAATTGCACCACCCTGTCCTGTCGGGGGTTGAATCCAGTAGTCTCTAGATCGAATCCGAGGACCCTCAAACCATCCAGAAATCCAGAAGCCACGACAACCGCCTCTCGCCCCCGTCCATGAACCCTACCAAACGGCCACCCTCATCCCCAATGCCCAACACCCATATGAGTGACCTCTCCTTTCTCGTCCCATGCAAGGCGGCGGACGAAAGGCCTCGGTACTCCTGATTATGCTAATGCTGACCCAATCCCTTGCAGGTTGCGGAGGGATTGGCCCGGGTAGCCCGAATGCCAACCTAACAGCGGACAGGGACATGGTAAATTCCGGCGAGTCGGTTAACTTCGACGCTCGTTCCTCCACTACTCCCGAACCGACGATAATTGACGAATACAGATGGAACTTCGGAGATGGCGAGACCAAGACGACAAAGCAGGGGGTGATCACCCATCTTTTCGACAAGGCGGGAGTTTTCGAAGTCAGGGTAGATGTCTTCAACGACAATGGAGACTACGATTCTGCTTACATCACCGTTTTCGTCAACGCGATCCCGGAAATAATCCTGGACATCCCGGACTTCGTGAAGTCCGGACAAGAGGCCAGACTCGACGCCTCCTCGTCTTTCGACCCGGAGGGCGGCGGAGTCGACATCGTCTGGGATTTCGATGCAACCACAGACTCCGATGGAGACAGCGACCCTCTCAACGACCAGGACGGGACCGGTGCAGTTACCCGGCTAACGGCCTCCACCGCAGGCAACATCACCGGATCAGTAACCGTGACCGATGACTCTGGCGGATCAAATACCACGCTCTGGACCCTGCGCGTGATCTCCCGCTCCTTCCGGATCGTTTGGGAGGAGGTCCATGTCGACTATGACTGGTCGGGGTACCTTGAGCAAGGCGAATACCACGAGATACAGTTCCTCCCGGGAGAAGGGGCCAGGTTGATCGACATGACGGCGACCTTGACCCTGACCAGAGACATCCTACCCTTCATGTGGCCGGAGGACAACTTCACCCTAGAGGTCGACAACCCGTCCTCCGGATGGTCCTACAGCGTCGCAACTGCTCAGGAAAACATCACCGAGAACTCCTCGGCGACAATAGAGAGGAGCGAGATGAACTCCCTCCCGCAATCCGATTACACAGTTTATGCGGACTCGAAGGAAGCGTTGGAGGAGTCACTCCTCAGTGATCCAGATGGCCGTTTCGGACAGGGTGACTGGTTTTGGATAATCACGGCTTTGGAATGCGATCCCGACACACCAGTGGACGGCGTGGATCCCGATCAGGGCAACGATTGGGCGCTGGAAGCGCAATTCGTAGTGCTTGTGCTGAGGGTGAGCGAAGTCAGCGTATGACTAACCAATGGCCCGAGCGAAGACCTTTCAACCACCACTCTCTGGCAGCGGCATGGCAAAGTCATTCGAGATTACCAAGGTGTCCATCCGGGATCGTTTGGTGGTGGATGCCAAGGTTAGCATGAACGACCCACAAGACTTCGACTTCTCGCCTAGGGCCAGTCTTTCGGGCACGACACTGAGCCTGGTGAACGAATCGGGCGACCCATCCTCCTCGTTCGAGCTCGATGCCGAGCAGGCCACCACCGCAGAGAGGGACAGGATGGTGGAGCTGAGGGTCAAGTTCACCGTCGAAGGGATGCACGGCGTCCTCACGCACAAGACTCCCCAGCCCATGTCGGGACCAAAGTCGAAGAAACTCGCACAGCCGAGCTGGAAGACTATCCTCCCACTCTCGATGTGATTCCAACCGTCGGGATTAAGCCGGACCCTACCGTCCAAAAGTCACTGGACCCATAGTGTAGCCTGGATATCACATGAGCTTGCGGAGCTTGTAACCCGTGTTCAAATCGCGGTGGGTCCGCCAAACAACCCGTTCCGGGGATATTACCATTAGCCAGTTACACACTTGATTCAGTATGAAGCGAACAACCGTGATACTATTGACGATAATGGTGACCTCAGTCAGCCTTTCTGGATGCGCTGGGAACGAAGCCCAATTCGAGGAGACAATCGACGACCTCGAACAGCAGGCCATTGACGACCAAGACAGGATAGCCACCCTGAACACGACCATCTCCACATTGGAGGGAAACTTGGCCCAGATGGGTGTCACCATTTCCTCCCTCGAGTTGGATAAATCGACATTGGATGCCACCATTTCCTCCCTCGAGTCAGATAGATCGGCATTGGTTGCAAACATCGACTCGTTGAAGGAAGACGTCGCCACCGCGTATTCCGAAGGGTACACAGCCGGAACCGCCGGCTCTTCAGCAATTAGCACACTGGACACTATCTTGGAACGCGGCTCCCTGAAGTGTGGGGTGAAGGAAAGCCAGTACGGCATGGCGTACCTCGACCCCTCAACAGGAGTCCGCTCTGGACTCGACATCTCCTACTGCAGGGCATTGGCAGCCGCCATCGGCCTGGATCCCGACACTGATGTGGAATACATCTACGCATCTGGGTCCAACAGGTTCCAGATGCTATTCGATGAAACCATCGACGTCCTGATCAGGACAACCACATGGACGGCCAGCAGAGACGCTGCCCTCGACGCGGACTTTGCAGCTGTCAACTTCTATGACGGACAGGGGATGCTTGTGCGAGAAGACAAATATCCCGCCGCAGATGCCGGAAACTCGGTTTCCGGACTTAGCGGCGCGAGCATCTGCGTCGGTACAGGCACGACCTCTGAGGGAAACCTAGTTGGCTACTTCAACACCCACGGTATCTCATTCAACAGCGTATCAGTCGACAGCTCGTGGGACGCAATTGAGATGCTGAAGGATGGTACATGTGACGCATTTACCGGAGACACCTCGGCGATGATTGCCGTGAAGTGGGAGTTAGAGAACTCCGATGACCACGCTGATTGGAGAGACTCCAGCGACCACACCGACGTGTGGGTCCCAGTTGAGTTGCTATCCAAGGAGCCGCTTGCAGCCGTAACTAGGGACTACGACACAGAGTGGAACGAGATCGTGTCATGGGTCTGGTATGGGGCGATCACCGCCGAGGAGTTGGGGGTGACGTCTGACAACTATGACACCATAGACTACTCATGCAACGAAGGAGACTCCAATTACAACGTCTGGATATGCAGGCTACTTACCGAAAACTTCGGCCTCGGAACCACAGACAACCCACTATCCGACACCTGGATGCAGTACGTCCTCGAGGAAGTGGGGAATTACGGAGAGATGTACGATGATGCGTTCTGCGACGGTACCTACGACGGGGCAAGCGGGTCAGATGCTATGACTGGGTGCCTCATGTCAAGATCGGGGACCCTGAACGCACTGGTGTCCGAGGGAGGCATACAGTATGCCCCATCGATGCGTTGACTGCGAGACAACGGGCGACCGGTTCAATTAGTCACGACCGGTGGAACAGATTCTGGACCCATAGTGTAGCCTGGATATCACCCTAGCCTCCGGAGCTGGAAACCCGTGTTCGAATCGCGGTGGGTCCGCCATCACAGCGTTGAAGCGCCAGAGCCCCGGCGAGTCCTCATGGCATTCGTCTCCGAGAGAAGAGTCGACTTCCCGATGGTCGACTTGGCAAAAATCGTCTACTACCCGAGGTTCTGGGACATGGCCCATAGATTCTACGAGGAGTCATGGGAGTTCTCGTGCGGACTGCACTACAACGAGATCCTGTCCTCCCACAACATCGCCTTCCCCCTGGTGCATAGCGAGGCCCAGTTCATCCACCCCATCGCCTATGGCGATACGGTGCATTGCACTATCACGGTTCCAAGAATAGGCACGACGTCGATACATTGGCACTACGAATTCAGAAACCAAGGTGGGACTCTATGCTGGACTGCCGACCAGGTAACCGTGTGCACCGACATGCGGGAGGTCAAGTCAAAGTTGGAGGTCCCAGACTGGATGAGAGAGGGACTGGCCAAGATGAGCCCCGAGCCCTAGTCCTTCGGCCACTTCTTCGATAGCGCCTTCGTCAGGGACTCGTCCATTATCGCATCCCACCAGTTGGCGCCCCTCCAAACGGCATACCTGCCTCTAATCCCCCTCATGTCCGCTCCATCGAGCCTGGCGCCCTGGAGGTTGGATAGCCCAAGACGCGCCTTCACCATCCTAGCCCCCCTAAGGTCGGCACCATCAAGCGCGGCCTTCATCAGATTCGCGTCTCGCATGGATGCGTTTCGCAGATCGGCCCCCGAAAGATCGGCTCCTTCCAAATCGGCCCTGTCCAGTATCGCTCTTCGCAAGTTAGCCCCTGCCAGATCCACGCCGCGCAGGTCCTCCCCGACATGGGAGGTGAAAGACCAGTCCTTGCCACCCTCCGACATGTCATTACCTCTTCAAGGACAGTTTGTCCAGGTGATCCCTTCCTGCCTCTGTCAACACTACGTAAGAGTTCTTCCTCGGCCTTCTCCGAGGGTACTCTAGGAACGAACCTACGCCCCTGGCTCCGCCTTCCAACATCCTGCCTATGTACAAGGAGACGTTCCACTTCTTGATCGATCTCTTTGTCCATATCCCAGTCTCTTCGATCAGCCTCCTGAGATCCCTGGGAGGGGTATTCCCCTCCTTCTCCACGGACCTCATGTATTGAATCGCGGCCAGCACCACATCGGATTTGTTTTCGATGCTGCATGAGTTCAGGAGCCTCGCGAATGACGACCCCCTGTCGGGGAAACCACTGGCTCGGATTGACTCCAAGGTGTTCTCCAGGGCCTCCTGCCTAGCTACCCTAACTCTAGAAAGCGTAGATGACCAAGTATCCTGGTTCGTCACCTTTAGCCAACGATCGCTGGCCTCCCGGGTGTAGTCTGCCAGATTGATGTCCTGGGATCCAAGCCTCAGGAAAAGGCCACCCAATTCATCTGCCTTCTTCGATGACACGGAGCCTCCTGCGAGAGGGTGCTTATCAGGTTATTTTTTCTTCTCTTTCCTTTACATTTAACTCAAAATCCACCATCAGTGAGATTCAAAGAGCATCCACCCAACGCTATGCTGTGAGCGACGAAACCGACGGAGGTTACCCACTGGTCTTGCACTCCGAGGCAGACCCATCGCGACTAGGCGGAACGGCGGTTTGCGGATTCTCGACGGTGGGGTCCGTCGGGGTAATCGCGACTTCCCACCTGATCAGCTCCCTCCAGTTGAGTCCGATGGGGACGGTCCTCCATCCCAAGTTCCCTGCAGTTGCCCTGATTCACGACTCCGTCCCGAAGCACCCGGTCAGAGTCTACCAAGGCGACGGGATCGGGGTCTTCACATCCGAGATACAATTCACGAGCGAGCATGACATCTACTTCGCCAATACAGTGCTAGAATGGTTCACCAAGGGAGGATTCGACAGATTGGTGGTAATCGACGGGGTCGTTAGCAATGACTTGGGGATCAAGGAGGATAGCGAGCTTTGGGGAGTGTCCTCAACGTCAGCCGGCCGCGACCAACTTGACAGCTCCAGCATCCAAAGGATTCAGCAGGGGGTCGTGACCGGAATAGCGGGATACTTGATCGCAGAGGGGGAGCGCAGGGGCCTAGACGTCACAGCCCTGCTGGCGGAGTGCAACCCGATCTACCCCGATGCAAGGGCGGCACTGATTGCAGTGGAGGGTCTGAGCGAGCTAGTCGGCATCGAGGTGCCCGTAGAGGGGCTGCTCGAGGATGCCAGAAACATCGAAGAAAGGGTCCGAGAGGCCTTCGAGAGGGCTCAGTCAAATGCCCTGCCAGCACCAGACTCAGGCGACGACGAAGACGACGTCCCAATGATCTACTGATTAGTAGAACGGGTTGGTCCCCGCATCATGGTCAGTCATATCGACGACTGCGTTGATCCCTGGGACGCCCTCGGTAATCATCACCTCGATTCCCTCCTTCAGAGTGACGTCCACCATCCCACAACCCTGGCATCCGCCTCCGAATGAAATCATGGCCTTCCCATCATCGACGCCGACAAGATCGACATGCCCTCCGTGCGATGCGACCAGTGGATTCACCTGGCTCTCTATGACTTCCGCGACTGACTTGGAAATGTCATCGATCCAGAGTGGGTTCGGGTTCTCGAAACTAAACCCGCCCCCCATCAGGGTTTCCTTGTAATCAAGAACGGTACCATCCAGATAGGGAGCGCTCTTTGCTCCGACGAATACCGTCATCCCATCTATCTCGGTCTTGATGTCATCCTCTGACGCATCGTCAAAACCAATCAACTGCAAGTCATACTGGAATCCCTTGGGGCCCCTGCCGAGAATCACAATCTTCAGCGCAACCTCATCGCCGTCGGCCTGCTCGGCGAACTTATCGAGCATCTCTCTTGCCTTGTCAGTAATCTCTAGCATCCTATAGGTGGCAGTGAACCCTCATTCTTCAACCTGTTCTCTTTCGGACAAACTAATTCACCTGAGGCCGAATCGAACGCTCGTGACGATGGACACCATGGGCAGGCCCCTGCGGGATCTGAGGGTCTCAGTCACCGACAGATGCAACTTCAGGTGCAGGTACTGCATGCCCAAAGAGAGGTTCGGCAAGGAGCACAACTTCCTGCCCAAGAGCAAAATACTGTCCTACGAGGAGATTCGGAAGTTTGTCCTAGCATGCAAGCCATTGGGGTTGAGAAAGGTGAGGATTACTGGGGGTGAGCCCCTGCTCAGGAGGGATCTACCAAAGCTGGTTAGCCAGATCTCATCATTGGGTTTGGAAGTGGCCCTCACGACAAACGGATCGTTCCTGAAGAGGGAGGCTGCAAGCCTTGCGAAGGCCGGTCTGGACAGGGTCACAATCAGCCTAGACGCGATCGATCAGGAACTGCATTCCAGGATAACGGACTCCAATGTTACGGTCAGCGACATCCTGGAGGGAATCGAGGAGGCCACCAGACTTGGTTTGGGCCCGGTCAAGGTCAACTGCGTGGTTCAGAGAGGAGTCAACGAGTCACAGATCCCAAAACTCGTCAGGCAATTCAAGGGGACCGGGGTGATAGTTCGATTCATCGAGTTCATGGATGTGGGGAGTACCAACGGCTGGACCCCGGGCCAGGTCGTGCCAACCTCGGAGATCCTGGATTTTCTCTCGAAGGAGTTCGACCTCGTCCCGATTATGCGTGACTCCCCGAGCGACGTCGCCTCCAGATGGGGCCATTCCGATGGCTCCGGAGAGGTCGGATTCATCTCATCGGTCTCCCAGCCGTTCTGCGGCGATTGCGTAAGGGCCAGACTCTCATCCGACGGGAAACTGTTCACCTGCCTGTTCACCACCCTTGGCCATGACATGTCAGAACTAATCGGGGATGAGCACGACGCTTCCGAGCTGACCGAGGCGATCACGGGAGTCTGGACTAGGAGATCGGACAGATACAGCGAGGAGAGGTCATCCGATGCTTTCTCTCTCCCGAGGGTCGAGATGTCCTACATCGGCGGTTGAATGGACATCGCAGCCTCCACAATGGCCCCCCATGGTGCATTGGCCCTGAAAGAGGGCCTCCCATAGCCCGACACGCCTGCCGAATGACCCGCCCCATTGAGGATGCCGACCATCCTCCTCGGACTCGGAGGTGCACCAGATCCCAACCACGCAGCAAGATCGTCAACAACTATCAGATCGCTTGATGTAATCACATCGGCCTCTTCCGAGAAATGCCTCACGCTCCTTGCAACTTTCCTCCTCTCGGCTTCGACCCTACGTTCGTCCCAGCCAAGCTGGTCATCGATGTCGAACTCAGGCCCACAGGACTCCAGCGCCCTCTCCTCGCTCATCGAACGCATCGTGCCTCGATCCCCCATTGGGCCTACCCATAGGGGCCCGGAGACTCGGGAGTCGCTTCTGTCAATGGGGTATTTCAGAGGAAGCATGCAGTGCATAGGGAGGTGATCGACCGCATCCTCGTGGTGCAAACCAGAGCCGATCGAGGCAAGCACCTCCTCCTTGGTTGGGGCGTGCACCCTCCATCCGATGCTGTCTTCCAATTCGTTGGCCGCCGAAATGCTCTTGAGAACTCTGAAAGAAACCCTCAGGTGGTGCCTATCCCAAACAGAGAGAAGGGGGACTATCGACCTGTCATGCCTGGCAGCGACCCTGGAGAAAGTAGCCATCATCACCCTCATCCCTGAGTCATGAGCAAGGCTATCGGTACGGACCCTAGCGCCATAACGCCTCATCAGCGCCGTCTTCGATGAGCCAGTCAGCGCAGCGGTGTCGGTCGCACTTACCTCCATCACCCCACTCCTGGCCATCGATTGCATGGCTGAATCAATGAAGGGCATCGGAGAACCGTAGGGGTCTATGTCCACCCAGTGTCTTCCACTTCTGAGGACTGCAGCCCTGAGGTCTCCCATGTATGGCTCCAGCACTCCCCCTCCCTTGGACGGAGGGAATTTCTCGTGAGACGCCCCAGCCCACCTCAGTGCCTCTTCCTCAAGATCGACAATCGTCGCGGAAATCCTCTTGGATTTCTCCGAAGACAACTCGTTCAGCCACCTCCTGGCCCTGAGGCCAGATGCTGTCAGGCCATCAAGCGCATACACCGCGCCCGCGCCGAGGAAACCCACATCCAAAGCATGCCGGAAGAGTAGGACGCTCCTGGTTCTGCTACCTGCCATGGCTGGATTGTAGAACACCTTTCCCGAGGACTTGGTCCCGGGCCCCTGCCCATCCTCGGGAGGATTTGGGAGTAGCATCAGAGTCTTGCCCTCTCTATGAGGCACCCCCTCATCGGCAATTGGCATGGTTCCCGGAGGAGGACCTAGCAAAAGGAATTGGCCATTCAGTAGTGGGAGAATAACACATCGGGATCCGAGTGAGTGACCAACCTTCCATTGTCGACAACCCTGCCCACGCTCCTGCTCCCAGGAAGCCTATTCCCAAGCCACTCCTCGGCAGCTTCCGCAGAATCCTCAGAGACCGCTACCACCATCCCCATGCCCATGTTGAAGGTCCTATGCATCTCTACAGCGGCGACTGAACCGACCTCGGAGATCCAAGCGAATTCTGGTTGTGGGTCCAGTGGCCTATCGATATGCCATCCAAGACTCTCATGGAGCCGGAGAAGGTTGGACAAACCCCCTCCTGTGATATGCGCTATCGCCTTGATGGAACCAGGCCCCACGACCCCTCCTTCCCGGGAGTCCAGAACAAGATCCACCACCGGGTCGACATATATCCGAGTAGGGGTTAGCAACACCTCGGCCAGGGTTGGATGTGTGCCTGCCTCGGAGAACCTCTCTATTTCTCTGGAAGAATGACTCGGGTCGAAGGGACACGGGTCTTCGAGGGAGCAACCAGATCTTTCGATCACGGCACGGACTAGGGTGTATCCGTTGGAATGGATGCCGCTGCTTGGAAGCCCAATCAGGACGTCGCCTTCGCTTAGGTTCTGCCCTGTTATCCCTTGCCCCCTGGGAAACCACCCCAGAGATGTGCCAGATAGGTCAAGCTCCTTCACAATCCCGGGAAGGGTCGCAGTCTCGCCTCCGGCAAGAGTTACTCTGGCCGCTTCGCATGCCCTGGAAAGAGAAACCCCCAGAGTGGCGTGGACCTCTGGATCAGCGACCGGGACTGCGATGTAGTCAACAAATGCGAGAGGCTCTGCCCCGACGCAAATTAGATCGTTCACGTTCATCGCTACACAGTCGAACCCAACCCCACCAAGCTGACCTACGTCATTCGCAATCTGCAATTTAGAACCCACTCCATCGGTAGCCAATGCCAGACACGACTCGCCGAATTCTATCACGCCCCCGAATCCTCCCGGAAGGTCGACCGGTGCACCCAGCTCACCAGGGGCTCTCTTGGATCGCGTCAACGACCCAATAAGACTAGCCACAGCCTCACCTTCCAAGTCTATGTCGACCCCGCTAGTAGCGTAGTCCAAAGGGTCCTCCATGGCATGCCTCTGAGAGTTAGCAACATCATCTTTCCCGAACCCAACATTTTTCATTTTTTTATGCCAAACAAAAAACCCCGAAAACAGAGAAATATCGGCTATTTACGTCATTTACTTATAAATGGAAAATCACTAAACTCTATATGCAAAAGGTATCTCGCGGGGCCTACGGATAGTGTGAACACTATGTATAACAAGAAAATGATAGCAATGATGCTTACCCTGAGCATGCTAGCGGCTAGTCTCGCTGGATGCGCAGGCGGGGACGATGACTGGGACGCAGACGGTGCGGCCACTGATGTCAGCGTAGTATGGGTGGAGTCCGCTTGGGACCCCATCATCCCCAACCTGAATGCCGGCGAGATGTGCGACGTCATCATCTCAGCCATGACCAAGACAGATGCGCGTGACGAAGTCGTCGACTTCACCACGGCTTACTACACTAGTAGCCAGGGTGTTATCGGTGGAGCCGGAGCCGCATCTATCAGCGATGTCTCAGAGCTGAATGCAGCTGGAGTCACCATTGGGGTACAGTCCGGGACAACCTCTGACCTGTACGCCGCTGATAACCTTGCAATGGCCACCACATCTGGGTACGAGGACTTCCCATCAGTCCTCGCTGCTCTGAACAACGGTGACGTGATGTACGCAATGGGAGACGCACCAGTGCTATCCTTGGAAGGGACTCTGATGACGACCTTCTCCGACGAGAACTTCGGTTTCGCTGTCCGCGAGGACTCGAGCGACCTCCTAGATGCCCTCAACGTGGCAATCGGGGCCGTAGTCGACTCCGGAGAGTACGACGCGATCTACGCAGCATCCTTCAACGGGGCAGTCACCCTTGCGGATGACAGCACTGCTGACACGGCTACAGCATACCCGGACGATTTCGATGCAGACAGCGACCTAGCTGGTGTCCTCGACTCCGGTGCACTGAGAATCTGCACAGACCCGTTCTACGCTCCATTCGAGAGCTACGACGCAGACATGAACGTGGTCGGATTCGACGCAGACATCGCTCACGCGATAGCTGACGAGATCGCAGCCCACTACATGGGCACAGCGAACCCAATGTTCGCCGGCGAGGCTCTACCAGATCCAGCCCAGCTCATCAGGATCGGTTTCCTTAACGACGCTACTGGGCCAATAGCCCAGTTCGCTGCGCCCTTCACTTGGGCATGGACACAGGCTCAGGATGACCTGAACGCTGTCGACCCAGCAAACTACGTCTTCGAGGTAATCGAGGCAGATTCCGGATGCGACGGCACAACTGGCCAGGCAGCTGCTCAGTCTCTGATTGACGCAGGCGTGGTGGCAGTAGCCGGTGCAGCTTGCTCGGGTGCGTCCATGGGCGCAAACGCGGTGCTCTCTGCAGCAGGGATCCCAATGATCTCCTACGCGAGCACATCGCCCGCCCTTTCGAGCGACACGGACCACCCTCACTTCTACAGGATCGTTCCAAGCGATGCCCTACAAGGACAGGCAGCCGCTGCAATGATCGCAGCCTCGGGAGTATCCAACACCGCAGTCATTCACATGACGAACAGCTACGGTGCAGGACTAGCCGACTCAGTCGTGGAGAACTTGGGTGCAGCTAACGTCTGCCTCCAGGCAGGATACGAGGAGACCTCAACCGACTTCCAGACAGCAGTTCAGTCTGTGATAGATGCAGGATGCGACTCCGCGTTCTTGGCCTCCTACTCAGCTGACGGTGCAATGATCGTCGAGACCATGGCAGGGCTAGGCGCTGCAATCCCGACCTTCAGCGCAGACGGAATGGCTGGTGAAGCAGCCCTCAACGACTACTCGGCACCTGCAGCAGCCAACCTGCTACAGGTCACCAAGCCCATGGCAGCTGCAGCAGCTGCAGGCGACTTCACAGCCGCCTGTGCAGCTGACGCAGTATGCTCGACTGGAATCTACCAGTCCGAGTCGTACGACACTGTCATGATGCTCGGACACGCTGCTATGCACGAAGACGGAGCAAACATGGCTACGCACATAGAGATGGTCGGAAACGGCTATGCCGGCGAGAGCGGTACTCACACCTTCCTTGCCAACGGCGATGTCGGAGGGTCAGGATATGAGGTCTGCACCTTCCACCACGTACCAACCTATGGCGAGTACTTCAACTGCGACAGGATGTGGGACGCCGCTGGCGGACTCGCAGACATCGCATGGGCAGGAGCCACAGTGAAGATAGGCTTCCTGAATGACGCAACTGGTCCAATCGCCGTCTACGGCGCTGGATTCGTAGCATCATCCCAGATTGCTCTGGGACTAGCCAACACCATCGGATACAGCAGTGGAGTTCAGTTCGAGATCGTCTATGCCGACTCGGGCTGCGACGGCACAGCAGG
>Ga0208407_1000016_pt1 | contig 79849 bp, 73 predicted proteins | sample ETNtaG_9_FD_185775 | JGI IMG/M metagenome (GOLD analysis project Ga0208407, IMG submission 185775) | Marine microbial and viral communities from oxygen minimum zone, Eastern Pacific Ocean - ETNP201406SV69 (SPAdes) (version 2) | ecosystem: Environmental > Aquatic > Marine > Oceanic ...
CTTGACCTCCCTCTTGATGACGTACCTCGGATTTTCCAGAGGTCCGAGAACCTCCTCCATGGCCTCTGCGAAGATGACCGACTCTTCTTCCGACGCCTCCTCCAGGTATGTCCTCATCCAGCCTCCGCCTCTGCTGCCACCTCCAACATTGACGTCGAACCCGATGTGCCCTAGGGCCTGCAGCGAGGAGGCGACCGCGTCCGCAATTGCCAGGACAAGTGACTCATCGGACCATTGGGCCATCCCGATTCTGTTTGTCGGGGGAAAACCCCCTCCAAGACCACTTCCTTTGATTTCTATTGCTTCCCTGGGAACCGCGCTGAAGGACTCGCCTATGCCCCATAGGTCTCGGGTACGCCCTCGATTCCTGGATCTCTTCAGCATCTCCTCGTTGAAAACGTCCATCGCCTCGGAGACTCCCTCCGGACGAGCTTCGGTGAAGGCGGCGTGGACGTGGCCGACCCCCTTCTCTATGGCTCCATCATCGCAGACCCCGTAGAGCTGCTTGTGCTTCCTCTTGAACCTCAGGTAGTCGTCGAAGCCCTTCTTGAATTCGTCAGCCAGGCAAACGATGTCCCAGTTGTTTGCAACCTTCTCCGGCCAATGCTTGTCCAGCCTGAAAGAACGCCCTCTGAGTTGGTTGATGCTCATACTGGTCGTTACTGTGGTCAGGTCAATGAGAACGTTGATCCTGCTGGCATCCCACCCCTCTCCTAGCAGCCCCCTTGTTCCAACGATGCATTTCGTCACTCCTTCCTGGAACATCTCCGTGATCATCATCGTGTAGTAGCGAGGCAACCAGTCCTTTCCTCTGCCCCTGATCTCGAAGTAACCCTCGTTCTCGACATAGTCGAATTTGATTTCCAGACCCCTTGATTCCACCCATTGCTCGAATCTCGGGAAGATCCTCTCCAACAGGTCGTCATCTACCAGGACAGTAGTCCCTGTCATCAGAACTGGATCCAGCCTGTCCGTAGATTCGCTCTCCAGTACTGCCCTGTATGCTGCGACTGCACCACCGGCCTCTTTGTCCAGAACACCTTCCACAAGTGCCGTCGCCGAAGTCTTCTCGAAGTCAGTCACTATCACTGCCCTGATTTCGGGACCCAGTGCCTGCATCTCCGATTGTAGGATGTCTCGGAGAGCATTGTACTTCGCGGATCCGTATGCCATCACCCTTCCAACAGGGGAGGCACAGGCTCTAGCGCCTCCCTTGGTGATCTGGATTCCGAGCATCCTGAGCTTCTTCTTCGCATCCTCAGCAAGGGCATGGTCCTCCTTGCTATCCGACCTCATAAGGCCGTTCCTGATGTATCGATCTAGTAGCGTGATTAGCGTGTCCATGCTGTTCCCCGTAGCGATTAACTCCGGAGATGGGGCGGGGATTCCGTCTGGTAGGCTCAACCCTCCAGATGCCAGGTATCCCCTAGCTGCATCCGCCAGCGACGGGTCGCTACGCCTGAATGAATTCCAGTCCTTAGCATTGCGTCCCGGCAGCGAAAGATCGTCCAGCACCCTTGCCAACCAGACCTCAAGTCGAGGGGCCCTTCCACTGGGATCATCGGGCCCCCTTCTAAGCGACCTGACCAATGATTCGAAGTCCTGATCAACATTCGCAATGTAGCTCAACTCCTCAGAAGAAGGGCGGACGAAGTAAGCTAGGTCCTGATAGGGAGATAGGTTGCCATCCCTGACCAATGCGGGAACGGGGACCTCGTAGTCCACGTCCCCGAAGAGCTCCAGATATCTTCCAATAGAGGGTGCATTACCCTCTTCTGGAGGGGTTGCAGTAAGACCCAGTATTATCGGATTGCCTAGGAATTCCCTCGCCTCGATGAGAACCTTGCCCCAGTGATCCATCAGGTGGTGGCACTCGTCTAGAATAATCAGGCCCACTCCAACATCGGCTAGCTTCATCAGATTCTCCTTGGCCGACTCGTGGAGGACCCATAGCGCATTGCCGTGATTGGCTAGGGAGTCTCTCACCTTCTTTCGATAGTGTCCCAAGGTTTCCGCGTGATGCTCTGGATTCTTCTGCTCGAGATCGTTGATCCATGCCATGGCGCTCTCCATATCGTCTGCCTCCACCGTTCCGGAGTCCGAGGGAGTCATCAGTTTGGAGATCCACATCTCCAGTGCTGAATCGTCCAGATTTCCCCCTCCTCTCTTAGGCAGGGTTACTGACTGATAAGTTAGCGAAGTTAGGATACCAGGATTCTTCGGGTCCGTCCCAATCTCAGACTCCCTCCCATCCAGGTTGAAGAGCTCCTTCGCCCTCTCGATCCATTGTGCCTGGATAGCCGAGTTCGGGCTGAGTACTAGCGTTGGCTTCCTGACTAGGTCGGACCATACGTATAGTCCCAGTACCGTCTTCCCTGAACCCGGAGGGGCGACGATTAGTAGCTCCCTAGAACCCTTTCCTAGATCCTTCTTGATTACGCTCGATGATGCGACTTGGGATGGCCTAAGAGTCCCAGAGAACTGTATTTCTCCAAATCCATCAGCCATTAACAATCATCCCATGTGGGAGTCGTGACCCACAATTTCACCATTCATCCCGGTCCCCTCTGGTATCCTTGCCCCCTTGCCAATAAGGCATCCATCCAGAATACTCCCAGCACCAACCTCAGCATCCTCGAGAATTACAGAGTTAGTTACGACCGCCCCTTCTCCTATAACGGAGCAACGTCCCACGGAACTACCAGAGACCAGACCTAGGTTTTCCGAGTCTTCGCCGAACCAAGAGTCCCCATCAACCGAACCGCTGTCGAATTTGCTCTCGGATATGCAGACTTGAGTCGCCTCGATGAAGGAAACTGGGGTGCCTGCATCCACGAACCATCCCTCGTAGGGAAAACCATTCAGTCCACCAGTTTCAGCCAGATCCTCGTAGATGTCTCTCTCTATACTGTGGGCACCATTTGGCATTAGATTGAAAATCTCAGGTTCTAGGATGTAGGTTCCCGCATTAATGAGATTTGAGTACGCCTCCTCAATCGGAGGCTTCTCTTGGAATCTCATTATCTTCCCACTTTCTTCTCGATAGTCGGCCACTCCGAATCGGGATGGGTCCTCTACCTCCCACAGCGCAATGGTTCCAATACCCCCGTTTCCTCTGTGGAAATCTAGCATTTCTTCGACTCTCAGACTGGTGATTAGATCGCCATTAATTACACAGAAGGTACCACCAGAGAGGTGACTCTTGCAGTTTCCGATTGCGCCACCCGTTCCAAGGGGCTCTGTCTCCTCGATAATTCTCACTTCATACGGTAGCTGGGTGTTGGCGAAGTGAGAACGCATCTCCTCGACACCATAGCCAGCGGCGATTAGCACCCTGTCAACCAATGATTCTGGCAGAACTTCCACCACATGCTCAATCATCGACTTATCTAGAATCGGTAGAAGTGGTTTTGGAACGCTTTCGGTCCATGGCCTTAGCCTGGTCCCGAATCCACCTGCCAGGACGATGACATCCACGACTCTCCCAGCACCATCCACCCTTTCATCGCTTCGTGCTTCTTCTTCGGAAGATGGGGAGCCGCATCTTTCAAGGCTACACCTCGGTTGGACAGCCCAATGAACATTCACGAGTATCAGGCGAAGGCCATGTTCAGGGAGTCAGGGGTGTCCGTCCAACGGGGAGTTCACTGTACAACAGTCGAACAAGCGCTGTCTGCCTACGACTCCCTTGGTTCAGATGTTGTCGCGGTAAAGAGTCAGATTCATGCTGGCGGAAGGGGCAAGGGCGATTTGTTCTGCCCCGACTCCGGAGAGTTGGTGATGCAGGGTGGTGTGAAGGTGGCATTCTCCAGGGGGGAAGTGGAAAAATATGCCTCAAATATCCTAGGTCATAGACTAGTGACCAAGCAGACAGGGCCCTCTGGTAAGATTGTCAGCAACTTGTACGTTGAATCGGGTTGCGACATTGCCCACGAGTACTATCTAGCTCTCCTGGTCGACAGGGAGGAGGATTCGATCCTGGTAATGGCCTCCACGGAGGGGGGTGTCGATATCGAAGAGGTCGCCGAGAAGTCTCCGGAAGCCATTCACAAAGCATGGTTCGACCCATCTGAAGGGCTGAGTGAAGGGGCTGCTCAGTCTCTTGGGGAGTCTCTAGGGCTATCGGACAGCTCTCTCGTTTCATTCGCTGAAATGATGGTGAGCCTAGCCGCTTTGTTCATCCAGAAGGATTGCTCGATGATCGAGATTAACCCTCTTGTTAGAGACGAAAACGGATCTATGGTGGCTTTGGACGCTAAGGTCAGCTTCGATGAGAGCGCCGCATTCAGACATCCATGGAGGGAAGAACTCAGAGACTTCTCGGAAGAGTCAGTTGTGGAAGTAAGGGCGCATGAACACGGCCTCTCATATGTCGACTTGGAAGGAAACATCGGTTGCTTGGTCAATGGTGCTGGATTGGCAATGGCTACAATGGATGTAATCAAGTTGTATGGTGGGGAGCCAGCAAACTTCCTAGACATCGGAGGGGGGGCGGATAGCGAATCAATTACCGCTGCATTCGAGATTATCCTTGAGGATTCACTTTTGGAGGGGATCCTTGTCAATATCTTTGGCGGCATCATCAGATGCGATATGGTTGCAAGGAGCATCATCGAGGCTTCAGAGGAGACAGGCCTGAAGATTCCACTAGTGGTGAGGTTCTCTGGCACCAATCACGAAGAAGGAAGGAAGGTTCTGGAAGAATCAGATCTCGATGTCATCACTGTCAGCACTCTGGGAGACGCCGGTGAGGCAATAGTCAATGCAATTGGGGGCAATTAGGATGAGCATTTGGATAAATGATGACACAAGGGTCCTGGTCCAGGGCATCACAGGCAGCCAAGGAACTTTTCATGGGACTAGAATGGTCGAATACGGCACTGAAATAGTCGGGGGAGTTACTCCAGGAAAGGGAGGCCAAGTTGTAGAACTCCCCGGCAGATCGGTTCCAGTTTTCGATACGATGTCAGAAGCAGTCTCCTCTACCAAGGCAGACGCCAGTGTAATTTACGTTCCAGCGCGATTCGCAGCCCCTGCAATAATAGAGGCTGCCGACTCATTCCAAGAATTGAACGATGGAGGCCTAATCGTCTGCATCACAGAGGGGATTCCAACTCTTGACATGGTCAAGGTAGTCTCTCACTTGGAGAAAAGGCCGGGAGTTAGGCTAATCGGACCAAATTGCCCTGGAATAATATCTCCAGGCTCCGATGGGGGATGCAAGATAGGCATAATGCCCGGTTACATCCACGCCAAAGGCAGGATTGGAATCATCTCTAAGTCTGGCACCCTAACTTACGAGGCCGTCGCACAAACCATGAGCGTAGGAGAAGGTCAAACAACCTGTGTCGGCATCGGTGGCGACCCGGTAAATGGGACTGGTTTTATCGAGTGCTTAGAAGCCTTTGAGAACGATCCAGATACCGCGGCAGTGGTAATGATTGGGGAGATTGGCGGCACTGCTGAAGAGGAAGCAGCAGCATGGTCAAAGAATAATTTCTCCAAGCCGCTTGTCGGATTCGTTGCAGGAGCTACTGCACCACCCGGTAAGCGTATGGGGCACGCCGGTGCAATCATTTCAGGCGGCAAGGGAACTGCAGAGGAGAAGTTCTCAGCATTCGAAGATGCGGGAATCCACATTGCTCGCGACCCATCAAAGATTGGCGAGGCTCTGGTATCGGCCTTGGTAGAAGCAGGCCTGCGAGAGTCTTAGGAACAGAAACCTCTAGCGAGACCAGGTTGGTACCCATGTCGAGTATTTTCAACTCGGAGCTGGACTCTATTCTGGAAGGGACCTCTCGCTCATTCTATCTCTCTCTCAAGGAGTTGCCCAACCCAATAAGACCTCAAATCAGTCTCCTGTATATGCTTGCCCGTACATCTGACACAATAGCCGACTCAGAGCAAGGAGATTCGGGCGAACTATTGCTGGCACTGGAGTCGTACAAGGACTTCTCACAAGGCAATACTTCAAACCTACTGGACCTATCTTCATTAGCAGAATCTCAAAGAAACAAATCTGAAGCCTCGCTTCTAAGGAATGCCGACAAAATCGTCTCCAAGATAGCCGACTTTTCGGAATCCGATCAGAAAGCAATTCGTCATTGCCTGGGCACCATCATCGGAGGCCAGATTCTCGATCTTCAGAGATTCTCATCAGATGATGGCACAATTAGCTCACTAGAGTCCGACCAAGAGTTAGACGACTACGCCTATCGGGTAGCGGGAAGCGTCGGAGAGTTCTGGACTAGGATGTCACTCGATCACATTTTCAAACCCAAAGAGGAAGATTTGGAGGGGCAACTCTTCGAAAAGGGAGTCAGATTCGGCAAATCCCTGCAGATGATCAACATACTGAGGGACATCCCAGCAGACTTGTCGCTTGGAAGGTGCTACATCCCGAGTAGTAAATTGGGAGAACACGGAATGATGCCGTCCGACCTCTTGGACCCTTCAAGAATGGAATCATTCAGACCGCTATATGATGAATATCTTGATTTGACCGACGAATACCTTACTTCAGCAGTCCAGTATATCGAGATGCTGCCTCATTGGAAGTTCCGACTCAGGGCTGCTTGCATGTTCCCTGTGATAATCGGGAAGAGAACGGTTTCCAAACTCAGAGAAGGAAATGTCCTAGATCCGAGTAACAGGATCAAGGTCGACAGATCAGAAATCAAAGCCGTCATCAAGAAGGTAGTATTCTCAGTTCCATCCAGACAAGCTAGCACGAGGATCCTAAGGGGCTAGATTACAGAAACACTGTATTTTACACCCCCCCCAATCTTTCGATGCAGAATGGAAACCCACCCGGGAGACATTCAAGTGGGCCAAGACTCCGCCCGATTCTGAAACTACATGGCGAAGGGTAGAGAATCCGAGAGCGAGATAATCCTCGATGCGGAGATAGACGAGCCAGTTCACACAGAACCAACAATTCGCCAAGAAGAGCAAATAGACATCGTCAGAGCCGCTGTCGATGTATCTAAGGAAGCAGCGAGGGCAATCAGTATCACAGCCATAGAGGCAGTCCGAGAAAGCGCTATTTTCATGGGAGTCATTGGATCGAGGGGAGAACTGCTGGACCCTTTCAGGCATATTGATGCACCTATCTGGACTGAACCAGAAATACCCAATCACATGATAGAAACGTCATACGAATTCTGCGAGGAACTGACCCGCAGAGAAGCAGGAAATTTCTATCATTCCTTCAAGTATCTTCCTGAGGAAAAGCGCCGTTCAATCATGGCATACTACGCTTTCTGCCGCAGAGCAGACGATATTGCCGATGGTGACTTTGAAGACGTCTTCCCAGGAGGCTCCTCAGATGATCCAGAATCGGTAAACTACAGGTCGGACATTGAAAGACTAAGTCCGGGAGGGCCTGTCTTAGACCGTTCTACATATAATGACAAAATGTCCCAATTGTTCTACTATCGTAAGAAACTGTCAACTGCCTACGGGGATTATACTTCTACTGATCCAATTTTCATCGCCCTTAAGGACACCGTTCTGAAGTACGGAATTCAGAGACAATTACTGGACGATATGATTAGTGGGATGGAAAACGACTTCCATAAAAATCGATATCATACCTTCGAAGAATTATACTCTTACTGTTACAGAGTCGCCTCCACCGTGGGCCTGGTATGCATAGAAATATACGGATACGACGATCCAAAAGCTAAGGAATACGCTGAGTCTTGGGGCGTCTTCATGCAACTAATCAACATAATTAGAGATGTCTCGGAGGACGCAAAGAGGGATCGAATCTACCTCCCTATTGACGATCTCGCGCGGTGGGGAATCTCGGAGGAAGACGTCAAGAGCGGCGAGGCCCTTCTAGAACACCCTGGTTGGGCACCATTCGTGGAAGAGTACTTGGAGAGGGCCGATGGATATCGACAAAGGGCCTTCAAGCTCCTCGGTCACTTGGATAAGTCTGCTAGATACTCTCCGGCAGCAATGGCTTCTTTCTACCAATCCATCATGGCAAAGATTTCCAAGAAGAAAGGTGACGTTTTCTCTGAGAGGATTCAACTTTCCAAGACCGAGAAGATTCTACTCGCTGGTTACGTGTACGTAAGATATCGATTCTTCGGTTTCTGAACTAAACGAGCGCGTGATGCCTAACACACGGAAGAAGTATTAGTCAATGGTAAGGAGGGTGGGGCATGAGAGTGGCAGTTCTTCTGGAGGAACGCTGCAAGCCAAATAGCAATGCGTTCGCCTATCTGAAGAAGTACTCGGCCATGTGTGACAGAGAATGCATACAGGTAGAGGGTTCAAAGTGTAAGATTCTCGAGACCGCATGCCCAGTTTGCTTTACGAGGGCAAAGCACTGTCCCGATGATGCGGTAAAAATCATCAATCTCCCAGAGGAACTGGATACCGACCTGACTCACTCCTTCGGAGAGAACTCATTCAGGCTATTCAGACTGCCATCTCCTCGTCAAGACCAGATTGTAGGAATCCTGGGCCCTAATGGCATAGGAAAATCGACCGCAATCAATCTCTTATCGGGTTCATTCAGACCAAATCTTGGTGATTGGGCGAATCCTCCACCAGAATGGGAGCACGTCATATCCACATTTCCGAGAGGGGAGTTGAGGGATTATTTGGCCTTGGTTTCAAGGGGAGAAGTTAGCATTGCAGTGAAGCCACAGTACATCGACAAACTCCCTCGTATTTTCGAAGGCGAGGTAAATGAACTTCTGACTAGGGTAGATGATAGAAGTGAGATCGAAAAATACTCTCATCTGATGGGCATTTCCCACATCATCGATAGAAAGTTGGGTGATCTCTCTGGGGGGGAACTGCAGAGGGTAGCGATTTGTGCCACCCTACTAAAGGAGGCGGATGTGTACTTCTTTGACGAGCCATCTTCATACTTGGATATTTACGAGAGAATGAGGATGGTTGGAGTTGTCAGGGACCTAGCTGAGAGGGGCAAGAGAGTTCTCGTAGTGGAGCATGATCTGGCAATCCTAGACGTACTATGTGACCTTGTTCACGTCATTTATGGAGATAGATCCGCATATGGGATATTCACCCCGCCTAGATCAACTAGGACCGCAATTAATGCATATCTCGATGGTTATCTTCCAGAGGAGAATGTCAGGATTAGAGACAAGCCAATCAGATTCCTAAGGGGGAGGACACGAGGTGAGGAGGTTGGTACGCCAGTGATCAGGTGGGGCTCAATAGAGAAAAATTTGGGAGACTTCAGTCTTAAGACTGGAGAAGGTGAAGTCAAGTCTGCTGAGGTCGTTGGAGTAGTCGGACCCAATGCAACCGGTAAGACCACTCTCGTCAAGATAATAGCTGGAGAAATAGAACCAGATGAGGGATGGTGTACCATGGATGCCAAGGTCTCGTACAAACCCCAGCATGTACGTACCGAGTTCGAGGGGACGGTCCAAAATTGGCTCGATTCAGAACTAGGAGCAAAATGGCGTAGCGGCGAATTCCATACTCAGGTTACCCGGGCTCTTCAAGTTGACAAGATGCTGGATTTACAGGCCTCGAAACTATCTGGTGGAGAACTACAAGCAGTCAGTATAGCCATTTGTCTAGGGAAGGAAGCGGACTTGTACCTATTCGACGAACCTAGCGCACATCTGGATGCAAATGCAAGGATGGAGGCTGCAAAGGCCATCAGGAGGACCATGGAAAGCAATGAGAAGGCTGCAATGGTCATCGATCACGATACATATTTCCTCGACATAGTCAGTGACTCAGTACTTGTTTTCCAGGGTGAAGGAGGAAACAATGGACATGCAGTTGGCCCCCTCTCACTGAGGAAGGGAATGAATCTCTTCTTGTCGGACGCCGACGTCACCTTCCGAAGGGATGTTGAATCCCACAGGCCAAGAATAAACAAGCCCTCAAGCAGGAAGGACCGCGAACAGAAGCAATCCGGAGAATACTTCTACTCCAACTAGCTTTGACCATTGGATTCTTGAGGGGATATTCCAGCCCATTGGCGTGACTGAAGAGGCGCCGGATGAGGAAACAATGGATTCCGTAGAAGCGGAGCAAGACTTTGAGGCAATGGTTTCAGAACTTGAAAAGGAAATCCAGTACGCTAAGGCAGAGACTGCAAACGCCGTTCAAAGGGCAGCAAGAGATAGATCAGAGGCACTGAAGTATGGTGGCGCTTCACTGGCCAGACGAATCATCCCAGCAATCGATCACTTATCCAAGGCAGTCGATGCTTCCGATTTTGAGCAGGGAGCTGAGTCTGTAATTGAAGGCGTGAAGATGACTATAGATGGCTTGCGAACCTCTCTTGAGGCTGAGGGAATCACGCAAATAGATGCATTAGGAAAGAAATTCGATCCTACCTGCATGGAGGCAATTGCAACTGTCCCATGTCTAGAGGGGCAGGAACCCGGCAGCGTGATAGAAGTGATTGAGAGTGGTTACAGAATGCATGAACGCATCCTAAGGGCATCCAGAGTAATTGTAGTCGAGGGTGACTCGTGAGTAAACGAGGGCGTCTTTCCGTTCTGGCATTCGGACTAGTATCGGTATATTTCCTCTCCATAATATCAATCCAGATCGCAGCACCAGACGAACTAATCGGACCTGATGACTTTCCACTCGAGTGCCCTGAAGATTCACTCAATTGCTCAATGATAGGGCCCAACCATCACAGAAGCGACAATCTGACAGAATTGAGACTCAACTCCAGTCTTGAAGAAGTGATGGGTGAGGCCAGAAGATGGATTTCCTCACAGCCTGGGACTGAAGTAATAGGGGAGTGGCCCGGACAAACCCACTCAGTATTCAGAACTTTGATGTTCAGATTTCCGGATGACTTTGTAGTGAGGGGGTTCTGTGATAATGGAGACACTGTCCTTCAGATATACTCCAAGTCCCGTCTCGGAGTATCTGACTTGGGTGTAAACAAAGCTCGCGTTCTGAGCTTCAATGATTACATGTCAAACATCGAAATGGCTACATCAGATTGCATCTAGGGGCTGTTGGCGCTAACCTTGTCCACAATCATTGACTTAGATATTCGGAAGGCTCATACCCTCCCATCCTCATACTACACCGATCAAGAGAAATTCTCCAAAATCAAATTCGGATTCAGGAAGAAATGGCACTTCGCGGCTCACAAAAACCAACTTTTGGGCCACTCAGCAATTGAGCTGAAGCATATAGAGAAACTCATCGACGAGCCCATGATGATGACTGCCGAGGGGGAAATCCGATGTATTTCCAACGTTTGCACGCATAGAGGAATGCTAGTCGTGGATAAGAACTGCTCTCGAACCACTCTGCAGTGCCCTTACCACGGGAGGACCTTCAGTCTCGATGGGTCAGTGAAGAGTATGCCTGAGTTCGAAGAGGTAGAGGGATTTCCCACAATAAAAGACGACTTGCTAAACTTTCCAGTCCTAAATTGGAGGGGCCTAATTTTTACAGGCATCGAGCCCTCTGGCCTCGCGTCTTCTCTGCAGGAGTTGGAAAGAAGGATTGGTTGGATGCCGATAGAGAAATTCGAATATGACGATACTAGAAACCGAAGTTACGACATCAAAGCAAACTGGGCACTATATGTGGACAATTATCTGGAGGGCTTCCATATTCCATTTGTGCACAAAGATCTCAATAGAGCATTGGACTACGATAACTATCACACTGAACTTTTCGAAGAGGGTGTCCTCCAGATAGGAATCGCGAGCGAGGGAGAGCCAACTTTCCAGATTCCCGAGGAATCCCCTGATTTCGGGCTAAATGTTGCAGCGTATTACTACTGGATATATCCGGGCCTTATGCTCAACTTCTACCCCTGGGGACTCTCTGTAAACTTGGTAATACCATTGTCAGTTGACCGAACTAGAATAGAGTACCACGGATTTGTTTGGGACAAGGAATTCCTCGGCAAGGGTGCTGGGGGGGACTTGGACAAGGTTGAGGAAGAAGACCAGTTCGTCGTAGAGTCGACACAGAGGGGAGTATCATCCGGTTCCTACGAAAGAGGCAGATACTCTCCGACGAAGGAGACTGGGGTCCATCACTTCCACCAAATGCTAACATCTTAGATTCAATTCATAACCAATCGTCCATTCGTAATGTAGTGCCCATGTCTAGCCAAAGAACAGTTGCAGTCTTACTCGTATCTCTATTGTTACTATCCGGATGCCTAAGTGGGGAAGGCCCCTCGGAAGAGTCCGTTGAGGAATCATACGATATCGCAGATGAAGAAGTGATTACGGAAGAAGCGGTTCCTGTTTCAGGAACCAGTTTCTGTGATAATACCAATCCGGACCATTGTCTTCTGCCGTTCCCCTCGTCAGCATTCCTTGATTCGGATTCTGGAACCACTACTGGATATAGGTTGGATATAGACGGCCAAGCCATACCTGACTCGGCTTCCGCTCCATCCGAAGATTTCCATATGCTCGATTACAAGGATGGACACTCTCCATCCACACAGATATTTACCACATTTAGTAGCCTTCCAGATATCTCTGGACTCGCTTCTCAGGACTCCATTTCCATTTCTTCGTCCTCAGAACACAATAGTGTGCTGCTCAATATGGACACTGGCATGGTGGAGGAGCATTGGGTGGAAATATCGTCCCGTACACAGGAAGACGAACCGAATCTCGTCCACGTTCGATCACTCAGGGGGCTTGATCACAACACGCAGTACGCAGTAGCATTCAGGGGGCTTTCAAATGAGAATGGGGATTCAATAGAACCATTCCCGGGATTCAAGGCATTGAGGGACGGACTAGTCACCGATAACCAACAGATCGAGTCCCTCAGATCCGGCTACGAAACTATGTTCAATTCGCTTTCAGAGATTGGCTACGAAAGGCAGGATCTAACTAGTGCGTGGTGGTTCCACACAGCATCCACCCAATCAATTACTGGGGACATAATTTCCATGAGGAACGATGCAACACAACGCCTAGGGGAAAATGGCATCGGGTGCAATGTCACTTCGGTGATTGAGGACTATGCCGAAGACAATACAACCCTCAGGAGAATAAGTGGGACCATCACCACCCCTCACTATCTCGAATCGACCTATCCGCCTACTGCTATGACTCGTTCCGAGGATGGAACCCCAGAATTCAACTTCCTGACAGAGGTCGTATTCACTGTCACCATCCCAATGTCCGCAGCAGAGACATCACAACCAGCTCCACTTATCGTTCTAGGGCACGGATTCCTAGGGAATGGTGAGGGAATGGTCTCAGGATTCAGAGGTTGGGCGAATGACTCGGGAGTTGCCACGATTGGAACCGACTTCAAGGGCTGGAGTTCTGACGGAGACTTCGATGCTGTAACCTTTGGATTGATGAATGTGAACTATCTGCAGCATCAGTCAGAGAGGCTACAGCAATCTGTGATCAACCATCTTGCAATGATTACCACCATCAAAGGGGTCTGCTCCGATATTCCAGAATTCTACCATAACGGGGTAAATCTGGTAGACACTTCGGATATCGATTACATGGGAGTATCTCTAGGGGGAATTAGAGGGCCATCCATGCTGTCCCTAATCCCAGAGATCGATCGTGGAGTTCTTTGGGTTGCGGGGTCATCTTTCGGATTCATTGCCGAGCGGTCCACTCAGTACACTCAATTTGAGGAGCTTTTCTCATCACCTCTGGCTTACGAATCTACGATGGACAGATCCATACTGATAGCATTGATGCAGTCGATGTGGGACACCACAGAACCTGAAACATACCTTCCTTTCATCGATGGGGGAATGGATGGAGAACTTCACCCCTATGAAGTCCTTTACGTGGTTTCAATCAATGATGCCCAAGTTACTACCCTATCTGCAGACCGCGCCTCAAGAACTTCTGGAATACCGGTACTTTCCAACTCCACTCATCACCCTCATGGACTGGAGGTTGTAGATGCACCGGCTTCTGGTTCAGCCATCGTTTACTTCGATGGAAACTTCCCAGCAGTTCCTTCAGGAAACATACAGGGGCCAATGGCTTACCACTCTCTAGCGCATAATCAGGTGCTGGGGTATGGTCCTGCGGTTGACTTGGCTACTGAGTTCCTCTTGAGTAATCAGATTACCGATACTTGCTCAGGAAAGTGCTACTTCGAAGGGACATGGTAGTCTACGGTCATACTCTCTCTTTCTTCTCTCCTGATGTCCAGTCGTAGATGCCTCTTCCGGATTTCTTACCCAGATTGCCTGATTCGACCAGTTTTTTCAGAAGTGGGTGTGGGGCGTATGAATCGTCTTTGAATGCCTCAGCCAAGCTGTTCAGGATATCCATTCTGACATCAAGGCCAACAAGATCTGACAACTCCAATGGCCCCATAGGGTGTCTGTATCCTAGACGCATTGCAGTGTCAATGTCAGTCGCAGATGCCACTCCCTCGGCAAGCATCCTAATTGCCTCATTACCCAGAACTACGCCAAGCCTACTAGTTGCGAACCCAGGTACGTCATTGACTAGTATGCTAGTCTTCCCCATCGATTCCCCTGCCTCCTTTGCTATGGATAAGGTATGTTCGTCAACCAACTCGTGACGCACTATCTCCAGGAGTTTCATCAATGGTACTGGATTGAAGAAATGCATCCCTATCACCCTCTCAGGACAACTAGTGTGTGCAGCAATCTCAGAGATTGGTAGACCAGAAGTGTTAGTGGCGAGAATCGCATTCGGAGGTGCAAGGGCCTCTAATTCTTCGAAAATAGATCTCTTAAGATCCATCTTCTCAGGCACTGCTTCTATTACAATATCAGAGTCCATCACTGCTTCCGAGATCTCGCTGACCGCAATCAGATTGGCCGACCACTCCTCCTTCTGTTGGGGGGTGGTCTTTCCCTTGGAAATTCCCCCTTCCCAGAACTCTTCTACATTCCTCATTCCTCTTTCTAGGGATTCCGGAAAAGCATCGAAGAGATGAGTCTCCCAACCAGTCTGTGCACAGACCTGGGCAATTCCCGACCCCATCGTACCAGCGCCGATTACTGCAACTCTGCGTATTGTCACGAGTGTCGGAAGGTCTGCTGGGAAATAAGCAGTGCTAACTCTCGCGGCCATATGCTGCTAGAGCAGACTGGAACAGCCTCTGCCGAGGCACATCATGCTCCAAGAAGCATGTGAAGGGGGCTACGTCCTTCAGAAGCTCGATGGAAGAGACGTATGCACCGTAGATGAATGGGTCTGCCTCCTTCATCTCTGGGATTTCAATACCAAGTTTGCCCAAGCCCTTTCTTGTATCATCGTCCCAAATGGAGTATGTATGGTGGGTGAAGTGCAGATATGCGGAGAGTCTTCTGATGTCGGATCTAGCCTTGTCTGTCAGACTCTCGATCAGAAGCGTGTCCGGATAGCGAATAGCATACAGCGACAGTAGCACCTCACGCTGTGTCTCCGCCCTCCATGCCCTCTCCTCAAGACCCATCCATCCGTCAATCATGTCGAGCATTTCTGGCGTGTAGGGACGATAGACCCGATAGAGTAGACTCTCGTACCCGCTCGGATCCTGCTCCTCTGAGTGATGATGCTCATGGAATAGCTCGGTCAGCCTGTCAAAGAATGGAAGGCAGAGTTCCTTGTCAAAAATGGATAGAGCGACGTGCTGCATGGAAATACCCCGAGACTAGTTTCCCTTCCACTCTCTATACTGGATCCATTCCTTCTTCATGTAGTCGTTAAGCAACCTTTCCTCGTCTTCTTCTGTTGGAAGGACGGTCGCCAGGTAGTCCTCCCACTCTTGGTCACTGCCATCGAAAGGCTCTCCCTCTACTGTGAAATTCTTCCCAGCATATTTTCCGATGCCTCTCTTGAATTTGTCCGAGGGGATGAATAGCTCCGGTTCTCCTTCTTTGCGAGCTTTACTGATCCTCCTCATCTCCTCGCTAAGCTCTTGGAAGTATAGGTCCCTGCTAGCCTCGTTGAGGTGGTCCCTGTCTGCAGAATCAGTCGCCTCCCTTTCATCATAGCGCCCTTTAATCCCATAGACATAGGCCCATTGCGCGCTAGTCGAATCATCAGTACCGAACAAATCTAGTCCGGTACTGACCCATTTGTTCACGTATTTCTGGATAAGGGCACAGGGGATGACTCCCTGCTTCACAATTCTTCTGAGTCCATTGGCCCCAGTGCCTAGGTGGAAAGACTCCTCCTTGAGCATCGGACCCATACTGGCTGCAAGCGGTTTGAAGGAGGAAGTGCTGAGCATCTTCAGCTGATACTTCCCATCCCTGTCGATGAAGTGAGTGAACATGAAGAAGTCCAGCCAGTGATCTATTGGCTCGTTGAAAGACCCTAGAATCCTCGTCCCCTCCTGTGCGTTTCTCTCCAGGAGCTTCGCAGCCTCTCTGACTCCTTGTTCTCCGAAGAATGTGCAAAGTAGGTAAGCCATCTGCCACCCGTGTCTCTGCTCTTCACACATGATTCTGAGTGCAGATTTCTTGTCGTACTCGGTTGGTGCGGTTTCCAGAAGATGATTCTGTTGTTCAACGCTAGCAAACTCAGTGTCACCCTGGACACTAACCATGGTGATAATCGCATCCATGATATTCTGTTGTGGTATCTGCATCCTACGGTCCCACTTTGGCATGCCCTCGAAATCGCCGAACTCGATCTCGCTACCAGCAGTGTCCCAGTCGAACTTTATGTCGAATCTGTAGTCTCCCAGCCAAGAGGGATCGAATCCAATCCTAGTCTGCCAGTCATTGAATTCTTCAATCCATGTCTCAAAGTTCGTTGGGTAACTTTCTACTACCTCGGTATCAGTCATTGAGCATCCCAATGCAAACGGGTATTTCAGCGATTGCTTCGCTCAATTACTACTCTCTCACCGGCTACTTTCCTTCGAACCTAGGCGTCTGCTTGTCGACGTATGCCTTGATTCCGGTCTTCGCATCATCCGACTGGAATAGATCGGACTGTAATTCACGCTCCAAAGCCAGGTGATACTCCAGTGGAATCTCCATTCCGCTCTGTACGCTTCGCTTGATGTTCCCGATTGCCTTTGCTGCAGCGAAGGGGAGCGTGAAGCGTCCGGAGTAGTCGAGGACATCCTGGTGGAACTCCTCCAGGGTCATGCTATCGTAGATGTCATGAACCAGATCCATGTCCTTTGCTTCTTCGAAGGAGAACTTCCTACCAGTCACCATTATCTCCATTGCCTTCGCTTTTCCGACAAGTCGTGAAAGCCTAGCCGTCCCACCGGTTCCCGCAAGAACTCCTAGGGAGACCTCAGGAAGTCCAACCTGGAAGTTCCCCTTTCTAGCAATCCTGATGTCTGCGGCCATGGCGATTTCCAATCCCCCCCCTACGGTGTGTCCATTAAGAGCGGCGATAACTATCTTTGGCGTTTGCTCCAATCTCGACAGGGTCTCATTAGCATGCAAGCAGAAGAAATACTTGTACCGAGGAGTGAGTTTGTTCAGATACTTGATGCTGGCTCCAGCAGAAAAGAACTTCTCGCCATGGCCCGTGAGAAGGATTACTGAGACATCATCATCGAACCTAGCGCTAAGGATTGCATCATCAATGTCGTGCCACATCTCCCTAGTGTAGGTGTTTACAGCTGTCCTATCTCCATCCAGTGGTTCTCCATCGGAGTCTGATACCAGTTCGATTATCGCTACCCCGTTTTCTGTAACCCCGTAGTTTACGAGGCTGTTTTTCATGGGCTTTAACTCGGGCCATGTTGTCATACTCACACGACCGAGTTCCGCCATATCAACCAAACGGAGGACGAACTAGGCTAACTATCGGACTCTTGGAAAGAAAGTGCTCCTCCGCCCTTCCTGACCTCCTTCCACTCTTTACGGATTTCCTTGGCTCTTTCGCTAGGCTCCCAAATATCCCTGTTTAGGGGTTTCCTGAAAGGCATTCTGTGGACGATCCTACCATCAGATAGGGACTTCCTCCGCAGCATTCCTAATTTCACAATCGGCCAAAGTGCTCTTCGAATCAGACCGGGCTTGTACAGCCAACGCATGAAGCTCAAACCGTCCCCCTTTCTTTTCTGATCCCTCATCCACTGATTCGCCACAATCTTGAACCCTCTATCTCCTACCCGATTCATCAGGAACCTATTTACCGCACTGGCCCTAACTAATGGGACCAGCCTACCTCTGATTTCTTTCTCGTAATCTAACTCGCCTAGTATGGCTTTAGCGGATATCACACCGCTTGTAATTGCGTATCTCATCCCAAAACCCCACATGAAGTCTTGCAATCCACCGGCCTCTCCGACGTAGAATCTCCCTTCGTGTTCGTATTTGGTCGGAAGTCCAAAATCTCCCTTTCCTCCGACCCTCTTTATGGGTTTCCTATTCAGATCGTAGTGATCCTCGTACCAAGCAATTGTCTCATCAAGATAACGTCCGCTATTCCTCTGCTTCCTCCAAAGGCACGTGCAAATCAGACCTACTCCATCAATGATGATCAAGTAAGAGTATGCACCCGGGGCCAATTTGTCGTTAAGTTGGAATGCTACTATGTTTCGATGGTTCGTCTCAAAAATCTCCCCGTAGGCTACTGCACTGGATTCTCTTGGCCCGGCAGCAACAATGTCGCATTCTTCGGGAGGCCTTCTGGCACCATAGTGAATGTTCACCCCCGCCTCCAAAGCCATCCTCTTGAAACCCTGATCTATTGTATGGCTGGAAGTTCCTCTTTCCACCACTCTGAAGGCCACGCCATCTGTTTCTGGATGGGTGACCACATCATCTGGATGGATTAGGTCGATTATCCCAAATGCATCGGATTTGAACTCGTTCGTGTCAAAACCCCATTCGGCCATCTCGTCAAAGAAGTCTACTTCACTAGTCCAATTCTCTATTCCCTGGAAGTCACCATCAAACCTCGCCCCGCTGTCCTTTCTAATCTCATGAACGTGAACCTTCTTCCCGGAGCGGGCCAAAATGGTGGCCGCAGCCAAACCAGACAGTCCAGCCCCAAGGACATGTACTTCATCGCTCACAATATTGCGAATCATTACTTTCGCTTGAACAGTTGGGTCATCCGTTGGTTTCAAGCGAGTAATCTCATGGGGCACTGTGACTGTGCATATCGAGGTAGCCAGGAAACCTCTCGACATCTCTCTACTTAGAAGCCTGGTTGACACGCAAGGATGTGGCAGCATCGTTAGCTTCGTCGGAGTCACTAGGGAGGTGGAAGAAGGCTTCTCGGTGATGAGCCTCGAGTTTGACGCTTGGGAGGGCAGACTGCCAGATGTACTTAGAAGCATAGCAAAACAGTCAATATCCGATTTTGGAGTAAAATCAGTTGTTATGGCTCATCGGATAGGCTCTGTTGAACCCGGTGAGAACATAGTTTGCATCCATGTAGGTTCAGCTCATAGGGCAGAGGGTTTCTCCGCATGCTCGTGGCTAATTGCAGAATTAAAGAAGCAAGCCCCACTCTGGAAGAAGGAGATTAGAGAGGATGGAGAGTTCTGGAAGGCAGGTCTTGGTTGAACGTCAATGACTCACGAATCTCCTCTCCGAGCCTCTGAATAAGGAATGCCTCTTCCGGGCTTTGTATGGTGTCGGAGGTGGCTCATTGGGAATAGTGGATGTCGGATCAAAGCCGAAACTAGAGAGGGAAGCTACTGCTACTGGGTTCATTCGACTCTCGAAGGAGGCCATCGACTCTGTTGTAAATGGAAACTCCCCCAAGGGCGACGTCAGAGGAGCATCCACCATTTCTGCAATTCAGGCAGTCAAGGAGACGCCACGAACGCTCCCTCATTGCCACCCGATTCCAATCGAAGCTTGCAATGTTGAATGGGAGGTTCTCGAGAATGAACTTCGTTGCACAGTGACTGTTCGGACTCACTGGACTACCGGAGTTGAAATGGAGGCTCTTTGTGGGGTTAGTGCCGGATTACTTTGCGCATGGGATATGCTGAAACCCATTGAGAAGGACGAAAATGGCCAGTATCCCACTGTCTCAATCGAAGGGATTAGGGTACTACGAAAGAAGAAGTTAGACCCATAGGGTTGATTTCCCTAACCCCTTCACATGGTCATGCCAACCGGGGATTTGATACCCGAATTTCTGAAGGCTACTGAGGCAGCAGCAATTGCCGCCTCAAAATGGAAGGGGCTAGGTGATGGGAAGGCTGCTGATGGAGCAGCGGTGGAAGCAATGCGTGAAGTCTTCGATTCGGTCCCATTTGATGGGCGCGTCGCAATTGGAGAGGGTGAGCGCGATGATGCCCCCATGCTCTGGATTGGGGAGCCATTAGGCTCGAAGCAGGGAGATCCAAATGCTCCATCTATCGACATTGCTGTTGACCCCCTCGAATGCACAAATCACGTTGCTTCTGACCTGCCAAACGCTATGGCAGTTCTAGCTGCTGGCCCAAGAGGGACACTTCTTCATGCTCCTGACTGCTATATGGACAAGATTGCAGGACCATCGGAGATTTCAGGAGTAACTAGTCTGGAGGCGGATGTAGATTACAACATTGAAGGGGCCTCCAATGCCCTAGGAAAGAGGCCCGAAGAGATGAAAGTCGTAGTAATGGATAGGCCCAGGCATGATAACCTAATCAGAGGTTTGAAGGACCTAGGAATTAAGCCAATATTAATTGGAGATGGCGATATTGCTGCTGCGCTCAATGCAGCAGATCCAAATTCTGAGATAGACCTGCTAATGGGAATTGGAGCTGCTCCAGAAGGCGTGATTACCGCCACTGCATTGAGAGGTCTCGGAGCTTCATTCGAAGGTCGTTTAGTTTTCAAGAATGATGGTCACAGAGAGAGAGCAGAAGAAATGGTTGACGGGGATATCGAGAGGATATGGGATCGAGATGAACTTTGTTCCTCTGATGATTCAGTTTTCATTGGCACTGGAGTTTGTGATGGGAGGGCAAAGGGGGTTGAAGATATCGGAGATGGTAGTCACAGAGTTTCTTCAGAGATTATTGATGTCTATTCCAAAAGTCACTACTTTTCTTCAACAATTGTTTAGTCTGGAATACTAATCCAGAGAACTAATCCATATGTCGATGGTTTCTTTTCTCAGAACGTTTTCCACACAGACGGGGAAACGGATGGACAGGCAGTTATTGGAGAAAAATGCGAGAGAATTGGTATCGCCAGGGCGAGGCATACTAGCCGCAGATGAGAGCAATGGAACAATGTCCAGCCGTCTTCAGGCGGTTGGAATCGAACCTTCCTCCGAGGCCAGAAGAGCTTACCGTGCAAATCTATTCTCCACCGAGGGATACGAATCTGCAATTAGTGGAGTGATATTATTCGATGAAACAATTCGCCAATCCATGGACAACGGCAAGAAAATAACCCAAGAACTCTCCGAAAGAGGAGTCTTGCCGGGAATAAAAGTAGATACAGGCGCAAAGGAACTGGCAAACCATGAAGGTGAGAAGATTACCGAGGGCCTTGATGGGCTCAGAGAAAGGTGCAATGAATATTTTGCCATGGGTGCCAGATTCGCAAAATGGCGAGCTGTTATCAGAATTGGTGACGGGATCCCAAGTTCAGCATGCATTTCCACAAACGCTCACGCTCTAGCAAGATATTCCGCTATTTGCCAGGAGCAGGGGCTTGTCCCAATCATCGAGCCGGAGGTGCTTATGGATGGAGACCACGATGCTGGTACTTGCTTCGATGTTACATCCTCTATTCTCGAAGCTACTTTCTCAGAGTGCGAGAGGCAGGGAGTCCACATCCCAGGAGCCCTATTGAAACCAAACATGATTATCGCTGGAAAGGATTGCGAGGATCAGATTTCGAGGGAGGAAGTTGCTAGTTTGACTGTCGATTGTCTAACAAAACACGTTCCTCACGAATTGCCAGGAATAGTTTTCCTCTCGGGGGGGCAGTCGGATGCAGACGCGACAGCTCACCTCAATCTCATGAATGATATGGGGGTGGAACATCCTTGGCAACTATCCTACTCTTACGGCAGGGCACTTCAGGCAGATGCTTTGTTGAAGTGGTCAGAGGATGGTGAAGACTCCGCCTCCGCAAGTCGCTCAGCATTTCTGCACCGGGCTAAAATGAACAGCCTAGCTAGAAGTGGCGATTGGAGTCAAGATTTAGAAGGTTAATCAGGACTTTTCTTCCAAAGCCCCAGGTCTAACCTGCCAGACGCAGATTTCGTATCTGCCCGAAAGCGCCCCACCTCTCTTTGTGGTTGCAACCTTGAGGATATCCTTGTCCTTGGAAAGTACATTTCCGAGCTGTTGTGGTGTCGTTCCATGCCTCATCGTTGAGTTCACGTGCTCCAGAATTTCAGTGGTGTTCGCCTCGCCTCTTTCGTCCAGGAATTTCTTGATCTTTTGTCTTAGTCTTGTGGTCCTCATAATTTCACTCTACTCTTTTCTGGACTCCCACATAGCCCATTGTTTACAGGATGGCGGAGGGCGATATAATGCTTCTGTATGTATTTCCTCTCTTTGGTTACAAATAATGACATATTTTTTCCAACTTTTTCTGTAATATATTTGCTTCTTTATGGGTACGAGGTAATTTCCACTGGAAATATATAACTAAATGTAACAAAATCAAATAATTTATTACTATCTAACAGTTAGCCTCATTCTGTAGGTGTTTTTTGGTGTCAGATACTTCCTCGGTCGACCGGAAAAAAAGACCAAGAAGAATAAGGAGTAAACATCGAAGAAGGGTACTCTCAATACTTTCACAGGGTGAGGCGACTGTTTCCGAACTTTCCCTCAAGTCTAATCTAAGGATGCCTCACGTTTCTGCAGAAGTAAAGAGGATGAGGGACGATGGTCTAGCGACCAGCGATCTCCCACCCGGTTCAAGAGGGGCCAGGATTAGACTAACAGAGAGTGGCTGGGGTCTTCTAGAGGACGACGAGTGGTCGAAAATATTGGAATTACAAGATTTACCTTTGGATAGGAATAGCTGCTGCGTACTTTCTAGAGATGAAGAAAACCTGACTTTGTGTTTTTTGAGTACTCCAAGGGAAACAATGGTGCAGATTCCAAACCGCATTCAGAAAAACTTGCCAGAAAAAGAAAAGTCCACCAGAAATCAAGGGGTGTTATGGAATTGGGCCGTTCTCTCCGAACGCTCACCTAGGTGGTTTGATAGTAGAAATATGGAGGTACTAGATTCACCACCAGAATTAGCAGCTCCGGGAAGTATTGACGCCTATTCCGACAACCCCCCAATCTTCGGCGTGGTTAGGGCCAAGCTACTGGATTCAAACACCAGCCCAACTATATCTTCTGGTGTTTGGTTCATTCAACCGGATCTAATCCAACGCGCACCACTCGATGAGCCCACTTATCACAGAGGAGACTGGATTCTAGGCTCACCACACAGAAAATCTCCGGACATCAGGCCTTCTAATCCAGTTGCTGCCATTATCAAGGAACGACTCCCTCGTTCTGTCCTATTGAGATCGGCTAGGAAAAACTCACTCCTGCTTGCAGATTTGAGCGGTTTGGATATGAAGGGGGACGAATATCCCATTGGGGCTCTGGACCATTGGATTGAAATCACCCATCCGAGGTTAACAGAAACAGAGAGAGGTAGGAGATTAGCATCTCTTAGAGATAGAATTTCCACCACTAGGAGAACCAAGGTAGCAGAATCAACACTCAGGAAATTCAGGAAGGAATGGGGAGGTAGAACCTTCTCAAGTGACGAGTCAAATATCAAATCAATTGATTTGAGAGGCCTTGGAAAATCTGTCACAGAGTCACTAATAAGGTGGTCTATAAGTAGGAATGACAAGCCACTGATCATTGAACTTCAGCATAAATTACCTGACTCACTGTTGTCTCAAATCTCTTCGGTTTCAAATTTAAGATTGGTAATAATGGATAATATTTCCAACCACTTTTCTTCCTTTGATATTTTGCAGATCGATCAAATTAGACCACTTCCTTGGCTGAGTTATCGAACAAGTTCTGGAGCCATGATTCCAGTCAGAATGAAAGAGCAGACAAGCTCCTCAGTAGATTACTCCGAAGAGGATGAGGGCACCACAATCTCTCCTTGGGAGATCTTGGGAATCTCCTCCGTAAATGACGAATTTCAGCATTTTATTGACTCTTCTTCTGAGTCGATAGTTAGATCTGCGTTATCTCAATTCCCCCAGGGGGATGAAGAATGGGCAAACCAAATGGAGGCCAGGTATCCACTCGCAGCATGGATAGCGTCCCCGAAAGAAACCAGATGGCAAAGATGGCAACGCGTCTCATCACGATTAGAGTCAGAATGGGTGGTACTCTTGGATCTGAACTATCTGCCAATAGAGAGGATATCAGAACTAGCAAATAAAGCTCCAGACTCAGTAAAGCAGGTTTTCTCAGAAACTATCACCTCAATACTACGGGCTGATCCAGATAATCTTCTCAGATCGTGGCCTGCGATTGATCCAAATCAAGCAAATAGTGGGGCGGCTTGGCTAGCTTCCCACTTTATACAGAACTCAGCTTGGCTCCCTAAGGAGACCTATCCAGATATTCTTGGTTGGGCCGTAGATGCATGGCTTTCTCACCCTCCAAAAGATTCTCTCGGGGCTCTAATTGGGCTCAAGTGGTTATATGGCTTCGAAAACAAATCTCAAGAAGAGCTCAACAAAATCATGATTAGAATCAGAGATGTTGGCTCAGAACTCGCCGAAGGTCATCATCTGAACACCTGGTCAAGACTCTACGATTTCTCTTTAGGCAGAAGAGAAAGAAATCTAGATGACATTTCTCTATTTATTCGTGATCTTCCTAATTCATGGTGGGCACCATTCTCCTCAGAATTCCTAATCGAGATTCTGAATAGTTCTGATGCTGAGAATTTTCTTGAGGTCGAAATCCCATGGTGTTCAGTAATTCTCCGCCCCATTGGCGAGATTTCCGATGCACCAGGTCTTTACTCAATTAGTCATAAGGGGTGCGAATCACAATTATTGCCACACCTCCAGTCATTTATCCGAAAAAATACAGATATACCCTCTTCACCCGCTTTGAACCACATTTTGGACATAATCAATGCCATCGAATCAGTAAGAGCCGAAAGAACACCTTTGGTAGGGCGAGCTCACAAATTTTCTGGATGGTTGGCACAACCTGAAGAGAAATGGCCAAATTTCACAATGAAAATGATGATGGACGGAGATTTCAATATCTCAGAAAGACTAATTCGGGGAAAGTCCGGTTTCCATTCGGGGCTATCAGAAATAGCTGATTCGGACAGACCGTTGGGTTCTTGAGCGAATCTTCCTGCGGAGTATTGCCCAACTGGCAACACCGTGTGGACGAAACCCCCTCGCCGGAGGTAGAGGATGAAACACGGTACCACAGATTGGGTGACCACCCGTCGAAGACCATCGAGACTCTTCCGAGAGAATGATCGTTGGCGCAAATCGGGTGGCCGGATTGCGTAGGTCCCCTGAGGACGGAATAGAATGAATCAAGGGACTACCCCGCAGTCCGACAGACGTCCCGGGGTGGGTCAGGCGCCTGAGCAAAGCAGTGAAGGTTGCCGTTACGCCCCGGGGCACACTATGAAAAAAACATCTCCAATAGGTAGGAAGACGATGCACGGAATCGGACTAATTGGCGGGACCTTCGATCGATTTCATTCAGGGCACATGTCCCTCATAGAAACTGCACTATCTCGTTGTGAAAATATTCAGGTATGGATAACTAGCGATGCGATTGCCCAATCCAAGGATGCCCGAATAAAGACGTGGGAAGAAAGAAAGTCAGATTTGGAAAGAGCCACTTCTGACCACTCTTCACGAATATCTATTCATTTGCTCAGTGATGATTTCGGACCTGCTCTCGAAACTCGTCAGGCCACTGCAATTATTTGTTCCAATGATACCCTGCCAAATTGTATAGAAATCAACTCACAGAGGAAGGAAAGTGATCTTGAACCATTGGAAATTATAATTGCTGAAAGCACTCTTTCTTGGAATGGAAAAATCATCTCGAGCTCTCAAATAAGGTCCGGTTCAATGGACAGAAATGGAAACTCTTGGATCCCTAAGAAAATTAGAAGTTCAGATGCCCGACTTACTCCTATAGTAGAAGCCGAACTAAAGAACCCCTTTGGCCAACTAATCGAGGGCCCAGAAGATGACACCTCAATCGCGATAAACGAGGCGCTATTGCATATCTCGGAAAATCCAGATTTTAATGGCCTATTGATCGCAGTTGGAGATGTAACCGTCCTTGGCTTCCAAAAAGCAGGTAGGACAGCAGATCTTGCATTAATTGATGGCCAAACCAAACGTTCTGAGTGGCCTAGTAGTAGTGAGATTAGAAAAGATATGTACGATAACATCGTTGAGTGCACCAGTCCAGCAGGATCTTTGACAAAATCACTCCTTGAGGCCTGCAGTAAATCACTATCTTCATGGTTAGAAGATGGAGAAAGCAGCCTCATAATAGTCACAGGAGAAGAGGATCTTGCACCACTACTTCTGCACCCCCTGGCACCTATTGGTTCAGCAGTGGTCTACGGGCAGCCCGGAAAGGGTGTAGTAGTTAGGTGGTGTGATGAGGATTCTAAGGATAGGTGCAGGGATCTACTCTCGGCTTTCGAGGCAATTTAACTCTCTAACTTAGCATCCTGGATCCAATTCAGACCGACTCCAACCATCACAAGGGAGATCATCACCGAGTAAACTCCTGGATCTACCCATGTCGACTCCAAAGAACTCCACACCAAGTAATATGCAGCTCCTGAAACAATCATCCAACTAGAGAAAGTTCTTCCAAGACCATTCTCAGTTGAAAAGATGCTAGCAAAAACCATATCTCGAGGCAATCCGTAAAACCAACCCCGAAAACCATCCTCCCTAGCTGCATTCATCCCCATTATTCCCACGGCAATAAGTAATGAACTCAGTAAACCGAATACAATATCATCAGGAAGATTCAATGTAACCTCATGTGCCGAAGTGACCTCATCGCCGTTTGTGAGGAAATCAATCCAATTCACCCTTCTACCATTTGAGTAGGCCCCAAATACAATATTGACTAATGTTAGGAATGCCATCCAAATCCCGACAAGGAAAGATCCGGCAGATAGCATGCTACTTGGCCTCATCAGGGCCCCCATCCACTCTCGGTCAGCCTCTGACATCGGGCCGTCGTCCTGAAGCCTCGGTTTAATCGTTGCCGGGACTAAACCTACAGATGGCCTTGAAGATTGTACTTGGCCATAGAAGCCTCATTTACCATCGGTTCACTCTCACTCATCAGACTAATCGCGTCAATTGCCTTGGGGATGGCTGAGTTAACTTGCTTGCTTCTTCCACCTCTGCCCTTGCTCACATTCCTGGCCATAATCAGGCCCATTGTATCAAGCTCGTTAAGCAACGAAGAAACCCTTCTGGTCGTCAGTGGCTCGGTCCCAATCTTCGAGCAGGCCTCGGAATAAGTTCTATACACTTCGCCAGTGGAAATATTCCTCAACCCGTTTTCTTCATTAAGGCATATCGAGAAAAGAACTAATTTTTGATGAAGTGGAAGTGTTTTGATTACTGGTGTGACTTGATCATATTCCAACTGGCTTTGTGCCAATCTAACATGCTTGGTGTCCACATTACCCTGTGCCCTATGCTCTGCCTTCTGGACAGAGATTCTCAGGAGATCTAAAGCCCTTCTCGCATCTCCATGTTCCTGAGCAGCTAGAGCAGAACAAAGCCTGATAACTCCATCATCGAGTACCCCTTCCTTAATCCCCATCCTCGCTCGCTCGCTCAAAATGTTCTGAATCTCTGTCGCCACATATGGATGGAAGACAATATCTTCCTGACTAAGTCTTGAGCTCACACGTGGATCTAAGTGCTGAGTAAAGTGGAGATCGTTACTTATTCCGATAATGGAACATCGCCCATCACTTAGCAATGTGTTCAGACTCGTAAGTGCGTAAAGTAGGTCATCCCCGCCCTTGTCAACCAGATTGTCAACTTCATCCAGAACGATAATGTGAACCCCACCGGCCCTCTCCATCCTTGAAACGACTGTCTCAAGAACACGGTCCGTTGGCCATCCAGTGAATGGCACGGGAGTGTCTCCTCTCTGGGCCAATTGAGTTGCAATAGTCTGAACAACCCTATATTTGGTGTCAACATTCCTGCAATTGATCTCGTAGGTATTCACGGTCTTACCCATCTCTAGGCCTTTCTCTCTTAGCTGACTTAGGACAAATCTCGTTACTACTGTTTTTCCTGAACCGGGAACTCCGTATAGGAGCATATTTGATGGAATATGCCCATTTAACGCATCAACTAGATTCCTTACTAGGGAATCAACTTCATGCTCTCTGTGAGGTAGGCGAGCCGGTTCGAATGCATGGTCAAAGGCCCTTCTGTCGACAAACAGACTGTCCTGACCCAGAATCTCCTCGAAAATATTTCCTCTCATTTTTTTTCACTTCAGTAAAACCATAACGAAATGCAATTCAACCCCCCCGTTAGGTTGTTTGCTTCTCGTGAGGTTTCCTAAGCGACTATGTTTGCGGTAATAAGAGTGACTCGCTTTTTCAAATTTTAATCATGTTTTGGCAACAAATATACGCATCTCTCATATTCGTATTCTACCTTGTAAAATTATGATATTTATTGGCCTCAGTATCCCCTTTATTCATATTCTATACTGGTGTATTTTCCACATCGATGAAGGGAAAAAGAGGAACCCAAACGAGTAAACATTACTTTTCAGATCAATCCTTCCAAACTAAGTTCTGATGACTGAACAATTCCACTAAGAAAGAACTTTAATCGAACCAATAGTAACTCTGTTATATATAATGGAAATTTTTTTTTCTCAATTATTAACAATAAAACTTCCCGAGTTATCTATCTCTATACTATCACCGTCGTTTAATTGGATTACATCATTGGGCAACTCTGGAATTTCAAAACCAGACTTACTATTGGGGGACTTTGCATAGTTGTGAGTGACGAGAACCGTTACTTCAGGAAATCTTTCATTGAATGAAACTACGTCTGAAGGCCTATGGTGGTGAGGAAAATCGCCTATGTCTGGCATCCCCATCTCCAATATTACCGCATCGACACTGCCGGCCCGTCTTTCAATCTCCGGACACGGTCCGGAATCACCACAGTGAAGGATGCGGAAACCACTTTCATGTTGCAATTCATAACCATGAGGATCCGTCTCGGGAGTATGATGTACGGAAAACCTGTCGTATTTCCATCCTGTTCGCCCAATTATTGACTCCTCGTCCTCATTCCAAACTACTCTTTCTTCAAGAGAATCATCCAGGCTTCCCGGAAAACCCATTTCACACAGAGTTGACAGATACTTCCTCCCCCTTGGGCGAAGATGAATCTCTAACTTCCTTTCACCGTTGGTATCTGAGAGATATTTCCTATCCAGAAGCAAGAATGGAAATCCAAAGGAATGATCGCCGTGCCAATGTGTGAAGAGAATGTGCTGCAATTCCCCGGGAGATACCCCCGCTCTTCTTAGCTGTGTGACAACGGTAGGAGGAGAGTCTATCAGGATCTGGTTATCAATCAGTGCCAAAGCATGCATCCTTCCTTCCGGGGAGAAGGCATTGCCAGTGCCGAGGAAGTCTATGCGCGCCACATGTTCCGACAGGAGTCTTCAGACTTGACCCCATCGTTTGTTGAGGCAGAGTCATTTCCCTACGCATTTGTTCATATATCCTAGTTAGGTCGGAAATATTGGAGATATAGATGTCAGGCAAGTCGACAAAATCTGAGTGGTCCGCAAAGAACCCATATTTCACAAACATTTCAGATAATTATGTCCTAAATGGTGAGTCTTCGAAGAAGGAAACTCGCCATATTGTGTTCAATCTAGGGGATTCTGGACTGGAGTACAAAGCAGGGGATGCATTAGGAGTAGTTCCCAGGTGCCCTCCTGAGATCGTTGAGCATTTATTGCAGATTTGTGCATTCTCGGGAGACGAAGAAGTAGAAACAAACCTAGGGCCATGCTCACTTAGAGAAGCACTGACAGATAGGTACGAGATTCATCGAGTTTCAAAGAAATGGCTTAAGGGAATCGCAGAAAGAATCGGGGATTCTCCTGCCAAAATAGAAATGAGAATTGTCTCGAGAAAGCGTTTCTCATCCAAAGATGGGACGATGATTGTTGACTGGGAATCCAGTAGCGAAAAAGATGTGCCAGAGGGGTATGTGGAAATGGGAGAAGTAGGGGACAATTCTGCCATACTGTTGCAGGAACTAATCTCAAACAATGATGCAATGGAGGATTACATCTGGTCAAGGGACTATGTCGATGCATTGGGGGATTTCATTGGCTTTGGCTTCACTCCCCAGCAATTACTGGAAGGAATGGATAGGCTGAAACCACGGCTATATTCGATAGCCAGTAGCCCTGATTTTGAGAAGGGAACGGTTCATCTGACCGTCGCAATAGTCAGGTACAACCACCATGAAAGAGATAGGACTGGACTTTGCACAGGATTCATGGCCGATAGGTGCGAAACCGACAAAACACCGGTTGGAGTTTACATGTCCCCAACTCGGTCTTTTGTTCTCCCTGAGGATGGTGCCAAGGATACGATAATGGTTGGCCCGGGTACCGGAATCGCGCCCTTCAGAGCCTTCCTCCAGCAGAGGGAAATAAACAATGATTCTGGTAGAAACTGGCTCTTCTTCGGAGATTGGACAGAGGAAGGGGAATACCTCTATCGAGATGAGATGGATGAATGGAAAGAAAGAGGGATTATTTCGAGGCATGACTTGGCTTGGTCACGTCAAGGAACCGAGAAGGTCTACGTCCAGCATTTGATGAAGAATAACGGTGAAGAGATATGGAATTGGATTGAGGGTGGAGCATATTTCTACGTTTGCGGAGATAAACAGTACATGGCCAAAGATGTACACTCCACCCTAATCAATATCTGCTCAGAATACGGGGGCATGTCTCCTGAAGATGCTAAGGATTTCGTTGAGAACGGACTGATGAAATCAGAGAAGAGATATCTCCGAGACGTCTATTGACAAGCCGATTCACTCAAACGAAGACGCACCTGCCATAGTATTGTGTTCCGTCGAGTTCTAGTTGCAAACCGGGGAGAAATAGCTCTTCGAATAGTTAGATCATTGAGGGAAATGGGCATCGAATCTGTCGTCATCCATGGTCGCGAGGATAGGATGTCACTTCCAGTTAGGCTTGCAGACGAGGGCTATTTTATTCCTCGAGAAGATCCTCTAGCTTCTTACCTTGACATTGAGGCAATCATCTCTGCTGCCAAAGAGGTCGGTGCAGATGCGGTACACCCAGGATATGGTTTTCTTTCTGAGAATGCGACCTTTGCACAGCGCCTCATCGAGGAAGACATTACCTTCATTGGCCCCTCACCTGAATCACTCAGGTTACTGGGGGACAAGATAGCAGCTAGAGATGCTATGTCAAGGGCCGGAATACCCGTGGCAAAGGGCACCAATGAACCAATTTCCGATTCCAAGGAGGCACTAGCACTAGCTTCAGAGATAGGATTCCCACTGATGATCAAGGCAGCCTCTGGGGGTGGCGGGATAGGGATGCAGGTGGTCAATGAAAAATCCGAGTTCGAATCCGCTCTGAGGTTATGCCAAGGTCGCGCCGAGTCAGCATTTGGAGATGGCAGAGTCTTCATCGAAGAATATGTCAGCTCAGCAGAGCATATTGAATTCCAGGTTGTGGGTGATGGTTCCAAAGCAATACATCTCGGTGAGAGATTCTGTTCCATCCAGAGGAGGCATCAGAAGATTCTGGAAGAAGGGCCTTGGCTAAGTGAGTCCGAAAGAGAAGAAATTGGGGCCAAGGTGGTGGCTGGAGCCGAAGCGATCGGTTATAGGGGTCTCGCGACATTTGAGTTCCTGAGAAACTCCGAGGGAGAATTCTACTTTATGGAGGTGAATCCTAGGGTTCAAGTGGAACACACAGTGACTGAGATGATTACCGGAATAGATCTTGTATCTCTGGGAATAATTGTCTCTTCTGGAGCCGAATTGCCAATAAATCAGGAAGAAGTTCAGTTGAGTGGCCATGCAATACAGGCTCGGATAAATGCAGAGAATCCGATAACTCTAGAGCCTTCTCCAGGAAAACTGTGGGAATGTCACTGGCCAGGTGGTCCGGGCGTCAGAGTCGACACCCATGGATTCTCGGGCTATGTTATGCCCGAAGCCTTCGACTCTCTTCTTGCCAAGGTGATTTCTTGGGCCCCAACAAGAAACCAGGCGATATCGAGACTAGACGCTGCTCTAGAAGAAACCATCCTTCTGGGGGTGGACACCTTGATTCCCCTGCATAAGGCAATATTGCAGGAATCAGACTTCTTAGAAAAGAAGATTAACACTGACTACTTAGAAACACACGCGAATCTACTGGTTGGTGATTAGTTGGAATTGGTGATTGTAGGAAGTATTGGCTATGATGACATTGAGACTCCAATCGCCACGGGTTCTGATATCCTCGGTGGCTCTGCAGTGCATGCTGGCGTCTCATCCTCATTCCATCTACCCGAGACTCCAGAGGGAGTTAGAAGAGTCGGCCTAGTTGCACCAATCGGCAATGATTTCTCGGCCTCTCACCAATCCAAATTAGAAGACCTGGGGATGGACTTCTCTGGAGTCGAGAAACTCCCTGGAAAGACGTTTCGATGGTCGGGAAGATATTCGGGAACGATGGAGAATGTGGAGACGATTTCAACCGAGGTTAATGTTCTTGGTGACTTTTACCCTAAAATCCCCGAGTCATGGAAGGCGCCAAATGTTCTCTTCTGCGCCAATACCCATCCGGCATCTCAGGTCCTCGTTCTTGATCAGTGTCCAAGCTCTGAAATTACGGCGATTGACACTTTCATGTTGTGGATAGAGACTGAGTTCGAGTCTCTCTCGACAGCACTCAGAAAGTCCGACTTGGCAATACTGAATGAAGAAGAGGTTTGCGCAATTTCGGGCGAGGATTTCTTCATGAAAGCCATAGAGCCAATTTTGTCCGGTGCCTGCCTCCATGGAGGGGAATCAGCAGGTCGTGGACCCAGTGGACTGGTTATCAAGAGGGGGTCCTCTGGAGTTTTCGCTCACCTTCCATGTGGGGTAATCTCTCTCCCTTCATTTCCTATCTCTGAAGTGGTAGACCCAACTGGTTGTGGGGATTCATTCGCAGGCGCACTCTTGGCCAACATGTCCCAGAGAAAGGGCATCTTGAACGATATTGAGTCAATGAGGGACGCAATGGTCCATGCAACGGTAACTTCGTCATTTACAATTCAAGGACTGGGGACAAACAAACTTCAAGGTCTGGAAAGGGGGCTCTATCATGCGAGAATGGATAGTTTCCGGAGAATAGTTGGACTGTGATCAACCTAGTCTTCTTAGTCCTGGAAGGGGATTGGGATCTTCTTTAGAAGAGGTCGGATTTAGTTGACTGAATCTCAATGAGTCGGTCGATATATCGGGCAGGAGCGTATCATCTCTTGTTTCTCCAGCCACCTTCTTCACAATTAGGTCTAACTTATCTCTAGCAGTTGAAGGATGGTTTGCCTTTCGCATTGCACGTAAACGATCGGCGATATCGGCCTGGTGGTCTTGATCACTCCTTAATCTCATATGCTGTGTGGTCTGGAAACTCTCAGTTTCAATCTCATTGATTGACCCTGAATCAGAGCCTCCTCTATTTTTCATAGAACTGCCAGGTTTCAGGAGACGAGATAGCCAGCCACCTGATATCCCACTCGTAGGGCTTGCTCCGGCCTGACTGCTTCCCGACATAGTCGAGGCAAGTCCCTTCAAGGCTGGATAATCATCTAAATTAGCAGCTCTAATTGTCCTTGTGACATTCAAATTCTGTGCCCGCAACTCTTGCTTGGCTCTTGCCTGCCTAACTACGCCCGCCTTGCACTCCTCCCGGACTGCTTCCTCTGTTGGTGGTGGAAGCAAGTCTCTCGGGAATGGTTCGGAAGGGGCGCCAAACTCTTGATGAGCACGTTTAATCATTTGAGAACTAGAATGTGGCCTCTCTATAGGTTCTGCAACAGGGGCTTCGAAATCAAAATCGAAAAGACCCATTTCATTCGAATTAGATACTTCTGAGGCAGGCCCTGAGTCGAAAATTCCACCTGGAGAAAACATATCCAGACTTTCCGCAGCATCAGAGAAAGCCGAATCAATCCTACTCTCACTTCTCTCATCCGATTCCTTTTCCTTGTACCACTTCGGAGCCTCTTGCACTCCCCAAGCCCTCTCATAGGCGTTCTGTTGAGGTGGATTCGAATCGCTGGTGATGCCTTCCGAAGTAACTCCAAGTGGCGTTTCTTTCACCTCTGGAAATTTTTGCCCCCCAAATATATCCGAATCAGGGCCGATTCCAAATATGGGGGCTGAATTGAGGCCACCATGACCACTCCCTGCCCCATTTGTCTTCGTGGGCATAGGCAATGAAGCAACTGCCGTTTTCTCAAACTGACCTGTTACATCCCTTAGTGTAGGAAATGTTGGAACCTCGGAATCTAGATTTTCTAGCCCCAATACGGCCTCTTGCATATCGCTACCATGTCTGACTCTGTCAACAATCAGACATAGTTTCAGTAGGTTAGATTCACTTCCTGAGACTAAGTGCCTGTCGCCCGAACCAGTTTCTATCGCTAAGATGGAATATCGGGACACAATGTTAGAGATAATTACGGAAGCGCCTAATCCGATTGCTAGCCAATTCATCGGTGAGAAAATTGTTGTTATCCCCAGATAAATCGAAATTATTCCCAGAAGGATAGTCCCAGATGGAAGCATCGGGATCTTTAGATGCCTCATTCTTTCGATTGCCCCCAAGTCGAGCCTTACTCCCTTTCCATCGAATCTTTCTATGGTTAGCTGACGCTCAGTAATTACTGCACAAAATTTCCCCCTCGCGCCGACTAAGTAGAGGCCGCCGATTAACTCGGCTTGCCTCTTCTTAGTCGGGCCATTAGGCCCGGCTAATCCCATCCGATTCGCCGAGCGGATTATCCAAGGTATAAGTCCATGGGGGAACCACTAGCCAAATCGCAATACTTCGATACGTTTCTTTCTTCGCCGTTTTCACTCAACGCATTGCGTTCCTTGCTTCATTTGCCATGCTCCACATTTCCTTATCATCATCCGTTTTAGGTTCGAATTGGGGGATCTGTACCGGTTCCATAGTCTCGTCAATCGCTACCATGAAGAAGAACCCAGAACAGATTTCTTCTCCAACCCATTCCGAACGAGAAAGCCTACATGAAGTAACATGAACGCCTACAGTTCTGGGAGAAGTCCAAACTACCCTGGATGTAGTCCTAATTATGTCGCCCTGGAAAGCAGGCCTCTTGAACTTCAGAGCATCTACGGAGACTGTGACGAAGACTCTGTGAGCGAACTTTGAGGCAACCATTCCCGCAGCGGTATCCATGATGGCCATCAGTCGGCCTCCGAACAGAGTGTTTAGCGCATTTGTATGGCCGGGAAAGACCTCGTCGAGTACTACCACGGGTTCTTCCGAGTATGGCTCATCAATCTTCATCAATCTATCTCAGCGAGTCACACTCCTTGAATACTTCAGTTTCAGAGTCGGATAAATGGGGTTTTACCGCTTACTTGAATCGAGTGACCTCCTCGGAGAAACATGGGCGCGTGGGAAATGGGTCTGACCTTGCTGCTGGTGGTTCTCGCCGTTCTGGTTCTCGCCGTTCTCGTCCTTACCCCTCTGCTATACATTCTGATTTTTGATTCACCTGCGAATGTCCCAGAATTGAGATGGGAACCATTCATCTTCGAGGATCCATTGGGCGGGAAGATCGTTCTTTGGCCATATCTTCCTTGCATCAGGATGCCTTCTAAGATGAGGCCGAGGGAGTGGGATGGACTTGCCTTGATTTCCTCTCAAGACGAGATATCATCCTTGAGAGAAGAGGAACGTCAGGAAATAGAAAGTCCCGGTGTCCATGTTGATTCAGCTGCCGTTTCGGGAACAACTCTAGGGATGTTGGTGAGAAATTTATCGGAATTAGATATAGAGGGGCCTTTCATTCCAGATCCTGAGAAAATTAGGCTTCTAAGGCATGCCGAGAATTCTAGGGGTGGAATGCCAATTTATGCCATCGAACCTGGAATTGATGACACAGAATGGGTCGATTGGCAGTCTAGATGGGCAGATGAACAAGTCAGATTTAGAAATCTACTAGCTACACTCAAAAGAACAAGAAGATGGTCACAAAATAGGCATGTGGCCATTGCAAAGGTAGCACAATCAAATCTTGCAAGCCCAGATCTTGGGGCAGCATCAACTGAATGTGCCGCTTGGTGGAGCGAAGAATCGATGTGTTTGACTGATGAGTTGAGAAATGAGAGGGATTCGAGGTTTTCCTCGAGGATTAGGGGCGCACTTTCCAATCTCAGAGAAATCGAGGATAGCAATTGGGACGAAGAAGGACCAACACTACTAGTTCCAGTTCAGCAGGCTAATTTGCCTGCTTTAGAGAATAGCCTAATTGCCTGTGAGTCTGTCGAGATACTGGAGAGGGGGCAATGAGCGGGGTCGAAATCGAAATCCAAACGCAGTCTTTTCGCGTCACCCCTTCCGAACCTGTCAATCTAGCCGATGCAGTGAAGTACGCCGGAGCTAGGAGCAACGGCGCGTTTGGAGTAATTGAGCACGAGGAACCAAGGGCCCTAATTGTTGTAGATACAGATGGCTCGTTATTGATTCATGGAATCTCCAATTTCGAGGTCGCCTCTTTAATTGCAGAGGAGACCCTCCTCAGTATCGGTCTATCTGAGAAGGGACTTGTGGTAGAAAGCGGAGAAGTTCTTGCCAGCTTCTCAGTTGGGAGGGCCGTGTTGATTGGCTTGGCAGCCGAGAGATTCGAGGATGCGAACCACGATTTGAGACTCGATGCACTACGGATTGCTGCAAAGAGACACAACTGCACAATACTTCTTTTCAACAATGGCAGAGGAATTGTGATGGGACAACCATCTCGAAAGGTCGCTGAAATGGCGGTCTCGCACTGGATTTCACAATTGTCTCAAGAAGGCGCCTTGGCGTGAGAAAATGCTGTCCGATGGAAAATGGACTGGACCCATATTCGACCAACATTTGCATTTGGATAGGGACAATAGGTTCCTTGATGCTGTTTCCGATTTCTCAATATCGGGGGGAACTGCCATAATGCTGGTTCACAAACCAGCATTCTCCAAGTCCCTGCCTATGGATTCCCAAGGATACAGGAAAGCCTACTCAGAAACAATCTCAATGGCGGAGGAGATTCGTAGTAATTTCGACTTAGAGGTGGGAGTGGCACTCGGTCCACACCCCGTCTCGTGGGAAAATCAGATTGCAGAACTAGGTCTAGAGAAATCTACAGAACTTCATTTGGAAGCAGTCTCACTGGCATTGGATTTTATCGACTCTGGAGATGCTCATTGCCTCGGAGAGGTAGGGCGTCCACACTACCCCGTCGATGAAGGCACATGGGAAGCAGCAAATGAAATGCTTCTGGAGATACTTTCCATGGCATCGTCTGCAAAGACTTCGGTCCAACTTCATGTAGAGGATAACGGCGAGTCTACATGCCAAGAATTGAGTCAATTATGTAGATCAGCAGGACTTCCACTGAATCGTGCAATTCGCCATTATGCACCTCCAGATGTAAGCTCAGAATTCACACATGGACTCGCAGCCACAGTCAATGTAGGTAAGGGGAGTATTGCAACTCTGACTGAAACTGCTAGCAGATCCATCGCTCCTTGGGGCATGGAGACGGATTTCCTAGATGATAAGAATAGACCAGGGGCAGTGTTGGGTCCAAAAACAGTCCCAAAGAGAACCCAAGAATTGACTTCCAGCCTTATTTTGTCGGGATGGAAAGAATCCAAGGTTGAGTCCCTTTTGCAGAATATTCACTCAGATTGGCCAGAATCACTCTATGGATTCTGAGTAGAATCTCTTTAGTGGCGGCATGAAAATCATCAATAGCCCAATTACAAGCATCATAATTGAGATTCCTAGGAACTTCAATTCTCCAATTGGAGACAAACCCTGAGCCTCCATTAGCATCCTCAATATTGGCCCATTGATTGGAAGGAAAAATAACACTAAAAAAACCCCAATCATCTGTCTCAGATTCATGAATATCCGTGTAGGCACACGCTTTTCAAATCATTCAGTACACCGAATCGATTTAGAGATGACATGTGCCCGCTGAGCACAAGCGCCTGTAGTGAAGGGGTTATCACAAGAGGTTTCCAACCTCTTGTCCCGGGTTCGAATCCCGGCGGGCGCACCACTTTTCGACTCATGGCTAAGCAAATTACAAAATGAGACTGAAGCATTGAAACGCCTCTTGCTTTACGAAAGCCTGTGTCCGAAAGCGAACAAGAGGCAGGAGATGTAGGTGCTTCACTTAGCAAGGATATGTCAGAGCTTGAAGATGTCAACCAAGTAGTCGGTAGAAAGATCTGGAGGGTCGTGCCTTATGTCACCAGATATTGGAAAAAGGCACTTGGCGGAATTCTAGCGAACGCTGGAGCCCGTGCCTTCGATCTCATCCCCTTCATCGCAATCGGAATGGCAGCAGATTATTACCAATCCAAGACCTTCACCAACTCTGGGATTGAGAGGCTTGTAAATTGGGGGCCAATCCCCGATTTAGGACCAATAGACTCTGTAGAACTTGGATTTGGACTCTTGATTATGGTTTCTTTTACTTTCCTAGCCATTTTCCAGGGACTCAGCAATCAACTTTGGCAATCAACTGCATATATGGCGCAACACGATATTCGAATGGATGCAACAAACTCACTTTTGAATATGGAAGCATCGTACTTTGAAAGCCGACAGACCGGCAATCTGATGTCTGTACTATCAGCAGATGTGGCCCAACTTGAGGATATAATCTCAGATGCTAGTACTAGTATGATTCGAATTACAATAACATTCACAACTGCATTCGCCATCATGTTCTGGATGTCTCCAAAACTGGCTCTAATTCTATTTGCACCACTGGTGATAATTGTTCCAATGGTGATTTGGTTCTCCACTAGAGTTCAGAGGAAGTATAGGAAACAACGAGAGAGCACTGGCGGGATTGTTGCAATCCTGGAAAACGTGCTTACTGGCGTAACTGTTGTACAGGCGTATAACGCCAAGGAGTTTGAGAGTGAAAGGATTGGAAGGCAGAGCGGGGATTACCGAGACGCTGCCATTCAAGCTGCATTCATCAGAAATCGATTCATCCCTGGAATTTACGTCGTGGCTGGAATATCATTCGGTTTGCTAACCTCAGCAGGCGGTTGGGTCATGGAAACAGGGGAGATTACCGTCGGGCAATTCGTTACTTTCCTTCTAATTTCCACTAGGATGACAATGCCGATGTTCATTCTCGGAATGCTTCTGAACCAACTCCAGAAAGGAGAGGCTTCATCGAAGAGGGTTTTCGCAATAATTGACTTGGAACCGTCTATCTTTGACAAGGACGGAGCAGTTCCATTGGACGGGCCAATCGAATCACTACGATTCGACAATGTCTCATTCGCATACCCAACATCAGATACAAATGTCCTGAACGGAATCACCCTCTCTGCCTCATCAGGTGAATTCCTAGGTGTAATGGGTCACACTGGAGCAGGTAAGAGCACGATACTGAAACTGATCGAGAGATTCTACGAACCACAAGGGGGGCAGGTTATGATCAATGACAGGGATATCAACGACTACAAGATAGAATCAATCAGGGAGAGAATAGGTTTCGTCTCCCAAGATCCATTTCTATTCTTTGGGACTATTGGGGAGAACGTTGCATACGCTAGGGATTCAGATGATGATCAGATTCTCAGTGCTCTAGAGGCAGCTGGAGCAACTGAGTTTGTCTCTAGCCTCCCTGAGGGTTTGGATACGATGGTTGGAGATAGGGGGGTGATGCTTTCAGGCGGCCAGCGTGCTAGAATCAGTCTGGCTAGGGCACTATTGAAGGATCCAGACCTACTGATTCTGGATGAGGCCAGCGCAGCACTTGATGCTGAGACGGAGAAACGTATTCAGGAGTCTCTGTTTGGCAGTTCAAATGGCAGTAAGAAGAGAATCACCATTGCGGTAGCACACCGTCTAGCAACCATCAGGAATGCTGATGAGATTGTTGCAATGGTCGATGGGGCGATAGTGGAGCGTGGAACTCATAGCAATCTGCTTGAGAATGGCAACGTCTACGCATCACAATGGTCGATACAGACCGGAGAACTCGGTTCATTGGAGGGATAGTGTTGGATGAAACCCAGATTTCCTGGGTTTCGGTAGAGCCAGGTTCGACTATGGTCGGTTCCGATAATCGATCAATTCTTTTTGGAGGAATCGGACCACGCCACGAGGTAAGAATCGAATATCCATTCAGAATCTCTGAAAGACCGTTTGACTTCGAAGAAGTGGCTAGAATTGAACCGAATTCCCGCATGGAGATTGCTTCTGATTCAGAGTGGCAGCTGGCTTACTCCAGGGGTCTAATTTCAGGAGTTGACGGCTCTTCGGAATCATTGGCAGACTCTACACAAGAATATTGGGGCAAGGCATGTGATGGAAGGCCGTTCGTAAATGGTGCCAATAGTCCGACTTTGATACGGAGGTGGAGATCAGGAAAGGCACAAACCCAAACGATCTACTCCAGAGGAAGTACTCGAATTCCTATTGCAGATGGAGTTAGACTGGTAATGAGGGGGAAATCTGGTTGGAACGACAACCCTCCGTTAATCCCCAATAGAAGAAATCTCTCTGGAGTAATGATTGAAGAGATAATTATCTGTTTCATCGTCGGAATATTTCCTTCCTTCGTCTGGGCATTTTTCAATGCCAGTCCAGATTACATCAGGGAAGGTTGGTTGAATCTAGTTCTTGGAGGGGTTTTCTTTAGTTTATTTACCATGCTATTTTGGCGCCCAAGGCAACCAACTTGGCGAATTGAATCAAATCGTATGATCCCTTCAAGAATGAAAAAGTGGAGGAAAAACTAACTCCTATCCCTGTCATCAATCTGTGAATTAGAACTACCTGTTAGGATACTTATTCTGGCTTTGTTTATCCCAAAACCGTAATCCCACAATAGCATGAAAGAAATCAGAGATGAAATAAATACGGTAATCGGGCTCTTGTTGGGAGAGGGTCCTAGAATCGCGCCAGACCATGCAACGATATTGAACAAGATTGCCAAAGTGGGCAGTTGGTGCACAGATGCTCTTTCCACTCCGAGTGGGACCGTTTCGGTTGAAATATCCCAGAATGAAGGCCAAGCAAGGCCTCCATTTAGACAACCCCAAATGAAAGTAATTAGTGAAAAAAAGACCAGAATCGGGAATGCAGAAACCAAGCCATGGCTCCAACCCCAAAGGCTCGGGTACCTCTTCCCTGCTAGGGTCCTAACAAGGCCATAGTTTCTAATCTGCTTCCTAACCCTTCTGACGCCTCTTCTTCGATGCCACATAGTAGCAGTCCCATCAGACCAGAGACGATGACCCGACGATCTAATCCGATGATCCATCATTACGTCTTCGGCACCTATCGCCCCACGGTCAAATCCTCCAACTTCTTCCAAGACCACTCTCCTGTATGCTGAGTTCACTCCAGGGAGTTGCTCTACCTCCTCAAGAGCCCCTTCTGACTTTCTGCCATAATTAGTCCCAGCCGTAAGGAATTTGTTACAGAAAGCAACATCGATAGATTTCTGCCAAATATCCGATTCTTCAACAGGTGCGAAGTTCGGTCCACCTACTCCGGACACCTCGGGACGTTCGAACCACCTCTCCAATTTCTCTACCCAGTCATGAGGTACGATAACATCGTCATCAGTGAAGAAGACTAATTCAGAATCGGTCTCTTCGATTGCTACATTACAGGCATCCGCTCTATTCCTCGAACCCCTGTCATCGATGTACCTGAAACCTCTCTCTTCGGTCACTTGTCTCCCTGGATCTCTATCAGGTCCAACAACCGCTACGTCTATTTCTTTGAATGTTTGATTCGATAGTCCATCCAACACCACTGCAAGCTCCTTTGAGTTGTCCACCGTGGGGATGATGACGCAGATCCTGCTAGGCACGAGAAGTCCGGAGAGGGCGCCATTGATGAGTTCACGGGTCAGTCATTGACAATTCTTGGAGCAAGGAAGTAAATCCACCTCGCCCCACCTTCGTTGCTCATCCAAGTAAGTCGGAGGGGGTACTTCTCCTCAAACTCAAGTGAGACTTCATTCGTGAAGCCACCAGCTAGTTTCTTGGTCAACTCGCCAAGATACTGGAGAGAATAAGTCGAATGAGTCGGCGATGCACAAGTTAACTCACTCAACTCTCCTGATTCGAACTTCACATTCACCCCTTCGCCTGCTTCAACTGTGACTGAAACAGCTAACTCATTCTTGTCCATGCTGAGGTCTACTTCCCCCCCAACAAACTTTGCAGCCCTCAAAGCCCGGGAAAGCTTCTCTGAGTCGATGGTGGCCTTAGACTTGAACTCTAGATTTGGTTGGTTGGGATTATCCATCGTACTGGTATCAATTCCCCTGAGTATCATTAGTACCTCTCCAACTCTGACGTTTATCGCCCCAACTGCATCGTCATAGTCCATCTCAACCAGATCACTTGGACCCGCTAGTGTAAGCAGGTCTCGCATTTTCTGAAGGTCAAGTCCGATCTCCACAGGTTCTACTTCATATGTTTCGAAGCACTCATCAGCAATTGTTGCCGAGAGAAGTGCCACGTGTGAACCATCAACTACTGATACGCTTAGGCCCTTTTCGCCCCATACTAGTTTAGCCTCAGAGGTGAGAACAGATAGGATATCCACTATCTCTCTCATTAGTTGCTGCTTGGCTGTGATTCTAAGCATTCACTCACCTCGATATCAATCTACTTCATAGGAGGCTCTTGATGCTTATTGGCACCAAACCAGAATAATTTACTGGTACTCCCTCCACTTATGCTTGCACTCGAGATTGGCACAAGTGCAGAACTTGGTCTCTGGCTCATCAGAAGATCTAGTTTGTTGCAAGTGGACGTAAGCATTCCTCCCATTGCACTTTGGGCATATGTAGTCGCCCTCCCTCAGCGTTCCTTGGGGACCGTCTTCCTCCACAACCTCAGTCAGATGTTTCAGAGACTTCGAATCAGTTGTGGCCATTGTATTGGCAAGATCGATAGTCTCCCCGGTCATAGGATCAGTAAATTCAGACCCCTTTCCATCTTCTCCCGATAGTGGACCCTCGTAGCCGCATTTGTAATCTGGGCACTTTATCCAACCTCTTTCATCTGGGTATGAAAGCGCACCGCACACAGGACAAAACATCTCTATCACCATTGTCGTATTAACGAGAACCGAACTACCCTGAGCCTGCCGACTATTCAACTATTCGTCTATCGGCCCATGCATTGCCGCACCGTTCAAGCCATCGTGCTGATTGGAGGGGTCATGAAAATCATATTCGATTGGCGACTATCGCGTGTTATCGATGACCAAGGTCACATTGTCGACGAGATTTTTTGGGATGGCCATATGTCACCCTCTGGAGTGGCAAAAAGACTGTTGAAGATTCAACATGGTCGCCGACTTCCCGAGGTAAAGATTCTGTCTGAAAGATTCCCAGAAGCGGAAATAGATCCTATGGGGGCTCTCTCAGAACCAGACTGGCCTAGTTGGAACGAATCGGAGAATGTCTTTCAGAGAGCCACACTGTTACTAGCGAAGATGGGGGTGGCTGACTCATCCAAAGACATGGATAGGAGGCTTGACATGCTGGTTTCAGCCACTATGGAGGCCCGCTCAAGTTGGACGACATCCGAATCTCGTTGCATCGAATGGGCCGGTCTTTTCATCACAGAGGCTGACTTGGATTCTCAGAGGAATGAGATCCCACTCTCTATTGCGTCTTCAGAAACTATCGTTGAAGCTTCGGAGAAACTAGGGGTTTCAGCTCCAAAACACATGCCATCAGATTCCGAATGGTCGTCCATGAAATCACATGCCCTATCAGTCACCTCTTCATCAAAAATACTGGAACAATTGGAGGCCTCAATTAGGGAAATTGCTACTACTCACGTTCCATCCCTAAGCGCACTACTTGGCCCGATATCAGCCGCCAAGATGGTCTCCCTTGCAGGAGGTAGGGAACGGCTTGCTCGAATGCCATCTGGCTCTCTACAGGTTCTTGGTGCTCATGCTGCAATGTCTGCCCACAGGCGCGGAGCCCCTCCTCCAAAACACGGAGCAGTACTATTCTCAATGCCACAAGTGAGCCGTTCTCCGAGATGGGTCAGAGGAAAGATAGCAAGATACCTTGCCGGCAAGGCAAGCATCGCAGTGAGAGTCGATCATTTTGAAGGGGAGACTTGGGGTAAAGCACAGATAGATGAGATAAATTGTCAGATTGCGGCAATCAAGGCAAAGTTCCCTAAACCACCAAAGAGGAATTGAGGGATGGCAAAAAATTCGAAGAAAATAGTTTGGGGAGTCAAGAGAGAGGGTAAAACTCTCTGGACCAGGAATGCTGTGAAAGGAATCTCAGTTAGGGGCGAGAGGAGAAAAAGGGACGGTAGAATAGAGTGGAGGCGGTGGGACCCCACTAGGTCCAAGGTCGCTGCTGCAATCCTCAGAACAAGAGGCACACCATCTTCCCTGCTCCCAAATCCCGGTTCGACATGCCTATATCTGGGAGCATCCAGTGGTGGAACAGTCAGCCATATTCACGATTTCGTTTGTGGAGCAGACAACCATCATGGAGGGCAATTGGTCGCAGTTGAGATTTCTCCTCGCATGGTTAGAGACTTGGTCAAGCTCTCGGATAGTAGACCAGGCCTTGTACCAGTATTGGGGGACGCCAGAAATCCAGAACAGGTTGCCCCCTTCATCAGGGGAAAGGCAAGTTGGATTCACCAGGATCTCAGCATTGCAGACCAAGCTGAGACATTCGTTAAAATGTCAACTTCGTTCCTAGCTCCAGGCGGAATTGGCCTACTCAGCCTCAAGGCTGCAAGCGAGAGGTCATCTGAAGGGGACGAAAATTCAAGATTCCAGAAGGCAGAACAGATTCTGAGAGATTCAGACCTAGTTTTTCAAGAACGAATGGACTTGAAGGGTTTGGAAGAACAACATGTGGTTTTCTCTTGTGCATTAGGCCCCTAAGGATATCGCGACTGCGATTGCAGAGCCATATAGCATTATTACCAGCAAGGTTATTCCAATTGCAATCCAGGAGACAATCTGCGCAGCCTTCGCAACACCTTGGTCCGGATGGCCAGGGTACTGATTTGTAGTTGCCAGGGCCCCCTGTGCGAGAATTAATCCTGGAACTGCAGTGCATATCCCGCACATCACTAGGCCTAGGATTCCTAGGACCAAGGCCAGGACCGCATTTGTTGTGGGCATTATCATCCCAGGGCCTCCTTGCCCTTGCACGAAGATTTGCTGTGGAGCCTGACTTGGGATGTTGGGGCTCCCCTCTAGAATGACTGTCTCAGGGGGATTTTCCGATACCTCGTTCGAAACCCAATCTGGAACTTCAATATCTTCCACTATTGAATGCGCCAAGTCGCGGAGGAATAACTTTGTCGCATCACTCCGAAAGGTAATGACCCCCCTCTTGGACCAATATACATGCCAGAGTTGCCCGAGGTCGAGACCGTACGCATTGGTTTGGAGAGGCATCTCCTAGGTCGGAAGGTAACGTCTGTCGAACTGAGACGAAGTGATCTTCGATTCCCATTTCCTCGAGATTTCGTCACATCACTTAGGAATCGTTTGGTGGTGTCAGTAGATCGTCGGGCAAAGTACCTGCTCATCCGCCTCGAGGGGGGGATTACGTGGCTTTGCCATCTTGGGATGAGTGGTAGATGGACCCTAATCGGAGAAGGAATTGAGAGTAGACCTGGTAGTTTCTCTAACGGAGCCCCAGTTGGCAGTGGGGATGGGCCTCATGATTGGGTGGTCGTTCATTTGGACAATGGAAGCAAAGCTGTATACTCAGATCATCGGAGATTCGGCTTCATGGACTGCTTCCCTACATCAGACCAAGACAGCCATAAATTCCTCTCTAATCTCGGTCCCGAACCAACTCCAAATCATCTTGTCCCAGTAGAACTAGGAGACGGACTAAGAGGTAAGAGAACCCCTATCAAGTCTGCATTGTTGGATCAGAGAGTAATCGCTGGACTCGGGAACATCTACGTTTGTGAGATACTATTCAGGGCAGGCGTCTCTCCTAGGAGAAAGGCGAGCAGCGTAGCGGGAAAATTAGGCGTCTCAAATCGAGTTGAGAGGATCACTGCCGCCACTCATGATGTGATCACTGAGGCTATTGATGCCGGGGGGTCGACACTGCAGGACTTCAGAGGTGTTGATGGAGAAGAGGCGATGGGTTATTTCGTTCACAATTTCCAGGTCTATGGTAGGGAAGGAGAACATTGTATGAAGGGAGGCTGTAAGGGAATCATAGAGAGAATAGTACAGTCAAACAGATCTACCTTTTTCTGCCCCAAATGCCAACGCTGAGTGACTAATCATGATTTTGAGACATCTCTATTCCCTTTACAAGCGCTAGAAGAACCTCGTTTCTGGGAGTTGGAATCCCACACTCTTCTCCCTTAGAAATCACAGCCCCGCAAATCACATCAATCTCGGTCCTCCTACCTGCCATCAGATCTTGCAGCATCGAGACTCTATTTTCAGCTGTAGCAGTAACCACTTTCTTCAGATAATCCTCGATATTAATCGCCCCCAATTCAACTCCTGATGCCCTTGCAACAGACTCTGCCTCTCTCATAGCCTCAAGGGACTGAGTCCAGAGCTCGGGAATTTCTAACAGGCCACCGTTCCTGATTCCAGCAATTGCGCATATCGGATTAATCGCCACGTTGACCATCAGCTTCCTCCATATTTCCTTATTTATCTCCGACGACCAAACTGGATTCAGTCCGGCTCCATCCAATAATGAAACAAACTCAGACTCAATTGGTTTGGGGTCTGATCCATCCATACTTCCAATGGAAAATGAGCCCCTTCCTGTCCAATGCACCCCGCCCTCATCGTCTCTCCACGCCGAGTGAGTAGTAGAGCCACCGACCACTCTTCGCCAACCAACTCTGCTAGCGATTATTCCTGCGTTTGCTAGGCCGTTCTGAATACTAACAACAATCCCACCATCTGCCAGAATGTCCTCGGCTATTGAGGAAAGTGACGACGTCGAGTCCGCCTTTCCAGCAATTATGGCAACATCACATGAATTGCACATTTTCTCATTTAATGGCCCTCCCTCGCTGTCTATGACTGTATAGCGATCACCTGGGATCATTTCAACAGTACCCTCGGGAGTGAAGATTGTTAGCCCATTTTGGAGAATCTCAGCCGTCCTACCTCTTGACACGCACACCAATTCCGCCTCAGTATCCGCTAAGCAACCAGCAATCACGCCCCCCAAGGCTCCAGTTCCTAGTATTGCTACCCTCAATCAACATCCCTCCGAAGGACATCTAGCCGAGAGATGCACTGTGATGCCGGACTCGTCTGCAGTGACCCAGACAGCCCTCTCAAGATCAGGTAGGCCCACTGCTTTCGCCGTGATTACGGAGCTATTTCCGCTATCGATCCACTCGTTAATGGCAACCTCCCATATCCCACTTTGAGGAGAATCCCCATGCCACTCCAAAGACAAATCCATCCTCATATCCTCTCTGTTGAAAATCACGAACTCATCTTCATTAATCTCCCTGCCCAAACCTCCCGGTTGTACAAGTACATCTACTGATTCTCTGATTCTGAAAGCCTCCATTCCCCCATCGGAATTGCATTTTGCAAGCCATCCCCCATTTCCAATCCCAATCGACCCTTCTCCACTTTGATTTCCAATGAGGCGAATTGCAGAGTAGTTCCCCATTTCTTCTGACCAGTTAGACTCGGTGTTTACTTGCTTTGCGATATCGCCAGACTGACAGAAAGGTGAACCATAATCAGAATGAATCAGCGTATCGCCTTCCATGGCAAAGCCACTTGGAATTTCCCATGATCCCTCACTCACTTGAATCAATTGTTCTGAACCATTAATCGGCATCTTCCACGGACCAATCGTCTCGTTCCCCCTAGTCAAGAAAATCATCGGGCCAAATGCTCTGCCTTGCTCATCGAAAGAATCAGAATTCTGTATTGCGCCCTCGTGTCCTTGTAGACAAATTTCCTGAGTTCCTACACTAATATTGCTATCATTAACTGATTTCCAATATGGACTCTCTACGACAAGCAGTCCTTCTTCTCCGACATTCATAGAATTGCATATTATCGGAGAATCGGAACTCTCCTCAAGCTCCCAGAAAGGCTCAGAAAAACTCTCATTTCTTAAGATTGATAATTTAATCACATGTTCTACTTCAAAGCCGGAAACATCGACAAGGATCTTTAGTAAGTGCGGTGAAAAATAATTCTCTGGAGGGGATATTAAAATTGATAATTCAAGGCTTTCTTTCTGTGTTAATCCATCGAATCTGCAGTTATCAGAAGATGAACAAGAGGAATTCAATCCCCATCCAAGAGGTTCTGCACCCTCGACTCTAAACTGTAGCCATCCTGACACTGGCATCACGCCTTTCGGTTCCAGTACTAGGGTCAATTCCAAAACCTCGTCCGCCTCAAAAAGCAATTCTTCTGGCCAAGATTCTGTGGAAACCCCTGCATCATAGTCGCTCATCTCGTATGATGGGACTTTACTAGGCATCCCTGCCAGAAGAACAATGGCTGCGATTGCTACAAACCTGCTCCTGAACCTCTCCTCTAGTCCGAAATGCTCATCCAAAATTATTGGTTGAGGTAGACTGTCTGGGTTGAACCTCTGCCAAGCTGCTACGAATGCAAGGAAAATCCAGGGAGTCCATTGCACTGTGGCGAATACCAAAACCATGACGAATAGAACAATGAGGAAGATCGATGTCTGTGTACTTCCCCCCCTCATCTCTGATGGGCCAATAATTGCATGCAGTAACCTATCTCCTGGGAATCCCGGGATTGGGAGCATCATCCCCCAACCAATAATCGACAGACCAACCCCTGCGATCCCGGTTGGGTGCAACCATTGCAGCCTAATTTCTGATTCTCCACCCATCCAGGATTCGACCAAATACCCTACAATCAGGTTTGTATCGAAAACCATTGGAGCAGATGTGAGTTCCGGGGGACTACTCGGAGTCATCATTAGCCCGAATATTGTCAGAATGCTTCCCGACAAGAATAGAACGATAGGGATGACCACTTCGATTGAGCCTAGTGCCCGTCTATTTGGCATCGGTATCAGATCAGGCTTCTTCTGCCCTAGTGACCCCACGATTCCAAAGGGCCACCATGCAGGGATAGGGAAGACAATTGGAGCAATGTGCCCGACCTCGACTCCAAAATTTCTTGCCACAATTACTCTGGAATAGCTAGCTACGATTATTGAGGACATCACAGGTGCTGTAAAGAAAAGGAATGACCACCCGAATTCGCTAAACCCAGTACTTCCATAATCGTACGCGGAAACCCAATGTTCCCCTACCAGAGTCATGAATCCCGCCATTACCACCCACAGTGCGACTTGCTGACCTCCCCTCATCACCGAACTGCCCACTGGCGCCCTTGAAATTATCATTACAGGTGGGTTGCTATCCTCTAGTGAACCTACCAATCCCATTGGTTCCAAGTGCTTGTTTAGTCTTAGTAGCTGTTCGCTGACCGACAGTTCTTCTTTTCCATTGACTTCCCAGGAATTTGGATAAGAACCTTCATTTCCAAGATTGAAAAATCTTGAAGCAATTACTTCCAGGAGTTCACGAGTCCCCCACGTCTCAGAATCGACCAGGATTTCTTCAGTCACCATACGCACTCTCGACCTTCCTCGAGGGATGTCAGATTTGACACCTGCTCTTGTCTAACTCACTTATTCTTGAAGCGCTTGAGGCGGAAGGTCTCCTCTCTCTCCATCTCCTCAAGCCTCAGTTGGATGAATGTCTGTGCCTCCTTCATCTCTGGGATGACCTTGAACTCGAGCGCATTCACCCTTCTCTTGGTGGCCTCTATTTCCTCCAAGAGCCTCTTTAGTGTTGCTTCCATCTCGGCCGCCTTTACGACCTTCTCAACTAACAGAGAGTATGCATCGGCAGCCTCGTCAATGTATGGGGATCCGCCAACCATGCCAAGACCTCGATCTTCAGCAGATAGTTTCAGATTCTGACCCTCAACCTTTGGCACCACTACTCCCATTATATTTCTCCGTGAAACCTGTACCTCCGGATGCTTCGAAGAAGCTATTGCCGCACTCTTTACGGACAGTCCACCTTCTATTGAAGATGCAAGATTGATTGCCTGAAGTGCTTCTCTGAAGGTAACGACTAACTCTTCCCTGGCAGCTATCATCTCAGAAAGCAGAGTTCGGAACTCATGGAATAGCCCATCTCTCTTCATCTTCAGAAGATTGTATCCACTCGATGTCTGCTTGATCCTCCTCTTCAGATTGATCAACTCTGATCTTGTGGGTTTGATGTCTAAGGCCATTTTCCAATCTCCTTGGTTTTCTCACTATTCTTTCTTATCCGTTGGGTGATACTTGTCAATCCACTTCTGGTCTAGCCTTACCAGATACTTCGTGTCGATGTTTGCCAATAGATTCCAAGCAAGGTCCAGGGTCCCTTCGTGAATTGTTCTGTCCTCGTCCCTACTCTGCCTCAAGAATTGGTCTTCGAAAATGTCCGCGAACTTGAGCAATTGGAGATCCCTCTCATTCAGAGCGTCCTCACCGACAATTGCCACAAGACCCCTGAGTTCTCTGCCTTGAGCATAGGCCGCGTAAAGTTGGTCAGAAACTGACTTGTGATCCTCTCTGGTCTTCCCCGGTCCAATTCCGGCGTTCATCAGACGGCTTAGTGAGGGGAGAACGTTGATTGGGGGATAAATCCCCTTTTGGTGCAACTCTCTGGAAATAACAATCTGACCCTCAGTAATGTAACCAGATAGATCTGGAATCGGGTGTGTTATGTCATCACCAGGCATCGTAAGTATTGGGAACTGTGTGATTGAACCCTTCTTCCCTTTGACCAAACCAGCTCTCTCGTATAGCATTGCAAGATCAGTATACATGTATCCGGGATATCCACGCCTTCCAGGAACTTCTTCCCTGGCCGCTCCTATTTGACGCAGGGACTCGCAGTAGTTTGTCATGTCAGTGTATATCACAAGTACGTGGTAGTCGTGCTCGAAGGCGAGGTACTCTGCAGCAGTTAGAGCCAGCCGAGGAGTAATCAGCCTCTCCACAGCGGGGTCATCTGCCAGATTGACGAAGAGGGCCGCGTTCTCTAGAGCCCCGGTTCTTTCCAGGTCGTGAACAAAGAAGTTGTACTCTTCAGCCGTAATCCCCATTGCACAGAAAACGACAACGAAGTCATCATCGCTGTCCACTAGTTTGGCCTGTCTCGCTATTTGCAATGCGATATCATTGTGAGGTAATCCACTTGCACTGAAGATCGGAAGCTTCTGGCCCCTGACCAAGGAGGTGCATGCATCGATAGCCGAAATTCCAGTCTGAATGAAAGACTCGGGACTCTGCCTCGAATAGGGGTTGATTGCTGCTCCGATAATGTCTGCCATATCGTCTGCCACGATTTCTGGACCACCATCTCTCGGTCTACCTGCCCCATCCAGGATTCTACCAATTAGGCCCTTGCTGACTGGCAGCTTGAACACGTCACCTAGGAACTTGACTCCAGTCTGCCTGTCGACTGATGCAGTTCCCTCGAAGACTTGCACGATAACCTGGTCATCAGATGTATCCAGGACCTGCCCGTTCTTCATCGAACCATCGCTCAGTCTCAGTTGCACAATCTCTCCAAAAGACACTGGTTCAGTCTTATTTAGGAACACTAGTGGCCCCTTTACGTCTGTAATCGTTCTGTATTCCTTTCCACTCATTGTATCACCTCAGTTTGCCTCCATGCTAGAAGAAATCTGCTTACCCATCTCCGACACTAATTCCTCAATCTTGTCGTTGTAGCCCTTCTCGAAGCGACCTCTCATCAGATCTGTCCTCGCTGGGACGTTTACGACGTCTTCCAGTTGAGCTCCACCCGCGATTGCCTTCTTTGCCTCTTCTTGGAAGCTCAGAATAGCTCGTGCCATGTCGTATTGTAGCTTCAGATCGCTATAAGTGTCTACATCATGGAAAGCATTTTGCTGTAGGAAGAACTCTCGAATCATTCTAGCAACTTCTAGCGTCAACTGTTGATCAATTGGCAATGCATCCGAACCGACTAGCTGTACGATCTCTTGCAATTCTGATTCAACTTGCAGCAGTGTGCTAATTTCTGTCCTAACTTCTGGGAAATCTGATGCTATGTTGTCCCTGTACCATTGGTCTAATGCCTGTGGGTATAGGCTGTACGAGCTCAACCAATTGATGGCAGGAAAATGTCGCTGTCTTGCTAATCCGGCATCCAAACCCCAGAAAACCTTGACAATTCTCAGTGTACCTTGACTGACTGGTTCTGATATGTCACCACCTGGTGGCGAAACAGCTCCGATAACTGAGACAGATCCATCATCTCCGGCAAGAGTCTGAACCCTTCCGGCTCTCTCGTAGAACTCTGCCAGTCTACTTGAAAGGTATGCGGGATATCCCTCTTCACCAGGCATCTCTTCAAGCCGAGAAGAAATCTCCCTCATCGCCTCTGCCCATCTGCTTGTGGAGTCCGCCATCAGGGCTACGTTGTAACCCATGTCACGGAAGTATTCTGCTATCGTAACCCCGGTGTAAACTGAAGCCTCTCTAGCGGCTACAGGCATGTTTGATGTATTGGCTATCATCACAGTCCTGTTCATGAGGGGCTTGTTTGTATTTGGATCAATCAGATGGGGGAACTCGTCGAGAACCTCAGTCATCTCGTTCCCTCTCTCCCCACATCCGATGTAGACCACTATTTGTGCATCAGACCACTTGGCGAGCTGTTGCTGGGTCACCGTCTTGCCCGAACCAAAAGGCCCAGGTATACCTGCAGTCCCACCCTTAGCAAGTGGGAAGAGGAAGTCTAGAATTCTCTGCCCTGTCATCAGTGGAACGTCAGGTGCATACTTCTGAATGAATGGCCGTGGGTGCCTTACTGGCCATTCTTGCATCATCGAAATCTCTGTCCCATCCTCAAGCTTACACACAGTTTCGGTGATGTTGAATGATCCAGAGTCAATCTTCTTGACGGCACCCCCCTTTCCAGGAGGGACCATTACTCTGTGTTCGATAGTCTCGGTTTCCTGCACAGTACCAATCACTTGGCCCGCTGTAACCTCTTCTCCGGACTTTACGATAGCATTGAAATCCCACTTCTTCTCAAGATCTAGTCCATCTGCATCCACACCTCTGGTGATGAAGACCCCCATTGTCTCCTCCAACTTCGGAAGAGGCCTCTGAATTCCATCATAGATTTGCGTTAGTAGACCAGGACCAAGTTGTACTGACAGCGTCTGACCAGTCCTCACCACTGGCTCCCCAGGCTTTACTCCAGATGTCTCTTCGTACACCTGTATCACTGATTGGTCGCCATGCAGTTCAATTACTTCTCCCATCAAACCTTCATTCCCGACTCTTACCACCTCGTACATTCGAGGTGCTATTCCTATCGCTGTCACAACTGGTCCGGAAATCCGGTATATTACTCCATTTTCTTCACTCATTTTTTTCACTTCCTTTTTTGTTCGAATTTTATTTCCATAGGTCGACACCAAGTGCCGACTTGATGGACTCACGGAGGGTATTGTCCTCCTCAGTCCCAATGCCCAATACAGTGGGCGTCACGCTCTCAGATAGTTGCAAACGCAACCTTTCCGGGAGTCTCATTAAATCGAAGTTGTCCACTACTACAACTCCCACTTCTGTCTGATTTAGTAGATCTCTGAGAATCTTCTCCATCTCCTCGTCATCAGACGGGTTATGCAGGTTTTCAACTCCTGCAAGTTGGAATCCTAGTGTGAATTCCAATGGTCCCACTATTGCTATTTTCACTTCTTCACCTCAGTAGTCCATATGCGCTTCCAGTACTTCATTGGGAAGCCCGACTGCCTTGCCACGCACAAGCAACCTCAGGTTCCTGACTTCCAACGTCTTTCTTTCGATATAGTATATGATTGGAAATGGGGAAATTGGACTCAGGTGGGCAAATCTCTTCAGAATCGTGTGCTTCTGATGAGAGAGTAGTTCTGCATACGGGTCCAAACTGCCCATTCTTTTCGCTTCTACCATGGCCTCATCAAAACCAGAGTCATCGAACGAGCTACTTCTCCGGAGGGTTTCAATTAGCTCTTCGTCACTCTCTGCCTGACAGGCCTGTCTCATAGTCCCGGCGTCAATCTTACCTCCCGGGATGACCATGGTTTGACGCCTTTCTGTGGGCATCTCCATTCTAATTGCACGGAATTCGTTGATTACATTCCTATGGTCGATCTCCATTCTCAGATATCTCCGGAGTCTCGGCCCTCCATCCCTCCCCCTAACTGCCTTAAGTGCATCAGCGAAGTATTGCATGTCCAATGCATTCTCTAAATCCTCAAGATTGGAATCTGCATCAAGTTTCGAGAGCGTCATACCCCATGATGTCCCAGACATAGCCTCAACTGCCTCTTGGAGGCCCTCGGTATTCCTAACAATGTTCAACCAAGGTGCATTTCTTGGGTTCTCAGATGGAAGTATCTGTGATTCGATTACCTCATCAGACGCCCCTCCGTTTATTGCTCTGAGGACAGTCTTAGCCTTCTCGTAGTCGAAACGCTCCACATAAATCGCTACTAGCGATTTCAAATGGCCCTGGCAGAACTTCAGAACTCCCGCTAGATCATTATCCAGATTGTGGAATAAAGCCGCTTCTATGGCATCAGCCCCACTCATTCTTGATCCGTAGATGTCCATCTCTGTTCTGTAACCCATCTCTCCAATGCTAGCACCAATCGATTCAGTGCCTTGTTGGACAAGTTGGCGCATCCTTGTCGTATCTATCAACGAAGCCTTGCGTGCCTTCGCGCGCGCAGCAGCGTTGTATAGATTCGAACGACCATTCAGCGCCCTTGCCATCTCTCTCCCTCACTGTTCCCCGAATAGGATATCGTTTACTTTTCCAAGTCTGGACTTCCAAGCCGCTTCCAATCGGAAGTCGAACCTGAAATCTAACACCGTGGAACCATCTTTGGATTCTAGAACGAATCCACCTAGCCCCTCGATGTCGTCACCCATGGTGAAACCACTCTTGGAAAGAGCAGTTCTGTCTGAAGATACAGGCCTCATGACCATCCCCGTCTTGGATTTACTAGCCTCTTTTACCAATGAGTCGAGAATCTTCTGCCTTCCCTTCATTTTGGGCGAACCTACTTCTTCTTTCACAGTCTCCCATGTTGCATCCAACTCCTCTCTTCGAGCGATTAATGCCCTCTTCTGGTTCGCTTGCCTAGCAGAGGCAACCACCTCCACAGACAACTGCGCACTCTCCCTTTCGGCTTTATCCGAAGAAATGGAGGAGACTTCAGAGACCTCGTTCCGTGCTTCTTCTTCGATTCTTTTCGCCTCAGCTAGAGCGGCCTCGACGATGGCCTTAGCCTCCGCCTCCGCCTGACTGGCAATCTCCGCTGCCAATGCATCAAGTGTCATTTTCTAACCTCCTATTCCGTATGGATGTCGCACTCTGCTCAGAGCAGGAACAGTGCAAGGAATCCAAACAGTACGATGGTCTCTGGTAGAGCCGTGAAGATCAGTCCAGTTACGAACTTGCTCGAATCCTCGGCAATCATCCCCACTGCCGCTGCTCCAATTGGCCCCTGGCTTAATCCAGTACCGACTCCTGCCAGTCCTAGTGCTATTCCAGCGCCAAGCTTTGCTGCGTCCCAGTGGTAGGACGTTGTTTCTGCGTCTCCCTCTGCTGCCGAAACCACGGATGCAAACATTGCAAACGAGAATAGGGCCGTTAGGGTGCTCATTCCAGTCATTTTTTTTCTGTTGTTCATTCTTTTTTCCTCCTTATTTTTCAAGCCTAGGCTTGGAATCTGATTTAGTCGACCTCCACGTATTGTGTTCGAAGTCCGAATGGGTCGAAAGCCTCCCCGCTTGAGTCATAGTACTGCCTCATCCACTCAACAAAGTGCAATCTGGCTGCGTGGATGTTCGGGCTGAATACCCCTAGGCCCCATGCGAAGAACTGAACTGCCAACCAACCAATTACCAGTGCGATTGCCATTAGGGGCTCGTCAAAGCTAATTTTGTCGAAAAGCATGGAGTTCCCGGTTTCTGCAATTTTCACTCCCACAACACCAACCGCGAATAACCTGACATAAGATATCACCGTGGGCATCATGCCAACTGCTTCTATGGGTGCAAGTCCAATATTGATTGGAAATGGCACTCCGTGGTACTTGTATAGGGTCCACATCAACATCACAGTCGCTGAAACTGATATCGCCGCACCCGGCTCCATCATCCAGTCGGCTGGCCCGATGAAGCCATAGGCGAACATGAAGCCACCAACTAGTAGAATCATCCATACTCCCTTCTCAAAGAATGCACAGACGAAACCGAATCCCCCATGGCCGTTGCCGAATAGCATGATGTCTCTGAACCCAATTACCAGCCCAAGGAACACGTGAATCACGCCCAAATAGATGGTTAGGAGGATCAAATGTTCTAGATTGCCACCTCCATCGGTCATAACGACCCGGTGGAATGGGAAGGCAAGCTCAATTCCAAGTGGGAGTGAAGCAGTCCATGCGTGATATGTTTCTGGAGTATTGATGTCGGGGTAAAATACCTGTAGAGCTGTTGCGGGGTTTGATCCGTAATGAGGAAATATCTCCCATCCAGCAAACTCCGCGTATAGGTAACCGAAGACGACGGTACCGAATCCTATGTAAGTCAGGAATTTGCCTCCCAGATTCAGCATCTCGTTTGTTCCCGATTTACTCATTAGGAGTGCACCTAGTCCCATTGTCACGAGTCCATATGCCATATCTCCGAGCATTATCCCGAAGAAAATAGGATAGGTAATGAACATGAATAGTGTGGGGTCAATTCTACCATAAGCAGGTCTTCCAACAGCATCGGTAAGTAATTCCATCGGCCTGCTCGAACTCCTTTCTTGGAAAGCAATTGGAGGCATCTTCTGACTGTGGTGGTGGTCCGAGTGTCCGTGCCCACCCCCGCCCGCTTCCATTTCGAATGGCGTTACTTCAGTGAATATGCATACTTCCTTCATTGCTTTTTGGACTTCTTCCGATCTGCCCATCGCAACCCAGCCATCGATGACAAAGGCGTGTTCGGAGACAGCAACCCTAACAGGAGCGGTCAAAACGTCATGATCCCTCTCAAGTACTTCTAGTCCACACAGAAGCATCTCCCCGTTCGATTTGCTCCATTCCTCTATCCTTTTTTCTAAGTCGTACTTCTCCCCCTCTAGGGTCCCCTTAGCCTTTCTAACCTCAGATAGCCGGTCAGTTGCTGAACCCTCTCCCTCTGGAATCTGGATTGTTTCGAAACCAATCTGTTCCAGTTTAGAAGAAGTTTGCCCAGATTCTTCTTTTCTGACGAAAACAGCAATTAATCCGGACTTTCCGCTTGCCCCCTCTATGATCAACCCCTGACCAGCTGCCTCCCTAGCTTCAGCAAGACTATCCACAGTTCCAACGAATGATGTGATTGATTTGTACCCTCCAAGAAGATCTAGATCGACCCCTAGAGGAGAGACTTGTGAGAGTGCCTCTTCCTCTTCTGCCAATGATGAGATCTCATTTTCCAAATCATCAATTCTAGAACTATCCGAAAGAACCTGATCAATCTTAGAGGGCAGTTCACCTTCGAGAGACTCTCTAACAGGGCCTGCTGGAACCGGCTTTACCGGGCCCGCCGTCTCCACTACCGAAGCCGCTGCTCTTGCCTTGATTAGTTCGCGACCAACATCCTCGGACCCTTCCTCCGGAGAACCAAGCGAGAAACCATCTTCGCTGCCATCATAATCGATAATGTGTAGGGCCCCCAGACGAGCAAGGATATCTACTGCCTGACCCAGGTCTCCCTTGTTTCCAGCAGCAACCATACGGCCCATCTGCTGAGTATTTACTTGTGACATCTAACTCCTCTGGGATTTCAGGACCTAAAGGCATCTAGAACCGCGTTAACCGCATCTTCTCTGCTCCCTTCTCCACCGTCATGGATTGAACCGATATTCGAGTCCCCTTCTTTGGAAACCTTCTGTGCCTCACTCTCGGCAGCACTTCTTGCTTCTGAAATCATAGTCTGGGCATTGGCCTCAGAGTCAGACCTGCCTGCTTGGATTATCTCAGTCGCAGTCAGTCTGGCCTTGGAAACAATCTCTGCCGCCTTTGACTCTGCCTCGGCTATAGTTTGCTCCGCCTCACTCTCGGCCTGTCTTATTGCTCGTAGAACCTCTTTTCGTCCCATTCTATGCACCTACGGTGCATTCGGCGACCGTTGAGGAGTTTATGATGATAACCTCGCGCATTCCACTAGTTTGACCCCGTCCATGAACCCTCTCGGGAACCATCCAAATACAGCATTCTCCGTGACTACTATCATGGACGCGCAGGGAATGGGTGCCGATGATTGGGATGAACTCCAAAGAAACCTATTGGCCACAATCCCTGTCTATGACCGTATAAACCGCTTCGCTACATTGGGGCAGGTCTCAAGATGGCGTCGAATGGTGAGGGATATGCTTCCGGAAGGGAAAATTCTGGAGGTCGGATGTGGCCCAGGAAGCTTTGCAGAGGATGTAATGGGAGGGGATATGGTTTGCCTCGACCCTATTCCAGAGATGCTATCTGCGGCCGAGGAAAGAGTGAACTCCGCCCGTCTAGGTAGGGGCGATAATCCGGCAATTTTTGTTGAGGCGACCGCAGAAGAGCTTCCTTTCGATGACGACTCATTTGACGCCCTATGCTCATTGTTCTCATTCAGGGATTGGTACGACAAGAAAGCCGGCCTCTCTGAATCACTAAGGGTCCTAAGGCCAGGATCCCCCATTATTATCGTAGATCCTGCCAAGATGAATCGATTTCACGGTTTTCTGGGGATTTTGTGGATGAGGATTTGGGTAGGGGCATATGCCAGGGTGGTATGTGGTCAGAGAGACCACCCCTGGAAGTGGCTCACTAAGACTTACTCCGAATTTGGAACAACTAGAGATTATGTTTCGATGCTGAAGGAGGTCGGGTTCGTGGATGTAAAGGCCCGAGTAATCTTCCCGGGAATGGCAACGATATGGTCTGCTCGCGCGCCTTAGAAAAGCCAGAATAATCTCCGACAGGTCACAGCCCTCCAAATCATCCCCTTCGTTAGAGGATTGAATGCAATATTAAGAATCCAATCGGGAAATCTGAACATCATGCTTCCTATGGCGAAAGACCTCTTTGAGTTTCGCATTACATTGCCCATCTGGGACTCCCACCTCCTCTCATATTCCTTCAAATCTATGCCGTTATTGACGTGCTCTGAAATCACCTGTCCTGCAATCCTACCCCCAATCATAGCTATGGTTATCCCTGCTCCGTTTGATGGGAGAACCATCCCTGCAGAATCTCCTACTAGCAGGTAATTTCCCTTAACGAACGTACGAATAGTGCCTGACATCGGTAGATATCCAGCCCCTCGGAAAGACTCCTCTCCTTCGAAACGTTCGATGAAAATGTTTGCATATTCTTCCAGGCTCCTCCCTCTTGACATTCCTCTCTGTATCCCCAATCCAATGTTCGAACCCGAGTCCTTTGGGAAGACCCATGCATAACCTCCTGGGGCTACGGATCCAAAGTGTAATTCTAGAGCGTCGGAATGCTCTCCATTCTTGAGGGCGAATTTGACAGGGATGTTCAGGGACCTCTCATCCCAGTGCCTCTTTCTGATCGGGTCATTGTGACCGCCCGCACCCACAATCACCCTACCCCTGATAGTTTCTCCATTGGATAGGGCAACAGTATCTCCCTCGACACGCTTGACACGTTTTCCCACGAGGTAATCCGCGCCTCTCGAACGTGCAAGCTCTACCAAAGCCTCATCGTGCGCGACCCTGTCCAGAACCATGCCTTCGAAATTGAAGTCCATGCCTCTCCCATTTGGCTTGACGATCCTCATTTTCTTACAGATTTTCGAGATTGCACTATCAGGAGTTCTGAACAGGTCATCCATTTCAGGAACCCGTGGGCACAGTCGCTTCATTTCCTCATTCGTGGGAACCAACTCTCCACATTGGAGTGGCGAGCCAATTGGGTCTCTAGCATCAATAACCAAGACACTCAAACCCCCCTCTGCTGCATATCGCGCAACGGTGCTCCCGGCCGGCCCACCGCCGATGATTATCGCATCCCAGTATTTCTCCTCGTCCAGGGGGAGCACCTCCGTTAGTTTGTTCTGGACTCCGAGATCAAAGCGATCTCGGTTAGCATTTCCTTCTCCATTGAATCCGGGAGTCTTTCTAAGTGGTCCAACGCCCTCTCCACATGGTTTGAAACAAGTAATTTCGCATATTCGAATGAACCCGCCTGCTTCAGTAGTTCGACTAACTCATGAAGCCGATCATCCCCAAAGTTTGTCAGCACATCCTTCAGTTGATCCCTATCGGTTCCATGTAGCATTGTTAGAGCGTATATGATGGGCAGAGTCATTTTCCCCTCATGCACATCCGTTCCGCGTGGCTTTCCGATGAGATCATCACCGACTAAGTCCAGGATATCATCAACTAGCTGGAAGGCCCTGCCCAACTCCATTCCGTAGCCCCACAATGCATCGCAAATCTCCACGCTTGAACCTGCAATCATCGCTGCGCTGGAGCATCCTGCTGCGAATGGACCAGCAGTCTTTCCATCGATAATTGAGTAGTAGTCCTCCGGCCTGGTGTTGAGGTCATGGATGTGCTCGAACTGTAGTATCTCGCCAGATGCTATTCCCGCGCATGCGTCTCTCACTTTTCCGACTACTTTTTCATCGTACTTGGCCCCTAATTCAAAGCCCAAAGTGAATAGGTAATCTCCAGAGATAATCGCATGAGAGGTCCCATAAGTTGAGTGTATTGTCGGTTTGCCACGCCTCATTTTTGATTGATCGTAAACATCGTCATGCACTAGTGTAGCGGTGTGAATTAACTCAGATGATAGGGCTAGGTCTAATGCTTCTTTGTGGTCATCACCACCAGCAGCCTTGTAGGAAAGTATGGCTAGAATGGGGCGGTACCTCTTCCCCCCGCCCAGCAGGACGTCACTAGCGATGGACATCACTGGTTTGTCGAGAGACGAACTCATTTTTTCCAGGACCAATTCTTCTATGGAATCCTCGACGAAGTTCTTGATGGAATCCAGGGTCATTGAACCCATTTTTTCCGCTTCCATGATGTCTTCAGCCTAGGGGTCGCATATATCAACGGGTGCGCACGCCGCTCAGAATGGGTACAAGGCGTGCCCCCCCCTTGAGGTGGATGCGATGGAAAACCGGATAGTTGTTGGAACTCTGGACTCTCCTTCTTGCCAAGTGTCTTCTCAGATATCAGCACATCTTGAATCATCTGACTCAGAGGATATCGAGAATTCAGTAACCACAGTCAAGGATTTCGAATCTGGGTTTAAATTACTTTCAGACGGGGACCTGGATCTTTTGGCATTTCCAGCTACAGAGATTTTCGGCAGAGAGGGGCTGATTTCTGATAGCGGCTGCCAAGTTATCGGAGCCAGAACCCCTAGACGACCAAGTCTGGTTCTAGTATCATCAGATCGTCTGATGTACCAGCCCAAGTCGGCAATAATTGTCTCGGATTCAGGTTTGATCCGAAGGCAACTTCTCAGGGCCAGACCAGATATGCAGGCAGTCTCCTCCGAGGAACTGGGGAAACTGGCTCCTGGATTTGTGCCACCAGACGATCCAAATGTTCTATCTATCCTACTTGCTGAACTTCTGGAGAAAGGAGAAATCGATGGATTCGTCATTTCCAGAGGAGAGTACGACCGGACAAACCAGACCGAGAGGAGGCACACTCTGATGTCTCAGCCCAATGAGAGAGGGGCACCTCACTTTGTCCCCCCTCCGTTTTCTGACTTGATCGCAGTCGCTTCACGAATAGGTTTCCCAAGTCGAATAGCGGCAAAACTAACGGAATCGGAGGGAAACACCTCCCTTTGGGTCCAGAGCAGGATTATGGGTGACTTAGAAAACTCGATGCACGGCATCATCGGGCTGGAGGTCAGGCACAGGCAGGTCGGAGCTATCCTCAGGCAAGCCGAGGCGAACCGAGACTTGGTGTTGGAACAATCCTGTCATGATCCAGACGGGGAGATTTACCATGATGAGGTCAGGGTTGAGATACGTATGGAGACCCTTTCCAAGGATGGTAGAAGGACGCTATCATTGGAGAGGCTAGTGGCAATCAGCGAGTATCAGCGCGCGGTAATCGCGCTGCTTATGGATTGGGGGAACCTCATCAACGAATCTACAAGGAATGTCCCCCGTGACCACCCCACAGACGAAGATGCACCCCCGTTCCTTCCAGAGTAGCAACCGTAAACCCCGTCTTCCCCTCAAATCGACATTTACTCTCTCAGATTGGGGCAACCGATAACTAAGGAACCCTCTCGAGGAGCCATTGTGATTATGAGGGTGGACTCCAATTTACTGAATTCTCTCTACACGGAGCGTCTTCAGAATCTGAGACAGAGGGCGGAGGACTCAGGGATTTCTAAGTCCGGATCAGTCGAGGTCCTCCGAGCCCGACTGATCAGCAACCAGATCCTCTCTGAACTTGATCTTTCTTGGGAAGGGATACAGTCCATGTCCCACAAGGAAATGGGTGATGTTCTGAAGATCTTCGGAATCAAATCTTCGGGATCCCACAAGGAGAGGAGGCAACGACTATGGTTACATCTGAATTACGACTCAAGAAGGATGACGATCGAGAATCTGGCCGAGATGAATAGGGATGACTTGCACGAGATGGCCAAGAAGCTTGAGTTGAATCTCACGGGTAACCGAACCGTTCTGATGGGGAGGGTGGCCGGGGTGCTGACAAGTCAGATGAATGGGTGGGGGAGAATTAAGCGAAGTCTGAGAAGAAACGGCCTGCAGACATCGATGTTCAAAGAACGAGAACCAGAAATTAAGGTAGAAGAGAAGGCAACACCAGATATTGCTTTGGAGGAATTCCATGCAGCCCCAGCAGAAGCCCTACTGGAGGATGCCAGTGACTCATTATTGATCGGTTTGGACAATCAACCCACAAACATTCAGGGGGATATCCTGACTATTCATGCCCGAGTGAGCGATCTGGAGAGGATGGTTGGGACTATACTCAGAGGCCACGGTGGCTCATGGGGCGATTCCGAGAGGGATCTTTTACTGAGACTAGCCGATAGAAGAGGCTGGCCAATTGACGAGCAATTCGTCAGGCATCGACTACTCATGGTCGCTACCAACATTGCCGAAGTGAAGGGCGCAGCAATGACCTCAGGAGGGGAAAGCAATACATTGGTTGAGGACATTGAGTCAACTGTAGGAAGGATCAGGTCCAAACTAACCTCACTTGACTCAAATAGCGAATAGGCAAGAATCACGAGGAACCAGAGAAGAAACCGAATCTGGGCTCTGAGATTTCCATAGTGACGTCCCTGAGGTGCTCAATTGCATCCTCTGCTGCCTCTCCAGAGGAGCCAGCCGAAATGCATGCTGCAACAAGGTCGTCGTACCCAATTAAGTCCTCTCCATTGGAACTCATAATTCCCAGAATTACGTCTCTTGGGTCTGCGCCCTCTTTCGATTGCACAGATTCAGAAACATCTTGCATGGGATTATTGTTGATTGATACTTCTGGTGTTTCTTCCACTCTTCCAAGAGCTCTTGAAAATGCTTTGAGAATCCAAACCCTGTAAGCTTCTGTATCAAATTCTGAATAATGCTCCCGGGACTTCAACATACCAGGAACAAGATCATCTGGGACTCCTGCATCACGCAAACCATTCTCGGTCAATTCTGCTCCTTGTGATGATGCATATGCTTCCAAACGCCTCAAAGTAGCATCAGCAGCCTCAACTAGCCATGACTTGTAGGCTTCGATATCTATTTCAGTGAAACTCTCAGCTCTGATTGAGGTGAAAATACCGCCATCTTCGGACTCGTTTGACTTTTGCCTACCCACTATTGAGACTAGGACGGAATCCCCTGTTTCGAATCTCGCCAACAACTCTTCAGCATCGGGATGTAGTTCAGGTTGGAAAGGAGCCACATCGAAGTAATGGGTGCCCGAAGGGTCTCTGACCTGACCTCGGTAGAATGGCCCGGAATCGCCATCCCTCCTCTCCATTCTCTCTAGTCCCCCACATACGAGGCATCTATTCACCTTGGCACCTAATTTGGTGATTACAAAACTCGGATCGTATTCGCCGACTCCCCTCTCAATCAATGAAGACTCTGAGTATTCCTGTGCAAAAATCCGAACGGCACTCTGTCGTGCTCTCCTGCCCCCATCACCGGAAATCAAAGAACCACCTCCCATTTTTGCATCACTCTTTCCGCTTCTTCAGCAGGTTCCGGATTCACCAACTCCACCTTGTCGGCAAACAACATTGCTCCCTGCCCGTCAACCGCGCACCTGCCATGGACGAACATTTTCCGAGCTAAAACTCGCCTTCTAAGATTGGAAATAAAAACCTCTTTGCCGACACTAGAAATCTCTCCCTTGATTTTATCCATCCCCATTCCGAGGAACTCCTCAGCAGGTTCCTTGCCGAGGAATAAGTTTGCATTCGAAACACCATCATCCAATACAAAACGAAGTCGCAAGTCCTCTTCCCCTCGTTGGGCCCCGTGCTCCGCGCAAGAACCATCTCTCAGCATTCTTCTGCATTCTGGGCACCTCTCAATTATCCCCGAACCACTGTTAATCGCAACAATGGTTCCGGAAGTTGAAATTCCCCTTCTAGATCCTCCTTGGGTGATTTCTGTCAGGCCAACCTCGACCCAATGATTCTCTGGATCAATCTTTTCCCAAGGAGATTCTGAAAGACTTGAGACCTGCTCTAAATCATCTATTACCAAATCCGGAGAACCCTGCCAGAACTGTACCCTGCCTCCTTCAATTCTAATCGATTCTCCAGGTTTTGGATCGAAATCACACCAAGCAGTGAGTCTACATCTACCAGTTGGATCCATCACATCCCCACTCCTAACAACTCTTGAACTGCCATCCTGAGACTCGAACGTTCTCTGGGCCCAATTCTCAATCTGCAAGGTGATCGAGACATCCCTCATTCCATTCCTTAAATCGGCAATACTCACCTTCTCAGACTCAACTAATTCGGCCATATCTGGAAATGAAGTATCACGATATGTCTCGATTACAGTTCCATCATTGATTTGAATTTCCGGAGTTTCTCGAAACTTCCTCACAGAGGCCCCAACAATCTTGATCAAAGCCCCTTCTTCATGCTCGAACTCTTTCCAAGAAAGGAAACCAATGTTCCCCGAATCATCAGCAATCTTCCCTCTAAAGATGGGAATCTCGCCACTTCCGTCTTTCCTCACGATGACATCGGGCTTTGCTGACATTACTCTCCCGACCACGTTCACAAAACCTTCGACTTCAGAAGCCGCAGCAATAGTCATCGGCTCATCTCCAGTTGGAGGGGCAGAACCCCCGCCCTCCTTCAAAACAGTCACTCGAGTCGTTCGATTGATATTCAGGGATCTCTTACCGTTCCATTCGTTTACTGAGACTCCCTCGAGTCTCACGACCGAACCAGGAACCATCGACTCCCCCTTGTTCCCCCAGTCTTTGTAGTCCCAGCGAACCCTTTCAGAACTGGCTTCATGAGGGTTGTCTTCTATCCAACCGAAAGCAATCTGCTTCTCTTCGCCTCTCACCATCTGGTTCCTTGGTGTGTAGGAAACAACCGCCACTTCGATTGTAACATTCCTGTCATCGGCATCCAATTCTGAAAACCTTCCGACCTTCTTCTCTTCACGAATTGGTGTAGAAGTATTGACCGATGCCTCAACACCAGTGGCAACTTGGAACTTCTTTATGACTGACCTCAATGCATCCTCCGGAGGAATCAGGAAGTCCTCTTCATACCTAGCAAACTCCTTCCCTATCTCGCCTTCATCGGCATCTGGACACTCTTGCTTTACTACTGCTATCTGATTTGCATACTTAGTCTGGTCACTCATATCTATCACCCGTATCAGAGATTGGGAGACGAGACTATTTCAACCAACGATTCATTTGGCCAAAGATGCACCTGAAACGTCGTTACTAGGGAAACGATTGTCAGTGCGTGTTGGGGAAGACTCGGCACCTCATTACCTCCGGAGATAGCCGTTCGAATCGGCGGTCTTTGAACGTGCGCATTACATCACAGTTTTACCGACGCCGTTTTCTCTGGATGCCTTCACGGGTCATCAATGGGAGGTTCCGAACTGTGTCATTTCGGAGTTCTGACTGCATCTGACAGAGCTAGTGCAGGAGAGTACGAGGACCTCAGTGGCCCGGCTATCGAGTCATTCCTCCAAGAAGCTGTGACATCCCAGTGGAAAGTCATTAGGAGGCTTGTAGCCGATGAAAAGGAAACCATCGAGGAGGCCATCATAGATCTAATCGACAACCACGGATGTTCTGTCGTAGTCACCACTGGGGGGACTGGCCCCTCTCCGAGAGATGTAACACCCGAGGCGACTGAGTCAGTCTGTGATAGGATGTTGCCAGGTTTTGGTGAGCAGATGCGCTCCATTTCAATGACTTATGTCCCCACGGCGATGCTCTCAAGGCAGACTGCCGGAGTCAGGGGTTCCTCATTGGTGATCAACCTCCCCGGATCCCCAAGGTCAATCAAAGAGATACTGGACTCGGTTTTTGCAGCCGTGCCTTACTGCGTTGATCTGATAGGGGGGCCCTACATTACTACCAATTCCGAGGTGGTGGAATCATTCCGACCCTCACATGCGCGTCGCGAATGATTCATCTGAGGAACTCGTTTCGGAGGTCTATGGCGAAGATGAAGACGGATGTAGGAAGTACAGACAGGGCAAATGATGAGATCCGAGAAATCGAGGTAAAACTAGACTTTACCCCCAATGCCCTAGCATCTATTCTTTACCATCAGGGAAACACGCAGGTTTTGGTTTGCGTAACCAAGGCCCCATCACTCCCTAGGTGGTTCCCAAGGGACTCCGATAGGGGCTGGGTCCATGCCGAATACTCCCTTTTGCCAGGTTCGACTGATACTAGATTCCGCAGGGAAAGAAGCGGGGCCAAGGGCAGGACGATGGAGATTGAGAGACTGGTGGCAAGATCCCTTAGGGGGGCTGTCGACCTGGAGCAACTAGGACCAGTCGCCCTTACCGTTGACTGTGACATACTGAATGCCGATGGGGGGACGAGATGCGCATCGATAACGGCGGCAAATATCGCACTCAGGCTCGCAGTGAGGCGCCTTATCGCCACCGGCGATTGTCTGCCTAAGGAGAAGAGGCCGACTAGAGAGGAGATTAGGAATGGGACAAAGAAGGAACCACTAACCCAGGAAGAGATGACTTCTCACGAGATGTCAGTGATGCCAAACGATGTGGCTGCCATCAGTGTGGGACTGGTTGACGGGCAAGTTTGGACCGACCTCGATTACATCCTCGATAGCAATGCGGATGTGGACATGAATGTCGTGATGACAAGTGCGGGTGAATTCGTAGAGGTCCAAGGCACTGGTGAGGAGGCGACCTACTCTAGGGGGGAACTGGATTCTCTAATTGATGCAGCGCAGTTCGGAATTTCCGAATTGCACAAACTACAGACAGAAGTCCTCTTAGATGCAAGTTGATGGTGGGACTGGCCGGACTTGAACCAGCGGCCTCCGCATCTTCAGTGCGGCGCTCTCCCAGCTGAGCTACAGTCCCGTAGCATCCTCGCCACCACAGTCCTGACTTCAAGCCTTCCTAGTGCAAGGGGTGGCGAAAAAACTCCATTCCGGCACTAAGTAGAAAACCCCCTCTGCAAGAGAAAGACCATGAGTCAGAGCCCACAAAATACAGTCCTACGTTCAGATTACGATGCATCGATCATCGGATTATACGCATCCCTAGTCGCAGGCGGACTAATGCTGGCCTATGCGATATACTACGTCACAGTCGTAAATGTCAGCAACGACTACTCTTTCCTGACCCTGGGAGTCATTACCGGAGCCACAGCAGTTTCCGTGATAGGAATGCACGAGTGGTTCAGGCATCAATACGGGAAAGATAGGGTGGAGAACCCAATAGAGGAGTATGGCGGGGCCATAGCGGTTCTGATGGGGGCCCTCTCAGCGGTTTGGCTATCCCGATTCGCAGTATTCTACGCAGGTCAGGAGATGGGGTGGATAGAATTGCAAGACGGAGAGGTTTGGGTGCCAGTATGGCTAGCAGCACTGCAGACTGCGGCCATTCTTCTAGTGATGGAGATCAGCACCTTCTCAATCCGGAGGCACTCACTCGGGACCCTCCCAAGGACTGTGGTGGTACTAGCCCCCTTGGCCGTGGTTTTCAGTGGGGTCAAGATATGGCTAGATTATTCCAGAGGAGAGTTGGAGGAATTCATCACCATTTCAGTCGTCCTTCTTACCGGTTCTGCCATCCTATATTCACTCAGGCTAGACAGAGCCATCCTCTACCTCCTCGCCTCGGGCGCAGCAGTCGGACTCCCGATTTTTATGTCCTTGAACTCATGGGGTGAGACCGAGCATGCTAGCCTCCTGGTGCCTGCTGTTGTACTGGTTGGCATCACGGCCACTGATCGAAGCCTCTCCAAGAGAATGGTAGAGAACGGCTCTGGAGCGGTAGTAGCCGCAATCCTATTCTGTCAGATCATCGCTGCCGACGGGACAGATTTCATCATCGCGGGGCAGACGCTTTCCCAGCAACCATTCGGACTGACCTTCTGGCTTTGGGTCGCACTACTCGTGGGCTGGTTCGCTCCGACCACGATGCAGAGGACCCCAGCAATGCCGGTTGGCCTCGCCCTAGCACTGGCTTTGCTCGCCGACGAGGCGGCTATGGTTGCGTGGTTTGTGGGATGCTCTGCTTTTGTTTACCTGGAGACCCATCCACTGGCTAGGGACTGGGTAGTTAGGGCCACATATGTCGCGATGGTTGCCTCATGGACGGTCTCCTCTTTTATCGGGGCGACTTCCGATGGCAACATCCTAGAAGTCGGGGGACTAACCCTGAGCAACGTCGATGGCCTTTCCCTCGTACTCTTCCCAGCCATCCTGGCTCTGGGCATTTGGGCCCAATTCAGAGGCAGGTTGAGGTTCTACGAGGGGCCTTCCGTCCTTCTTTTGATGGCATCCTTCAATGCGGATCTGATCGAGGAGGCAAACCTTCTCTTTGTTGGAATCATCTTACTCGCGGCCCTCTATCAGCTGAACTCATTCCTTAGAAGCAGGTATGAAAGTGAGGAAATCAGACTCGATTGGGGCTCAGAGATCGCATTCATGACCTTGATAGTCTCGCCGGTTGTTTTCTCAACCCTGTTTTCGTCCTTTGAACTGTCCTCAGATGACGTTGTTTCAAGAGCGCTCCCTCTAATAGCAGCCGGTGGCCTGTTCTCGGTTTGCCATAGGTGGAGGAAAGAGGGCGAGAGCCTGTCATTTAGGCCTGAGATGGCAGCCATCCTCTTCCTGCTCTTCGTCTTCCTGATGTCCAACATCGACTCGAGCGAATTCTCAACCTCGCCTACGGATACCATCAGGATGACTCTTGCATGCACTGCCTTGGCCGTCGTCCTTCTAGCATTCGAGGGAGGGGCTGCATTCCAAACTACGCCCTTGGAGAGGCTGATTGGAATCTCGTACCTTTCTATGGTCTCCCTGATATCTGCCGTGATTATTTCGGATGAGGGTGCTGACATGCTTGCACGCTCTGCTAGGGACCTCTTGATCATCGCAGCTCCATTGATAGTTAACTTCCGTCTGAAGACCCTGGTCGATCTCTCTCAGGAGGCACGAAACTTCGGGACGCTGACGCTGACCATCCTGTTGCTCATTGGTCTGACCGACACTTCTGGTGGACTACTGGCAATTCCAGTATTCGCAATCGCCGTTCAGAGGGCAGCGAAGCATGTTTCCACCCCGGTGTTGGCCTGCCTACCGTTCTTCGCTATAATTTACGCGTCCTTCTTCGATTCAATCCATGATGCTAATGACATCATTTGGAACGCCATGGCAGAATTACCGTACTTGGGAGAGACTACCGATTTGCTGGCTTTCGACACCCCGAGGTGGGCGTCAATACTCCTGTTCTCAATACCAGCCGCAGTTGCATTCTACCTACCCACCGAGGGGGCACGCGAGGAAGGGTCGAGATATGGGCCAGAGCAACTCTTCGGGCCCGCATTGGCTTTGCTAATGGGAATCGCCTTCCTTCTCCCCGATCCAAGAACAGCACCGATAATGATCGTGGCTATCCTCACATACGTGGCTTGGAAGAATGGGGTAGTCCTTTGGTTCTGGGCATCCCCGATAGCCTGGTTCTGGGCATCATTAGAGCTTTTCGACTACATGGGGGATGGCTCCATAGAGCCCGAATTCGCTAGGGTCGTCGGAGGATTGGCCGGATTTTTCCAGTACGCTCTTGTTCAGAAGGGCGTGCTGCTGCAGAATGCAGTCCGAGATGAGGCACCCGAACAAGCGCAGCTCTTTGACAAAGCGGGATCCGTTTCGCGCGTATACGGCTACTCCTTCTTTCTGCTCTCGGGAGGGATCACAGGAGCCCTTCCATTCATCGCTGCCCTGTTTGCGTCCTGGGACGGGCTCAGGAACGGGATCCCGATACTCCTTCACGGTTCTGTCTTCGTGCAGTCTCTGACGCTTTGGGATTGGATTGCCGAAGACTTCTCCTCCACTCCTCCCGACAACGCGCTACTTTGGCCTATTGCTATCGGAGTCGCCATGTTGTACACCTCTTGGTCGAGGAAGGACCCATATGGACCTGGGGAAATGATGACGATAATGCATGAGCTATCTGACGATGATTCATTCGACATCGAGAAGGACTTCGGGTTGTTCGGATCCGCGTTTTTGCTAGTCGCGATGCTGCTATTCTCCGATTTCATCGGTTTCGAGATAGCATTCGGAATTTCTATTGTCATCTTATCTCTCCATCACGTTGTCGTAGGCTTCAGTCGCGACCACGGCTGGAGGCGTATGATCAGCCTCGTTGGCATGCCATCGGGCCTGATCTACACGGGCCTCGACCAGGGTGAACTGACTTTGGTCCTCATGCTTTTCCTAGCGGCATTGACCCTGATCGGCCAAGCGGTCCTCTACGCTTCCCGTGGAGGGCTAGAGATCGGAAGCACAATTGAGGGTGCCACTCCCTTCGTCTCTGAGGTCGGTGTCCCTGACCCAGAGCCAGAAGAGCCTTTGATGGACAAAGACGAACCCTCGGTTATCGCGCCTTCCGAGTTATCTGGAAGCTCGGAGGAAATTGATACTCCAATTGAGAAGGAAGAATCCGAGCCAGAGCCAGTCGAGTCTCCACCTCAATCTCCGCTATTCGCATCGGACACTGCCCCATTCGGTATCAGACTGGATCCTCCACTGATATCCAATCTAAGAGCAATGATTTCGACAAACAATAGCGTCGACTTCAGCAAGTGGTCCCCAGTACTAGGAATAAGTAGCAACGGCGCCATAGTCCTGAATTGGGAAAGAAACGTCTCGGAGGAGGAGTGACGGGAATACCCGCGAGCATCTATGCTCTGGAGAATAAGATTCACTCTTCTTCTGCATCGCCGATCTTTCTGACGTTGATTGCATTGGGTCCCTTGGGACTTTCCCCAACTTCGAATTCGACCAGGTCTCCCTCGCCAATCCTTCCTTCTACTTCGGTAGTATGGACGAAGAGGTCATCACCTTCTTCCCGTCCAATGAAACCAAACCCTTTCACATAGTTGAACCACTTCACAGTTCCTGTCGCCATGAACCCACGCTCCCAAAACAGGTTATTGAACTAGACTGCTGATTGAGGTCACTATGACTAGAACACATCATCCTCATCCGCAGCCTCGTCGAACGAAATCATCCCGTCCGACTTGCCACCCTTGCCCTTTGTGACGGCCTTCTTTGCTGGGGCCTTCTTTGTCGGCTCTGGGGCCTTCTTTGTCGGCTCATCATCCCCCGTCAATTGACTCTTCCTAGCAGCAGCAGCCTCCTCTTCCCTCTTCTTCAATTCCTCAGGATCGATTCCCTGCTGGGCAGCAAGCTTCGCCCTTCTCTCGTCACGGGCCCTGATCTCTAGCAGGCGCTGCCTAGCCTTGTCATAGTGCTGGAGCATGTACATTGCATCATGCTCTAGAAGAGGGGAATCAGAGATTATGGTGATGTCCATCCAATCACCCTCCTCCGCAAGATACTCTGCGAAGGGCTCGAACTTCAGGTCAGACTTCTTGATTTGGGTGTAGTGAAGCGCGTTCCCCATCCTATGCTCGACTCCTGCGAAGTGGCAGTAGAAAGTGGAACCACCGTAGGTTTCCCTGGCTTGATCGAATAGTTCCGCGTAATCTTCGCTAGTCCTTAGCCTCCCATGTCCTCGAGCGTGGATATGGCCCATATTCAACACGGGGACGGTACCTTCCACGTGGTTGCATACTTCCAGGACCTCCTCGACTGTACCCCAAAGCTCCTGTCTTCCAGAGGTCTCAATCCCAACCAGGGAAGGTTCAGACTCGTGGACCCAGGGGAAGGCGGCGTAATCCTCCTCCTCGCCCTCGACCCCCCATACCTCTCTGACTCTCTCTACAATTCCCGACATCACGTTTGCGACCTGTTCGTTCGCCTCGGTTCCCGGATCGTACTCTCCATACGGTCCAACGTGGAATGTCAGGTGCCTGGCATTGATTATCTTGCCAGCCTGTAGGCTTGTCTCCATCTTCGAAAGGGTCCTGTTCCTCTCTCTCTTGTTCCCCAGTAACTCCGCGTAGTAAGGGCCGTGCATGTTCATCTCGAAGTCAGACTTCCACGATAGGATGCCAGCCTGCCAGTATTGATCGAAGTGCTGCGGCTGGATTGTTCGCACCGTCTGAACCTCCATCGCATCCAACCCCAATACGGTGATGTCGTCCATCCCCTCGACAATTGTGCGGCCCTTGCAAGAGAGGGGAACTCCTGCTGGCCCTAGTTTGAGTGGCATCCCTTTGGCCTCGCGGGTCCGGCCGAACCGGTGCCCCTTCAAAAGGGGTTTCAGGTGACGTCTTGGCTAGAAGAAGCATTAGCCCGATAAGGACCCAGCCGCAGATGCGATTCCTGATGCCCCAGAGCCAGATTGGGGTAGCTCGCAGAGGAATCCTGCGAGCCATCTTTCGAAATCAACTTCCTTGCCCACCTCGACAATTTCTTGTCCCAGTGCGTGGGAGATACTAGCGACTCCCTTCCCTGGGTCGAATGAGCATACTATCGGGACAAGGCTCCTAACCCTGATTTCCTCTAGCAGCATGCCTTCTTCTATTCCTTCCAATTCAGCTAGAGCATTCATTGTCTTGGGTTCGATGAAGAGCAGATGAATCTGCCTGATTCGCTCAATCACTGAACCCCATGCCTCTTCCAGACGATCCGATTCTTTAGGTAAATCCACTATCATTACAGTCTTGCAACCCTCTAACTCGGCGAATGTCATGGATGAGCCCCAAGCCCACTTCATTGAATCCCCGTCAAGCGGGCAGGATGATGATAGCACGAGCCAGTGCTTCGAATCGAGAATAACTCGCCAGTCTATTAGGCCCTGGTCGAATTCACCAATCTCGCTTCGTTCGATTATGAATTGGGCATCAGCCCCGAGTTCTATCGACCTCTCCAAGATGGCAGACGCGCAGTCACTCCTGTCTCTGAGGCCCAATCCGACCATTCTCACTGGGGCCCCGGCCACGCATCCCCCTTCGCATGTTAGTGAAGAGGGTTGCCTACTCCAACTTCCATCTCAGTAGGGCGATTGCACCGCCCATGCCTTCGAGCTGCTTGCCCGCATCGTGCTCCGTCGAAGCCTGAATTACCTTGCCGCTTGAGGACTCGATAGCTTCCGCGATTCGCTCCCAGTCAGATGATCCTTCTTCGGTTCGAAGAAGACTGGCCTCGACGACTAGCGTCTCCACAGCTCCTTGTGAAGCTGCATCCGAGATCATCCCCATCCCATAGGTGACAGCACCATCCATCGAGATCCTCTTCAGGCCCTCCTCTATTGCGCGAACCTGCTCCACTATGGCATGCTCACCCAATAGCGAGTCCGCCAAACCGTCTGCTAGAACCTCGTTCGCTGCAGCCCTGCCACCAATTGAGGTCGGTGCATTGACGATCCGGTTTCCAGCCCCAAGTCCCCTCAAAAGTTTCTCGAATCCTTCTCTAGCCATCCCTGGCCCGCAGATGATCAAGGGCATCTCATCCGGGAAGACCATTCGCGTCTCCTTGGAGACCTTCTCGAAGAACTCCTTGCTAACTGCAGATGAGTCTCCCGTCCTCTTGCCCCCACCTCTCATGTTGAACTGCGACACGTCCCTAATGCCATGAGTCGCTACTTCGAAGATCAGAACCTCGTCATTCTCCACAACTATCAGCCCAGAACGAGCCTTGCTTCCAGAAGAGACGGCCTCCTTGATCAGAGAATAGTCGGACTTCGAAAGGCCCCCCTCACGAGTTAACTCTATCTCGTCCCCAGAAGAGATGACATGGGTGTGATGGCTGCCAATGTCGATCTTAGCCTCCTTGATAACGCCATGAACCCTGAGGTTATCTGTGAATGGCTGAAATGCGGTCTCGGAGCACTCCAGGACAATCCACATTGGTTTCCTCTCGGCGCTCTTCGCCCTACCGTCCTCCTTCGTCCCGGTGGTCGAGTCCCTCCGATGTGACAACATACCCACCAAGCAGCCAGTGCCGCAAACCTGCGATAGAACCCACAGGTCGTCCTCGCTCTCAACCCTCAGTCTCAGACCCTCGTCCAGCCTCTTGACACGACGCATTGCATCATCCTCCGGTACTCTCGATGAAGCGACGCTCTTGAAACCTTCATCGGCAATCACTAGTTGCGAGGGCCATGGTTGGTCCTGGGTCATGGGGCATCGCAGGAAACCCAATTTCGCATTCTCCCACGCCTAGGATGTTCTCGATTGTCGGAGAATACCTGGGGATAGAGGCGCGCCAGATATACGTCGAGTCCAGCAGCATAGAAGATTTCGTGGAAAAGGCTTCCCTGATCAAGGGCGACATCTGGGTTTCATGCACCTCTCCACTGAAGCACTCGGCTCCATCCGGATTGGGAGTCAAGAGCCCCAAGGGAGTGGACGCGGTAAACCAATTGATGAGGTCGAGGGGGGTTTGGTCCGGCACCAACACGGATGGCCTGGGCTTCGTTTCCGCCTGCAGGCACATTGGCGTGGACCCATCCATCGCTACTCTGCGAATCAGAGGAGGTGGGTCTGCCGCCAGATCGATTGCAGCAGCATGGTCATCAGAAGGCGGTTCTATCATTTCGGAAACCGGTCGCAGACCTCTGGCTAGTGGGCCCTGGGATGGCAGAATCTTAGAAACCGGTCAAGCAGACCTAGCAGTCGATCTAGACGCCGCTCCCGCTGGGGGAGAATCAGCAGAACTAGAGGGTGAATTGCAAGTCTCAGTTTCCTATGCAAAGGGAGCATCAGCAGATGATTTTGCAGTAATGATGCTGGCAGCCCAGCACCTACATGCGTGGGAATTGCTCTTCGCCCCATCAAGGAAAGACGAGATGCCAAACCTAGAGGAGTTTCTAACCAGGCTATGAATCTGCGCCTTCGTACGCTATACAAGGTACTAAAGTGAAGATGCCACCAATAGATAGAGCCCAAAGCATCTCCACAGGATTCTCGGTTATTCCCCCTGTCATGGTTACCTCAAAGACATAGGATCCAATTGCCATACATCCAGCCAGAAGAACACCGAAGTGCCAAGGTCGCGCCGGCCCCATTTCCATCCCCATCATGGCGGTCATTGCGAATCCAACTATTCCAATTACAGCCATTGCAAGGGCGATCTGGGAAAGCGTTTGCTCTGTCGACTCTACTACGTACTTCACCTGATCTTCCCCATCATCTTCAGTGAACTCGCCATCCAATGCGATATCAGTAATGCCCATCATCATGAAAATAAAGAAAATGGCGAAGATGATGTAGAAGATCCCGAGTCTCTGGGTCATTGTCGCATCATCGAGACCTAGGGACGGTTCTCCCAAGGCCATATCCGGCAGGTAGGCCGGAATTCCAAACATTGGGACCATGAAGAGAGCCCAAATCGCATCCTCTGTTTGGCCCGTTGCAATCATAGTAACGCCCACAATTACCGGCAGTGCGAACGTGACTGCCATTCTTGCGTTTGGAACGGATAAGAATAGAGACAAAGCACCAGCGGTAAGCAACGCCCCCATCATGAAATCAGTAGCATCTCCCCCGGTTCCTCCGCCTACAGTCCAATAGACAAACGTGGCGAAAAACCCTAGTTGGGCCAACTTCAGTAAGAATTTAGCTGTAAATTCAATCTCTGGCATTTTGTACATGGCATCATCTCCCATGCCGCGCGCCCCAAATTCTTCGTATATTACTGAATTCCAATATTTCCTGCTATAGGGGGATGTTTCCGTGCTTCTTGGGGATGACCAACTCCCTCTTGGAGAGCAGTGGCCTCAGGGCCCTAACTAGGCACATCCTCGTCTGGGACGGCTCAATCACATCGTCCAGCCAGCCATGCCTGGCAGCAACGTAGGGATCCCCAAACTTCTCCCTGTACTCATCTACCAGTTCCGCGTACCTCTCAGCACTGTCATCCGAATCGGCCAACTCTGCCCTGTGGATGATTTTCACCGCCCCCTCGGCACCCATTACTGCCAACTCTCCGGTGGGCCATGCCACGTTGTAGTCGGAGCCAAGGTGCTTGCAGCTCATTGCTAGATAAGCCCCCCCGTATGCCTTCCTGGTCACAACGGTGAGCTTCGGGACCGTAGCCTCTGCGTATGCATACAGAAGCTTGGCACCGTGCCTGATTATCCCTCCCCACTCCTGCACGGTCCCTGGAAGGAACCCCGGGACGTCAACGAAGGTCACTATCGGGATGTTGAAGCAGTCGCAGGTCCTGATGAATCTCGCAGCCTTGACCGATGCGTCTATGTCCAAGCAACCAGCCAGAACCGATGGCTGGTTGCCGATCACACCAACGGCGTGTCCATCTAGTCTAGCGAAGCCGATGACCACATTCTCCGCGTATGAGGGGGATAACTCCAGGAATCGCTCGTCATCGAAAACTTGGCCGATCACACTCCTCATGTCATAAGGTCTGTCCGAGTCCTGTGGGACAAGCTTACCCATCCCCTTGCACCTCCTGTCCCACTTGTCGCCAGAAACCAGATTGGGTGGTTCTGACATGGTGTGATCGGGCATGTGAGAGAGTATCTCTGCTGCCATGTCGAAGGCCCCCCTCTCGCTATCCGATACCAAGCAAGCAACCCCGCTCCTGCTGGCATGGTGATTCGCACCGCCTAGGGTATCCTCGTCGACCTCTCCGGAAATTATCTCGGGAATCACGTAGGGGCTGCGCATGAACATCCTCCCTCTCTGCTTTCCAAGTATGACGAAGTCCGACAGCCCAGCCGCTAAGGCGCTTGTCCCTGATACGGTCCCCAGGATGATCGATATCATCGGAACCTTGCCGGAGCAGGACACCAGGTTATCGAGAAGATCCCCGTTAGGCCCCAGTGAGTTGACTCCCTCGTGAGCACGTTGGCCGTCTCCGTCCCAGATGCCAATGATGGGGATACATGCCTTCTCAGCGAACTCGACAACCTTGCAAATCTTCTTCGCGTGCATCTCCCCCATTGTCCCGGAGAAGACCGAGAAGTCCTGCGAGAAGCAAGCTACCCTCCTGCCATCCAGCATCCCGTGCCCTGCGACGACACCATCCCCAAGAGGCGTGTGCATGTGCATCCCGTGATCACCTGACCTGTGTCTGACGAATGCATCGACTTCGACGAAGCTGTCATCATCCAGAAGGTCGATGACCCTCTCTCTAGCGGTTTGCGATCCGGACTCCCTCATCTCCTTAATCACGCTTCTATCGCCAGGTGACATTGATTCCTGCCTGAAAGCATCCAGATCGTCGCTCGGTGATAGACCTGCCACGAACCGTCCAAGTGCAAGTCGGTTCATCAGCAAACCGGAGAAACTAGGATCTGGAGAAAGTAGGATTCTCTCCGACAAGGTCCATCTCCCAACCCTTCTCGACCGATTCCTTCCCGCCGACAGAGAGGAGGTGGTGAAGCTTAACCAATGCCGAACCAGGCGGACATAGCGAACCATGTCCGATGATCCCTATGTCTTGCTGGTCCCGGCCCTTGGAGTAGACGTTCATGTTCACGGGCCCATGTATCGCGTTCGTCACCATGACGACAACTCCTCCTTTGGTAATGTGATCCTCTAGCATCACCTTGAGTCTGGTGTTCTCCAGGCTGTCGTCCTCTGGGTTGGAAATCGGCAGATGCCCCAAACCCGTCCCATGGAAGAGCAATGCATCGAAGTCAGCATCTATTGCTCCTTGGACTTGGTCTGGGTGTAAATGCGGGTCAGAGATGAATTGAGCGATGCGTATCGACTCGTCAAACGGCTTCGGAGATATCGCCTCCACCCTAGCGTCATGGGGCTCGGGCGAGTAGTCTATCCTAGCCCCGTTCCCATCGATGAAGATGTGCCCCAGGACATCCTGATTAATCGGCTTGAAAGCATCTCTTCTTGAAGAGTGATACTTCCTGCAGGCACAACCCGGAAGTACTGCACAGCTGCCATCGGAAGAGCTCGCATGCACAATCACCACCGATGAGTCTCTGTATCCAGAGGGAACAGGCCCGTGAGCCGCCCACTGCACAGATGCGATTAGGTTCTCAGTTGCATCCGATGACCCCCTATCGGGGGACCTCTGAGAGCCCGTGAGGACAATCCTCCCAGGAGGCCTCCCACCTTGTCCCGACCACCCGTAAGAGATAGCCGCAGCAGAGAGGTGAAGGGTATCGGTCCCATGTGTAATTACACAGCCGACCGCGCCTTCCGAGAACGCTTCCTCGGTTGCCTTCAGCATTCTATTCCAATGCCTTGGACGAAGGTCGTCCGACCACATATTGCCCAGCTTTACGGCCCGAATCCGTGCTATTCCACGAAGTTCCGGAACTGCATCTAGTAGTTCGTGAGGGTCGAATCTCGCTGTGACCGCCCCCGTAGCATAGTCGACTTTGCTGGCAATGGTGCCACCGGTATGGATGAGGTGTACAAGTGGCAGCGACTCGTCCTGAGGTTCGCTTTCCATAATCTCCTCCTCGATCGTCGGCATCTCGTCGAGAACCTCGAACGAGTCTACGTATGATTCTGGGAATGAAACGTTGTAGCCGTTCTGTAGCTTCATCGTGATTAGATTTTTTCCAGAGCCAGGTAGTGCTATTCCAGTATGCTCGGCCTTTCCCGCCCAGGTCTTCACCACTAGTTTGACGGGAGTTCCGGGCTTTGGCCAATCCTCCATGGTAGCGGGCAGAGAGCCTCGGTCCATCAAAGGCTCGCTTGAATATGGTTTTGGTGCCGGGAGCGGGACTTGAACCCGCGACCTTCGGATGTCTCAGACATTTTCGGCTAGGCATGATGCGCTCATCGTTCGCGTCAGCAGAGAAATCCCCGCTAACTGTTCCCTATGAGTCCGACGCGCTACCAACTACGCCACCCCGGCATATCATCAAGGCGGGAGAAGAGGCCATTTGAGCATTGCCAGTAATGCAACAGCAACATTGCCCCCACACGCAGGGTTGATGTGTCGTCCTCTCTCGCCAGAACCA
>Ga0208407_1000017_pt1 | contig 75602 bp, 96 predicted proteins | sample ETNtaG_9_FD_185775 | JGI IMG/M metagenome (GOLD analysis project Ga0208407, IMG submission 185775) | Marine microbial and viral communities from oxygen minimum zone, Eastern Pacific Ocean - ETNP201406SV69 (SPAdes) (version 2) | ecosystem: Environmental > Aquatic > Marine > Oceanic ...
ATTCTAATTTAATACATTCATCATTAATTTCTTGAGTTTTTTTTATCTCAAATTCTATTTCTGAAATTGATTTATCGGTATTTGGCTTTTCTATTGCCATCAGTTTTTCTAATTTTTTTGCCTTTTCTTTTAATTCAATTTCAAATTCTTCAAATTCTATTTCTATTGTTTTTTTTCTTTTTTTATCTAATGCAATTCTTTCCTCAAGACTTTCTTTTTTTGTTTTTAGTTTTATTTTCTCATTATTTTTTTCTTGTAATTCTTTTAGTTCCTGAAGTGTATCTATTTCTTTTATTTCTAGACTTTTTTGCTGTTTTTTCTTTTGTTTAATTTCTAATTCAAATTCTGTGATCATTTTTTGTGATTGGTTAATTTCTGATTTTAATTGAGATATGTCGCTAAATCTCTCAGCAATAACTGCTGTTTTTGTTCCAATCTCAGATCGTACCATCTTTGCATTTTCATGAGAGATGCTGTAATCCTCAATTCCAAAGGCTTTACGGATTGTCTCCAGACGTTTTTTAGAGTCAGAAAGTACCTCTTTCATGGCTTCTTGGGGCGTAAATATGGCATATCTGAAGATTTTACTCTCAGCTTTTGGGTCTGCAGGCTCATTGAATTTGAGTATCTGTAGCACTCTTTGCTTTAATTCTGAAGGTGAGAGAATTTCTTTTTCATCTTGAATTTTTATCCAGGATTCTTTGGGATCTTGATTGACTCCTGTATTTTTTCTCTTCAACGTTCTTTTGATTTCATATTTTTTATCTTCAACAGTAAATTCCAAAATTGCATAACCTGTCTCTGCTTTTTTTGCCAAAAGTGATTCTGGTTTTTGAGAACCTAAACCAAACAATGCAAATTCAATTGCCATAAGTATAGTTGATTTACCTGAACCTATGTCTCCCTCAAACAAAGAAATTCCACGTGGAAATATAACTTCTTCGTGTTCGTAACTTCTAATGTTATTAATTACTAGTGAATTAAGAATCATCATCTAATCCCAATAATGCTAAAGCACTGTCTCTAATTCTTGGAATGTACTCATTTTTATTTTCATTTTCTAATTTTGACTGCCCTAATTCTTGTAACAATTTTGATGCAAGTTTAATTCCTGATTTATCCAACAATTCTGGATAGTCAAATTTTAGCTGTCCAATGTTTTCTGAAAATACATTTATTTCAATCTCTTCTTTGTTTGATCCTTTTGCTTCAGTAATTGAATATTCTTTTGATGTTAGTTGGTTCTTACTTACATTGACAACTAACGCATCTTTATCATTTAAATTATCTCGAACTATGGATACGTCAATGTCTGCAGTTTTACCTGACATTAATTCCCCTTGAATCTTTACTATCACAACTTTGTTTACAACATCAATGTCTGCAGTTTTCTCAGATAATTCTTGATTGATTGATTCTGCTTTTCTATTGTTTGCATCAACTTCAATTATTTCATACTTTGTATTTTCAATCTCTATAAAATCAACTGACTTTATTTCATCATCAAATTCTACTAGAACAAATCCTCGTTTTTGCCCATTTGCATTATCCTCTAAATCTGCATGGTATCCTGCAAATGGAGTTCCTGGATATACAACATTACTATACTCGTCAAATGACTGGTGATTGAATTTGTGCATGTGTCCTCCGGCATAATATGAGAATCCTTTAGGCAGTAATGATAATGGCATTTGGTCTCCATCTATGCCTGAATCTGTCTTCATATCTGAAATTCCACCATGAAATAGGAATATTTTCAAACCCTGTTCTGCTTCCAAACTACTTCTATCTAGTTTCTCATACCATTCTCTATCTTTTCCTACTTTTAGCCCTGATAGGCCTGTAATTTTTGCACCCGTTTTTTCATCAATCAAACATTTCAATGAAATTTTTCCTTCCTCATGACTAGTAGCATTTGTAACTTTTTTGATATATCCAATTTCAGCTAGTAAATCAATTACAGAGTTTGATACTGGTGAAAAGTCATGACTTCCATATACAACATAGATTGGAATCCCTGCATCATGGACTTGACGAAACTTTGCAAATGCAAATTTTTGAATTCTCATCTCTGGAATATTTACATGAAATAAATCTCCTGGAATTAAAATGAAATTTACTTTTCTAGTAATGCACTCATCTAATATTTTTTCAAATACTTGTTGCTCTATGTTTTGGAGTGATTCGTGTTTTTGAAAACCTAAGTGGACATCAGAGAGGTGTGCAAATTTCAATTAAAACACCTTTGTCTTACCTGATTCTGGTTTTACTCCTTTTTCATTTACAATATCTTCAAACAAAGGAACTTTGATTGGCATTGCAAATGGAACAAAGATGCTGGTAACTATTGCTTCACCCTTATCCAAACTTGCAATGTTTTTGTCATCTTCAGATAAATCTTGAGATGCTGATGCAATGATTGCCTCTCTTTCTTGTTTCATTTCATTACCTAGAATTATTTTTGTATTCATGTTAGCTAAGATTGTTTTTGGAATTACGCTAGATAATTGAGTAATTGCAGTTAAACCTACTTTGAATTTACGTCCTTCTTTTGCAATTGTAGAATAGATGTTATCATTTCTAGTGGTTAACACATCAACACCAATTACACGAGGTGCCTCTTCAATTACTATGGTTGCTACTGGTTTTCTCGCCAAATCTCCATTGGATTTGGCATCTTTGTATTTTTGTAATAATTTTTCTGCAATAATATTTCCAACTAGTAATTCTGCTTCATCCCCTAATCGTGATGTATCAAGCACTACAACTTTGCCTGCCTCAATATCTTTTACAATGTCATTTACTGTAGTTAGCCCCTTTGTGGTGCTATCAAAGACTTCATGTCTTGAGAATACAACTCCCTCTTCGTCCTTTTCTAGGCTCAATAACAGGCGTAATTTTCTTTGAACTACCATCATTGTAGATGCTGCAAATTCTCCACGACTCTGAGTGGTACTTTCCATACCTGCATCTACTGCATCAGTTAGCATCAAATCACGAATCCAATTTTTTCTTGATTGTCTATATGCCATTCTAATTGCCTGAAATTGCGGATCAGAAAAATCAACAATCCCTTCAAAGTGTTCAGGTCTAATTGATTGCAAATTAATTGTTAGTCTGTTAGCTCCCACTGGTGGATTTGATGGTGTATAATACATTAAATTGTCTTTGGCACGTGGATGAAGTTTTAATCCAATTCCACTTCGTCCAAAGTACTCATCATGTGCATCTAGTACTAGTGCACCAACTTTGTTTGTATCTAGTACTGACCATAAAATTGTCTTTACTAAATTTGATTTGCCTCTACCTGTAGTTGCAGGAATTAACACGTGATGTGAAAATACATCTTCAGCAGGAAGCCAAACTTCAGCTTCTTTGATTACTTTACTTCCACTTCGAATATATCCAACAAAAACTGAATCTTTTTCCTTTTGCAAGAATTCTAAATCATCTTTAGTGATTAACCGTAATTTATTAAAAAACAATGGTAATGATTTTGGAATTTTTACATCATTGTTTTCTTTATACACTCGAGCAAGTGGTTTAATTCGAGCCAAAACATAATTTACAAAATCTGGTTCATAAAAATGAGCATCAGCTACACCTTGCTCTAAATTAACACCTGACATCATTTGTTGCATCTTGTCTTGAATTTGGGAACCGTATTGTAATTCAAAAACTTGAAGAATTAAAAACGAACCATTTTCTTCCGATATCATTAAATCTCCTATCTCTAAATCCGTTCCAGCCTTTTGTCGAATTACAATGTCTCCAAAACTTCCTCCTACTACTTGACCTACAACAGACAATTCATCCATTAACTAGTAACCCCATTAAGATCATTATGTGCTCCCAAACTAGCACTATACTTTTGTAATTTCTTCCATTCTGGATGTTTGAGTTTTTCTGATAATAGAAATCCTTGATACATTCCTAATTCATCACGCCTAACTTGCGCAAATCTATCTGCATCAATTGCTCCATATGGATAACCAATCATTGCTACGTCCTGTGAGTTTTCTGCCAAACTATCTAAGATTGAATTTAATTCTTCGTTAGTCATTTTTGAAAATTGTTCACGTAAAATTTCAAATCTAAATACAAATTTTGATTGAGGATGGAATTTAACTGCCATCATAAATCCTTTATCGTCTGCAGATACTTCTTCTGCAATTTTTACATGCCACTTTCCAAACGGAACCCCTTCAGAGATTTCTGCAACTCTTGCAAGTAATGGATGACCTGATTCAGTAATTAGTCTGCTAGTTTTAGCTAATCCACAAACAATTACTCCTTTGTTTTTTGCTAAATCATATAATCTGTTTGCATACTTTAATTCATTTTTAAAATTAGTTTGAAGAGAACCATCCATCACTATCATATCACCTTTGTCAAGCTCTGATTCTACTACATGAATTGCTAATTGCCATTCTGCAAAACGTCTTCCTAAAGAATTCAACCTTGCACCTTGTAGTACTGTTGTACTTTCTGTGTTTGATGTTAGATCTGATTCTGCTGGTAAGAATTTTTTATCTTCAACTGTGTGAGGAAATAATTTTGTATCATAATTAACCGTTTTTTTCCCATTTATGGTTTGAATGTTGGATGTAACACTAGAGAAAAATTGTACCCGGGAATTAACTTTAGGTTTTATTCTCTTTTTGCCTTGGAATATTGAATAATAAATTCGATTTATGGTAATTAGAAAATTTGGTGACTCTTCTAATGGCCCATCTCCTCCATCTACAAAAGCAATTTTCCGATGATTGGTTGTAGGTTTTATTTCAAAAAATTCTGAAGGTGTGATTGGAAATTGTTTTCCATTTCCATTATTTAGTACAATATCTGAATGTTCTTTTTGTGATAAATGAACTCCTAATTCTTCAATCAAACTTTTAACTGGATCTTCACTCATATGCTTTCTCCACACTTATCCTACTTTTCTTCTTTAGTATGGATAAACCCTCTCTAATCCCTTCTATTTTTTGTAAAATTCTCTCAAATTTAGGATTTTTTATAATCAATAGTGTTTTTTCTTTATTGTCAATGGCATTTTTGTAAACTGTATTGAGCACAACAATACTTGGCATGTTTGAATAAAATCTTTAGGTTGTGTTGACTTTTGACAAAGACGATCCATCAAAACCACTTAATCTTAGAAATTTCTAATATTCTCATTCTATACTGGTAGATTTTTTCATCATTTTTAATTCCAAAAATAAATTCTCAGAATATCATTAATTAAGAGATATTTCCTATTATGAATACTTGAAAAAAATTGCTCTATTGGGATGTGGTGTGATGGGTACTCAGATTGCCCTTGCAATTGATTCAGGTAAAATCCCTGGAATTTTAACACATGTTTATGATGATTCTAAAGAATCTTCAATTTTACTTGTTTCAAAATTAAATAATAAACCTGAAATTGTTGAAAATTCACATTTACTTTCTTCACATTCTGTTGATATTGTAGTTGAGGCTGCTTCTCAAAATGCTGTAAGGGATGATGGATTAAGTATTTTACAAAATAAACGTGATTTTATGATAATGAGTGTTGGCGCATTACTAGATGAATCTGTTTATGACATACTATATGACGCATGCGAGCACTTCAAAAAAACAATTTATCTTCCCTCTGGTGCAATTGCTGGTTTGGATGGATTGAAATCAGTTAAAAATGAATTAGATTCAGTATCTATTACAACTACAAAACATCCACGCTCATTAAAAGGAGCAAAGTTTTTTGAAACTTCTGAAATAAATTTAGATTCTATAACTACTTCCACAATAATTTTTGAAGGTACTGCTCGTGATGCAGTATCGTTGTTTCCTGCAAACATCAATGTAGCTGCACTTGTATCGTTATCTGGAATTGGAAGTGAAAAAACATCTGTTAAAATTATTGCAGATCCTGAAACTGATAAAAATACTCATTATATTGAAGCAATTGGAAAATCTGGAAACATGACTTTTACTATTGAGAATAATCCTGATCCTCAAAATCCTAAAACCAGCAGGTTGGCAATTTTATCTGCTATTGAGACACTGAGAAAATACTGTTCTGGTGGTATTCAAATTGGTACCTGATTTGGCAAGAATTGCCGCTTATGTTTGTTTTTTAGAAAATTATGGACTACTTCCTATTCTTTAAATTTACACATAATCAATTTTTTATGAATCATGCAAGTTCAGGATAACTCATTTTTAAAAAATGAAATTATGCGATTAAAAAAAGAAAAAGATGTTGTAATTTTGGCCCATAATTATGAGATTCCTGATGTACAAGATGTTGCTGATTTTACTGGAGATTCTTTAGGCCTATCTAGATTGGCTGCAACAGTTCCTCAAAAAACAATCCTATTTTGTGGAGTACATTTTATGGCTGAAACTGCTGCTATTATTAGTCCTGAGAAAAAAGTTCTTTTGCCCGCTGTGGAAGCCGGTTGTTCTTTATCCGATTCAATCACCGTTGATGAATTGCGAAATTGGAAAAAACAACATCCAAATGCAATTTCTGTTGGTTATGTAAATACAACTGCTGAAATAAAATCGGAACTAGATTATTGTTGTACTTCGTCAAATGCTGTTAATGTTGTTAAAGCAATTCCTGATGAAAAAGAGATTTTATTTTTACCTGACATGTTTCTAGGTTCCTACGTTGCAAAAATGACTGGTAGAAAAAATATGCATATTTGGGCTGGTGAATGTCATGTACATGCTGGAATCACCCCTGACGATGTTAATAAAAAATTAAAATCAATGAAAGATGCTGAATTTGTTATTCATCCTGAATGCAGCTGCACAACTCCTATGATGTATGATGTTGCTGATGGAAGTTATGATGAAAATAAGGTATCTATTCTTTCTACTGAAGGAATGTTAAATCATGTAAGTAAATCAAAATCAAAAAACTTTGTTGTAGCTACTGAAACTGGAATATTGTATAGAATGAGAAAACAAAATCCTGAAAAAACATTTGTTCCTGCTTCTGAAAAAGCTGTATGTGAATATATGAAAATGATCACTCTTGAAAAAGTATATGACACTTTGATAAATGAAGAAACTGTTGTAACGGTACCAAAGAAAATTGCTGATAAAGCTCGTTTAGCAATTGACAGAATGCTTCAAATCAGTTAAAATGTGATTTGCTTGGTTGGATTATTTAGTAAAACTCCTGAAGATATTGAATTTAAAAAAAATATTAAACAATTTAAAAAATTCAAAAAATTAGTTAAAGAGAAAAAATACCCTGAGGCTTTGAAATTAGGCTTGGATTATTTAGAAAAAGTTCCCTATAATCATGATGCACTATTTACAATTGGAGGGATTTATTATTTAAAAAACAAGTATAGAGTTGCAATTTCTTACTTTGATAGGGCACTTGAAACTGGAGATTCTGATGTAGAGGTTTTGCTTTTGAAAGCCTATTCACATCAAAAATTACAAGAAAATCAGATTGCAATTGATTATTGTAAGAAAATTCAAAATCTTGATCCAAAAAATAAATCTATGTTGAATTTATTATCTGAATTAACTTCTTAAATTTCTAAACTAAAATCGATTCCTTTAACTGAATTAGTTACACTTCCAATTGAAATAATGTCTACTCCTGTTTCACCATATTTTGTAATGTTTTTAGAATTTATTCCACCTGATGCCTCTAACAAAACATTCTTTCGTAATTTTTTCTTTTTAAGAATTTTAATTGTTTTAATAATTTTTGATGGAGAAAAATTATCCAACATAATTATTGTTGCCCCTTCTTGTGCAGCTATGACTGCATCGTGTGTATTTTCTACTTCAACTTCAAATTTCTTATATCTTTTTTTGGTTTTTTTAATTAATGCTAATAATGATTCTTCTACTGCTATGTGATTATCTTTAATCATTACCATTTCGTCCAATCTTAATCTGTGTTTTTTACCTCCTCCAATTTCTACAGCTTCTTTATCAAAATATCTTAACCCTGGTGCTGTTTTTCTTGTTGCATACAATTTTGTTTTCTTTGGAATTTTTTTAACAAGTTCGTTTGTTTGTGTTGCAATTCCACTCATTCTTGTAATAATGTTTAATGCAGTTCTTTCACATGTCAAAATTTTCTCCGCATCACCTGAAATTTTCATTATAGATTGATTAGATTTAATTTTTGAGCCATCTCTATAGATGATCTTTACTTTACATCCATTTAGTGTAAAAATTTCCTTTGCATATTTTGAGCCTGCAAGAATAGCTTTTTCCCTTGAAATTATGTTTGCAGAAATCTTTTTCTTTGATAATAATTTACTTGTGATATCTCCTTTACCAATATCTTCAGCTAGAAATTGTACTAATTGTTTTTTTGAATTAAATGCCAATATTATGATTAAATGTTAATGTGATTTTAAAGATTTAGAAATTTTATGTTACTTTGATTGCATATTTGCCTTTTTGAGTAATTGCTAGTGTTTTTGAAATTTCTGAATTTGTTGGATCAACAACTAGTACAACTCCATTCCAATCTGGTGTTAAGTCTGATGATTTACAACCTGGACAAACTTTTTCTGTTGTTACACGTTTACATTTTCTACATGCCATTTCTCGTGCCATTTTAACTAGCCTCTATCTTTTCTTCAGTTGCAGGTTCATTTGAACCACTAGCTTTCTTTATCTCTTCTTCAATCCATTCATCAGCACCTAAGAATGGTTGTCTACATGTGATTCCAATTTTACCCATTGCAGCAGCTTTTCCTAATGAAACTGCTGTAATTCTTGCACGAAGTGTTGAACCAACTTTCAAAGTTCTTCCACTTTGATTTGCTAAAATTAATCCCATCTTAACATCACTCTTTAGATAATCATCCATAACTTGTGATAAGTGTAGCAAAGCATCAGTTGGACCAATTCTAACAAATGCTCCAAAGTCAGTAATATCTACGATTTCACCTTGAACGATTTCTTGTAATTTTGGATAAAATGTTAAAGCTTCAAATTGTACTTTGTGAAATGTTCCTCCGTCTCCGGCAATCATTTTTCCCATTTCATCTACTTTGGCATCTAAAATCATGATAATGTAACCCAATTCTGCATTAATCATACTCTCGTATTTTTCTTTGAGTATGTTTACTGCTGCTTTTTTGAGTGTAGTACCAAACAAGCTTGGTGGAATCCTGACAACATCAACTAGGGTAGATATAGAAAACAACTGTTAGTTTTTTCTTGAATTTCAATTTATGAATCTTTGGGTGATTTGACTAAAATTTCTAAAGATTTTGATGATTTTTCAAAAAAAACTATGATTTTTTTTCTGTCTCTAACTTACTTTAAATATCGTATTCCCACTTTTTTATCCAATGGTTGGTATAGATCAAGTTCTTGAAAAATTAAGTACTGTAGTTGATCCTGATTTGAAAAAAGATATTGTTTCAATGGGTATGATAAAGGATTTAGAACTAAATGATGGGAATCTCAAATTTACTTTGGAATTAACGACTCCTGCATGTCCTTTCAATGTAGAAATTGAAGACGATGTAAGAAAAGTAATTGCTGAAATTTCTGACTTGAAAAATTTTGATTTGAATGTTACTGCAAAAGTAATGGAAGGCCGTTCACTTGAAGCAGATACTCAAATGGCATCTGTTAAAAATATCATAGGAGTTGCTAGTGGAAAGGGAGGTGTTGGAAAATCAACTGTCTCATTAAATTTAGGTCTTGCATTATCTCAAACTGGAGCTAAAGTTGGTTTACTAGATGCAGATATCTATGGACCGAGTATTCCATTAATGCTGGGACTTGAAGATGGTTCAATGGAAGTTGAAGATAATAAACTTCAACCAGCAGATGTAAATGGATTGAAAGTTGTTTCTTTTGGATTTTTTGCAGATCAATCAAAACAAGCTGCAATTTATCGAGGACCTATTATTTCTGGAATTTTAAAACAATTTTTAGTTGACACCAATTGGTCTGAATTAGATTATCTAATTGTTGATCTTCCACCAGGTACTGGAGATATTCCACTTACACTTGCACAAACAATTCCAATTACTGGAATTCTTGTTATTACTACACCACAAGATGTTGCAAGTAATGTAGCAGTTAAGGCAGTTTCTATGTTTGAAAAATTAAATGTTCCAATAATAGGTGTAATTGAAAACATGAGTCATTTTATTTGCCCTAAATGTGATGATAAACATTATATTTTTGGAAATGGTGGTGCAAAGAAAATCAGCGAACAATTTAAAATTCCATTTTTAGGTGAAATTCCATTAAATTATGGAATTATGTCTGGCTCGGATTCTGGAAAACCTATCATGAGCTCCAATACTGATTCTCCAAGTGCTGAGGCATTTCGAAAAAGTGCAAAAAATGTAGCTGCACAATGTAGTATCATTGCATCTAACTTACAAGAAGAAATGGAGTCTGAAAATAATGATTCTGAGTCATTAATTGATATCTCTCCAACTAATAACGACACTTCTTAATTGAGATTCCTGTGAAATTACCTAATTCTTTAAGAAATGAATTGAAAATTCCTTTGGGAATTTTATTGCCTACTGGAGAAGATAAAAAAGAAAATATTCAAAAATATTTTTCAAATAATCCTTATGTAATTACGGTTGGTGATCAAACAACTGAAAAAATGATTGATTTTGACTTAATTCCTTCGTTACAAATTATTGATGGTTTTGAAAAAAGACAAAAACGAAATTTGCCCAAACTTGGAAATGCTACTGAATTAAAAATAGATAATCCTGCAGCTGAAATTACTTTAGAAAGTATTGAAATGATCAAAAAAGCATTTACTATGACTCCTCCTGTTCGGTTAACTGTATTTGGTGAAGAGGATTTGTTAGTTTTGCCTGTTTGTATTCACGCCCCTGAAAATTCAATTGTTTTGTATGGTCAACCTAACGAAGGCCTAGTTTTAGTTCAAATTACTACAGAAATTAGAAATAAAGCACAAGCATTACTTAATCTAATGAAGTAATGGGGTATGATGAGACGGTGGCTGTATGATTAGTGATTACTCCACATAAACTCTGACCTTATTTATTCATAATTTTGTAGACTCAAAATCAACCAAATATCTTACTGAAAATTGACCCTTTGCTTACAAGAATTGACATTTCAAGATAAACATGAATTGCTTTAGAAATAACTGTGAAACTTGATCATGATTTAAAATTACAAATTTTGGAAAAAGTTGGAATTTATTCTCAAAGATTTTCAATTCCAGAGCCAGTAATTTTATTAACTACTAAGGAAGTTCTTGATGCTCCTAGAGAAATGACTGAAGGAAGACGTACATCAGCTTACAAATATTATGGTGTTTCTTATTTACAACATAATTTGGTTTTTATCAATGTTAGAAAAACCCCTGATGAAAAAACACTTGAAAATACAATTGTTCATGAATTAATCCATATGAGATTCCCTTATCTTGCACATGGAAAACGATTCAATAAATTAGTACGACAAGGATTGAAAGGTAAAACCTTTTCTCCATATAAGAAAAGAAGTAAAACTCCTTCTCTTTGATTTATATTTACAAAAAATTTGCTCATTTTGTATACGATGGAAATTTCTGAAATTCTTCCTTTTATAGCTGGAATTGCGTCATTTTTGGTAGCAGGCGGATTGGTTGCTTGGATCACCAAACAACCTTCTGGAACAAAAGAAATGATGGATATTTCAAATGCCGTTAAAGAAGGCGCTTCAGCATTCCTAAAACGTGAAATGAAAATTATCGTTCCTGTTGCAATAGCACTCTCGGTAATTATTGGTGCATTTTTGCAGCCATCTAACGGAATCGCATTTGCAGTAGGTGCAGCATTATCTGCAGTTGCAGGAATTATTTCATTGAAAATTACAGTAAAAGCAGCAGTAAGAGCTGCAAATCTAAGTGGTGAAGGTCTTGGAAAGACTTTTGCTATGGCCTTTAGAGGTGGAGCTACTGTTGGATTGGCAGTACCTGCAATGGCTCTATTGGCAATCACTGGTTTATACTTAATTTATCCTGATCCAATAACTATTGCAGGAGTTGGAATCGGAGCTAGTCTTATTGCATTATTCATTAGAATTGGTGGAGGAATCTTTACTAAAGCAGCAGACATGGGTGCTGACTTAGTTGGAAAAGTTGAAGCAAATATCCCTGAAGATGATCCACGAAATCCAGCAACTATTGCAGATAATGTTGGTGACAATGTTGGTGATGCAGCAGGAATGGGTTCTGATGTTTATGAATCATATATTGTTACAATACTTGCAGCATTGTTAATTGCTGCATTAATCGGTGCACCAAATTATTTCCTTTATCCAATATTGATAGGCTCATCTGGAATGATTGCATCAATCATTGGTGTTGTTATTGTTGGCTCAAAGGGTGTCACAGATGTGATGAAACCTCTTAATCGCTCATTTTATGTTTCAGCAGCAATTGCTATTGGATTAAACTACGTTTTCATTACACAATTCATCGAACAATCTACTGCAGCATATGCTTTGTTTGGAACCACTGTAATTGGTGTTATACTAGTCCCAGTAATTCAAAAAATTACTGATAATTACACTAGTTATCAAAAAGGACCAGTTAAGGAAATTGCGGATTCTGCAAAATGGGGTTATGCATCATTAACCTTGATGGGAATTATCAAAGGAATGCAATCAACAGGACCTTTTATGATTGCATTAGTTGTAGCAATTATCATATCATACTCAATCGCTTCTTCAGCAGCACCAGAAGGTGCTGATCCAATTCTATATGGAATTTTTGGAACTTCTTTGACTGCTATGGCAATGTTGAGTCTTGCAGGAATTGTTCTAAGTATTGATGCATTTGGACCAATTGCTGACAATGCAGGAGGAATAGTTGAAATGACTGGAATGGGAGAAGAAAATCGTAAAGTAACTGATGAAATAGATGCCGTTGGTAATACCACAAAAGCTGTAACTAAAGGATTTGCTATAGCAAGTGCTGCATTAGCTGCTTTAGCTATGATTCAAGCATTCCAATTTGAAGCAGCTCACGTTTTTGAAGGAATTTTAGAATTAAATTACAGTTTGACAAATCCTGCAATCATTGTAGGATTATTGATTGGTGGTTTGATTCCGTTTATAATTACTGGTCAACTAATTAACGGTGTATCTAGAGCTGCAGGTAAAATGGTTGATGAGGTCCGAAGACAATTCAAAGCTGACTCTGGAATTCTTGAAGGAACTTCAAAACCTGATTATGCTAAATGTGTGGATATTGCAACTGTAGCTTCCATCAGAGAATTATGGAAACCTGCAATTGTAGCAATTATTTCTCCAATAATTTTGGGTATTTTATTAGGACCTACTGCTGTAGCTGGATTACTTATGGGTGCTGTTGTTACTGGAATTTTACTGGCATACCATTTGGCAAATACTGGTGGAGCATGGGATAATGCAAAGAAATTAGTTGAAATGAAAGGTGAAAAAGGCTCTGAAGTTCACAAAGTAGCAGTTGTCGGTGATATAATTGGCGATCCTTACAAAGATACAGCTGGACCTGCACTTAATACCGTAATTAAACTACTTAATACAATTGCAATTGTCTTTGTATCCGCATTTGTAGCAATTCTTTCAATTTAACTCTCTTCTTCAACAATCATTATCATATCTAATTCATCGATTTGAGCTTGAATTGCTTTTTGTAAAGTTTCATTATGATTGTTGCAAAATTTAAAATAATTATCTGTTGTTTGAAAACATCCACAAATCCACTTTATTTTTTTATCCCCTTCAATCGTCCCTTTTGAATATTGTTCATTCATAAAATTTCTGGTTTCTTAAACTATAAAAAATATTTTTTACATTTATTTAAGATCCTAGAACAACTCTGTGAAATTTCATATTAATATAATAATTTGATTGTTCAATAATTGTAGATCGTATGCAGTTGTCTGTCATGGGCGTGAGAATGCTGCATAGAGATTATGGAGTACTGGAAATATTGGAATCTATGATAGTAATCTATTGACCGACCAAGGATTGTTACTATTGGCATTAAATTCTGGGATGTTTTTCAGTACTCTTTTTACATTTTTGTAATAAATATCGATAATCTTCTAATATTTTTTAAAGAATTTTTTTGATTTAAAATTATGAAAAATCAATGTGATTTTTGTAAAGAGCTGACTAAAACACAATCAATTCATTGTAATGGTTGTGTTAGCAATCATCAAATTTGTTCAATGTGCTTAGTGGAGTATAAGCAAGAAATGAAAATTAAGCCTGTTAGAAAACATACTCTCTATGAAAGTAATTTGAAAAAATGGGTATGATTTTAAGTAATCGTTAAAAAACTATTTTTTTAAAAAGAAAAAAAATGATTAAGGGCAGCCTTCCATCTTTTGGATAAAATAGCCTTTTGCCTTAATTGCATCTTCTACAGGTTGTGGACAAGATTGTGAGTGACAAAATGTACATTCGTTTTGTGTCATTTGTGCCTCTCCTTCTCCTATTTCTTTTAACCATTCTTTGCCAAATTCAATGGCTTTAGGATGATCTTTTTCACCAGTAATTACATCAAAGTGCATGGTATGACCATCTGCTGCTTTGACATAAGTGTCGTATACGTGAATTTCCATAATCATCATTGAAAAAGGGGATATTTAATCCCAAAGATGATTCTATATACTTGAATTTTTAAAATTATGATTTTTCTTCAATTGCAATTTCTGATTCTAATTTGAACGCTTTCCAATTTTTATTGATTCCTGAATAGATTATCCAAACATACATGTCTTGATTCACTTTCATGTATTTTTCATCTGTGTTGGATGGATGTGCTTCACTATTTGGATGCGAATGAAAAATTCCAATTATATTCAAATTCAATTCTTTTTCTTTTTTATACATCTCACTAGTTTGGTCAAACGATAATGTGAATTCCACTGGTGATGAATCTATGTTTTTCACTAGCCAAATTTCTTTTACTATGTTTTCTTCTCCATTTTTATCTCCATATAAGATTGCACATGATTCGTTGGGTTCTTCTTTATGACTATGGTCTAAAAGAATTTTTTTCTGTAATTTAGTTAAAATAATTTTCTGCAAATCTATTCTACGTTAATTGTTCCAATCATCCATGGATGTAAAATACAATAATAATCATAATTCCCTGCTTCAGTAAATGTGAATTGATATGCATCTCCAAGATTTAATATCTGTGAATCAAATATGTTGTCTGCTCCATTTGTTGGACTTCCAGATGTTGCAGTATGCATTGCGGCATCTTCGTTAATCCATTCTATTGTTGTTCCAGTTGAAATGTTAATTGTTTCTGGATCATAGAATATTTGTTCATCTTCTGGAATTGCAGCTCCTTCTGGAATAACAATTTTAGTTGCTTCTTTTGGTTCTTCTATCACAATTGTTGCAATCATCCATGGATGTACTATGCACAAATATTCGTATTCTCCAATTTCTAAGGTATTTGTATCTAAAGTGAATGTCTCTCCTGCACTAATGAGACTTGAATCAAATGTTTCTCCATAATCTGATGCACTAGTAACTGTATGTGGTGCAACATCTGCATTAGTCCATTCAATTGTATGACCTTGTGTCACAATAGCTCTGTCTGGATTATAATCTGGATTTCCTTCTTGCGCTGAATCTTTGAGAATTTCAATTGTAAAAATTGGTCCTGTTGTTAATTGTTCTATTTCTTCTTCATGAATGAGTTCTTCAACTGCTTCTGCTTCCCCTTCATTCATCGAACCTGCTGTAACCCAAATAACAAGTCCACTGGCTACTGCTAATCCTAATACTAAACCAATTGGTTTGATACTTCCAGGTTTTTTCATTGCAATCCATCCAATTCCTAAGGCTGGGAGTGCTACTGCAAGTAAAATTAGTACTATTGTTAATGTAAAGTCTGAAGTATTCATCGTACCTAATGCATATAATCCAAATCCTACTGATATTGCCACAATCACCAAAGTTGTTATTTTAGCCCTATTACTTGTTGAAATACCTCCATCTAGAATTCCTGCTGCTGTAAAAATTAGTCCTACAAACATTGTTAGTCCTGTCAATGCATGCATTCCATCAATGAATGTATGTGCTAATCCTGCATATGATAAAATTAGTCCTGCTAATCCTATACCTGTAAGGCCCATGCCTGGCATTAATAGGTCCCAATTACTCATTTAATTACGCTGGTAGGGGTGAGATACTTATTCCTTTTGAAATATAATAGATCTACAACAAGGAATAAAACGCCTTTGGAATTAGGTGATATGAATTGGGAATTAAAGAAATAATAGAAATTTCGAAACCAAGAATTGTTGTTCTATTAGTAATAACTGCAGTTACATCCATGTATGCTGCTAGTAAATTAGTCACTAGTGAATTTCAACTTGAATATTTAGATTATTTGCATATTATTGTTGCAGGAGGATTAGCATCTGCAGGATCAAGTGCATTAAACCACTATTATGATAGAGATATAGATCCTAAAATGAGTAGAACTAATTCCAGACCAATTCCTTCTGGAAGAATATCTGCTTCTAATGTTTTGATATATGGTTTAGTCGTAAGTTGTATTTCTGTAATTTATGGATTTTTTGCACTCAATTCTGTTTCTGCATTTTTTATTGCAGTTGGAATATTTTCTTATGTAGTGATTTACACCGTTTGGTTAAAAAGAAAAAATACTTCTAATATTGTAATTGGTGGAATTGCAGGTAGTGCTGCAGCATGGGCTGGATGGGCAGCTGCTACTGGCAGTATGGATTTGTTAGGGTTCTTAGTTGGCTTTTTGGTATTTGTATGGACCCCTTCTCACTTTTGGTGTCTTGCAATGAAAATGAAAGATGAATATGCACAAGCTAAAGTTCCAATGCTACCTGTTGTAATTGGAATGCAAAAAACATCTAAATTTATTTTGGGAAATACTTTGATTCTAATTCCATTTTCTTTGTCACTTGTATTGATTCCTGATGGATTAGGATTGATATATGCAATTATTGCATCTGTATCTGGTGGATTGATGCTTGTTTATCATTATAAATTAACAAAAATTCCTACTTCTGAGTTTGCTTGGAAAGCATACAAAGTTACTGCTCCATATTTGACAATAATTTTTGTTGCAGTTGCATTAGATGCTGCATTTCATTTCCCTTTAATCTGATAAATTATTTTATTTGTCTAGTCCTGGAAAACTTGCTTCATAATCTTTTTCCATTATTTCTTTATTTTGTTTTTCAATTGGATCATGTTCTTTTTCAATAATTGCTATTTCTATTCTGCGTTCATCTTTTGTAAACCATGCAACTTTGATTAATCCTAAAATTTCTAAATCTAGTAGTAATTTGTTAAATTTGTCTTCAGGTAAATTTAATCCATCTTTTGTTAAACTCTTGTAAAGTTCAACATCTGTTAATGAATTAACTTCTTTAATTTTTTCGTATATTGTATTTCTTAATGGGATTGTCATGATTAACCGTAAAATGCTTTCTCTCCTGTCTTGGGTACTACATTAGATATACTTTCTCTTATGTTGTTATACCATTGATCTACATCTTTGGTAATTGATGGTTTTATTTCTTTTATACTCTTTGCAAAGTCTTGACTAGTAATTTTTGATGATGTGTTTTTCATTGCATGAACTGCAGCTTCTCTACATAATGCTGCTAAATCTGCCCCCGTGTAATTTTGTGTTGCTACTGCAATTTCTTGTAATTTTACATCATTTGACAACGGCATTTTTTTTGTTAAAATTTTAATTATTTCTAATCTTCCTTTTTCATCTGCAGGTGTTACATAAAGAACAAGATCTAATCTGCCTGCACGTAACAGTGAATAATCTATGATGTCTGGTCTATTTGTAATTCCAATTACTACAACTCGTGATGACGTTCCATCTTCAATCTCTGTTAATAATTGACTAAGAATTGTTTCTCCTGCTCCCCCTTCACCTGATTTAACTTTTGCAAGTGCATCTAATTCATCAAAAATTACTATACATGGAGATGATGCTTTTGCTTTTCTAAAAATTTCTCTTACTGCTTTTTCTGATTCACCCATCCATTTTGAAAGAATTTCTGGACCTCTAACTAAAATCATATTTGCAGCTGTCTCTGTTGCAACTGCTCTTGCTAGTAATGTTTTTCCACATCCTGGTGGACCATAAAGTAGAACGCCTTTTGGAGGCCTAATTCCCATTTTTGTGAATTTGCTTGGTTCTTTAATTGCTGTAATGATGTTGTCAGTTAAAGTTTTTTTGATTTTTTCTAACCCTCCTACATCGTGCCACCATACTTTTGGTCTTTCTACATAAAACTCTCTCATTGCTGTAGGAACTACTTCGTGCATTGCATCATAGAAATCAATCAATTTTATTCTCATTGACTGTAAAACTTCTGAAGAAATTTTTTCAGTTTCAAGATCAATTTCTGGTAGATATCTGCGAATTGATTTCATTGCGGCTTCTCTACATAATGATTTAATGTCTGCTCCTGTATATCCATGAAGTTCTGATGATAACTCCTTAAGATCTATGTCATCATTAATTGGCATTCCTCTTGTATGAATTTGTAAAATTTCAAATCTTCCCTCTTCATTTGGAACTGTAATTTCAAATTCTCTGTCAAATCTTCCTGGTCGTCTAAGTGCTGGGTCTACACTATCTGGTCTATTTGTAGCTCCTAAAACGATTACATTTCCTCTATCTGTCAATCCATCCATTAATGCCAATAATTGTGCAACGACTCTTTTTTCAACATCTCCATACACTTCTTCTCTTTTTGGTGCAATTGCATCAATTTCATCGATAAAAATTATGCTTGGGGAATTGTCTTTTGCTTCTTTGAAAATTTCCCTTAATTTTGCTTCTGTTTCACCATAGTATTTGTTCATAATTTCTGGACCGTTAATTGGATACATGTTAGCTTCTGACTCACTTGCCATAACTTTTGCTAGTAATGTTTTTCCACATCCTGGTGGACCATAAAGTAAAATTCCACTATGTGGTTCAACTCCTAATCTTGCAAATAATTCTGGGTGTCTTAGTGGTAACTCTACAATTTCTCTCATTGCTTTAGTTTTTTCTTTTAGTCCTCCAACTTCTTCATATGTGACTCTAACTTTTCTATCAACTGTTGTTTTATCTGAAATATTCACTTCTGTTGTTTTATCAATTTTTATAATTCCTTTTGGTAATGTTTTTGTAGTTTTAAAATCCATAGAATTTCCTAAGATCATTACTGAAATTTCATCCCCATGATTTATTGGCAATCCTTTAAGTCTGTTTTTTACAAAATCTGTAAACTCTTTGTCTATTGTAACCACGTCATTTACAGGAGTGAGTGTAATTGCTTTTGCAATTTTTGATGACACTTTTCTGATTTTAACAATATCATTTAGTGATCCTCCAACATTTTTTCGTGTTTGTCCATCTATTCTAATAATGTCTGGAAATTTTTCATCTTCATCTGCTGGCCAAACTACTGCACAACTTGTTCTTGAACCCATAATTTCTATGACATCTCCCGGTTGAGCTTTGAGGAAATCCATTGCTTCAGGACCTACTCTGGCACGTTTTTTACCTACGTCTCTTTGTTTTGCTTCCCCAATTTTCATTTGCAAAGGTTCTTCTTTGCGGACCAAAAAATCACTGATTTCCTAAAAATTAATTACGACTCATGCTTAGCACTTCGAATTCACTAACGCCCTCAGTAGCTCTGACTGTATCTTCTAATGAGTCCATTTGTCCTTCTTTATCTTCTAATACAAATTCTGCTTTCAAACATTCTAAACCAAAAGCTAGTGGTTCTTTTGCATGTCGTTTCAAAGTAATTCCATCTTTTAGTGATGTCTTAACATTTTCTGCTAATTTGTCTAAATTGATCTCCATCCCTGTTGGAAGAATTTTTGCAATTAATACAATATCAGTCAATTTGTTTAAGGTCCTTGAAAATTACACGAAGAACAAGTATAATTTCTTGCTGCTTCTCTGCAACTTTCACATCTCCAAATAAGATCTACTCCACAATTAGGGCAATTGAATTTGACACATTTATCATTAGGCATAATTGCTCTATGACAACAACTGCATGTCGGTAATGAAATGGTAGATGACATGCTCAATTTTTCTGTAAACATCATTTATACTTTCCTTAGAATTTGTGTTGAAATTAACTCAATAATTTTTTGAATTCACTACTGATTAGCGTTTGAGCTGTTTTCATTGAACCCTTAATTCCTAATAATTTAATAATTGAACTTGTATGAAAATCAAAATTATCATTTTCAGAAATTTCATTAACAATTTCTGGAGTGATTGATTCAAATAATTTATCTATTGTTTGATTGTCTACTCTTTCTAAGATTTTTCTTGATAGTAATTGTTTTTGAAATTCTTTTCCAAATCTTTCCATCCATCTTTTTTGATAATCTTGAAGATCTGATATTTCGTTTGTTTTCAAAAACTTACATATTGCTTGTCCTGCGTATACTCCTCCCATCCCGCTTGTGAAAATTCCTCCTGCTGTGGTAGGTTTTGCTTGTCCTGCCGCATCTCCTATTATCACTGTTTTATTTTCTATAAATTTTTCAATCGGACCTTTAATCCAAATCGGCGCAAATATTTTTCTGATTGTTGAAAAATCTCCTTTTTCTTTAAGAAATTCATTTAATGTTTCAGATACATTAATTCCTTTTCCTGCAACTCCTACTTTCCCTTTTCCTTCATTGGATGGAATTATCCACGCAAAAAATCCTGGATATTTTTTTTGATCAAAAATCACTTCCACTTTACCTTTTTTTATCCAATCTGCATAAATTTCATATTGTGCTGATGATAAAATTCCTGTTCTGTCTTTATGAATTAATGATGATACCCCTCTTGCATCTACAAAAATTTTACAATCAATTTTTTCTTCATTAGTTCGAATACCTGTTTCAGTTATCTCTTGAAAACTTGTTCTAACTTTAATTTTTGCTCCATTTTTTTGAGCTTGAAAAGCTATTTGTTTATCTAATTCCCTTCTACTAATTTCTAATACCTTTTGATTTTTTGAATTAATCGTAAAACTTTTTCCATTTGGTGATGTTATTTTTGCTGATTCAATCATATGTTCAAAAGTTTTTCTAAGTGGAATGATTCCTAATTCTGCTAAACCTGCAATACTTACTAATCCTCCACAATGTTCAGGAGTTCCAATTTCATAATCTTCTTCAATCACTAATACTGAAAATCCTTTTGAAGCTATTTCTCTAGCTGATAATAAACCTGCAACACTCCCTCCTGCAACAATTACATCGTAGTACACAGTTTTTGGTTCTTTGTCAATTATTTAATTCAAAAGTTTTTCATTATGCCTATTATTAGTAATGACATGGGTGACATAAAGCAGGTAATTGTGGTTAGAACTGATCTTGGAATGGGTAAAGGGAAGATAGCTGCTCAAGTTGGACATGCATGTGTTCTTGGAACTGAACACGTAAGAAAATCTCATCCTGAGTGGTATTCTGAATGGTGGACTGGACAAGAAAAAGTAGTTGTAAAAGTTTCAGGAATTAAAGAATTACAAGAAGTAAAAAAACATGCAATTGATTTGAATCTTCCATGGTCTGAAGTTTCTGATGCTGGTCATACTCAATTGGCTCCTGGTACCACTACTTGCATATCTATTGGACCTGCTCCTGAAAATTTAATTGATAAAATCACTGGTAATTTGAAATTATTGTGATTTATTGGGAATGAGATATTAACAGTATTGTTCAAAAAATTTTGTGAAAAAACAGACTAAAGGAATTTTGGCATTTGTTTTTTTAGGTGGAATTATGTTAACTTCTGGTGTACTGGTTGCTTTAACCGGATATGATCCTGAAGTTGATTATGCTGCAATGGATGATCCTGAAGTAACCATTACTGGTACTCCTGCTGATAATTATCCTGATGCCCAAAGAACACAATTTTGTAGCTCTGGAAGTGATGCAAAATCTACTGAATATGTACAAGAATATGTGATTCCAACTAAATGTACTAATCCATTATCTATTGTTTCAGATTATGATGGAAATGTTTGGTTTACTGAAACTAATACTGGAAACATTGCAAAATTTAATCCAATGACTGAAACTTTTGTTGAATTTGATAACCCTACTTGGCCTGATGGTGCTCGTTCAATGATGTGGGGAATTGATTATGCACCAGATGGGTCTGTTTGGTTTACTGATGAAACTTATGATTCTGTTTGGAAGTTCTCATCAATCAATGAGCAGTATGAAAGATTATCGTATCCTTCTGATGGTAATTCATTACCTCAAAAACTTCGAATTGATGGTTCTCAAATTATAATTAATGATTTTACTGGAAACAAGCTTACGATTTTAGATGTCAATCCATCTGATACTGAAGTAAATTATCTTAGTATTCCATCACCTGTTGATGAATCTGTTACTGCTGATTTTGCATTGGATGAAGATGACAATCTTTGGTATACTAATTGGTTATTTCAACAAGGAGGAATTTTAGTTAAATTTAATCAAAATGATTATCTTAATGATGTTACCAGTTCTGGCGAACCATTTTTACCATTAATTGATTATGTTGATGGTTATCCTCTACCTGTACAATTACTTACTCCAAATGGTGTTGCTTTCTCTAATGATGGATTACTTTGGATAGCAGATACCACTTCTTCATCATTCTTTAGTTTTGATCCTTCCTCTGAACAGTTCATTCAATATGTGACTGCAGATCCAATGTTTGAAACATATGGCAATCAAACAGGCGTTGTTAAATCCCCAATATCTAGACCCTATTGGATAGAAACTGATAATCAGGGTCAACTTGTATTTAATGAACAAACTGCAAATAACATTTCTGTAATGAATCCAAAAACACAATCTCTTATAGAATACCATGTGCCATCAAAAAATCCTAACTGGGGTGACTGTGATAATGGTGTAAGTGTTTTAGATAATTGTGGTGTTGCACAAATTTTTGATTTTACAATATCTGGTGAAAAAATTTGGTTTACTGAATGGGTGGAAAATAAAATTGGTGTTGTAGATACTTCAGTACCATTACCACTTGAAATTGAATTTGAATTTGATGTTTTGAATCTTAGTTCTGGTGATTCTTTTGCATTTGATTTTATGATTTCATCACAATTTGAAAATGAACCATCAGAAATTTCATCAGTAATCTCTACAACCCATGATTTTTTAACAGTGAATTTGATTAATGATTCTGCTGAAACTTTTCAATTAGATTCAGATGATCCTGTAACAGTTCATGTTGAGATCTCTGCTTCTGATAATGCAATTCCAGGAATCTATAAGATTTTACTTGGAGCACAATCTCCTGATGTAACAATTAGTAAATATCTTACAGTGATAATAGAGTGATTCCTGAAATTGATTCTCAAATAGGGATCTCTGTCTACACAACAAAATTTTCTGGAATTGGTGGAAAAATTAGAATTGCTCCTGAAGATTTTGAGGTTTCAGAATTAATTTCTAAACATGCTACAAACTCAATTACTGATGAGAGTGGTTATGCTGTTTACAAATTAAAAAAGAAAAAAATTGATACAAATCATGCAATATCTGGAATACGTCAAAAAACTGGTGTTCGTCTAAAATCTCTGGGACTAAAAGATGCTTCTGCTGTAACTGAACAGTTTGTTGGTTCACCTCATAAGGGAAAACCTATTGAAGATTTTTCGACTGAAAAATTTGCTCTTAAACTAATCGGATTTACAAAAAAACCTTTGTCTAAAAAAGACATGATTGGTAATAATTTCAAAATTCAAATTTCTGATTGTTCAGATGATCTATCTTCGTTTAGTGAGCATGGTCGTATTTTGAATTTTTATGGTTATCAGAGATTTGGCTCCAAGAGACCTGTGACTCATTTAATTGGAAAGGCAATTTTACAAAGAGATTTTGATATGGCTGTTGATTTGATTCTTTCATTTACTTCTTCATATGACTCTGCAGAAAATACTGAGATTCGTGAAAAACTTTCTGATAAAACAAATTATGAAAAATATTATGATAAAGTCCCATCTCAAATGGATATCGAAAAAATTGTTTTAAAAGAAATGATTGATCATGATGATTCAATCCGTGCTATACGTGCAATTCCATTATCGTTAAGAAGATTTTACATTCAAGCATATCAATCATTTATTTTCAATCAATCTCTTAGTGGTGCATTTTTGGATGGTGAAAATTTATTTGAATCTCAATCTGGCGATGTGTGTTTTGATTCTAAAAGTATAATTGGAAAATTTAAAGAAAACATTGAACAATATCTTGCATTGCCTTTTGTTGGATACTCGTATTACAAAAAAACAAGATTTCATCATCAAATATCTAAAATTTTAATTCAAGAAGAAATTACTCCTAAAGATTTTTTCATTAAAGAAATGCAAGAAGTAAGCAGTGAGGGTGGATTTAGACAGGCTGCAATTCACTGCTCTGATTATTTTTCAGATAACAATAAAGTTGAATTCTCATTAACTCGTGGCTCGTTTGCAACAATTTTGTTGCGTGAAATAATGAAACCGTCTAATCCTATTGAAGCAGGATTTTGACAATGTCATTTTTTTAAAATTTTCAAAACACTTCCAATTCCAATAATAATTATTCCCCCAATCATTATTTGAATTCCATATGTGATCCAATCTGGATTGGCATACATGAATGATGATTCTGGACCTACTATTGATTGTCCTTGTAAATGAAAAATTAAACCAAAAATTAATGTAATTATGCCTGCCCCAATTATCAAATGTTTTACTTTCATGATCATTTCATATAATTTTCATTAAAAAGGGTAAACAGAATTGATTCTTTAAGCAAATCATTTTCTGATTGTATTTTTAATCATTTTCTTATGACTAGATAAAATGTACGACTGGAATGGACAATCTGAATCCACTGGGCACAAATATCTTGGTTTGATTTTATTTGCTTCCTCTGCTCTATTGGCTATGTTACTATTCCTGATTTTTCACCCCCAAATTGATGCAATCAATCGAGAATCTCCAATTTTGATAAATTTGATGTTTATTCCTGCTATGGCTGTTGGATTTCTTTATGGAATAAAAATAACTAAAAGAGCTGTAAACCCTTCTGAAATTCATAGTCCAATTAAAAGATCAATTGTAAAAATATTCTTATTCTTTTTTGTAATGGGTGGTATGTTCAGCTCTGTAAATTTTGCGATTAACGGTGGTAGTGTAATGCCTGATGTATCTATTTTTGAAGATGGTCTAATAACTTGGGTCCAAACATTTGTAATAGCTAACGGAGGTGCTACTTTTCTAATAATCTCAAGTATTATGTTGATGGCAGCTGCAACAAAAAGAATTGTAGGGTTAGATTCTGGATTTTTAAATAGATTAGTTTCTTCTGCTAGTACATTTGTTTTTGTCACTGTTCTTGCATTAAGTTTCACAAAATCTGATCCAACTTCTTCAGGCATCTTTTTGTATACTTTTTATCAAGCAGGAATTGTCGGAGGTGCATTCTTTGCAATGAATAGATTAACTAAAGATAAAAATATGGTTTCCGATTTTGCTAATGGATATTAAAATACGATTTTTTAATTTAACAAATATTCTTAATTTCTAGTATGTTTGTATGTTATTATGGGATTTCTTGATAAAATTAAAAAAAGTATCGAACTGAAACAAAATAATCCAAGTATCTCATCCCTTGAAAATACTGAAAAAAAAATTTTACAATTAAATAAACAATTGGAATCAAATCCCAATGATCCTAAAATTATACTTGAATTATACACTTGTTATGTTGAAACATCAAACTCAGAAAAGAAAATTGAATGTTTAAAAAATTTATCTTCAATTCTACCTCGTGATTTTTACCCTCTTCAACAACTAGCAGATATTTATCTAAATGAACTGAATGACAATAATAAAGCAAAATTTTATCAAAATAAAGCCAATGAGTTAAAAAATGATTTTTAGTTTTTAACAGTGATGAGAATTAATTTTCTAGATCCACATAAATTCCTGAAATTTTGTTATTGATTCTATCCCAGTATATTTCACAACCATCTGTTTTGAAATCATTTATTTTACACTCATTAAAATGAGCTGTATTGTTTCTGGACATGTTGTCCGCATAAAGCACATCCTCGCCTATAATTACACCTACAACTAAAATTGCTAATAGACTGGCTGAGACCAAGATCATAGAATATCCCACTTGTCTCAAATTTCGGGGCTTTTTCATTCACGTGGAATCAATAATGCTTGAATTTAATCTTTTCAAGTCTGAAGTGAATCTTAAGATCTTATCACTAGACTGTTTTTTCCGATAAAAAGAAAAGGATGTACTTAAAATTACTATTATTGAGTATTCAAATTTTACAATATGAATTCCTAGGACCTGTACCTATATCTGAATGGGGTCCTCCAATGGAAAAATTAGTTTTCTTGATTTTATCTAGAAATAAAGATAAGTTTGACATGATCTATGTTGGGGATTGTAAAAAGACTAATGATGAATTGTTCTTTAAATCTCATAAACAATTTCAATGCTGGCTTCAAAAATCAGGCTCTGAACAATCTTTGTATCTTGCAATTTTACCCATGTTTGAATCTAGTGAAGAAAAAAGACATAATGTAATACAAAAAATCTTATCTCAATACAAACCTCATTGCAATTCTGATGATATCTCTGAGCCAAAACCTGATTATGCTGTACGTGTTACAGAAGAACCTAACAAAAACTCTGATAAAATTATTTGTGCGTGTTGCGGTTCTGAAATGGATTTGGAAAAAACCCTCGAAAAATCAAATCTTTACAGATGTACAAGTTGTGGATTAAGCGACACTAGACTTAATTCTTAACTTTATTTTTAACATCAAATAACTGCAAAGTCAATAAATCTATCGCTTTTTTTAAATGTTGAAATTCGTTAATTGAATGCATTTGTCCATCCACTAATGCCCTCATTATCTTTATTGAATTTTTTTGATATTCATCTGATGCAACAATTTCCATAGCATTGATCTTTGACAATAAATTATCTAATTCTTTAATCATTTCATCAGATGGTTTATGTTTGTCCATAATTGCTGTATTTTTTTTTCGTATATGAATTATTAGAACGATTTTCCTCAGTATCCTTTCTGATTAAATTGATTATTTTAAAAACTCCAAAAATATTTATCTAAATCTTATGGAGATATTTTGACATGGGATTCAAAAAAGGTATTAACAAATGTGTAGAATGTGAAAAAAAAATGAAAGATGATCCTACTGAAACAGGTATGTGTAGCAAATGTGGTTCTGGAGCAAGAGTAGATTCTGAGATACAAAAAGAATTAAATGATTTAGGGATAATTTAAAAAATTTCTTTTCAAGAAGTTATTTACAATAAATCTTCATCAATTTCTTCTATTGGATTGATGTATTGTGCACAAGTACAGGTTGGAATTTTACATTTACCTAATTTGATCATTAGTTTACTTTTTTCATCTGGAATGTGAACTTCATCTGTATGATGGCATCTTTTACAGTTCATTTTCTTTCTTACTTTCCTCTAAATTTTTGGGATTAAAACTGCACGTGCATCTATTTTTGAATCTTTTAATTTTTGTAATGCTTCGTTTGCTTTTTCTAGAGGAAATGTTTCATAAATCACTTCAATATTATTTTCATCACATATCTTGATTACTTGTTCCATATCTTTTGTTGAACCTATCAGTGTGCCTCTTATTGTTTTTTCTTCAAATGCACTAAATTCTGGATTTTTGCCTACTGTTGCAATTACAATAATCCCTCCTTTCTTTACTGATTTAATTGCAGTGTCTGTAACAATGTCTGCTGGAGCAAAAACAATAGCTGCATCTAATAATCCATGCTTGTCTTTTAATTTGGTTAGAAATTCTTCTTGTCCTTTAGAAAATATCATTGTATCAATTGCCCCTAATCTTTTTGCAACATCTAGATGATTTTGTGTTCTTGAAAATGCAATAACTTTGCATTTTTCTATTTTTGCAAATTGTACTGCCATGTGACCTACTCCTCCAATTCCAAATATGCCTATTTTTTTATTCATTTCTGGTTCAGTGGCTTTCACAGCTTTGTATGCTGTAATCCCTGCACAAAATAGTGGTGCAGCATATTCTGATTTCATGTTAATTGGTACTTTTGTTGCAAAATCTTCTGCAACTGTAATGTATTCTGAATACCCTCCTTTCAATGTCTCTCCAGTAATCTTTGATGATTCACAAAGATGCTCTTTTCCCTCATTACAATATTGACATTTTTTACATGCTTCTAATAATGGAGTAATTCCAGCTCTATCTCCAATGTTAAATTTAGTTACATTTTTGCCCCTTTCAATGACTTCTCCAACAACTTCGTGTCCTGGAACAATTGGTAATGTTGCTGGAATTCCAATATGTTTCCAATCTCCTTCAATTCCGTGAAGCTGCGAATGACATACTCCACAAGCTTCTATTTTTAGTAAAATTTCATTTGATTTTTCAATTTCATGTTTATCAATTTTTGTTGATTTTAATGGATTTGTCTCAATTTTGGCACATTCTGATAATACCATTGCTCTCATTTTTTCCATAAATTGAAAATTTTTTTATTAAATTTTAACATACTGTTTTCTATATTTTAATGATACAAGGATAAGATTTATTTTTCAAATAGTATGTTCTAAAATGTGAATAATACAACATCTGAAGATCGTGAACGAGTAAAATTACTAACTTTAATTTCTTCATCTAAACACGAATTTGATAAATTATCTTTAGAGCAGTTAGCACGTCTGCAAGAATTGCTTGAAAAAAAAGACTATAGTCATGATAAAAAGGCAGATAAATCAAAAACGAAATTTCTTAAACGAATTAATGTTAGAATTTATGAATTAACTGAAGGAAAAGGTATTTGGTAGATTATCATGGGATTATTGGGAAAGAAAAAAGAAAGATGTGAAGCTTGCAACAAACCTTTTGAAAATCATGATGAATTACATGTTCATATGAAAAATATACATCCACCAACTAAACCTTGTACAAAATGCTCTGGATTGATGCAATGGGAAAGACAGCATATTGGACAACCTTCAATGAATCTAATCTATGTTTGTCGAGAATGTGATTTTATTGGTGAAATGTGGAGATACCACTCATACTAATCTCATTTTTACAAGTTTCATGTATTAAGAATGAAAAATATGTTTATTTTTTGAACAATTGAACTATTTTGTATAAATAGACTATTTGGTAATGATTGAATAATGATTGAAAATCGTTTAATTGATGAAACAAGCCCATATTTGCTTCAACATGCACATAATCCTGTTAATTGGTATGGGTGGGATAGTGATGCATTACAAAAAGCAAAGGATGAAAATAAACCCATTTTTTTAAGTGTTGGATATAGTGCATGTCATTGGTGTCATGTAATGGCTCATGAGTCATTTGAAAATAATGATGTTGCTGAATTTATGAATAAACATTTTGTTAACATAAAAGTTGACAGAGAAGAACGTCCTGATATTGATGATATTTATCAAAAAGTTTGTCAAATTGCAACTGGCCAAGGCGGTTGGCCATTGAGCATTTTTCTAACTCCTGATCAAAAGCCATTTTATGCTGGGACATATTTTCCTGTATTGGATTCTTATGGTCGCCCTGGGTTTGGAAGTATTTGTAGACAATTAGCCCAAGCATGGAATGAAAAACCAAAAGATGTTGAGAAATCTGCAGAGAGTTTTATTGATGCATTAAATAAAACTGAAAAAATTACTATACCTACAAAATTAGAACGTGCATTGCTTGATGAAGCTGCAATGAATTTATTTCAATTGGGAGATTCTACTTATGGTGGGTTTGGTTCGGCACCTAAATTTCCAAATGCTGCAAATATTTCATTTTTATTTAGATATGCAAAGATGGCAAATTTACCAGAATTTACTGATTTTGCATTAAAAACTCTAAATAAAATGGCAAGAGGTGGTATTTTTGATCAAATAGGAGGTGGTTTTCATCGATACTCTACAGACTCAAAATGGTTAGTTCCTCACTTCGAAAAAATGCTTTATGATAATGCTCTCATACCTGTAAATTATTGTGAAGCATATCAAATAACGAAAGATCCATTGTATCTTAATGTGGTGGAAAAAACTCTTGATTTTGTTTTGCGTGAAATGACTTCTTCTGAAGGGGGATTTTATTCTGCATATGATGCAGATTCTGAAGGTGTAGAAGGTAAGTTTTACGTATGGACTAAACGCGAAATTAAAGAAATTCTTGGAAAGGATGCTGATTTGTTTTGTCTTTATTTTGATGTAACTGATGGTGGAAATTGGGAAGGAAATAACATTCTTTGTAACAATTTGAATCCTTCAAACATTGCATTTAATTTTGGAATTTCTGAATCTGAAGTTCACCAAATCATTACTTCTTGTTCTGAAAAATTATTGAATACACGTTCAAAAAGAATTTCCCCTGGTTTAGATGATAAAATTTTGGTATCTTGGAATTCTTTAATGATTACTGCTTTTACAAAAGGCTATCGTGTAACAAACGATATTCGATATTTGGATGCTGCAAAAAAATGCATTTCATTTATTGAAAAAAATTTATTCGTTGATGGTAATTTATTGAGGACTTTCAAAAAAAATACTGCAAAAATTAATGGCTATTTGGAAGATTATTCTTATTTTATCAATGCCTTGTTGGATATGTTTGAAATTAAACCGGATTCTAAATATATTGAATCTGCTTTAAAACTTGGTCACCATTTAATTGATCATTTCTGGGACTCTGACAATAATAGCTTCTTTATGACCTCTGATAATCACGAAAAATTAATTATTCGTCCAAAGAGCAATTATGATCTTTCTTTACCTTCTGGTAATTCTGTTTCTTCTTTTGTATGTTTGAGATTATATCATTTCTCTCAAGAACAAGTTTTTCTAGATATTGCAAAAAAAATAATGGAATCTCAGGCACAAATTGCTGCTGAAAATCCATTCGGATTTGGATATTTGCTTAATACTTTATCATTATATTTAGAAAGTCCAACTGAAATTACTATCATAAATTCTGAGAATACTGAACTTTGTAAATCGTTATTTACAAATTATTTACCTAATTCTTTTATGGTGACAATTGAAAATCCTGAACAATTAAACAATCTATCTCAATATCCTTTTTTTACTGGAAAATCTTTTGAAAATAAAACTTCTGTTTTAATTTGTAAAAATTTCTCATGCTCATTACCACTTCATACATTGGATGATGTTAATTCAAAACTCTAAATTTTTCTTAAATCTACATTAATAGTATTTCCAACTTCTGGTCGACCCATTCCATCATACCTTGATTTGGGCATAGCAATTGTAATTTGTGTTTGCTGATACGATTTCATGTTTACAGTTGGTTGTGCTTGTAAAATTGCTTCTAATAATGGCATTACTTGTTCTTTTGTTTCGGCATCTAATTTTTTAGAAACATTTTCAATGATTAATTGTTTTTGTGAAATTGGTTCAGTTGACACGTTTTCAATAAGTGTCAATTGTATCATTTGTCCATTGTCTACTATCTGTGTAATTTTAAACTCATTAGTTGCTGACAATATTATTCTATTTTTTTTTGATGATTTATCTTTACCGAATTGAAAAATATAATGCAATTACAGCTGTTGCAACAGCTGATGTTACTCCCAGACCAAAAATAATTTTCCCACCATCAATTTTCATAATCATGTTGTTTTATGATTCAAATTAAACTGTACTGATCTATTCAATTATTTTTTAAAATCACCACTTTTTATCATATTCGTGCCTGATTCTGATTTTTTAATTGATTTTTATTCTAATTTATTATCTTGCTGATTGGATTTAGAAATTGATTTTTTGATCAATGCGGCCTTTTTTTTAATCATCATATTGAATTCTTTAGTATCTTCTAAACTAGGCGTTTGTTGTTGATTTTGATATGCTTGAAGAAATCCTGAATATACACATCCAGTAATTATTCCAAATGCTGTATCTGGAATCGATTCCACTTCAGGAATGAAATTTTCTGCAATTTGCCTATATGATTCTGATTCAGCAATGTAATAATCTATTAAACCTTCAATGAATTCTTTGTTTTCTTTTGATATTGCCATGTCTATTATTTTATTCCTAGTTTATCTAATAATCTTTTTTGAATATTACTTTTATTGATGCTTGTAAATGTGAATTTGTAATCTAAAAATAGTGCATTTTTTTAATATGGTCATGGATCTTAACGAAATACTCACCAAAGAACGAGATTCTTTGAGAGATGAAAATATAGAGCTACGAAAACGAATTCATCAACTTGAAATTTCTTTACAAACAGCATTAGACATGTTAGAAAGTAATAATTAAATTCGTGCCTAAAAGATTTTGGAAAATATTTTTCGAATAAAAGTTTAGTAAATAGTATTCACAAATTATTTCCTTGGCTTTGTGGAAATTAGAATTTGAAGATAGTTATTTTAGAATTTTTGATTCTGCAAACTTGATTTCTGGATATTTTGATCCTGATTATGGTGATCTTTCTCCACACAAAAATTCTGATGAACAAATCATATCTAAAATTAAAAATCGTGAGCAGATTTCAGGTGGAATGATAATGATACCTCTTGTAAAATTCAAATTATTTGACAGTGATTTAAACACAAATCTTTCTGAAGTTCAGCAAAATATTTCACGTGTATCTGAACATTTAAAAAAATGGGATTCCTTTTTATCTAAAATAAACAATAAATCTCATTTTGTTGGAATTTCTCATACTGATCAAGATATGCTTACTATCACATTTCCCATAAAATTTTCAAAAAATACTATTCTTGAAAAATCTGCTTTAATGAAAGAAATTTCTCCTATTTTGAATCTATTACAAAATACTGAATTGCTTTAATTAAATTTACAATCATGGTAAATGTTCAATTTTCCATTCATCTGCCTTATTATTACAATTAAACCACTCAATTTCTATTTCATTAGAATCAAATTCACCTGATTCATTTCTAAATTTTTGATTACATTGATCTTTCATCTTTTCAGTGACTTGAGAAACCTTTTGTGGTGAAACTCCTTTTGGTTCTTCAAATTTCTCTCCCCCTACAAAATGTTTTATACCTATTTTTGCTGTTTGAAATTCAACTAATCCTAAATTCTGATATTCATATGCTTCTTGAATTAATGTATCTGATCTGATTTTAGCTGATTCGTTTTCTGTTTTAATCCACTCAATAAATTGTAAATCACTTTCTAATTGAGTCTCTGCTGAGATTTTTAATAACGATACTGAGCTTTGAAATAATTCTGGCGGTGTTAATTTATCATATTTTAAAATGATTTCTCTAAAATTCTCAACATGATTTTTATAAAATAATAATAATTCTTGTTTTGAAATATCACCTTCAACCCATTTTGTTTTTTCAGAATAGAACGTATTTTGAATATCTGAAAGCTCATTTTCAATTTGACTTAATTCTTTGCCAAATTGTAATCCTTTTTGTTTTGTAGTGTCAATTGAATAATTATACCCAATAATTGCACCAATAATTAAAATTGCAACACTGATAATTATGACGTTTTGAATTTTCTTTTTTTTCAAAGGTAATCTACGTAATTTCCGTTTTCATCTAATTTTAATTCAATTGTTAATTCTGTGCCGCTGATAAATGAGTCGTTTCTTGTTGTTCTCACCCTGGCCACTACTAGTTCATATGGCCAAATTTCTACAACAATTGCCCCTACTTTCGCTTTTGGAGTTTCAGTAATTTCCATATCTTCACGTTTTATTCCATGTCTTTCTAGCATGTGTATTGAGTGATCTAAAAGAGGTGCAGGATTGTTATAATTTAATACCCAAACTGTTCCTTCATAATCAATTTTTTGCAATTTGAATCATTCCTGATTTACTCATATAACAATTATACTGATTTTATCATGGATAGGTATGAAAATTAGATGATTGTTTTTAGATTTTATTGATTTGTATCTATTCACACTCAATTTTTGTTAAAATCATCATAATCTGAATGGTTAGTAAATTAGTTATTTTTAATTATTCGAAATGATTTTAGGTAAAAAATTAATTGGAAAATTATGACTGATGATGTTGAAAAGAGTTTTTTTGATGTTATTGTTAAATTGAAAGAAATTGATCCTGATGCATATTATAAAGTTCTAAAAGAATTAGGATATGATGACCCTGAAGAATCTTAAAAAGTGAATTTCAATAGAAAAATCTAAAAAGAACTTTAAAAACTAAAAAAAAATGAAAGAAAAAACCCAAACTACTGATATTCCTGCAAAAAAAATTCCTCGTTCATTAAATAACTTGATCAAAGTTGAAAAAGATTTGAAAAATATGAATATAGAATTAAAAAAAGTAGTAAAAAAAATCAAAGCATTGGAAAAAGAGAATTCTAAATTACAAAAGAAATTAGACAAAAAATAAATTTTTATTGAGATTCTAAATGATTTTTATTTTATTTATTAGTATCAATTACATTTAGAGTCATTGTACTTACAACTCTTGATAGTTTTCTAATTGTTGCAACAACTTTCTCAAATCCTTCTTGATCATCCGTCTCAATTTCGGCAATTACATCATATGCTCCAAAAGTTAAGTACGCATTCTTGATTATGGACATTTGTTTTAATTCGTCGACAATGTATTCTTCTGCCCCTAAATCACAATTTAATAAAATGAATCCTTTATGCATTCTTTTACCTATTTATCAAAGGTTGTTCTTGTCTTTAAATTTTTGTACTATTACCATCTACTGCGTCCACCATAACTGTTTTTTCCATCGCCACCGCTGTCTCTTTTTTTGCTTCCTCTATCGTCTCTCGAATTTCTACCGTAGCCACCACCTCTACCGTAGCCACCACCTCTACCGTAGCCACCACCTCTACCCCCTCCTCTGGAATAGTTAGATCTTGATCCTCCACCCCCGTATCTTCTTGGGGATGATTGTCTTTTTAGTGGATCAGGAATTGAAATTTCGATGTTCATTTCTTGATTGAGGTCTCTTAATGGCACCTTGATTTGACGTTTAATTATATTCCAATCTCCTACTGATGAATATGAAACAAATGTAATTGCTTTGCCTTCTGCACCTGCTCTAGCTGTTCTTCCTATTCTGTGGAAATATGCCATTTCTTGATTTGGTACATCATAATTAACTACTAATTCAACTCTTGGGACATCTATTCCTCTTGATGCAACATCTGTTGCAACTAAAATATCTGCTTTACCATTTCTGAATTTTGCCATTGATTGCTCTCTTCTACTTTGTGACATATCCCCTTCTATTGCTACTGCATTGTATTTTTCTTGATGGAGATACTTTGCAACATCTCTAGTTCTGTATTTAGTTGAACAAAATACAATGCTTTGACCTTTTGTTTTTTTAATAAAATCTAATAGATACTTGAATTTGTCTCTGTCTTTAATTACTAAAAATGATTGGTCTATTCCTTCTCCACTAAGATCATCTGCATCTAACAAGAATTGTTTTGGATTATGTAAGTAATCTTCAGATAATCTTAAAATCTCCGTGGGCATTGTTGCTGAAAATAGAGACATTACTCTATCTTCAGGTGACAAATCTAAAATAAATTGAATATCATCTACAAAACCCATATCTAACATTGTGTCTGCTTCATCTAATACTATGTGTGTGACATCTCCTAATTCTATTGATCCTCTTTTGAGATGGTCTATGAGTCTGCCAGGTGTTGCTACGATAATTTCAACCCCTCTATGTAGTGCATCTAATTGAATTCCCATTCCTTGACCTCCGTAAACTGTTGCAATTTTAATTCCAGTATATTTTCCCATTTTTTTAATTTCTGTACTGATTTGCATGGCTAATTCTCTTGTAGGTGCCATGATTAATCCTTGAATTCCTTTCTTTGGTGTTATGTCATTTAACATAGATAATGCAAATGCTGCTGTTTTACCCGAACCAGTATGAGCCTGTCCTACCACATCTCTCCCTGATAATAATACTGGAATTACTGCTTCTTGAATTTCAAAAGCTTCCTCAAAGCCTTGATCAGTAATTCCTCTTAATACTTCTTCCTTTAATCCTAGATCTTTAAATTTTGTCATTTTGTTTTCTTCTCTTAAGCAATGACGATAAAGCTCATTGCCCATTCGTCATTATTCCGATATTCCAAAACGCTGTTTCAGGTCTAATAAACGCTTGTTATTTTAATTTTCTAACTGCTTGTCGATTACTTTTTTGAAACTTTCAAATGGCTGTGCTCCTTTTAATTCGATAAATCCAATTTGTTCATTTCCAATAAAAAATCCTGGTGTTCCTGTGATTCCATACGTTCTGCCATCATCAAGATCTTTTTTAATCTCGTTAACATATTTTGCAGTTGTAAGACATGATCTAAAATCTTTTTCTTGTAATTCTAGTTTAAGTGCATATTCATTAAACATTTCAATCACATAATCTGTTTGTAAATTACTCCATTCATTTTGTTTTTCAAATAGAACATCATGCATTTCTTTAAATTTTCCTTGTTCATTTGCACATTCAGCTGCAACTGATGCGGGGACTGCATTTGGATGAATACTTTGAAGTGGGAAATCTCTGAATACTAATTTGACAGTACCTTTTTCTATATATTCATCCATAATGGTTGGAAGTGTTTGTATGTGGAACCTTGCACAAAATGGACATTGAAAATCTGAAAATTCTATAATGGTTATGGGTGCATCTGGATTCCCAATAATGGGATCATTGTCTGCAGATATTTTAGATGGCAAGTTTGGTTGATTTACAGATAATTGTTTTTCAATAATTTTCAATTCAAGTCTTGCTAATGCATCTTCCAATTCTTTTTGTGAAATTTGCTCGGAATCTAAATTAGACATATACGATCCAGCAAAAAATGCTGCAATTCCTGTGATTACAATAATTGCAATAACCAATGTGTTGAAAATTGATTTTTTCACTATTTTTTCATCATTTTTTGGGAACTCATCTATCTGCCCTTCTTCCATAATGAATTTTTATTTGCAGTCTACTTATTACTCTTGTATTTTTTATTGATTTTAATTTTAAATATTATAAGCCACTGACGGGATCTGAACCCATGACCTACTGATTACAAATCAGTTGCTCTACCAGGCTGAGCTACAGTGGCACGAAATAAAATAAACTTTTTGAAGGTTTAAAGTGTTACCTGAGGCTAATTTAGTATTTTTTTTGAAATTATTTCTTTACCTTTCAATTTATAACATTGAGTTTATGATATTTGATATGAGATACATTGAACCAACTCGAGTCAAGGTTCTGATGATGATGTTTTTTGCTACTGGAATTGTTGGTACTCTTATTGGATTATCTACAATCACGCCACCAAATCTTAAGATGATGATCACTTTCATGGGATTGATTAATGTTGGATTGGGTGCATTTTTCACATTTATCTTTTTGACTCAAATAAAATCTGAACCTGATAAAAGAAAGAAAAAGAAAAAATCAAAATCTGATAAATAGACTATTTTATCTGGAATTAAACTATAAATAATAATTATCTATCTTGAATTCAGAAATGTTGGATTTAGTAGCTAAAGAATTGTTTCTTACAAAAGGAAAGGGTGTACATGAAGACCGACTTACCAGTTTTGAATATGCACTAAGGGATGCTGGAATTGCTGGTACAAATCTAGTGTTGATTTCTAGTATTTTTCCTCCTCAAGCAAAATTGATTAGCCGTAAAGAAGGTTTAAAAAAAATTAAAGCTGGCCAGATTCTTTTTACAATTTATTCAAAAAATCAAACTAAAGAGCCTCATAGAGTTTGCTCTGCATCTGTGGGGATTGCACAACCAAAAGATAATTCCCGATATGGATATTTATCCGAGTATGAGTCCTTTGGTCAAAATGAAGTTCAAGCAGGAGATTATGCTGAAGATATTGCAGCACAAATGTTGGCATCTTCATTAGGAATTCCTTTTGATGCTGACAAGGACTGGGATGAAAAAAGACAACAATGGTCCATTTCTGGTCAAATTTACAATACACATAATGTAACCCAATCCACAAAAGGCGATAAAGATGGAAAATGGACAACTGTCTTTGCAGCTGCAGTACTTTTAGTTTAATTATTTTTTATATCCTCTAAGATAAAAAATTGCAGCTCCAACAGAAACTATTGCAATAATTACTAAAACTGCAATTGATTCATCTAATTCTATCTTTTCAGATTTGATATTATCTCCACCTAAAGTAAATTTCAATTCATCCGCATTTACTGTTACTTGTTGTCCAAAAAGAAACTTTCCCTGAATAATTTCTCCTTCTTTAGGGTCGAAAATCCAACCTGCATCTGTAAATTCTGTTGGCACTTCTAAACCGTCTACTGTAATTGTTGGTATGATGTTTCCTTTAACATCTGAAATTTTTGTTTCTTTATCTGATAATATTACAACTTGAAAGATGGAGTTCAATGGATAGTTTCCTGTTGAAAAATAATCTGATCTTGATAATTCTTTAATTTTAAAAAAGTTCAATGGATTAATTTCTGTAACTGTGTCTGTTATTTGATCTTGAATAGGTCTTTCAGTTGACACCCTTAATTGTAAAAGGGACTTTGATTCTGTTGGAATTATTGAAAATGACATTTTCGCATTTTCATCTAATGATAATGACTTTCCAACATCATAAAACCCTCCTTTTTCTCTTATTTCACTTGAAAGAAGCATCGATGATAATTTGCCGTACATGGAATCTGTATCTTCCATTGGCATTGTATATACTGCTGAAATTGCACCTGTGCCTGAAATAATTCCTGATGTATCTAGTGCTTCATTTGTTTCTGCAGCTGTATGGATGAATACTTGAAAGAATTCTGCATTTGTATCAAAATATTGATTGATTTCTTGAATGAACAATTCACCAATTTCTTTTGATGAATCTTGAATTGCATTAATTCCTTTATCTTCTGGATTTCGTTCGATATTGATCAATATACATGATTGATCTGTGACTCCTAGAACACAATTTTCTTCATTTGTGATGACTATGGCTTTAATTCTTTGATTGTCTCTAATCTTCCATTCTAAATCTGTGGGAATTTTAATCTCTTGAATGTTGGTACTCAGTAATGTTACTGATGCTATGTTTTTTTGTTCAATTTTATTATCAATAATTATTTGGGCTGATTCTTGAAATGTAGATAATTCAATATCATCTGAATATGCTTGATTTATTGAAATCCCTATAAAACCAATTAAAAAGACTGAAAAAATTATTTTTAGCATGTGTTAAACTTTTGACAATGAAATATTAAATTTACGTCTTTATTGTGTCTTGTTTTTAATATAATTGAATTATTTTAAAGAAACCCATATTTTATTGTGTTTCATTTTCTATGTGAATGGCACTGTTCCCAATTCTTGTTGAAACTTTTAATGATCCGTTAATTCAATTAATCTTTATTTTAAGTGCATTTGGGATTGGTTTATCCCAAGGTGTCTTTATCGGCAGATCAATTCTATTAAGATTTCCACGATTACAGAATCGCATTAAAACTGTGTCAATTTCATTATTTGTTTTATTTCTAATTAACACTATTCTTAGTGTCCCTAGGTTTCAATCCCCTGAAAAAATTGATCTGACAAATTTAGCCATGACAAATTCTAACGATTTTGTTTCAACTGTTTTTTTAATTTTTGGAATGAATACTGGATTTCTAACTGTTCTTGCTTTTTCAATTATGGTAATGACTTTTGTAATTTTAAAATTCACCAATCTACATGGAATGATAAAGGGATTTGTCTTCTTTTTTAGTAGTTTGCTGTTAGTATTTACTGCATTAAGCAGATTCACTGAGCTTACCCCTAGCTCATTTGAAGTTTTACTGTATTTTCTTTATCAATTGGGAGTGACAATTGGAATTCTATTTGGTACAATTAGAAAAATCAAACCTCCTAAACTGGGTTTAAAATAATCTCAAAGGTTTAAATGATATATTTTTGGGTAACAAATGACATCGAATTCAAACCGTTCGGGGAACAAGCTGGCAGTCCATGCGTTGGACTGTCAGCCCCATTATTCAAAATCAAGTTTTTAGAAATACTTTATACATAAAATAATTTTAATTACGATTATGAATAAATTTATCACAATTGGTGATGAAAAAGTAAATATCACTGAAATAGAAAATGCAAAAAATATTCCAGAATTATTGCAAACTAGAGTTCAGTATGCTATATTGGATCAATTAAATGACATGGTTGCTAGATCTGGGATGGGAAATCCTGATGAAGTACAAAAATTAATTTTAAGAGATGTTGCATTTAGTAGAGGTGGTTATTCTTCTACCTTCACTTTTGAAATGGCAAATCAGGCAGTTAATCTTACTGAAGTAGATTTTACTAGTGAAAAAAGTGTCTCTGAATTATTAGTTTCACGGATGAATCATGCAATATTAGATAGACTTATTTTTTTAATTTCTCAATCTGAAAATCCTGAAAATTCATTAAAAAAAATTAAAGACTCCCTTCTTCTAGATGTTTCTAAAATAATTGATAATTATGTTCCACCACAAAAAGAAACGAATGACGATTAATTTTTTAATTGTTTAAAAATATCTTGGATTTGAAATCAATTTAGAGATGATAGTGTTTTAACTTGTTGATTAACATAATCAAATCCTTCTTGCCAAAATTTTGGTGATCTAATTTCGAATCCATGTTCTGATAACAATTTTTCAGGCTTTTTTGATCCTCCTGCTGCTAAAATTTCAATGTATGATTTAACAAAATCTCTTCCTTCTTTTTTATATCTTTGAAATAATGATAATGCTAATAAATTTCCAAATGAATATGCATAGCAATAAAATGGAGTATGATAAAAATGCGGAATACAGCTCCACTCAATTCCAAAATCTTCTGAAAGATTGACTGAATTTCCAAATTGTTCTTTCAGATTTTGTAAATATATTTTAGATATCTCATCGATTGTAGTGCCCTTACTAATTTTCTCATGTGCATCAACTTCAAAAATTGTAAAAAATGATTGTCTGAGTATTGTTGCATACAAATCATCAATTTTTTCAGCTAACATGATCTTTTTTTGATCATCTGAAATTTTGTTGGATAAATTATCGTATAGTAATAATTCTGAAAAAGTGGAGGCTGTTTCCGCCAATGGTAGTGGTGCATCTTGTACTAAAATTGATTTATTTTGTGCTGCCTGACTGTGAACAGCATGTCCTAATTCATGTGCTAAAGTGAATACATCTCTGGATTTACCTGTAAAATTTACTAAAACATATGGTGTAATTTTTGGAGTAAGTGTACTACAAAATGCGCCATCTCTTTTTCCAGGTCTAACTGAAGAGTCAATGTGATTTTCATTGAAAACTTTTCTAGCAAATTCTTCTAAGGTATTGCTAAATTTCCCAAGAGATTCAAAGACCAATTTGACAGATTGATTATATGAATAATTTTTTTCTTTAATTTTTGATGTTGCAGGTGCATAGAGATCATATCTTTGTAATTTTTTCATATTTAGCATCTTAGCTTTTTGAAGAAAGAATTTTTGAAAGACTGAGGAATTTTTTCTACAAATTGTAAGAAGTGATTCTATTGTTTTATCATCTATGTCATTAGATATATTTCTCATGGAAATTGGACTACTGTACCCTCTAAGTTCTATCCCTTCATCTTTCCAATTTAGAACAATATTTTGATAAATTTCTCCTATGACTCCTTTATTTTTGGCATATTTTGTTAGAATTGTTTTGTAAGCTGTTTCTCTGATTTTTGGATTAGTACTTCTGACATAATTGGTAAGTTCTTCTCTTGTCATTGATTTTGTTTTGTTACCTATTTTCATTTTGTATTCATACGCATTTGTAATTTTATCATATAATTTTACAAGTGCAGAAATACCTGTTACGTCTAATGTATTGATAATTTTTTCTTCAGATTCACTTAATGCATATTTTGCAAACAATCTTTTGTATGTGAGATATTCTTTTAGCTCCCCTGTTTCTTTCATTAATCGCTTGGCATTTTTTTCATCTACTTGGGTTTTCCACCACAAATCAAAAAACAGAATTTTATTTGAAATTTCTGAGCCTAGTTTAGATATTTGAGTCATTAATGAAGTTGCTTCATCTGATTGAGTATCTGATGAATATGCCAGTGAAGCATACCCTCCAATTTTACTCATTTTATGTGAAATTTGTTCAATTTGTTGTAAAATTTCCTTAAACTGTTTTGATGACATTTTTGAATTTAATTTTGATTTATTTCTTTCAAATTTTTTTGCTTGGTTTTCTAAATCTTTGATTTGTTTTTGGAATGCAGAGCTTTTTGGATCTTTAGCTAATTCTGATAAATCCCATTTGCCTAATTGATACTCTGTCATAATTTTGTCTATTTTTTAACTATTATAAAATGAATAGCTTTGAGTTTTGACTATTTTTTTTGAATTATGATTCTTGCTCTTTAATTATATTTAGTGTCATACTGGTTTTGATGTCTGGTAATTCTCTGATTGCTCTGGTGATTATGTCTTGTAAGATCTCTTCATTTGACGTTTCAATTTTACAAATTATATCATAAAACCCAAAAACAACATCTGCTTCTTTAACCTCTGAAATTTTACAGAGATTTTTTAAAATAGAATATTCCTGACCTTTTTCACAATGAAATACTACGTATGCTTGATAATCATTTTTCCCCAACATTGAACCTACTAGTTTTTCTGAAACTTGAAACAATTGTCCAGATTCTGAACTTGTCAATGTCATGCTAGAATGTATTTTTGATTTTTTTCTAATTTGCTGTGTAACAATTTCTTGAATTTTTTTATCTGTCGTACATTCAATTTGTGCTACAATGTCATATAGGCCTAATGTTCCATGGGCTTCTTTTATTCCTGTTATTTTTTTTAATGTTTCAATGAGTTTTTCTTCTCCTCCTACTTCACAATTCATCAGAATGTACGCTTTTGCCATTACACACTATCCTCTACATGAATTCTGAATTGATTAAACATCCCAATATTTATACAAATCCACCTTAAAAGTTTTCATAATAAAATTTTCAAAATTTTTATCCATTACTAATAGTATTCCTCATGAATGTAACACCACTTCCAAATATCTTTAGGAACTGCTTTCATAATTGGATGACCTGTTTCTTCAAAATGTTTTGTTGCGTGTTTTCCAATTGACGAATCACAACAACCTACATGTCCACATGTAAGGCACATTCGTAGTGCTACCGTTGGTAAATGTTCTTTTTCACATTCCTGACAATTTTTTGTTTTAGCAGTGATATTTTCTTTTTTTTGCAAAAAATGATTACATTCTTTTTGCATTTTTCTAATATTTTTTCAAAGTATCTTTGTATCTCTTTATTGATTCAATGATTACTGTTTTTGCATCTTTTGATGATTTCCATCCGATTATTTCTACTTTTTTTCCTTCCAATTCTTTGTAAACTTGAAAAAAATGAGCAATTTCTGAACGATAATGCTCTTCTATGTTTTCAATATCTGTTGTATGTAGATATCTAGGATCATTTATTGACACACAAATAATTTTGTCATCTGGTTCCCCGTCATCCTTCATTTGTAACAATCCTATTGGTCTTGCTTCTATCAGAATACCTGGGAATGTTGGATTTGTTACTAGAACTAATGCATCTAATGGGTCACCATCTTCAGATAATGTTTGTGGGATCAATCCATAATCTCCTGGATAATGGAATGGTGAAAATAATACTCTGTCTAATTTTATCATGTTGTGTTTTTTATCGTATTCGTATTTGTTCATTGATCCTTTTGGAATTTCAACTATTACGTTGATTATTTCTGGAACATCATTCCCTGTTTCAATATCATGCCAAAAATTTTTACTCATTTTCTAGCTGTTTTGATTTCTACTTAGTATATAATTTCTATGGAATGTTTAAAAAAATTCTAATATTTTACTAATAATTCACTATCTTTATCTGATTTTATACAGTAAGATTGGTGTTTGGAATTACTTTGAATATTTTTACCATGTATTCTCCATGAAATACGTCTATAAATTCGCCTGTGTTATGATCTAGATTTCTAACTCTGAATTTGTATTCATAAGATCCATCTCCTTTAGTATCTATTTGTGCTATGTGTACTGGTTCATCTCCTTTGTAAAATTGAATAATTACTGGGTATCTCTCAGCAACATCTGATGCTGCTCCGTATACTGTTCCCCATGGCAATGTATTATTTTCTGGTACCGCGAGAGTAGTAATTGTAGTTTCTAAACTAAATTTTTCATTTATTGCTTTAACACTAATGTCATTATGATTTGTTTCTGCTACTGCAGTATTTGGAATCATCATTATCCCTGATATTGCTATAATTGATGTTATTGCTAATAAACTCATTTTTGTATTCATATCAAATTACATACTTTCAAAGTTCTTTAAATAATTTATTATTCTTTCATACTAGTTTTTTCTTGTTATTCTAAAATGTCATAATATTGATTTAATCTTTTAGTCAGTAAATCTTTGTAATCTTCAGTATTTTTTACAAATTCCATTCTTGAATTTTTTTCACTACTTACTAGGATGACAACTTGTTTGACTTCAATTCCTGCTAATTCCTTAAACATTTGTGCATATGCTGTACCTTGAATAAAATGATCCGTCATCCATTCTTCTCTTTGATTACTTCTTTTTGTTTTGTAATCTATGATTGATAATTCTCCATCATAATTTGCTATGCAATCTGATGTTCCTGCTAATTTCATTTCATTACTATACAGTCGTAATTCTGTACCATGAACATCATTGATTTTTTGTAAAAATGGAATTAGATTATTAAAATGTGCTACTGAAAGTAATCTAACTTCGTCTGTTTGTCTTACTTCATTAATATGATTTTCAATTAATTGATGTGTTTCTGTGCCTATCGTTGCTGCTTCTTGAGTAATGTAGTCTGCAGCAATTTCTTGTTCCTTCCAATTTTGTAAACTTTCTTTTTTTTCATTGGCCATTGTTTCATGTAATATTGTTGTAATTGATGGATAAATTTCTCCAGTCGGTGTTTGGTAAAAATGTGCATTATCTTTTTCAATTAATTCAGACTGTTTGAAATTAATTGGAATATGATTGTACAGTGACACTTTTTTTGATAATTAATCATGTCATATAGTTATTTTGAATCCCAATTGTTTAGAAATATTTGATTAATAACCTAAAATAATTTGGATGGAACTTATGAAATCAATCTATTAATCTACTATTTTTGGGTTCCAATTATTTTTTGGGTAAAAAGGTTTGATTTTACACAATATGACTATGGTGATATTTTGTACGTTCCTGTGGAATTTGTAATGTATGCACCTGTGGTTAAAAAATTTTTTCTGATATTAACAAAGTTAATGGACCGGATGGGATTTGAACCCACGACCTTTGCGGGAATTTCTTCCTTACGCAGTGTGAGTGCGTCATCCAAACCAAACTAGACGACCGGTCCAAATTATTTATGAAAATACATGGTTTTCTATCTTTAGTTTTTTGATATTTTGTTATTACCTAACCTTTTTGTATCAATTATCAAAACATAACTCATATCTTTAAAAGAATTTGACACTATACTTGATAGAATGACTTTGGCATTAGACTCTGCTAATAATCTAGGTCAATTTACAACTTCAGTTAAAATATTATTTCAAATGAATGATGAATTGCCTGATGATTTACAATTATCTTTTGAAGAAATAGATGATCCTAATGAGGCAAAATTATTTGTCAAAAATAATGAATCTGCTTTAAAATTTGCAATTCGAGAGTATCGGGAAAGATTGATGTTATCTTAATTCTATTTCTTAACGCCGAGATTTCTATTCTTTAATCTTAAGTATGGATTTCTACATTTTCTGCATCTTGTTGCCCCTACGTCATTTCTACATCCACATTTGAAGCAGATTCTCATAACTAATCTTGCTTGTTGTGCAATTCGTTTTTTTTCAGGGTCTGTAATTGGCATTTAGTTTTATCCTCTATCTCTTCCTTTTATTCTAATCTATTCTTCCATTTTTCCTGCTAACAACACTGGTACTTCTGCTGGTCTTTTAGCTACTGGAATGTTGGCTTTGTTAAACATGGATACTTTTGATTCTGCTGAACCATATGTTCCCATGACAATTGCTCCTGCATGACCCATTCGTTTTTCTTTTGGTGCAGCTCTTCCTGCAATATATGCAACAGTCGGTTTATTGAATCCTAAATCAATAATTTTTTGAGCTAACATTTCTTCTGAATCTCCACCAATTTCTCCTACAATGACTAGTCCTTCTAAATCTGGAATATCTTTGACCATTTCAAATGCATCAATTAATCTTGTACCATTAACAGGATCTCCTCCAATTCCAATAGTGATTGATTGTCCAAATTCTGAATTTGTTAATGCATCTGAAATTTCGTAAAGTAAAGTTCCACTTTTTGATAATACTGCAATTTTACCTGATTTGAAAGGCATTGGTGGCATGATTCCAATTTTGATTAATTCTGGAATCATGATTCCTGGAGTGTTAGGTCCAATGATTACTGCATCTTTCTGTTTAGCTAATTCTAATGCTTCCATGGTGTCTCTGATAGGTACGTGTTCTGGAATTGCAACTAACAATTTGATTCCTGAATTTAATGCATCTTTTGCTGCTGATAAGAAAAATTTTGCTGGAACAAAAACAATTGAGATTTTTGCATTTGTTGCATTTACTGCTTCTTCCATTGAATTGTATATTGGTACTGTTTCTTCAAATTTTTGACCTCCTTTTCCCGGAGTAACTCCTGCAACTATGTTGGTTCCATATGCAATCATTTGTTTTGCATGTAATGAACCATATGCGCCTGTGATTCCTTGAACAATTACTCCTTTTTTCTCATAATCTGAATCTCCTGGATTCCCTTTTAGTAATTCAAAAATATCTGTCATTTTTTTACTCCCATCACTGCAGCATTAATTGCTTCTTCTACTGAATCAAAAATATTTGTCCTAGAATCCTTTAGCATTTCTTTTGCTTTTTCTGATTCTGTTCCTTTTAGTCTTGAAAATACTGGTAAATCAATTAAATTATTTTCATATGCTTTTAGAAAAGCCTCCGCTACTACTGTAGTTTTTACAATTCCTCCATAGAGATTTACTAGAATTCCTTTGACTCTGTCTAATTTACTAATCAACGTTAATGCCTCATAGACTGATTCTGTAGTGGCACCTCCCCCAACATCTAAGAAACATGCAGGTTTTCCTCCGTTGTCTGATAACATATCTAATGTAGACATGACAAGACCTGCTCCATTACCAACAACAGCTATGTCTCCATCTAACTCTACTAATGAAAACCCACTTTTTTCTGCTTGTTCTTCTATTTCTGATTTTTCTTGATATTTTTGTAATTCATCATGTCTGAAATTTGCATTATCATCTGTTACAAATTTACCATCTAGTGCTGTAACTGTGTTATCTTGCATAATTGCAAGTGGATTAATTTCTACTAATTCCGCTTCTTTTTCAATTGTTAATTTCGATAATTTTTTTAATGTATCTGCTACTCCTTCAGCTGTGATTCCTTCTAGTCCCATTTCTTTTGCAACTTCTTTTGCAATCTCATCTGAAACTTCACCTAATCCTATTTCTTTAATAATTTGATTCTTTACTGATTCAATTTCTACCCCTCCTTCAGCAGATGCAATAATTGTGTAACATCTTTTTGAACGATTTAGAAATATGGATAAATATAGCTCTTTTTTTATGTCTGCCATTTTTTCAAGTAAAATTGCTCTTGCTTTTTCACCTTTGATCTCTAAATCCATGACTTGTGGATACTTGATATCAAATTCATCATCATTTTGACACTTTTGAATACCTCCTGCTTTACCTCTGCCACCTACAGGAACTTGAATTTTGATTACAAATGGATAACCTAATTCCTTTGCATGCTTTCTTCCCTCTTCAATATTGGTTGAGGATATGCTGTCTAGTAGACTTATTCCATATTCTCGAAAAAGTTCCTTTGCTTGAAATTCTAATAATTGCATGCAAGAGGAATGAATTTTACGGTCTTTATTAACTATGAGGCTATTTTAATTGCTCTTGAAGAAAATCTATCATTTCTAAAAAGCGATCTTTGCTTTTTCTTAACAATTCTTGTGGATATTCTTCAATTTTGAAAACAAATTGTTGGTGGAAACTTGGAACTAGAATTCCTCCTGATGTTACCATTTGTTCAATTACATATCCATTAGTTAGACTACAAACAATTTCTTCGTATGACTCTTCTTCTTCTTCAAGAGTTTGTCTATACAAAATGATTGGCCTGTTTGTTTTTGCAACAATATCTGACCCTTTTTTTAATAGATCTTCAAGTTGTTGAATTTGCCATGCATCCAGGCTAATTTGTTTTACCATGATATTGATACGTTATTTTTCTATATAACCGTGATAAAACAAATCATCTTAACTATTTGTCTTTAATCAAATCACAAATTTTCTAAAAATAAAGAAAATGGTTTGGCATTTATGCCATATCTAGTGCTCTAGAGTGTTTTCTTGTATGTGGTCTTTCTCCTGCATACTTTCTTCTCATGTGTCCTGATGGTCTTCCATAAATTAATTCTAAGAACCATGATTCGTGTTCGATTTCTTCAGCTAGAATATCTTTTGCAATATCATATGTTGCAGGATCTTTGCCTAATGTCATCTTGCAAATTTTATCCCAGTTGACTATTGCACCTTGTTCTGCTTTGAGACATTTCCCTAGAATTGCTTTATGATCTGTTGGATTTGGTGGAAGTTGTAAGAATTCGCAACCTGAAATTTTAATAAATTCTGTTGCGTCATTTGGAAGGGCTCCCCCTAATTGGTAAATTCTTTCAATACATGATTCAAAGTGACTAAGATCTTCTAATCTGGCATCTTCAATAATCCCTTTGAGTCCTTCTCCTTCCATGCCTGTGCAATGTGCTCTTAGATTAGTGAAGTAATAATATGCTGTAAATTCAACTGCAGCATTTTTAATTAATTCTTTCACTAATTCTTCTACATCTAGACCATTTTGTTTTAAAACGTTAATTCCAACAACGTTTGGTTTTGATTCAGACATCCCTTTGTATAGAATTAATTCAAATAAAAATATTCCATCAAATTTTATTCGACTGATATCTTGATTTTCTGACCGTCAATGTCATCATCTTTGTATTCTCTACAGGATTCTTCAAAATTTATTTTTTTTACTCTTACTAAAAATGCTAATTCATCGCTTCTTTCTTTAATCATTTCTAATGATTCTTCATCTAATTCTAAAATTGAAGCTACTTCTAGGACATCAGTTGGATTATACCCCCTTTCTTTTCTAAGAGTTTGCAATCTTCGTGCAATATCTTTAATCAAACCTTTTGCCATCATTTCTTTATTTCTTGATGTCGAAATGAATACTGTAAATTCATCTCTTTTTGCAACTGCAAAATTTTCCTCTGCATCAAAATCTATAATGAAATCTTCAAAATCTAATGAAATTACTTCATTATCAATTTTGAAATCATATTTTCCATTTTGTTGTAATCCTGAAATAATTTCATCTGGATTTGTTTCTGAAAACAAATTGACTAATTTGCCCATGTGTTGTTTTGCTTTAGGGCCTATCTTTTTTCTTTCTAATTCTAATGTTGATTTGACTGGTAAATTCAATCCTTTTAATTCTGATAATAATTCTAAACCACTTTCTTTTTCTATTTCAATAATGTTGAATTTTTCAACATTAAGTTGAGATAGTAACAAGTCTGATAATGATTCTAATTTTGCTTGTTGACCTTTTTTGACACAAATTTGTGCTTCATTCAATGGCCACCTACGTTTTAATTTTCCTTTCATTCTTGCCGCAGATGAAATTGATACTACATCTTTCATGATGTCAAATGATTCTTCGATTTTTTCATTAACTAGAGATTGCTGATATTGTGGCCACTTATCTAGTAAGATACTTTGTTTCCCTTCAAAGACTGTTTGGTAAAGATGTTCACTTGTAAATGGACAAAATGGATGAATCAAAATATCTAATGTCTTGAGAACTTCATTTAATACTGCATAAATTGCAAGACGTCGATTCTTTTTTTCTTCAGACTCATCCCATAATTCTCCTCTAGTAATTGGAATGTATATTTGACTGAGATTATTGATGATGAAATCATCTATTGCTTTTGCACCTTCGTGGAATTTACAAGTCTGATTTTTTTCTGTAATCTTTTGAATTAATTTTTGAAGTTTTGAAAGTAGCCAAATGTCTGGTGATGTTAACGAATTATTATCTTTGGCCCATTCTATTGTGTTCGTATTATTGAAATTATCAAATTGACTATTTTGTTTAAAGTATAGATGTAGATTGAATAGTGTGTTGATTACCTGATATGGTCTTGACATTAATTCATCTGTACTGAAACTTAGTGGTTCTATTGGACTTGCTTTCCACATAAAATAAAATCGTATCAGATCCACTGGATATTTTTCTAATAATTCTGCTCCCTCCAATACATTTCCTTTACTTTTACTCATTTTCCCACCTTTTTCATCTAACACATGTCCCTGAAACAAAAATGATTTGTATGGTGGGGTTGCACTGTTGTTTAGAATTACATTTTCAATTAGTAATGTATATGCCCAACCTCTTGTTTGATCAATACCTTCTGTAAAAAATGGTGCAGGAATTTCATTTTCATATTCTTTATTTGTTAATGACGAGTATGGTGCAGAACCACTATTGTGCCATGTATCTAATACATACTCTTCTCTTTTTGTTTTAACACTGTTACATTTTTTGCATTTGATTGTAATGTTATCAATCCAAGGTCTGTGTAATTCAAAGTCTGGTCCATCTGGTAATTTATCAGCTGAATCAACAATTTCTTTTCTTGTAAAAAACCAATTTTTCTCTCCACAATCTTCACAACTCCATACTGGTAATGGGCACCCCCAAATTCTTTCTCGTGAAATACACCATGGGTGTCTCTCTTTGATAATTCCTAAAAATCTATTTTTTGGTTGTTCAAAAAAATATTCTACACTTTCTGCCGCATCTATTGCCTTGTTATCTAATCTATCTAATTTGTAAAACCATCCTTTTCTTGCAAGCCAAACAATTGGATGATGTGATCTCCAACAAAGCGGATACTTGTGTTTAATCTTTCCAATTTTTACTAATGCATTGCATTCTTTGAGATCCTCTACTATTGGTCTATCTGCATCTCTGACAAACATCCCCTCATATTTGCCTGCCTGATTTGTAAATTTCACTTCATCATTTATTGGACTGAAAATTTTCACTTTTCTCTTATTAGCTATTTTGATATCTTCTTCTCCGTTTGCTGGTGATAAGTGTACTAATCCACTACCAGTACTTGCATCAACAAATGATTCTGAAACTGCTACATGATAATTATCTGATTTTGAATACTCATTTAATTCTGGAATTAAATCTAATAATGGATGAATGTATTTTTTTCCTTCAAATTCTGAACCTTTAATTGTTTTTTGAATTTCATATTTCTCCATTTTTATTTCTAACATAAATTCTTCTAATCGTGTTTTTCCTATTACCCATGTCTCATTTTCAATTTTAACATATACATAATCTTCATCTGGATTTAACCCTACCATTGCATCTGTAACAAGTGTAAATGGCATTGTTGTCCATACAATCAAAAATGCATCCTCATTTACTAATTTCACTTTATAAAATAATGATGGATCTTTAACTTCTTCATATCCTTGATTAACTTCTGCATGACTAAGTGATGTTTGACAACTTGGACAATATGCAATTACTGTAAAATCTTCTTCTAAAATTTTATTTTCATATGCCTTTTTGAGAACTTGCCACTCCCTTTCTATGAATTCATCTTTGAAAGTCCAATATGCCTTTTCATGATTAAATGACATTCCAAGTGCATTATCAACTTCTATCCATGTTTTGTTAAATTTCTCTACAACTTTCTTACATTCTGAAACTATTTTTTCTACGCCAAATTCTTTGATTGCTTCAGTCTTTCCACCTGAAACCCCTAATTCTTTTTCAACTTGTAATTCTACTGGAAGTCCTTGAGTATCCCACCCTCCATTAAATTCAATTTTTTTGCCTTGTAATGTATTAAATCTATACCATAAATCTTTGATTACTCTGCCTCTGAGATGACCTGCATGTGGAATTCCGTTCATTGTTGGAGGACCTTCAATGAATCTTATTTTTTCAGGCTTGTCGGATGCAAAAATCAACTTTTCAATGTCTATTGATTTTGTATATTTTTTAATTTCAGTCTCTATTGCTTTTGCATCAAATTTTGAATTTAATTCCATCTGGATTTTGATATGTTTGTGGCATTATAAATATAAGATTTTCTGAGAATTGGATTATATTGTTGGGCTGCTAGTATTTTTTATTGGTAAATGTACTTGTTATTGGTTCTGGTGGAAGGGAGCATGCATTATCATGGAAATTATCTCAAAGTAGTAAAGTTGAAACTGTTTACACTGCTCCTGGAAATGGTGGTACTGAGAATAATGTTTCAATAGATGTCAACAATTTAGATGGATTAGCTGAATTTGCACAAAAAAATAATTGTTTTACTGTAGTTGGTCCTGAAGACCCACTGGCTGATGGAATTGTTGATAAATTCAATAAATTAAATCTCAAAGTTTTTGGTCCTTCTCAAGCAGCTGCACAACTTGAATCAAGTAAAATCTGGGCAAAAAATTTCATGAAGAGAAATAATATCTCGACTGCTAGATTTGAAATATTTGATGATGCTCAAAAAGCTATTGAATATGTCAAATCTATTGATTTCAATGTTGTAGTCAAAGCTGATGGATTAGCTGCTGGAAAAGGTGTGATTGTATGTAATGATGATGATGAAGCTATTTCTGCTATTGAAACAATTTTAGTAAAAAAAACATTTGGTGATGCTGGAAATAAAATAATTGTTGAAGAAAGAATTGATGGCATTGAGGCTTCATACATTGCTCTATCTGATGGAAATGTAGCATTCCCAATGGCATCTAGTCAAGATCATAAACGAGTTTTTGATGATGATAAAGGTCCAAATACCGGTGGAATGGGTGCTTATTCTCCAACCCCTATTGTGACTGATGCTTTAGCAAAAAAAATTCAAGAAGAAGTAATTGAAAAAACAATTCATGCAATGAAAAATGAAGGAATTTCTTTTAAGGGATTTTTGTATGCTGGAATAATGATTAAAGATAACATCCCATATGTTTTAGAATACAATGTTCGTATGGGTGATCCTGAATGTCAACCAATTACAATGAGAATGAATTTTGATTTGTATGATTATTTTTCTGCAAGTGTTGATGGGACATTATCTTCGATGCCTTCTCTTTCTTGGAAAGACGAATTTGCAGTATGTGTAGTTTTAGCATCTAATGGATATCCAGGATCATATCATACAAATGATGAAATTATTGGATTTGATTCTATTTCAAATAATACTAATGTCTTTCATGCTGGAACCAAGAAATCTGATGGAAAAATTTTGTCAAACGGCGGACGTGTTTTAGGAATTACTTCTTTAGGTGATTCTTTAGAATCTGCAATAAACAATGCTTATTCTGCAATCGAGAAAATTAATTGGCCAAACAAATATTGTAGAACCGATATTGGTAAAAAAGGTCTATCTTATTTTTCAGTTTGAAACATTCTATCTTCAGTAATTATCCAATCCATGTTTATATCGTGATCTGATTTTGGAATATTTTTGATAATCTGTTTTTCTAATACTAAAGAGATTGTGATTATTTTCTTCCCTGCTAGAAATCTATCATAAAATCCATGACCATATCCTAATCTGACTCCTGATGGTGAAATTCCTACAGTTGGGACAACTATGATGTCTAAATCTTCATCTGAAGGACAGTCGTCTTTTGGCTCCATTATGTCAAACCTTCCAATTTCTAGGCTACTAAAATCTTCAATTTTTCTAAATTCCAAATTTTCCCCAATCATTTTTGGCAAAAATACTTGCTTTCCTTTACTGATTAATTCTTGAATTATATCTTGTGTTAGAATTTCACTTCCAATTGGATAATAGAGTCCTACTTTTTGAGCATCTTTGAATGCATATACTTTATTGATTCTTTTTTGCATTTTTTTACTTGCAATTTTTAATAAATCAAAAGATGTATTGTCTCTTCTTTCTAAAAGATGTTCTCTTAGTGATTTTTTATTATTGTCTTCCAATTTGAGTTCCAAGTGATGCCGCAGTAATTGTATTTTTTAATAACATTGCAACTGTCATTGGACCTACTCCTCCTGGAACTGGAGTAGCAAATGATGCTTTTTCAATAATTTTTTCATAATCACAATCGCCTACTAATTTATTCTCTGATCTTGAAATTGCTACATCAATTACAATTGATTCTTCTTTAATCATTTCTGGAGTAAGAATAAATTTTGTTCTATCTCCCACTGCGGTGATAATTATATCAGCTGCTTGACAAAATTTTTCAATATTTTTTGTTCTAGAATGACATGTGATAACTGTTGCATTTTTTTCTAATAATAAATGATATAGTGGTTTTCCTACAAGATTACTTCTGTTGATCAATACAACATTCTTGCCTTCAAGTTCAATATCATGATGTTCAAACATTTCCATAACTCCTGATGGAGTACATGCAACAAGTGCAGCTTTTTTCATAGCTAATAACCCTGCATTATATGGTGTAAGACCATCAACATCTTTTATCGGAGATATGCGTGATGTTGTTGCAAATTCATTTAGATGCTTTGGTAATGGTAATTGAACTAAAATCCCATGTACTGAAACATCTGCATTTAATTCATCAATAATTTTATTGAGTTCTTGTTGAGTTACATTTTCGTCTAATTTATGATCTTTAGTAATTATTCCCACTTCTTCACATGCCTTGTGCTTATTTTTTACATATGTTGCAGAAGCTGGATTACTTCCAATCAAAATTGTGGCTAAGCAAGGGTTAATTCCTTCTATTTTTAGCTCAGATGTGGCTTTTTTGACTCTATCTTTTACGGTTTGAGCAATATTATTCCCATCAATCTTTGTTCCAGTCATGCTCTTTTTTTGATTTATTGATATTTAATTCTTGGAATATCGTGTGAAAATCTTAGAAAAGAAATTAAATGGCAATTTTTTCATTGATGATATGTTTGTAATGATCGCAGACGTTCAACTTAAGGACGGTGCAGAGGATGATTTCAAAAGTTGGTTTTCTGAATCAAACAAGGTCTTATCTGGGTTTCCTGGATTTGTATCTAGAAAATTTCTAAAATCCAATGATGGGAGTTATAGAATTGTTGTGGAACATGAAAGCAAAGAAACTTTCATTAAAATGCATAACAGTCCTGAACATGAACAACTTCATCCTACTGGACACGCTTTTATGAGTGGACCTCCTCAAAGAAAAACCTACACAGTAGCTGCAGAATAAAATTGAAACTAGATTTTGATTTATCTTCTTATCTAAAGAAGATCAAAAAAAGCAGTTCTTATTTTCATACTTTTATTAATAGGGATAGTCTTGCTGTTGGGCTTTTAGTTTTACAATCTGGGGAAGAAGATACTCAAATCCCTCATGTTAACGATGAAATATATTTTGTAATTTCAGGAAATGGATTTTTAAGAATTAGAAATAAAGATTATCGTGTTTCAAAAGATAAATTATTTTTTGTTGCTAAAAATATTGAACATCATTTTCATAGTAATACAAAAGAGCTAAAAGTATTGTATTTTTTTGGCGGGCCTGATAATTAACCTATTATTGTTTTTCTTCCTGAAATCTTAATTTTTTTCTTTGCAAACAAATTTACTGCTTCAGAATAAATTCTATGTTCTTCTTTTAGAATTTTTTTAGATAATGTTTTTTCTGTATCTTTTCTTTTTATTTCTACCACAGATTGAATTATTACTGGACCTGTATCCATCCCTGAATCTACAAAATGAACTGTACACCCTGAAAATTTTGCACCATAATCTAATGCTTGTTTTTGTGAATCTAATCCTGGAAATGCTGGTAATAATGATGGATGGATATTGATAATTCTATTTTTGTATTTCTTTACAAATTCTGGACTAATTATTCTCATGAATCCTGCAAGACATACTAATCCGTTTTTTGGAGTCACACCATGTTTTTGAAGCGTATTCATAATTTTTTTGTCAAATTCAATTCTACTGCCTTTGAAATTTTTACTTTCAATAATTTCTACATTTACTCCCATTTTTTTTGCAATTGTTAGACCTTTTGCATTTGATGTGTTTGAAATAACTACTGCTGGATGGATTGGAATTTTTTTTGTTTTAATTGATTTTAAAATGGACTCCATATTGCTCCCACGTCCTGATATTAGAATTCCGAGATTTAGCAACTAGTCAATAGTAAGTTAATCCTGCCATTTATATCAAATCTATTATTTTTTGTTTTTATTGCCTAGTAAAGTCAGGATGACGAAAAATGGAATCCTGTGTGAAGTTAATGATAAACATGTTTTCTTGGATCCAAAAAAAACTGATGTAAATGGGATCAATTTTGTTTCTCATGCTCATACTGATCATTTACCATCAAAAAATGGTGGTATGATCCTATCGTCAATCGAAACAAATGAAATTTCTGGAATTCGTGGCTTTACAATGGAGAATCATGTTGAATCTATTGATGGTTTTTCATTAATTGATAGCGGCCATGTATTAGGTTCTAAGGGACTTTTATTTGATGATATTTTCTATACTGGCGATATATGTACTCGTGATAGGGGATTTTTAAAAGCTGCAAAAATCCCTAAATGTAAAATATTGATCACTGAATGTACTTTTGGTTTGCCTGAATTCACATTTCCTCAAATGGATGAAATTCAAAATCAGGTCAATCAATTAATTAGTGATCTTTATGCTAAAGGAATACCTGTAATTTTGATGGGTTATCAGCTTGGAAAAGCTCAAACTTTAACACAAATGTTTGGTCATTGGGAACCTCTTTATCTTCATGATTCTATCAAAGAAATGAATTCCCTTCATCAAAAATTTGGAATTCCTTTAAAAAATTGTATGGGTCATTCTGAAGCTCAAAATGATGGTTTATTAGAAAAAAGACCATGGATTATGATTGCACCTGTACTATCTGCAAAAAATAAATTTCTTCAAGAAATGAAATCAAAATATGGTGCTGTAACAATTGGTTTCAGTGGATGGGCTCAATCAAAGAAATTTTCTTTTGGTCGACGTGCTGATTATTCTGTAACAATGAGTGATCATTGTGATTTTAATGAACTTGTAGAGATGGTAGTTAAGTCTGGTGCAGAACAAGTTTACACTATACATGGTTTTGTTGATGAATTTGCAGCACATTTGAATAAAATGGGCATAAATGCTCAACCTTTGCTAAAAAATTCTTTAGATGATTTTACTTAAGAAATTACACCAAAATTACGAATGTGGCTTGTTATGATCATTTTCTTCCTCCTGAAAATTGTGGGTGGAATGCTGCAAAAGTTTTATGATCACATTGTTCTTTTCCGTGTTTAGAACAGATAACCCGTGCTCCTTCAAAATGAATTCTAAATATTTCATCTTTTGATTTGTCCATAAATGCAAATCCTTCTTGACCTAATTTTGCAAATGCATAGTCTGGATAATTTTGTTTTAGATATTTTAATTTAACAATGGCTGCTTCTTGCAGGTCTAACGTCCATGTATTAAATGATTGATCAATTTTGAGTTTTTTAAAATTTTCTCTGTTTTTTTCAGATCTTATTCGATCTACTGTGAGATTTGTATAGTTTCTATTTTTTGGCATATAGTATTCATACTATATTTGATTAAATAAATATTGAATTATTCACGTCATCTAAATTTCAATAATGTTATGCTTGTTTATTTTTCTCTAATTTCACATGAATTTTAGTTTAGATTTTAGTAAATTCTCTACATCTACAATTTGCAATTAAACAGATCTCTCCATTTCTGATATGATCATGTGAAAAATGTTTACATGATTCATTTTTGCAAATTCTTTTTTCTATCTCTCTTTTGACAATTGCTTGTGCAATATCATTTGCTTTTTTTTTCGAATATCCTTTTTTATCTATGTAAAAATGAACTATTCCATTATACATAAAATTTGGATTAAATTGCTTTTCTAGCAATTATTTTCTCCTATTCCCACGCCTAAAATTTGGTTTTTCATGGTCTTTACAATCACATTTACTTTCTTTGCATTCTTGAATTTGGAAAACCATCTACAATGAATATGTGATTATGATATTTCAAATCCTCCTATTTTTTTCTTATCTTATGTTTATTATTTTTAAATTTTTTAAATATTTTTTTAGTATAATCCAGAAATTTTACTCATATGACAATCACAAAATAATTTACTGGGTATTTACTGTTGTATTTTTATCGTTATAAGATAGATAATTTGAGTTGAAATTACTCTGGAGTAACATTTCACTTTAATTATCTACCTGAAGTTTTCAATAATAATTATTGGTAATAAGATATTAAAATCAACTGTGACTAAAAATAAAAATTTATTCGATGTTTTTTTAAATTTTAAACATAATGAAAATCAAAGCCAACTGTTCACACCCTTTACGTAATGTAGCAGGTAGGCTTACACCAGTAACTCGATGGGGAATTCATGACAATGGGGTACTGTGTTGGCTTCAAACTACATTTAGTGATTATAAAATAAAAGGTTGATCTTATTATTGAAATTCATCCACCAGTCATAGAATTGAATAAACCGCATTCGCATGAATCTCTTTGGTCGCAATAACTGCATTTACAATCACACTTTTCAAATAGCATTTTACAAAACGTACAAATGGTGAATTTTGGATTGGTATCCAAAAAATCACCTTTTGGGAATGTGTTTCTTACAATAACATTTCAGTTCAGAGCATTCTCTCATTCCATCTACGTATTCACTAAGAATCACTTTCTCTAATTCACAGAAACACACATCTGCCGATTCAAAGCATTTGACACAATAGCTCATAACATAATTTGTTGAAATCGAATTTAAATTATATTACAAAAATACTTTAAATTTGTTTAATTTAAGTACATACTAATTTACAACCATCTGTGTTTTTAGTCAAATTTAATGTTTCAAATTTCTTGTGATTTAACCTTGACCTTGAATTCCCATTAATGTAAGAGTGGAACGAATCTTTTCAATTTTTCTGATTTTCCAGGTAATTGTTTCTCGTAATTTTTCAACTAATCCTGCTTCAACTTTTGCTAGAATATCATATGCCCCAAATGTTCCATGCACTTCAACTACCCCTTCAATTGATTTAAGTTCTGAAATTACTTTTTCTTCAGAACCAAGATCACAATTGATTAGAACATATGCTGTAGACAATTAAATTAACTCCATTATATCTAAAATAGATTTTAACATATTTAACTTATAATGATTTTTTCTTAAATTATTGTTATAATTTTTAACATTTTAATGAAATTCATTTGAGAATCTTCAATATTTTTAAATATATGTTTAGCATTAAAATTTGTTAATCATGGATAATAAAGATATTGAAATTCTTAAACATCTTTCAGTTGATGGTAGACAATCTGCAAGGCAATTATCTCACAGATTGGGTGTATCAACTGTAACAATTTTATCAAGAATAAAAAAATTAGAAGAGGAAAAAATTATTCAAGGATATTCTGTTCGTCTTAATCATGAATTACTTGGTTATGATATTACAGCTATAATAGAAATTAAAACTAACAAAGGCAAAATGCTTGATATTGAAAATGAAATTGCAAAACATGAAAGTGTGATTGCAGTTTATGATGTGACTGGAGATGCTGATATGATGATTATTGCAAAATTCAAAACACGTGAATTTTTAAGTAATTTCATAAAAAAAATATCTGCAATATCCAATGTTGAAAATACCCTTACTCATCTTGTTTTGAATACTGTCAAAGAGGATATTAGATTAGTTGAATGATCTGATTTTTTTTAAAATTAATCTAAATACACTCATAAGGAAAATCTTTTTAAAAAAAACTTTGTAAAACAAACATGGGGTTTTTATCTAATTTTAAAAAGGATCTGGAAATTGCAAAAAGAGAAAAGGCTGCAAAAATTAATGGAAAACATCTCAAAGGATTACTTACAAAATTTAAAGAAGAACGAGATAGAATTGAAAATGAAACTGGAGTCCGGCCTCAAATAGATAATACTACGCAAATGTTTATGCAAAAAATTCTAAATACCTGGATTTCTGAAGGCAAGGAAATTGATGAAGAAAAATTTTGGTTGGAAGTTGATCATAATCGTCAATTTGATCACCCTGTTGAATTTTATGAAAAACTACGTTGAAGATTTACCTCAAAATTATGCCTATATCCATTAAATTCATGTGTGTATAGTCCGTTTTAATATTCCCCTTTTGTTTTTGAAAAAATCTTGCCGAATCGCTATTTTTTAAAAATTCTTTCATGATATTCAAATCAATTTTGATATTTTCTATTATGGCACCCGCAAAATTTGAATTTCCATCTATTCCATCAGTTCCCATTGATGCAATTGTTATTTTTTTAAATTTTTGAGTATTTTTTAAGATTCTTAATACTAGTTCTTGATTTCTTCCTCCTTGTCCTTTTCCTAATACTTTGACTGTGGGTTCTCCACCAAAAATTAAACATGTTTTTTGTTGTTCTGAAATATTTTCTAAAATTTTTTTAACAACTTCCTTAATATCTCCAAAATTCTGCATCTTCATTACTTTGTATCCTTTTGTTTTTGCTGTTTTTTCCATTGATTCCAAACAATTATTGTTATTTGCAATTATATAATTTTCAATTTTTGCATGCTTTGGAGTTTCAGATTTTTGATCATGTAATCTGTTTCCTAATACTTGCAATACTTCGATAGGAATTTTTCTTTTTAATCTATATTTCTCTATTATGTCCATTGCATCTTGATATGTTGTATTATCCATGTATGTTGTACCTGAAGCAATTGATGATGGATCATCATTTTCAACATCTGACATAATCAAACTTATTCCATCACAATTCATATTCTCCACTAGTTTACCTCCTTTGATTTTTGATAGATGTTTTCTAATACAATTGAATTCTTGAATTGTTGCTCCTGATTTTAATAACAACTCTGTAACGTGAATTTTATCATTTAATGTAATTCCATCTGGCATTGTCAATAATGATGATCCTCCACCTGAAACAAGAAAAATAATTAATTCATTATTTTTTTTATTTTCAACAAATTTCATAACTTCTTTTGCTGCCTTTACACTTGTTTTGTCCGGTTTGGGGTGACTTGAATTAAAAATTTGAAATTTTTTACCTTTGATTTTTGCTTTTGATCCTTTCGGAATCACAATTATCCCACTTTTGATTGAAATGATTGAATTTAATGATCTAGTCATTGAATCCCCTGCTTTTCCAAAGGCTACTGAGTAAATATTGGCGTATTTTGAAAGATTGATTTTTTTCCCATCAATTTTAATTTCATTTGGTGTAACATACTTTGGTAATATGTTTTGAGGATTTGCTGCTTGGAGACCTGATTCTAAAATATCTAAACAATCTCTTTTTTTATCTGTAATTGATAATTCTTCAAAATTCTGAATGATCATACAATCTACATCACTGTAAGATATAATAAACAAACCAATGATGTTGTTTTATGCATACAGTACGCATTCCAAAAGTTATTAATTTTGGAGAAAACGCACTTGGTGAAACAGAATATCCAAAAAATGCTCTAGTTGTTACAACCGTCCCACCAGCATTGTCTGATAAATGGTTAGCACGAATGGGGATTCAGGATTATATGTTATATGACCAAGTAAAACCTGAACCATCAATTGATGATGTCACTACTGTCATTTCTAAATTCAAAGACAAAAATCCCTCAGTTCTAATCGGACTGGGTGGTGGTAGTTCTATGGATGTAGTAAAATACGCTGCACCAGAAATGAATAAAGAAAAAATTCTAATTCCAACAACCTTTGGAACTGGAGCTGAAATGACAACATACTGTGTTCTAAAATTTGATGGAAAAAAGAAATTGTTACGTGAAGACAGATTCTTAGCTGATATGGCTGTAGTCGATTCATATTTTATGGATGGAACTCCAGAACAAGTCATCAAAAGTTCTGTCTGTGATGCATGTGCTCAAGCTACTGAAGGCTATGATAGCAAACTCGGTAATGACTTGACTAGAACATTATGTAAACAAGCATTTGAGATTCTTTATGATGCAATCATGAATGATAAACCAGAAAACTATCCATATGGTTCAATGTTATCTGGAATGGGATTCGGAAATTGCTCTACAACATTAGGACATGCATTGTCTTACGTCTTCTCAAATGAAGGTGTACCACACGGTTACTCCTTGTCATCTTGTACTACAGTTGCACATAAGCATAACAAATCAATCTTCTATGATAGATTCAAAGAAGCAATGGATAAACTTGGCTTTGATAAATTAGAACTCAAAGCTGATGTTTCTGAAGCTGCTGATACTGTCATGACAGATAGAGGTCATTTGGATCCAAATCCAATTCCTATCTCTAAAGACGATGTCGTAAAATGTCTTAATGATATCAAAGCAGGTAACCTGTAAAAATTTAATTTTTACCTCTTTTTCTTTTATTTACTACTACGAAATTGGCAGCTTCGCCAAACTTTTTATTATAATGATTTAGAATGATCTCAATTGGCACATAAAAATCTCAAATTTGGTATTCAAAATGGACTAAATGTTGCTAGAGCCGGATATACTGAAGATCAGATACTTACTGCTTGTCAACTTGCTGATAGAACTGGTTATGATTCAATTTTCTATATGGACCATACAAATGTCCCACAATGGAAAAATGCAACTGTTTTAGATCCATGGGTTATGTTATCTGCAATTGCTTCTGTAACACAAAATGTTGAATTAGGAACTTGTGTCACTGATGCAATTAGAAGACATCCATCGAATATTGCATTAGCTGCAATTACACTTGATAGGGTTTCTAAAGGTCGAGCAATTCTTGGTATTGGTGCTGGAGAGGCACAAAATCTTAAAGAATTTTGTATACCATTTGAAAAACCTGTTTCTAAATGGGCAGAACAAATTGAAGTCATTAAAACATTATACCATTCAGATCCTGATAACACTGTAGATTATGAAGGCAAATATTACAAATTAGAAAAAGCCTGTTTACAAGCTGCTCCAATAAGAAAGCCACATCCTCCAACTTACATGGCATCTGGTGGTAAGCGTACTTTAGAGTTAACAGGAAAACTTGGTGAAGGTTGGTTACCAATCGGTTATACTCCTGAATTATTTGAAGATCATCGTAAACAAATTGAAGTTGCTATGGATAAACATGGAAGAAGTCAAGAAGACAAAGATAATTTCGAAATGGCATTGGATATTGATGTATACTTTTCTGAAGATGCAGAAGCTTCATGGGCAAAAATGAAAGAAGCTGTTAAAGTTAGTTTGTTTAAACCTGAAATTTTGAGAGTTCATGGATTAAAAGAAATTGAAGGATTTGATTTCGTAAAATACTTCACAGAATATTCCATGTCTGATCAAAGTTGGATTGTTAAAATGCGAGAGGCTGCAACAAAAATTCCAGATGCTATTGCAAGATCATCTACTGCAGTTGGTACTCCTGAAGATATCATTCCTGTCTTTGAAAGATTTATGGATGCTGGTGTAAATCACTTTGTTATTCGATTCTGGGGTAAGAATTACTTTGGTTCAATTGATAAATTTGCGAGCCATGTAATGCCCGCATTACGTGAAAAAAACAAACAGAAATTTGGTTAACCCTAAACTATTATAACATTATTTATTATAGAATTTTTACGTGTGGAATTATGAATGATGATTTACATGATACTGTAAAAAAGTGTCTTGAAATTTTAGATGAAAATTTAGAAATCTTATCAAATATTGAAATAGATTTGAATGATGAAAAAAATGATGAATTATTTCCTGATATGAAATTACATCATCTATATGATATGACTGAAGATGTTGCAGAATCTGAAAAAATAAAACGTGCTGAATCCAAATTAATACGAAGACAATCTGAGAATTTTTAACGATTTCGTGAATTATGTTGATTTTTCTTTTTTGATGATTGTTTCAATTTTCTTTTAGTTTGTTGTTTGAGTAATCGTTTTCTTGTTCTTTCTGTGGCATTTGTTGAACCTTGTATGATTTTTGTTTTACTACCATCTCTTAGCATAATTTCTTTTCCTTTGAATCTAAACTCTACATCTCTACATTTTATGTAATATCTTCGTAGACAAAAAAATATTCTATTATTTGTCCCATGCATTTCTTTAATTTCTCTGGATTTTTTTAATTCATTGAGAATATTACGAAGTAATCCTTTATCGACATCTGTAATTCTGTGTAATTCTCTAAACCAAATAAATTTGGATTGTGCCCCCCATTCTTCTAATAATTTAATTACTTCCTTTGTGGCTTCTTCTGTTTCTTCATTTGGGATCATTATTTTTAATCAAATTAGTGTTAAATTTAGCAATTTACATTAATGAAAAGTTTGAATCAAAAAAGTCAATTTTTCTAATGTTTAGTATTTTTGATAATTCTTGTAATTATTTAGTATGAGTAATGAAGTGAAGGCTGAATGTACTGAATTAGGGTGTAGGATATTGCAGATTAAGGAATTAGCAAAAGAATTAGATGCTGAATAAATTCTATTTTTTTGATTTTTTCTTTCTTTCTTTTAGTCTAGATTTTGTTACTTTCACTGATTGTTTTTGATTTTTTTCCATCTTTTTTGCTGTGGTATCTATTTGTTTGATTATTTTTGATTGTTCTTCTATTGAATTTGTTTTAAGAAATTTCTTTTTCAATTTTTTTAATTGATTTGAGTAGATGTTGAATTCGCCTCTCAAATCATTTAGATATGGATCATCCATGAAGATTCTCCATCTTTCTTGTATTTTAGGTATTTTTTCTTGGAATTTGATCTTCATTTATAACATTATTTTAAAAAAGTAATTTATGCAACTTGTTGGAATTCTTGAAATTAAATCTCACGAAAAAATTAAACAATTTCTTAATGAAGAACATGTTGGAAGGATTTCTAGTATTGATGTGAATGGTTATCCTCAAATTATTCCTATGAATTTTGTTTTTCTAAATGATGCAATCTATATGCATTCTCATGTAAAGGGCGAAAAATTAGATAATATTTCTAAAAACAATAAAGTTGGTTTTGAAGCAGACAGGGAATTGGAATTTCTACCATCTTATTTTGAAGATCCTCATAATGCTGGATTAGCTGATACATTATACATTAGTATAGTGATAAAAGGTGATGCAATTTTTATTTCTGATAGAGAAGAAAAGACTCTAGCTCTCAATGGTTTGATGGAGAAATACCAACCGGAGGGATTCTATGACCCTGTGAACTCTGAAATGCATGTTTTAAACGCTGTGAGTATCATTAAAGTAATCCCTCAATCACTTCATGGAAAATACAAGATTGGCCAACATATGAACTCTAATGAAAGGATGATTTTGGCTCAAAAAATCCTTAAAAAAAATTCTCCTAGTGCAAAAACAACTCTAAAGGTAATGGGTTTTGAAGAAATTGATGGTGGATTGCGAATGATTGATGAACCGAAATGGTGATTTGTATTTCCTTTTGTGTTGGACTTTTTTATCCTGATATCACCATTGCTTTAAATTCAGTTTTTGGTGATTGAAACTATTGCAACAAATTTCAAAATTTGACTTGGTATCTGATTATGGTCCTACAGGTGATCAACCTCAAGCTATTGATGCTTTAGTTGAGGGTGTAGAAAAAAAATCTGTACAAACTTTACTTGGTGTCACTGGTAGCGGAAAAACTTTTTCAGTTGCTAACGTAATTGCCAAAACTGGTAAAAATACACTCGTGATATCTCACAACAAAACTCTAGCTGCACAACTTTATGCAGAATTAAAACAATTCTTTCCAAAAAACAACGTTGGCTATTTTGTTTCATATTATGACTATTATCAACCAGAAAGCTATTTGCCTCAAACCGACACCTATATTGAAAAAGATACTCAAATTAATGAAAAAATTGAAAAAATGCGACTTGAAGCTACTGCAATGCTACTATCTGGAGAACCAACAATCATTGTATCTACTGTATCATGCATCTACTCTCTTGGAAATCCACAAGAATGGAAGGATTCATCGATTCCTATAAGTACTGGTGAAAAGATCAAACGTACTGATTTAATTCGAAAATTAGTTGATGCAAGATATGAGAGAAATGATCTAGATGTTGCTCCTGGAAATTTTAGAGTAAAAGGTGACACTATTGATATAACTCCTGCATATTCTGAAGATTTAATCCGAGTTTCTATGTTTGGTGATAAAATTGAAAAAATTTCTGTACTTGATCATGTGTCGTTAAAAGAAAAAAAGAAAATTAATCAAATGATAATTTTTCCTGCAAAACACTATCTTATTGCTAAAGATGTTACAAAACGAGCAGTCAAATCGATTCGAGATGAATTAAAACATCATTTGCCTACATTAAATGAGTTAGAAAAACAAAGACTTGAAATGAGAACTAATTATGATTTAGAAATGATTGAAGAATTGGGATATTGTTCTGGAATAGAAAATTATTCTAGACATTTTGATGGACGTAATAAAGGCGATAAAGCATTTTGTTTAATGGATTTTTTTGGCGATGACTATCTTTTAGTTATTGATGAATCTCATGTAACATTGCCTCAATTACATGGGATGTACAAAGGTGATTATTCTAGAAAAGATAAACTTGTAACATACGGATTTAGATTGCCTAGTGCATATGATAATAGACCTTTAAAATTTGAAGAATTTGAAAAGTATATAGAAAATACAATTTTTGTTTCGGCAACACCTTCTGATTACGAAAAAAAAATTTCTGAAAAAATAGTTGAACAACTAGTACGCCCTACAGGTTTACTCGATCCTCAAATTGAAATCAGAACAACTAAAGATCAAATGGATGATTTAATTGATGAAATTAATCAAAGATCTAAGAATTCTGAGCGTGTTTTAGTCACTACTTTGACCAAAAGAATGGCTGAAGATTTAGCTGAATATCTTTCAAAAAAAGATGTGAAAGTCAGATATATGCATTCAGAAATTGATGGCCTTCAAAGAACTGAAATTATTCGACAATTGAGATTAGGTGAATTTGATGTACTAGTTGGAATTAATCTTCTAAGGGAAGGATTGGATATTCCTGAGGTTTCTTTAGTTGCTATTTTGGATGCTGATAAAGAAGGTTTTTTGAGAAATTTTACTAGCTTGATTCAAACCTGTGGTAGGGCTGCACGAAATTCTTCTGGTACTGTGATAATGTATGCTGATACTCATACTCAATCTATGAAAAATACATTAAATGAAACAAATCGTCGTAGAAAAAAACAAATTTTGTATAATAAAAAACATGGAATTACTCCTAAAACAATTATGAAATCTGTACCTGAACAAGAAATTGAATTAGATGAATCAAAATTAAAATCAATACATGATCTTCGAAATGATGTAATTGATTTAGATGCACAAATGAAAAAGTTTTCTGAAGATTTAGATTTTGAACAAGCAATTGCATGTAGAGATAGAATAAAAAGATTAGAAAAGGAGATTGAATTTAAAAATGATAGATAATAAACTAAAAATTCGAGGGGCACGTCATCATAATTTAAAAAATATAGATGTGGATATTCCAAAAAATAAATTAGTAATCATTAGTGGTTTGTCTGGTTCAGGAAAATCTACATTGGCATTTGATACAATTTATGCTGAAGGACAAAGACGATATGTAGAATCATTATCTGCTTATGCTCGCCAATTTTTAGAAATGATGGATAAACCTGATGTTGATTCTATTGAGGGATTGTCGCCTGCTATTGCAATTCAACAAAAAACTACTAGTAAAAACCCTCGTTCAACTGTTGGCACAACCACTGAAATTTATGATTACATGCGTTTGTTGTTTGCTAGAATTGGTATTCCCCACTGTGTAAATTGTAAAAGAAAAATTTCTACCCAATCCGTTGAACGAATCTGTGATTCAATTCTCAAAGATTTTTTGGGACAAGATATATTGATTTTATCTCCTATCATTCAAAGAAAAAAAGGAACATACGAAAAACTCTTTGAACAAATAAAAAAAGATGGTTATTCAAGAATTCGTCTAAATGGCGAAATTTTGAGCCTAGATGATGGAATCTCTCCTTTAGATCGACAAAAATGGCATAATATTGAAATTGTAGTTGATAGAATTTCTACTAGCAAATCTGAAAGATCAAGGATTTTTGAGGGTATTCAAACTGCAATTAAAGCCTCAAAGGGGGATGTGATGATTTCATCTGAAAAATCTGAAACAATTTTTTCTCAAAATAATGCATGCCCTCATTGTGGTTTAACAATTGGTGAATTAGAACCTCGAAATTTTTCTTTTAATTCTCCTTTTGGATTATGTAAAACATGTAATGGATTAGGTGTTAAAATGGAATTTGATGCTGCATTAGTTATTCCTGACAAGTCTAAATCAATTTTAGATGGAGCTATAGTTCCATGGAGTGGGCGATTTTCAGCATTTAGAAAACAAGCTTTGAAAACTGTTGGTGAAAAATTTGGATTTGATTTGATGACTCCCATTCAAAAAATTAAACCAAAACATCTCGATATAATTTTACATGGCACTTCTGATCTAATTGATTTTAAATACGAATCTAAATCTGGTGATTCATCATGGAAATATACAAATGCATTTGAAGGGGTTCTTTCAAATTTACAACGTGTTTTTGTAGAAACTGATTCTGAATCTAAACGTGAATGGTTAAAACAGTTTATGCGTGATACCCCTTGTAAATCATGTAACGGAAAAAAATTAAAACCTGAATCATTATCTGTAACGATTAATGATTTAGGTATAATGGATGTTTGTGATTTATCTATTACAAATTGTTTTGATTTTTTTTCTACTTTGAAATTAAATGATACTGAAAAACATATTGCAAAAGATATTTTAAAAGAAATTAAAGAAAGATTAGAATTTTTAATGAATGTAGGATTAAATTACCTTACATTAAATCGACTTAGTTCTACATTATCGGGAGGTGAATCACAAAGAATAAGATTGGCTACTCAAATTGGTTCAAATCTTACTGGTGTTTTGTATGTGCTTGATGAACCTACAATTGGTTTACATCAACGTGATAATGCTAGATTGATTAAAACGCTAACAAAGCTACGAAATCTAGGAAATACTATTCTTGTAGTAGAGCATGACGAGGAAGTGATACGAAATTCAGATTGGATTATTGACTTGGGTCTTGGTGCTGGAATCAATGGTGGAAATGTGGTTTTTGAAGGAACAATAAAAAAAATTCTTCAAGGAAATAAATCTGTAACAGGAACCTATCTAAAAGATGATTCATTAATAATATTAAAAAATAAAATTCGTAAACCTGCAGGTTCTTTGATTATTAAAGAAGCTTCCGAAAATAATTTAAAAAATATTGATGTAGAAATCCCTTTAGGACTATTTGTATCTGTAACTGGCGTTTCAGGTTCTGGTAAATCTACATTGATTAATGATATTTTACTTAAAACATTAGAGAATCATTTTTCTAAATCAAATATCAGATCCGGTGATCATAAAGAAATATCTGGTTTAGATAATATTGACAAAGTAATTGCAATTGATCAATCCCCAATAGGCAGAACTCCTCGTTCAAATCCTGCAACTTACATTGGTGCGTTTACTCCTATTAGAGAATTGTATTCTAATACTCCTTTATCTAAAGAACGTGGTTATAGTCCTGGACAATTTTCATTTAATGTTGCTGATGGTAGGTGTTTTGCTTGTGAAGGTGATGGTGTTAAACAAATTGAAATGCAATTTTTATCTGATGTATATGTGAAATGTGATGAATGTAAAGGAAAAAGATACAATTCTGAAACATTATCTGTTTTATATAAAGGAAAAAATATTTCTGATATCTTGGGAATGACTGTTTTTGAAGCATTAAATTTCTTTGAAAATGTTCCATCTATCCAAAGAAAACTACAAACTGTAAATGATGTTGGTTTGGGTTACATCAAACTTGGACAATCTTCTACTACTTTATCTGGTGGCGAAGCACAGCGAGTAAAGCTTGCTTCAGAATTATCAAAACGTGGAACCGGTAAGACTCTCTATATTCTAGATGAGCCTACAACTGGACTTCATTTTGCAGATGTCCAAAAATTACTGGATGTTTTAAACAGACTAGTGAATCTAGGAAATACTGTTGTAGTAATTGAACATAATATGGATATTATAAAAAATTCAGATTGGTTAATTGATCTAGGTCCTGAAGGTGGTGATGAAGGGGGTAGAATTGTTTCTACAGGAACTCCTTTACATGTTTCTAAGTCTCCTGGAAGCTACACTGGAAAATATCTAAAAAAATTGCTGAAAAACAATGATTGATATTTCTAAAATTACTATTCCCAAAAATCCTGGAATTTATTTAATGAAAGATTCTGATAAAAAAATTATTTATATTGGAAAAGCAAAAAATCTGAAAAATCGTGTTCGTTCATATTTTAATAAAAATCAAAACTATAAAACTCAAAAACTAGTTGAAAATATTTTTGATATTGAATTTGTTTTAACTGATAATGAAAGTGAAGCTTTTCTTTTAGAATCTAATATGATTAAAAAATATCGTCCACGATTTAATATTGAATTAAAGGATCAACAACGATATACCTATTTGCGATTATCTGATGAAAAATATCCTCGATTACTAGTTGCTCGACGAACGAGAGATGGAAAATTCTTAGGTAAAGGAAAATTTTATGGTCCTTTTACTCAAGGCAGTTCTAAATTACTTACTATTGGAACCTTAAGAAAATCTTTTCAAATAAGAATTTGTAAAACCCTTCCAAAAAAAGTATGTCTTGAATATCATCTAGGTAATTGTGAGGCCCCTTGTGAATTTAAGGATGCTCAAGAAAAATATCCTGAACATGTAAAAAAATTAGAAGACGTTCTTAAGGGCAAAAATGATACTAAAATTTTTACAAAAAAATTAGAAGATGAAATGCATCAGGCAGCTCAATCTCAACAATTTGAGCGTGCAAAAGATATTCGTGATACTTTGATCAGACTAGGTAGTCTTCAAACTAAACAAAAAATGGAATATGTGGAAAATTCTGATGAAGAATATTTTGGTATTGGAATTCACGAACAAACTGCAACAATTATGAATTTTCGAATGATTAATGGTGTGATCAGGGATAGTGACAAATTCTTTTTTGATTTAGTTGGTGATAATTCTTTTTCAAATTTCCTTTATCAGTATTATTCCACACATGAAATTCCTAAATTTATTGTTGTTAGTGAAGTACCTGAAAATCAAAAATTATTAGAATCTATGTTATCTAAACAATCTGGATTCAATGTAAAAATAATGACTCCTACCAGAGGTAAGAAAAACGATATAATGAATTTAATTTTAAAAAACATTCAATTAATTCATTCAAAAGGTGCAAATCCTGCATTAGTTGAATTACAAGAAATTCTTCATTTACCCACACTGCCAAACACAATCGAATGCTTTGATATCTCTAATCATGGTGTAGAATTTGCAGTTGGTTCAATGTCTAGCTTTGTAGGTGGGATTCCAAACAAATCTGGATATCGAAAATTTAAAATCAAAACTATCAAAGGAAGAGATGATTTTGCAATGATTGGTGAAATTATTAAAAGACGGTACTATCGGTTATTGGAAGAGAATTCTGAATTACCTGATTTAATTTTAATTGATGGTGGAAAAGGACAATTAAATGCAGCTCTTAAATCTTTAGAGGCTCTTGGATTAAAATTACCTTGTGTTTCTTTAGCAAAAGAAAATGAAGAAGTATATCTTCCAAAAACTAGAAACCCTATTGTAATTCCAAAAAATAAAAAATCATTACAGATTTTACAGCATGCTAGAGATGAAACTCATCGATTTGGTGTTGCATACAATCGAGCTATAAGAAAAAATAAAATAAAATAGAAAAAAGGAAATTTTTGGTTAGTTTACAGTAACACTGCCAACCATCCAAGGATGGACCATACAGAAGTAATCGTATTCGCCTGCTTCATCAAATGTAAATGAATAAGGCATGCCTGCCATTAGTAGACTACTGTCAAATACTCCAGATGGACCATTTGCTGGACTACCACCTGTTACAGTATGTGCTGCTGTGTCTACGTTATCCCACTTTACTGTGTCTCCAGTATTGATGGTGATGTCTTGTGGTAAGTAACATGCATTAGATGTTTCACATCCTGGTGCACCACTTCCCATTGCAGTTTCAACGATATGTGTTTCTGGACCTGCTGCTGCTGCGGCTTCAGCTGCTGCTTTCTCAGCTGCTGCGGCTTCTGCTGCTGCTGCCTTAGCTGCTGCTTTCTCAGCTGCTGCGGCTTCTGCTGCTGCTGCCTTAGCTGCTGCTTTCTCAGCTGCTGCGGCTTCAGCTTTCTCAGCTGCTGCATCTGCTGCTGCTGCCTTAGCTGCGGCTTCAGCTTTCTCAGCTGCATCTGCTGCTGCTGCCTTAGCTGCTGCGGCTTCTGCTTTCTCAGCTGCTGCTGCATCTGCTGCTGCTGCCTTAGCTGCTGCTTTCTCAGCTGCGGCTTCTGCTGCTGCTGCCTTAGCTGCTGCTTTCTCAGCTGCTGCTTTCTCAGCTGCATCTGTATCTATTGCAGAACTCATTTGTTGTGTAGGTGCTGCTGGTGAGTTGTCTACTGAACTTCCCACTGCTGCAATTCCGACACCAACTAATGCGATTGCAATTGAAAATACAATTGCTGCCTTGTCTATGCTTGCCATAATTGATCCATGTCGAGGTGTATAGTAAATAAATCTAATCGTCTATTTCTAACTGATACTAAGAAATGTCATCAAATAATTTCCTTTATTAGCAATTTTTTGACATTTTTGAAATTTTTACACGATTTTCAAACATCTATTCAAAATTCTATATGATCGCTAAAATTTATGATTTGAAATAGTTAATGATGTTCAACAATGATTTGTTTTATGGTTTGTTCAAGTAATTTAAATTGTAATTACAATTAAGAGATCTCACCGAGTAACTTCCGTTTTCGGTCTTAATCTCTTTTATTTTAATAATTTACTAGAAATATTTTCTTTTGAATCTATTATTGAAAACTCTATTTTTAATTTTCTCTGTTTAATGAACATTTGAATAAATTTTATTTTATTTTTTATAAATTCATCATTTACATTATTTCCTGATTTTAATTGATCATACATTGTTTTTTCATCTAGTATGATTTTTACATCATCATAATTTTTGATTTTAAATGTACCAATTCCCCAAAATAACGCAATATGTAATGCAACATATTTTGATTGAGTTTTTGTGATTTTATCTCTATACTCTTCTACATGCTCTCTGGTTTGTTTAAACTCTATACCATCAGTTTGAATAATCCATGAAATTCTTTTCAAATCTCCATCTAAATATAGAAAATGCTTCAATTGTCAACCAAAAAACGGTCTTTTGTCTATATAATTCGAATACTCACTTTATGATCATAGTTTGAAAGTTCTACATATGATCGAGTCTCAGGCATTCTTTTCAAAAATGGTAGATGAATTGGTTGAATTTTCTGAATTTGACCCTGAATTGTCTGATGGAATAAAATGGCTTGATGATCAGGCTCAGAAAAAAGGAATCACATTTTATGATATGGTTTTTGAAGTCTTGTACAAACATGATGTTAATTCAAAAGCAAAAGATTGGCTAAAAACTAGAAATTAAAAATCATTTTCTTAAATCTAATGTTTTGTATTCACAACCTTGAGGCCCACAATATTTTCCTACATAAACTGCCTTGGGTCTATACAATGCTGTTTTTGGTGCTGCTTCAGCAAATTTCTCTTCTATGATATGTGCGGCCCATCCTGCAACTCTGGAAATTGCAAAAATTGGTGTATTAAGATCTACTGGGATTTTTAGCATATAGTAAATTGATGCACTATACAAATCTACATTTGGATAGATATCTTTGCCTTTTTGTGATTTCATTTCTGCAATTGTTGCAGTTTCAATTTTTTCAGTCATATCGAACCACTTTCCATTACTTTTGGCAGCTAGTTTTCTTGATAATTCTTTTAGAACCTGAGCTCGTGGATCATATGTTTTGTAAACTGCATGACCCATACCCATTACTTTTTCACCCTGAGTTAGTTTATCTTTAATCCACGAATCAACCTTGTTAATATCTGAAATTTCTAATAGCATTTTCATAACTTCTGTATTTGCACCTCCATGTAATTCTCCACTTAATGCACCAATTGCTGCACTTGCTGCTGAATACATATGTGCTCTTGTGGACGCTACTTGTCTTGCAGTAAATGTAGATGCGTTAAATGTATGATCTGCATGTAAAATGAGACACACATCAAATATTCTTTCAACTTCTGAATCTGGTTTTTCTCCTGACATCATGTATAGAAAATTTGCTGCATGACTCAATGATGAATCAGGATCAATAATTTCTAAACCATTTCTAATTCTTTGCCAACTTGCAATGATTGTTGGAACCTTTGCAATCAAATTGATTGCTTTCTCGTAGCTTGCTTCTTTGCTTGAAAATTCTTCGTCATAATACCCTGCAAGTGCTGATACAAATGCTTGTAGCATATCCATTGGATCGGCATCCCCTCTCCAATTACCCATGTTATTTTGCATTTGTTTTGGAATGTATCTTGCTTCAACTAATTTTGTATTAAATTCATTCAACTCTTGCTTGGTTGGTAATTTATCATAAAGTAGTAGATATGCTGTCTCCTCAAAAGTTGAATTTTTTGTTAAATCTAAGATGTCAAATCCTCGATAGATTAATTTGCCTTTTCCACCATCAATATTGGAAATTTTAGTATCTGCTACCTCTATTCCTCTAAGTCCAATATTTTTTGTTTCCATATGGTGCCTACCAGATTTCTTCTATTATATTTTCTCTAAAATTGTGATAGTAAATTTAGTATTTTGTCTAAAATGCCAACTTTCGCTAATAAATCAAAATTTCTAATCAAAAATTAATGAATGCCGAAGAGCGTAAAAATTTGCAACATCTAGATGAATTAATCTTAAATGCATCATCTGAAGAATTAGAAAAAATTCAAGAAATTGATTATCAGACTCAACTTGATGGAGAATCATTTTATCATATTTATGTTGATTCTGATTCTTTGATTCCACCTAGTATCAAAAAATCTTTTAGAAAATCTTAGATTTTTTTCTTCATTTAAATGAGGGTACGTGAAATTTGATTATGTATTGGTAATCTCTAAAAAAGTAACTAAAAAAACACCAGCTAAAAAAGTAACTAAAAAAACACCAGCTAAAAAAGTAACTAAAAAAACACCAGCTAAAAAAGTAACTAAAAAAACACCAGCTAAAAAAGTAACTAAAAA